>Ga0208364_1000050_pt1 | contig 30804 bp, 27 predicted proteins | sample LakMenEpi08Jun12_FD_150680 | JGI IMG/M metagenome (GOLD analysis project Ga0208364, IMG submission 150680) | Freshwater microbial communities from Lake Mendota, WI - 08JUN2012 deep hole epilimnion (SPAdes) | ecosystem: Environmental > Aquatic > Freshwater > Lake > Epilimnion/Euphotic zone ...
CGCACTTGTTAGCTACTGCTATAAGTTTCTTATAGAGACCAATTCATAACTTGATACAATACATGACGCACTTGTTAGCTACTGCTATAAGTTTCTTATAGAGACCAATTCATAACTTGATACAATAGTCCAAGTACCAGTACCATTGCCTGCACCGTTTCTTATAGAGACCAATTCATAACTTGATACAATTGATTCTGAATATCCAATTTTAAAAGTAAGGTTTCTTATAGAGACCAATTCATAACTTGATACAATCTTACCAGTTCCAGCATACGAATTAGTGTAGTTTCTTATAGAGACCAATTCATAACTTGATACAATAGGTTTATTTAATTCTCTTGGTGCTTACAAGTTTCTTATAGAGACCAATTCATAACTTGATACAATTTGCAGAGGCTTTGTTACTAGCGAGATATGGTTTCTTATAGAGACCAATTCATAACTTGATACAATACAATCCTCGAAAATCCGCAGCTAAAGCCAAAATCTGCGGATTTTTCTTTTAAAAAAGGAGTAATTGGTTGGGATTTCTTTTCGGTCTCGACTTTTTTTTACAATTAAACCTAACTGAATTACTGTACTGCTTGTCGGTAAAATTCAAAATATAGACATGGCCAGCTTCTGGTAAATTACTTTCTATTCTTTTCATTGCTGCCGATAGTTCTGGTCGACCAAGAAAATATTTCATATATGAGGAGAACTGAGTCATTTCAAATCCCTCATCTAATAAAAAATTTCTAAAATCCTGAGCTGTTTTACGTTCACGCTTGCTCAAAGTTGGTAAATCATACATCACAAGTAACCACATAACTCTATATGCACTAAGCATAGCTACGGTATCGGCAAATATTTATTCATCGCAAGCCTTACAAATATTAGGTACTATATCTAGTGTTTGTGGTAGCCCAATGACACAAAAGAATTTGGCAAATCAATATTTTTATAATCCTTGCTCAAATAAGCTTGGCAAATTGATATAACATAATTATCTAAAACATTTAACAGTGGTGAAACTCCCTTCGGAATTTCATAATCAAAAAGCATAGAATTAGCTACTAAAATTTTAAAGTCCTTACTCACTAAACGGTGCTGTTGATAATGGTATGCCTCATAAACCAACAAATCACAGCAAGCTCTAAATGGTTCAATCAAATCATCCACTAGACAGAGATGATTATACTGGTTCCTGTGATGCAATCCCAAACTAGGATGTAAACCATATGCAACCACAAGCCTAGATAAATGAGAACGAAGAATTGTATAAGAATAATTGAGCATTGCATTGATACCGTCCTGCTCCCGATCTCTGATAAAACTCGAACCGAACAGTAATGCCCAATATCTTCTTGCAGCCAATGATTCAACATTAGTCTTATCACCAGATTTTACTTCATCTGCTAATAAATGAAATGAATCCGTTTTATTAAGAAATTTAAGCACTTGTGCACTAGCTATAATCTTGGTTTCTATAATCTTCTGCCATAACCTCTTTTTGAAAACCATATCAGCAGCTAATTGTGCCTGCATTCTTTCAGTCTGTTTAAAATTACCATCTAAGGGATACATTATAGAAACTGGTAAATATTTATGATCACAGAAAACTATATTAGCCTTAGCCTCCAAAAGAGCAGTTATAACTTCATTCGTAATAGTAAGCCCATCAGAATAACAAACCAAAGCAGCAATAGAATCTATTGGTATTTTAGTCTCGATGTCAGAATCCTTATCTTGGACAACAATAAAGCCCCTATGTTTTTTTAGATACTTAGAGCCTCCCGTGATTTCAATAATAAGCCGTTTCATTAAACACCCATTGGACTAATATCTATACGATGAACCTGATAATCTTTAAAACCAGATGGAGAAAGTTCTCCTTTACCAAAGGGTTTACTATTCTGAATTATTATCGGCGAGAGAGATTCATTAAACATGATGGCATAAGAATCCCGAGAAGACCTGTAGGTGAAGCTTTCCACTTGAAGATATACTTGAGATGAATGATAGCCTTCAATGGGTTGTCTCAAAATGGCTAAAAGCGTATCCTTCGGGAAAATCACATCATGATAAGCCAATCCATCGGGTAAATATTTTTCAGCAAGTCGAGTAATGTAGTTTTCACCATACTCCCTGTAACTCAGATAGGCTTCCGCTCTTTGAATAACCTTTAATTTAACTTTAGACTTAATATCTTTATAAATAAGACAGAAAGCATTATTTCCATATTTAAACGCTTGAGTTACCCTACCACTTGGATCTTTTTTCACTAATAACTTAAGAGGTGAAAGAGAATTAAATATTTTAATCCTCTTAGGCAATGATGCATAATTAGCTTCATAGTATTCAAACACACTTAATACCTGCTCTTTCGGAAGTTTTGCTTGAATTTTATCCTGTATTAACCCACAAACCTTCTGCAAAGTAGTTCTCAAACCTTTATCTACAATACTCTTAAATTCCTCTATTTTTGCAAATTCTTTAACACTAAGCTTTTTAGTTGGCAAATAATAATTTTGATAAGTATCTAGCTTATTTACCCAATCAGGCTTATGCTCTTCATCCCAATATTTATACCACTCAGAAGGTTCAATAGCTCCATAAATGGTCTCTTCATGTAATTCACCAGCAAAACTCCTATTTGGTTTACAAGAAATCACGATCTTATCAAGCTGAATTGGCAAATCCTCTAGTATCCTAGACAGCTCCACAGAAGATTTCATTCCGAGAATGGCAGAACTGAAATTTAAAATATTCTCATTACCGCCAGATATTCTATGAATCTTATTAATAAGTGATCTACTAATTACTCCAATAGCAAACGCATCTAAAGCATGATGCCTATTATCATCTCGATTCTTTTCTTCTGGTGAATTCGGATCTAAGAGACCATAAAGACTATAAGCTTTATTAAACATACTCGTAAGTCCACCGTTAAGAACCACTACTCTACTAGGTTTATCAACAATACAAGTTAAATATTCACGAGCAACTCTTGAGATATAGCGAGTATCGTTCAGATGCCTCTCAAGAAAAGCGTCTGCTTGTGGCTCATTTTGAGAAATAACATTTTCATACTTTCTACGATTGCGTATATAGAATAAATCTCTTGCTCTTTCTTGAATTGCTGACCATTTCCCTTCATCCTGCACAAAAGCCTGATAAGGTGTCTGATTTTTTTTAAATCTATTTTCCGAATGGAAAACTAAAACTTTATTAGAAATTCCATCATCAAGAGATTTTGAATATGGTTTAATATGTTCAATTTCAATATTTTTTGTAAACAGCTCTGTGATCTGGATACATTTATCTGAATATAAACACTTACGTCCACCATCTACGTCCATCTCTTTCCATAGCTTATACTTAATCAGATCATCACGATTGTCTTTATTCGCACCAAGAGGAAGACAACGTTCCTCAAACTCTTTCCTTAATTCCTCATTATATTTATTAGTTTGATTAATTTTATCTTTTTGCTTTTTAGAATTTTTCAAGTCCCGAGCAAGCTCAAGATGAATAGAGTGAGGTCTTTGTCCATATTTATCAATTAATGTATTAACTACTTTTCTTAATTCATTAAGAGCAACATGAACTGTGGGGTTCGAGATATAAAAATCAGCATCAGATCCTTTTGGGGGGACATAGCCCTTTGGAGATTTAGTTAAACATGACATGTCTAAATCTCCATAATATGGAAGCTCTTCATGTATCTCTCGCCCCTCTAATCTCTTTGGATAAACAGCTTGAATATATTCATTAAACTTTAGTGGATTATCAGATTGATTAAGATGCTCCACTACATATTTATTGATCTTATTCAAAGCTTTCAGTGAGAGAGAAGCATACTGAGTACCCAAAGCCTTATCTAACTCTGGTAAAACCTTATCCAAAAAAGCTTCGACTCTATTATCAGATAAAGCAAATTGTGTTTGCAATCTTTCTAATAACTTATCATCATCCTCCCCAAGAGCAATAAACTCCAAAAAGCAGTCTAACTCTACAACTCTTTCCAAATTCAGAAAATCTTTAAATTCCTCATATTTAGAGACTATTGCTAAAGTTGGCACAAAATCTAATTCTGTCTTTTTAGACTTGGTTATCGTCTTAGATGAACCTAGCTGTTGCTTTAACTGCCCAATTTCAAAATTAAATATATTCTCTGACTCTAACTTTAAAATCTCCCTCAGAGTAGCAAAAGAAACCTTCTTTGTAGGCTTTTTAAATGCCTGTTGAACAACACGCATTATCTGAAAAGAGTTTAACGCCTTCTCTGCACCCTCCTCTTCAGAAACCGTATATTTTAAACTAATCAAAGTCTGTAACAATCTATAAATCTCAAAACTTATTAAACCTTTACTTGCCCGAATAGGTCTCTCACCAAAAGGAATTTTGAAGCCATTTTCATCATGTGTCTCAAAACTACATCTTCCAATAGTTTCTTTCTGAGACTTTAACGGTCTTTGCTCAAAAATACATCTCTTTATATCTTCTTTCATTGCATCATTTAAATCTAAAGATGCTATTTCTCTTTGCCTTTCCCAAATTAGATCAAATTCACTTTCCATAAGTGTTCTATCTATAAAAAAGTTTTTAATTTCATGTGATTCAGTTTTATCATCAATCAAGTACGAAAATTTAACAGACTTGCCTTCGAGCATTCGATTATATAGAAACTCTCCAACTGTTCTTGCTTTAGAGTTGCTAAGCGTATCTCTTAAATTTTGAATAGCTTTTTTTAATTGAGAACTACCATCTTCATTTGCAGATTTACGGTTTGATTTAAAACCACGTCTAATACTAAGATTATAGATAGCCCTACCAAGCTCAAAATCACTTAGAGGATAATCTAAAGCTCTCACGCGCAAATAATAAGGATTTAAATCCTTCAGCTCTTGTGCCAAAGTATCATCTACAGGAAGCAGACCATGTTTCCTTAGTACTTTAAGTAATCGCTGCTGCCTCTGCTTAAACCTAAATAAATTCCTTCTCTGACTACGTTTATCTCTTCTTCTTGCAGCTAAAGTTGTACCATCTTTGGGATTTCGAGGTTCAGTAAAAAGCCTCACCCCCATCTTTCTAATTTTACATGGCACAAGATTATCCTCACTAGAAGCCACTCCATCAGAATCCTTCTTTAAATCCAATACGCACCAACCAATAGAATTAGTACCAATGTCAAGTGATAATCGATATGGCTGCTTCATTTCGAATAATTATACAAAAATTAATTACACACTCTTTGAGATATTGATAAAATATTGAATAAGTTATGAATTGGTCTCTGTAAGATAATAAGGATATTTTACAGATCCGCAAAATGTTAAAGGAAGCATTACGCTTCCTTTTTTATTTAGGCATCTACGTCATCAATTTATAGTCAAATTCAAACTTCAAATCCAAAACTTCATAAATCTTAAACGAAAAACTAAAACAACAAGCCAAAGAAACCAACTTCATCTCAACAAACAAAATCGCAAGGCTACTTTTAACTAATTTCGCCAATAAAAAACCCAACATCCCCTTCATTAAATCCAGTACAGAGAGTGCTTCTCCAGAATTAGAAAAAATTATCAAAGCCAGTCTTAAAAAATATAAATCTAAACGACCAGCCTTTTTCTACTTAAATAAAACCGTAAAAAACCTCACCCTAATCTTGATGAGCAAGCCAAAAACCAAATGAGCCAAAGATAAGCATAAATACAGCTACAAATATATAACCTTCTATTGTCATTTAATCTTTCTCCTGTTGTAAGCTATTTTCATTATACCAACAATAACGCCAAACAACGCCGTCAACAAAGACAGAAGGACTTTCCCTTGGTTATAATAATGCCCATCCTCCGTCAAAAATATTAAGAACCACTTCCCAGCAGGATGACAGAGTTCTGTGCATAATATAAGCACCATAGAATCAGTCAAATTCAGACCATAATCTCGACTTGGCTTTAATCTATTACGCCTAACTTCCATTTATGGAATTTTATAAAGTTTTATTCTGATATTTTAAAAACCTAGTGATCTACGCAGACCTTTAATCAAGATTTATAAATACCCCAAGCTCCCCTGCACCCTACCAAACAACCAAATCATCGAAGGATAAGCTGCAAGCCATATCCAGAGAAATCTATTAAAGCCAAAAATCACAGTATTAGCTACATGAAAGCTAAAAGCGATTATAAGAAAGATACATAAAAATATCTGATTAATGAAAATACAGGGGAAAAGCAATTCAGCAGCTATAATAAACCACGATAAAGCTAAGTGCCAATTAGATTTATCTTTTATATATCTCATTTCTTCGCTCATCGGATAAGCTGAAAAATGGAAAATATCCTTCAAAGCCTGTCCAGAACGCCAGTCCGGATTAACAATTTTCACTAATCCAGCTATAAAATATGACATGATAGCTTGCAGAGCCAAATATATAAAAGCCATTTCTTGAAAAACATGATTAGAGCAAAAATAAATAAAATTTAGACAGCATAGTATTAATAGTGTCATCCTGTCACAGCCACCATTATAAGGACCTTGAAAACGATAAAGAATTAAAAAGCTTATAAACAGTAAAACCAAAAGCACCCATTTAGTGGAAATCCCCACTAGTAGCAGAATACTAAAAAGTATTTGTGGAATAAAAAGTCTTCTTTCATCACTAGCTGAATTAATATGCTCTAAGCTCTGCTGAATTAAAGAGATAGCAAGTAATATTTCAGTTAAATGAATAGCCTGCTCAAAACTCATAGACTGAATCTCCAGATAAATGCTCTAAACTAGACTGATAAAGCACATGTGCTTCCAAAGTGGATTGCTTTCTATAAATAAAGGTTATTCTAAATTCAAAAAATTTATTTTCTAGTTTATAGCCTTCTTTTAATAAATACCTTTTAATACGATTTTTAATTTCAGTATCTGCATGCTCAGTAGGTTCTAAAATTAAACTTTCAGCACAATTAGTCATATACATAGTTTCATTCCATTCAGCGTTATAAAAGAATCTATAGAAATGACTTAAAACAGACAGCTTCTCCGGACGTGGACGAAACTCAATCCAACTCAGATTTTCTTCAATATTCTCTAATAGCCTGAATTCTATACGTGGTGATGGAGCTATTTCCTTAAAAAACTGCCACGAAGGCTGTAATATAGGGAGCAGTAATTTTATGATTTTTATCACTAAAATTAGTATAAAACGATTTCCGAACTATCGCCCTAATCTTGATGAGCAAGCCAAAAACCAAAGGAGCCAAAGATTAAGAGAGTCACTCCCATTCAAATGCCGACTTCATAAAATCACACTCCACCTTTGATAAACCAAATTTAGCTGCAACCTTACGCCATTGCTTAACTGCTGCTGCCACTTCTTTACTAATCTGCATTGCACGATTTTTATTAATCCTAAACTCTTTTATAACACTCATAGCAAGCTCAAGAGATGCTGATCTATCTTCATAATTTATAGCCGTACTTAGTATTCTTGGCTTAATTTCCACAGGGGTCGGATTCAGATCATAGACTGGAGATAGCCTCCACCCTTTATAACGCTCATAAATAAAACCGTGATTCCTTAAATGATCATCTGTATTTGCTATCATAATGTTAAATACTATACGTCGCCAAAGCTCCATCAAATCATCATTTGGAGCAGCACTATTCTGAATTATTGCGTAAGCTATCTCTAAATAACTATGCTCTTCATTATCTTTAGCTCCTAGCATGCTCATTGCTGAGAGAAAAGGAATACGTTCATCATTATTACGATCAAAGCGTTTAATAATTAAAACTGGCTTCCTGAGTATCTTCTCTATTCGCCAATCTGAGACATTGATTCCAGCAGATTTAGCAAGATGAAGTGCTACTGCTTCCCACAGAACTATATTATATTCATCATCCTTTCTTGGAAATTTGGCGATAGCTAGATTACCGTCTTTATCCTGAACTGAAGCTTTTGGTCTTGCACCGCCTAATGATGATCCTGGAGCTAATAATAATTTAAGATCTTCAGCAGATTCTTCATTATCTAGAAAGCGTTCTGTTGCGGAGAGTAGCTTCGGTAATTTAATAAGTGCTGGAATTGGGTTCTGATCGTTTGCTGCGAGGAAAACAGCTTTATCAAGCTCTAAAGAAAATCTTAATGCACCTTGGCGCGCTTCATCATTTACTCCTAATAAATAATCTGCTTCAAGCAGCGTTATAGGAGTTCGTTTCTCATCCTTAGCTTTTTTACTTTCTGCTCTTCGCATCAAAACACGCCCCCAGCGATCTGGAGCTGAATCACCAATAGCCCCAAAGACACTTACTGCGGCATGAAAAGTACCTTCTGTTAATTCAAGAGCTGGTTCTAATGAGAATTTCTCTGAATGTTTTAACCAAGCTGAATCATACTCAAAAGATACTGTTTCTTTTCCTTTATGTAAGTTAAACCATAGCTTACCTACTGGTATATTCTCCTTCCCAAGGGAAATCCAAACTATGATTTCTCTACTATTCATGGTTATCTATTTTTCTCTTTTTCGGTAATCGTACTCTTTTAGGTAATTTCTCTTCTTCAAGCTGTCTTCCAGTAAGATCATGAGCAGCATCAGCAAGATCATTTAACCTATCTGCAAGACCCAATACAAAAAGTACAGAGCCATAAGCCCCCATGGAAGCCGTAGGATCACCTTTTTCGATTTTACTAAGAGTCGCCCGTGAAAGCCCTGCTCGCTCTGCCATAATTTCAACAGTGACTCTATGCCTGCGACGTGCATCACTTATGTCATTTCCGAGCTTACGTAAAACTTTAATTACGGGTATAGGTAAATTAACTGGTTTTTTCATAAAGCTCCTTATAACAGTCATTATACCCATTTAGCAACTATTATAACAAGCTTTAAATTTTATTAAAAACCACTAATCATCCTCACCCTCTTCTCAATCACTCTACATATACCATCTATAACCTTAGAAAAATTACCCTCATCTTTAAATTTCCGCCTTAAAGCTAATGCTTTATTCATACAGCTTCTAGAAGTCTTCTTAATCTCTTTAACAAGCAAACGCTGTGCTGAGGCAGTATCTGGAATTAAATTTAACCAGTGTTCTATTTTAATTTTCTCTGGATTAAATTCACCGCCTATGCTCATAGCTAGTTTATGAGATAAATCAGGATAAACAGCAGTGCTTAATAAATCATAAGCTGGTGCTAATTCAGGAATTGAATTTTTATATAGTAAAGAGTAATTTTTAGCATGTGCATCAGCATTGCCGATTAAGAAATTAAAAATAAGTAACCTAAGAAAAGCTATTCTGTCAGCAGCTGGTTTTGATGAATAATTATCAAGTAAACCGAAACATAATTTCGCAGAAGGACCGCCTTCAGATTCATATTTATGCTCAGGTATGATGCTTAAAGCTTGACAAAAATCTTCTTGGTGTAAACGGCATATCGGTTCTGGGATAACTTTATCTAAAAATCCTTCTAAGAGAGCTTCTTTCGATTTAAATACCTGCCCTATTTTTCTATCATAACGTTCGATTAAATAATACGATTTTCCTTTCAAATAACGGATTTCTGTTTTTGGAACTTCTATATCTAAGCTAGCAGCGAGCTGCATACAGAATACTTCATTAAAAACACTATCTGGATAATCTTCCATGCTGGGTTTTAAAATATGAGTAGTAGGTATATCTCCCGTAAATAAAGCGAGCTGAGAATTTATTACACCGAGTGCAATTTTATCCTGTGCTCCAGCTAAAGACATTCTTAAACCTTTTTCTCCAGCCATTAATGGACGATATTTTAAAAGATCTAAAATATTTTCTAATTTTTTATCATCTAAAAGTAAAATATTTTTTTCCTGAATTTGATCAGTCTCTTTTCTTTTTCTTGAATACAAAGCTAATGCTCCAGCACATTCTCCACCAACTGCTTCAAGAAGGGCAAAAGAATTTTTCCCTGAAATTCCTAAATATTTAGCCAGCCTTCTTCTAACTATACTGTCTGGCAATAATGCCGAGAAAAATGCCTTAGTCTCTTTATCTAAGTATTCATTTTCTCTATATGGCATAGACACTGATATCGGATTTGCATTTTCAGTATATTTAAAAGATAAAAAACCTGTATCGCTCTCAGTAAGAATACCTGTTAGCTGCCTATTTAAATATACATAGAGTATTTTACCCATCAGTTCATATCTCGCTTATCTTCTAAATACAGAGAACATCCTAGTGAACGTAAAACTAGAAAAATTTTATTAATTTGGCAAGTCTCTTTTCCCTTTTCTAGTTCTCTTAAAAATCTTAAACCCACGCCCGAAGCTAAAGCTAAATCCTCCTGCGTAAGCCTTTGCCGCTTTCTTGTAGCTAATATAAAATCTCCTAAATTTTTTGAGTCATTAAGTTTAGCCATAATACACCTTCTTTATAAACCCGAAAGGGATGATCTATTATTAATCTTACAGTGAATCACCTTATTATTAATAATTATACCACAGCATGCTATTAACATAATCCCTTAAGGGATGATTCAACATCTTAAGCTAACTTCTAAATCCTCTCTAAGACTGTTTATAGATAAAGGGGAGCCAACTGCTACTGATAAATACAGAAGATCTTATACTGCTTTTACGCCAAGAGTAGTGAAATAGTAAAACTCACTAATTATGCTCGTTCCATAGATAAACCTGTTAGTTCAATAATAAATATGGCAAGAAGACAGACCATACCTGCTTTTCGAGAAAAAGGTATCTGGAAGATAGGTGACCCTATTTCTGACACTTAGAACAAAAAAAACTACTTCTTCCACCCTGAACTATTCTTTCAATAAGAGTCTTACAAGTAAAGCAAGGCAAACCTTCTCTGCCATAGACTTTAAACTGATACTGAAAATATCCACTTTCACCATTAGCCTTACTAAAATCTTTTAAAGTCGAACCACCAGCTCGGATAGCGTCTTCTAAAGTAACAATGATCTGCTCATGTAATTTCTTTATATCCTTATCAGTAAGAGAACTTGCCGTTCTCTCGGGATGAATACCAGATCTAAAGAGGGCTTCACTAGCATAAATATTACCTATCCCGACTATTAAACTTGCGTCCATAAGAGTATTTTTAATATTTTTATTTCTGTTTTTAAATAAAGCCTTTAATTTAGCTACAGTAAACTCTCTTGCAAGCGGCTCTAAGCCAAGCTTTCTAAAAAGCTTATGCTGAGATAAATTCTCTAAATCTGTTAAGGTAATTACCCCGAAACGCCTAGCATCATTAAATACCAGCAATGTACCGCGGTCATTCGTCCTCCTCAGCCTTGGACTTACACGTTCGGCAACAGTGCCTAACTGTAAACCGTTGAGCTTTAAAATCACATGATCATGTTTTTTTCGCTGATATGCTTCATCTTGAATAGTCAACCTACCACTCATCCCAAGATGAATAATTAAAACTGGAGACCGTGGTTCAAGTACATTCCCGTCTCCATTCGTTTGAAGATCCATATTAGCAGCTAAATGTATAAGTATGTATTTAGCCTTACGTTCGATTTTAGTAATAGTGTGATTTAAAATCTTTTTATTTAAGTCAGCTGGAATAAAATCCCTTAACTTCTCTGCATAAACCTCTACAGAAGAGACATTTAGCCCAAGAATATTTTCACTAAGCCCACGGCAGACTGTTTCAACTTCTGGAAGTTCAGGCATACTCACCACCCATCATTAGCTTTAATATATTCATCATCATCTAAATCACTCTGTAAGATATTTTCACTAAATCTATCTAAATTCATATTAAGATATTTTCATAGAAAGCTGAATATGGCAATTCTGGATCTTTGATCTGTACTTCTAATATCCAAATCCCAGACTGCATTTCCTCCGTATAAGTCGCCACTCCCTGATTCCAAATAGCCGAATGTGAAAATTTACCAATTAAATGCCCCGTAGATTCAAGAAGAGATGTATAACCCATTTCACGAGCCCTAGATGAAATAAATTCCTGCATTTCGATGCCAGTGGGCTCGTGTAATTTAAAAAATTCCAAACCATAAGCGAAAAGCTTTTCACTAGCAGACTTGAGAGAGTAAAGCTTTGCATTATTACCAAATACTAGCGTCACCCCAAGATCCCCCTCTAGCTCACCAATCAGAGGTCCAATATCAACAAAAGCGATATCATCATCTTTTAAAAGAATATCCTCCGCAGCCCTGTCATTATAGGTCAAACAAGTATTAATCCCAAAACGGATATAAGGATTATGCCAAGAACGAACTATTCCGTAGTCCCGATTCATAATATTTAATATTGCTATACGTTTCCAAACATTACCAAAACCCGCACTTACACCAACAATCTGCCTTAGATACAAACCATATGCATTTATGCTTCTGCTCTGGGTAAGATTTAAGCATGTCCTTAAAAAGTATCAAAAAAATCCGTGCTTTAAAAGAAGAACAGCTAAATAAAATCATCAAATCTGCTTGGCAAGATAGAATCAGCTTTGAAGAGATAAAGGAAAGCCTTGGACTCACTGAAGCTGAGGTTATTAGAGTAATGCAGCGTGAATTAAAACCTAGGAGTTTTAGACTGTGGCGAAAAAGAGTTTCTGGAAGGCTAACTAAACATAAGAAGCTCTGTGAGTATAAAATTAGTATCGAGTCTTAATTCCTTTTGCATTTTACAAAATCTTTTTGATTTTTAATGATACCTTATGATTCTGTTTTAGAATGTAAGCTAGATAACGAAAATGGATTCTAAAGAATTAATCAAAAAACTAGAAAGTAAAAAAGAGTATTATCAATCCAGATACGGCTTTTCAGAAATATTTCTTTTCGGTTCTTATGCCGAGAATAATGCTAACGCTGACAGCGACATAGACATAGCAGTAACTGTAGATTCAGGTTTTAAAACATATAAAAATTTTATTGCTGCGAAAGAAGAACTTTCACAAGACCTCTTCAATAAAGAAATAGATCTAGTGTACTTTAATTCAATTAACTTAAATCCAATTATCAAAGACGAAATTGAAAGAAAAAGGATAAGAATTGGATAAATTAGTTTTACATTTTTTAACCATACTAGAAGCCATTGAGAAAATATTTCTTTATAGCTCTAAATACAACTCTTTCTATGATTTCTATCAAGCAAATGATCAAGAAAGTTTTAATGCCTGTTTAAATTTACTAGTCGCCGTTGGAGCACCTTGCACAACAGTCTCTAAAATAAAATCCCATCCTAAACCCCACCAAAAGGTATCAGCCCCTTGTGTCTTGATAAGACGAACTTGGGGACCCACGCTACGCGTGGGGTGAGTCGTTCAAGACACAAGGGGCTGATACCTAATATTCGACGAGATTCTCAAGCTCAATCAAAGAATTATGCAAAGTAATCCCAGAAAACAGATCATCACTAGCAATCTTAGAACTAGTCAGCCTTAAAACCCCAGCTTCATAGCAGAGCTTAATCTTACTTAAAACTTTAGAATCCCTCGGTGAAAGATATATAGCAAGTCTAATCAGGTAGCCGATCTTCTTCGCTTTTTTCTGAATATTAAAATCTAGAAGACATAAATATTTTTTTATATCTTTATTCGTCTTATTTCCAGCAAGTGAAGTGAATAATACATAAGCAAGGAAAACCCTCTCTGGGTGAGAAAGATAGGGTAAATTTAAATTAATTAAATAGTCGAAAACCGCTACAGATTTCTGTTCTTTATTATTAAACAGAAAAGCCTGTATGAGTAAAGAAGACATAAATATCATTTTATGAAAATCTATTTTTATCGCCACCTTAGAAGCATGACTATAAGCAGCTTTTATATCCATAAGTTCAAAAGACTCTATCCATTTAGATATCTCTTTAGCTCGTTTTAAACTCTCTTTAGGCTTTAATTTAGTAATCTTTAAAACCGCCTCTATTAAAGGATCACAGCGCTTCACTTTTTCTTTAAGTAGTGAATATATATAACCTTCACGTATACCACTAGTACAGAAAACTATTTTTTTAACTCCAGTCACCTTCAGCAAAGTAGTTAAAAGCAGGGCAGTGAGACGCAGAGCGGAGAAAACGTTATCTAATTTAAGAAACTCTTTCATCTCAGCACTAGAAACTTCATAGTTACTGATAATTTTAAGTGGATAATCTTTAGATGCCATATGCAGCCTAGCTAGACGTTTCCAGCGTCCACCCACTAAATATAAGGTCTCGACTTTCTTTTCTTTATAAACCTTAGCTTCAGACAAGGCATTCATAAGATATTTCTGCATTTGGCTAGGATTAAAGCCTTTAGACAGTTCTATATCGAGCATCGTGTGATAACCAAGTTTAAAACTCGTACATTCAGTGATTTCAGGGGATCGCTCGCAAACTCCAATTTCTGCGTTTTTCTGGCTAATCCCTTTAGACACCTCAGCAGTAACTAAGCTAAGCTCTAAACTTCCACCACCTAAATCAGCAACTACTCCCTCTGCATCAGGCATCTCAACTATAACCCCCTCTGCAGAAAGTAAAGCTTCTTCCTCTCCAGAGATAACAGAAACTTTAGCATTTAAAATTTTCTCTACTTCACGAATAAATTCTTTAGCATCTGTAGCCTCTCTACAAGCTGATGTAGCGATGATATATCTTTCATATATCTTAGAAATATCTAGCAGAGCAGCAAATCTGCGAATATTTTCATAAGCTTTTTCGAGATTCTCTTTTTTAAATACACCATTCATAGCTAAGCCTTCAGCCAAGTGGCATTCAGCTTTTTCATCTATAACTATTCGAGGAAATCTAGCTATCTCATCATAAATAACCATGCGAATTGAGTTAGAACCTATATCAATAATCGCAAAACAATCACTCAATTCAGCAGTAATCATAGATTAGCATCCTTAGCCAGATTTAAAAAAGTCTGATGAATATTAACCTTATCAGATAAAACATGCATCCGCTCATAAGTTCCATCAGATTTTAACAGCCAAGACTGCTCATTGTCAGCAAGATTATAAAACATCACTTCTTCTAAAATTCTTTTATGAATCACTGGGTCTTCTAAAGGAATCATAGATTCGACTCTACGAATAAAGCTTCTTGGCATCCAGTCAGCAGAAGATAAAAACACTTTAGCCCTAGTCGAAGGTATACGACTACCGTTTGCGAAGCAGACTATACGCGAATGTTCTAAAAATCTACCAATAATACTTCTCACTTTAATATTTTCAGAAAGCCCTTTAAGTCCTGGTTTTAAACAGCAAATACCCCTCACTATTAAATCCACCTTAACCCCAGCTGTGGATGCGGAATAAAGCTTATCTATAATATCAGAATCCACTAGAGCGTTTAATTTTGCGATAACATGAGCGGGCTTACCATCCTTCGCATTCTCTATCTCAGTATCTATAAGAGAAAATAAATCAGTCTTTAAATTTAATGGCGATATAGATATTTTCTCTAGCGAGTCTGGTCTTACATAACCTGTAACATAATTAAATATCTTGGCTGCATCACGGGTCAGGACCGGATCAGCAGTAAAAACACTTATATCCGTATATATTTTCGCTGTCTGCGGATGATAATTTCCAGTTCCGAAATGAGCATAGCTTCTTAACTGCCCCTCTTCTTTCCTCGTCACTAAGATCATCTTAGAGTGAGTCTTGTATTTCATAAACCCAAACACCACTTGGGCTCCCGACTTCTCTAAAACTCCAGCGAGTTTAATATTTTTCTCTTCATCGAATCTAGCTTTCAGCTCCACCATAACAGTAACTGATTTACCAGCTTCCGCTGCCAGAGCTAAAGCTTTTACAATAGGTGAATCTTCACTAGTCCTATAAAGAGTCTGCTTAATCGAAATAACATTAGGATCTTTAGCTGCCTGCGTTAAAAAATCTATTACTGGATCAAAAGATTCATAAGGATGGTGCAAAAGTATATCTTTTTCACGAATCGCAGTAAAAATATCACCATCTTTTAGATAAGCTGGCACACTTGGACTAAATGGTATGAATTTGAGCTGTGGCATCTTCTTTGAGCTAATCTGCTCTAAATCAGAGAGATTCAACAAGCCATCCATTTTAAAAATATCACTAGGACGTATATGCAGTTCTTCAGTCGCAAACGCAATTAAATCTGGGTCTATATCTTTATTTACGATGAGACGAATTACAGTCCCCTGTTTACGTTTACTCAGTGCAGATTTAAAACTCTCTATCAGCTCCTCTACATCCTCTAAATCATCATCTATCTCCATCTCACTATCGCGAATCAAATGAATAAAACCAAAAGAAATAACATCGAAATTATGCAAAATCTTAGAAAGAAACATAGTCACCGCAGATTCAGTTGGTAAAAGCCTTTCATCTTTCCCAAATAAATGAATAAACCTTTCTAAGTTCTGCGGAATAGAAATTACCGACCATTGCTGCCTCTGTGTGTCTCTATCAAAGAGTTTCAAAACTATAGAAAGAGCATCATTAGGAATTACTGGAAAAGGATGTACTGGATCTATAGCAAGCGGTGTGATAGTTGGAAATATTTTTTCGATGAAATGCTTTTCTAACCAACATTTCTCATCACTAGTAAGATCCTCTGGTTTAACTATCTCTATGCCTTCGTGCTTAAGCTCATCTATAAGCTGATGTAAAACATCTACCTGCTCCACAAGGAACCTAGTAGTTTTTTTCCTGATCGCATTTAGCTGTTCTAAATTAGTCAGTCCCTCTTTAGTCGGGATATTAATCTCAGCGTCTAATTTTCGGTGTATACCAGCTACCCGAACCATAAAGAACTCATCTAAATTACGATCTGAAATAGCTAAAAATTTAATCCTCTCGAAAAGCGGATGATTTTTATTACGAGCTTCATCGAGCACTCTTGTATTAAACTCTAGCCACGAGAGCTCTCTATTTATAAGTCTTTTAGGTGAATCAAAATCTATATTCTGCATTTAATAATTTATAATTTAAGCATAACTTATATAGGCTTTTATGGCATTATTGCATTTATAAAAACGGCTTCACATCGTGCAGCACTTGCTTACATAGAATATTATTGACTAAAAGATAAAACTTTTAACTAATAACCACAGCTGAGAAATTAGATTTACCTGCATTAAAACTCTTTAAAGTGTTTTGAAAACGTGAAAAATCAGCATCATTAATAGTTAAACAGCCTAAGCTTGAGGTTTGATCACCATAGAAAGACTTATGAATCTGAATATCAGAAGAACTACATGCCCGCCCCACTGTATTACCAAGTCTACCATCTCTATCTACTAAAACGGCTTCTTGAGGATTATAGCGACCATCTGTGGTAGAGGAACCTGAATAGGTAATTACATTGTTCAGCTGAGCCTCAGCTACAGTGGGTCTCACTTTACCTTTAGCTAACAAGTTTTTCCCAGCCTGTGAATTATTCATTTCACCTTGAGTGTAGGCTGTGGGTTTAGAAGAAGCTCTAAAAGCCTCTGATTGAAGAATATTTCCACTAGCATCTACCTTAAGTAAAACAGCTTGCTCACCAGTCGTACCAGCCTTAGAGTTAGGATCACGAATAAAAACCACACCAGTAAATACTTTGCCCTTATTTTCAGTAAGCATTTTTTGAAAACCTATACTATTTTTTACTTTAGTAAGAGTAGCTTCATTAACAGTTGGACTACCGTTATTACTAGTTACAGGAACTGCACCATTCTGCTGCCAGTTTTGTACTGGAGTACTAGAAGGATCTAAAAGATAGGCAAAAGGATTAACAAATTGAAAGTTAAATGTAATTTCAGGCTCAGGTTTTGAAACAAAAGAATTCAAAGAATTAGTACTTAAAGTAGAAGCAGGAAATTCCACGTCACTTGAATTTCCGGGAAAGAAATTTTTAAAATATGGAGAAATAGCTATCATAATTTATAGAGCTTTACGCTCAATAAATATAAAGGAAAATCAGAGGGTTTTTTGATTAAATCTGTAATGAAAGAGGTTAAGAATTAGCCAATAACCTGCTCAAAATCTCAGCCGCAACTAAATCTTCATACTCTCTAACCTTATCTATATCAAAATATAAATAACCCGAACGCCTCTCCCAAAAATCCTGCGCGGTTCTTACATATTCATAATCAATAGTATAAAAAAGTTCAGCAAGTACAAAAGCTGCTTCCCGAGACAGATCTTTTCTTTCTATAATTAAGTTTTTTAAATAATCTAAAATTTTATAAGCATTTAAACCATAATTATCAAGCAAATGATCAGCATAAGCTTCACTAGAACTCAGTTCTAAATCACCAGCCACATTAGGGGTGTATAACGGAACTCCAATTTCTGCGTTTTCGTCGTCCTCATGATCCTCATGTACCAGCAGTACACTGCGGTCATTCGTCCTCCTCAGCCTTGAACTTATTCGTTCGGCTACACGCCCATTAGACTTGGTAGTAGGAAAATAAACTGCCAAAAATTTCTCTAATGAGGCTTTAAATTCCAGCATATGAGCTTCATCTTTAAAAACACAGGCATTTAATTTTAAATTTCTAGTAGTAGATTTAGTAAAAGTTTTTAAAAGCTTTTTATCCTTTAAGTTCTGCATTACTCTATCTACGACCCTCTCAGCCATTTTTCTATAACCCGTAAGCTTACCTCCAGCTATAGAGATTAAGCCCTCCTCTGAAACGAATATTTCATCTTTACGCGAAAGCTCACTAGGACTCTTTCCCTCTTGATGAATTAAAGGACGTAAGCCCGCCCATGATGATTTAATATCTTCTTTCTTTAGCTGAACTTTTGGAAACATTTTATTTACAGCAGCTAAAAGATAATCTATATCATCCTCTTCCACTTTAATATCATCTAAACTGCCACTATAATTAGTATCAGTAGTACCGAAATAAGTTATCCCAGCCCTCGGAATAGCGAAAATCATTCTCCCCTTAATCGTTTCATCAAAATAAACAGATTGAGTGATCGGGAACTTATCTCTCTTTACCACTAGATGCACTCCCTTAGTGAGATGTAAACGCTTCTTTAAACTTTCTTCACTCTGCTGCTTTAATCTTAAAATATCTACCCAGGGGCCGGCAGCGTTTACTATCAAATCAGCCTCTACAAACAAAGAGCACTGTTCGGACTGCTCGCGAACTTCAATTTCTGCGTTTTCGTCGCCCACTACATCCCTGTCACTACACTTAACAAAAGCTAATTTCCCCTCATTATCGTAATCAAAATCAATTACCTCACAGTAATTTAAACAATCCGCCCCTTTATCTATAGCTGTTTTAATAATTTCGATAGTTAAACGTGCATCATCAGTGCGATATTCATAATATAAACCAGCACCCTTAAGTTTCTCTGCCTTTAAAAGTGGCTCAAGCTTTAAAGCCTCTTTACTAGAGACCATTACACGTCTTTCAGATTTTTTAACGGCAGCTAGAAAATCATAAAGAGCTAAACCAAAGGAAGTTAAAAATTTAGAATAAGTACCACCTTGATAAAGCGGCAATAACATCTTCTCGGGCTTAACTAAATTAGGAGCTATATTGTGCACTACAGCCCTCTCTGTGCCTACTTCCTGCACTAAAGCGAAATCCAGCTGCTTTAGATATCTAAGCCCACCATGAATTAATTTAGTGGATTTAGAACTAGTACCACTCGCAAAATCTCCCTTCTCGACTAAAGCCACGCTCAAACCTCTGAGAGCTGCATCTAAAGCTATGCCGGCTCCAGTAATGCCACCACCGATGACCAGTAAATCATACTTTTTCGTTTTTAAATTTTCTAATATATCAGCACGTTTCATAGATTCCTCACACTCGCTACCGCTCGCTGCCAGCCAGTATAAAGCCTAACTATCTTTTCATGCGAATACGCCTCAGTAAAAGCTTCTGACTTGGATTTATGAATAAGCAGTAAATCGTCTAAATCATAATCCCCAAGAGCGTTAGCTACCATCATTACTATACCTAAAGCAGTAAGTTCTAAATTCTCGTTACGATTCACTTTTACCCCGAGAACCCCAGCCATAAACTCCATTAGAAAATTATTTACAGCAAGTCCGCCATCTACATTTAGAATAGTCTCTTTTAAATTCAGGGATGAAATTAAATCCTTAACTTGATAAGCTACTGCCTCTAGCATAGCCCTCACTAAATGAGCCTTTCCAGTATCCAAACTCATCCCAAGCACGGCGGCACGAGCCTTCATATCCCAGTAAGGTGCGCCTAAACCAGTAAAGGCTGGTACTAAATATAAACCAGTCATATCTTCTTCACTCAGACTGCGAGCCATAGCCTCAGTCTCCGCCACTGACTCAAAAATTCCTAAAGAATTTTTAAGCCAGTTAATCCCAGAACCAGCGATAAAGATACTGCCTTCTAAGGCATAATGCACTGAACCATCAGCCAAGGCGAAGGCTATGGTTTTTAGTAAGCCAATTTCTGCGTTTTGGTCTATATTCTGCGATCCTATATTTAAAAGAAAAAAAGCTCCAGTACCAAACGTACATTTAGCCTGATTAGGCTTAAAACAGCCATGCCCAAATAATGAAGCACTCTGATCACCAGCTACAGCCCTAACTTTTATATTAAAACCGTCTAAATTAAAATCTAAATAATCAGCCTGAGATGGCAAAGCCTCTGCCATTAAACTTCTTGGAATATTAAAGATATTAAGCAGTTCTTCATCCCAGTTTAAATGATTAATATTAAAAAGCATAGTACGCGAAGCATTCGTGTAATCAGTCTTATGCACAGTCCCATTAGAAAATTTCCATAACAGCCATGTATCCACAGTCCCGCAGGCTAATTCCCCAGCTTCAGCCCTAGCCCTAATCTCTGGGTCTGAATCTAGAATCCATTTAATTTTGCTAGCTGAAAAATAGGTATCTATAGCTAAACCTGTTTTACTCTGAATTAGCTCAGATCTGTTTTTCAACTGAGTACAATATTCAACTGTTCTACTATCCTGCCAGACTATCGCAGGGTAAACAGGTTTAGAAGTTTTTCTATCCCAGATAATTACAGTTTCACGCTGATTCGTAATTCCAGCATAGATTTCAGGTAATTCTACATTAAGTGCATTATTAAGAGCTTTATCCTGAATCTCGTTTTCAAGTATCTTTTTTAAATTATTTAAAACCACTTGAATAGCTTGAAGCTGACTACTATAAATCTCTTCTGGATCATGTTCCACCCAGTCCTTATGAGGGTAATACTGTTTAAACTCTATCTGCGACTTAGTTATTTCATTTAAATTAGAGTCATAAAGTATAGCTCTTGAGCTAGAAGTTCCTTGATCTATAGCGAGAAAGTATTTTTTTTTACTCACAAGGTATTTATACCAAGTAATTAATTAAAATCTATTTCAATTTTAAAATCAAACATTCAATATCTCAGGTACTGGTGACTTATCGCCTTCTTCACCAGGGGATTTAGATATCTCGGTAGCTGCTTCAAAATTATTTTTCTTAGCGTCTTTCTCCTCTTGCCAATATTGACCTGAAGCCTGAAGCTGTAAGGTTAATTTACCACCTCCACGCTCATCACCAAAGAAATTTTCTTTAATATAGCCACTCATTTCTTTACGAAAAGATTCTATCAAGCCTTTAGCTTCATCTTCAGATTTAACACTTCCTGAATTAATCTGCACCAAGACATCTTTATATTTTTCTCCAAAACTTGCAAGCAAGGTATCAATTTTATTCATACCTGTTGTTGGATCAACATAATTTAAAGATCCTGGATTACCAGAAAATAACCCTTTTGATCCTTCAAGAAGTTCGGTAATCGTCGATTCATCTGGACGTGGATCCATAGACTCAAGTACCTGCCTCGCCTGAGATTTAATTTCTTCCACATTAACATCCATCCCAGCTTTAATCATAAAATTTGCAAGCTGATCTGATACTTGATCGATCTGTTCTGGTTTTAAATTACCCCATCTACCTGAATCAAGAACAGCATTAGCCGGAACGCCATAAGATGCATTAGTAAAATCCACCCAAGTCTTATTCGCAGCAGAAGGAGAAAAAACACCAGCCAAAGTTGTCAAAACTGGCACAATAGAAGCATATGAATCAGAGGGAGTTTCAGTATTAGCAGTAATTGAAGACGCAGCGGGTGGAGTTTGCTTTGGAGCAGCTGTAGGCGGCACATTACTAATAGGCCCCAAAAAATCTATAGAAATCTCTAACCTAAACCTAAAAATAACCTAACCCTCCGAAACTTAACTAAGAAAATACGATAGCCAAACAGCTACTATACTCCACCAAATATCTACATAAATTTAGTTATAAGATGGTTAAGAAACCGTGATCTCGTTAAAGTAAAGACAAAAAGTAAAAATCGGCGTTACGCAGCTAATCCTTAAAGAGCTATATCCACATTACGAGTAATCATAATCTGCAATTCCTGCCCCTTATCTATAGCCGCAGAATCACCTCTAGAGAAAAGTGCTATAACACTTCCACCGAGTAAAGAACCAGCTACCGGTAAGCCTAAGGTAGCTACAGAAACCACCTGACCAGTTTTAGTACTTAAAAGAGCATGAGTCGGGTCCATAGCCTTATCAGAGAAACCAGTCTGCGGGTCTAACAGACCTTCTTTATTAACTATTCCTTCCACGAAGGTAAGTCTTGCGTCTAGTGGCACATAATCCCCTTGCGGAGTAATTAGTGAATCCAAGCTAATTTCAAGCACACCAGATTTACTTAAAAATCTAGGACGCTTTAGATCAGAGACTTTCCCGCGAATCCATGAAGACTTAGGCACTATTAGTTTCTTGTAATCACCGGTTAAATAAAAATCCTCTAAAACTCTCGCTTTAAAATCATCCCCCAGCTCTGACTTCTTTGCCGTAAGTGGGGTTTCTACTATTATTCTTAACCGAGCTTGAACTGGAACCTGCCCAGTAGCAGTATTCAATTTAAAAGGTGCAGCTGCAAAATTAGAAAGACTTTTAAAATCAACTGGATCATTAGTCACTGCCTCGAAGTCTTCTAAATTTACCTTCGCAGAATCTTTTACATTCACACTCATATCTGACATATCCATTACTGAAGCAGATCTTACAATAAGTGGACTTGTTAATAACAGAGAAGCTAAGCAGAGAGAAGATTTTAAAACCTTAGAATTAAAATATTTTTTCGTTAAATTCATAACAGTGAGTGAATGCATAAACTAATTATAACTCTAAAAAGCAAAAGGGGACTGCTTGCTAACTCTAAGTTTTATGCTAGGACGGCTTGCAAGCATACAAGTCAAGCGATATTCCAGTACTTATGTGCCTGAATCCCGATTCTTAAAGTCTCAGGATATTTTTTTAAAAGCTCTAATATCCGAGCCTGATTCTCTTTAAGATTATTCCAATCTGCCACTAAAAAAAATGGTTTCGAAGACGGCTGCACAACTCCATTTTCTACGGCAGTCTCTTTTGCAGAATCCTTGAATAGAATTTTTGGTAAAAGTGTATTCTCTAAAAAACCTACGGCTTTATCATCAGCTATAACAAATTTAATTTCATGAGCTAAGCTGTAAACCCTTTCGTCACTCGGCTCACCAGCCTCACTATAGATCGCTTTAGGACTGAAAGTTAGCCAAAAGGACTGCTCATTCGTCCTCCTCAGCCTTGAACTTGCAGGTTCAAGAGCAGTCCCTCTATGTAACTGCTCTTGAACAAAAATATAATCCAGCACAGCCTGAGCATATTTACCAGTCATCGCTGATTCTAAAGCCACTTTATAACCATGAGAATTTAAAAATTTAATAAAAGGTACTACATCCTGTTCTGTAGGCTCGCCTCCAGTAATCACTACTCTCTTTAAGCCAGAGTTCATAATCTGAAGCTGTTCTAAAATTTCTTCATAATTTAGAATCTGTTCATTTTTAGTCCCTAAAGCCCAAGTTTTCTTTTCATCACAGAAGAAACATCTCACCGAGCAGCCTTGAAGCCGAATAAAAAAGCTTGGCACTCCAAGAAACATCCCCTCACCTTGAACCGTCTCAAAGATCTGCACCTGATTATCAGTTTTATTTAAAGTTAAACTACTCATAGTCACATCCTTTTCTCAGTCTTACCTTTACATGCTTAACAACAATGATCAACACAAAGATTTTCAAGAAATACTAAATATAGGATCCTCCACCCCAGCATCTTTAAAGCCCCTAGCTCTTAAATGACAAGCATGACACTTACCACAAGGCGGAAACACACCACTATAACAAGTATGAGAATAGGCTAAAGCCTGCATACATTCATCACCTAAAGACTGAGCTAATCTTACAGTATCAGCCTTATTTAAATGCATCAGTGGTGTATGAATCTGAATATTTTTATCAGTCCCGAATAATGCCAAATTAATAGTATTCTGCATAGAATCTATAAAAGTCTTACGACAGTCAAAATAGCCCGCATAGTCAGTTTCACAGACACCAGTTACTATATGCTCAGCTTTAAAGTCATAAGCGATATTAGCAGCGAGCGAAAGAAATAATAGATTCCGTGCTGGAACGAAGGTCTGCGGCACTCCCCCAGCAGTAAATTCTTCTAAATTTTCATGCGTTAATAATTCTGCATTAGAACTCAAAAGAGAGCTAGCTCCCCTTAAAGCTTCTGAAATGTTTATGAATATCGTCTCTAGGTGAGCGAACTCAGCGATTTTTTTAGCAGACTCCAATTCAATACTGTGTCTTTGACCATAATCAAAAGTGACGAGCTGAATATATTTTTTCCTTAAAGCCTTATCTAAATTAGGATAAAAATTATTTAAAACCCAATAAAGACAGGTAGTACTATCCTGACCACCGGAAAAAACTATCACCACTCTATCCATCTTAATACTAAAGAGTCTTTGCTAATTCCTTATCACCAAGAACAACTACTGGTTTAATCGCAATACCGCCCCTAGGCATAAAATCCCCGACCACTTTTAAAACCTTAGTCTTTAAAAGACTCTGTAAATCATTCGCTATCTTATTAATCACAAATTCATGGAATATCCCCGTATTTCTGTATGAAAAAAGATATAGCTTTAAAGATTTACTTTCGACTATAAACTCATCTGGAATATAACTAATGTAGATTTTCGCGAAATCTGGCTGTGCCGTCTTCGGGCAGAGACAGGTAAATTCATGACAATCTAAGTTAATAATATAATCATTAGCCTTACAGAGATTCGGGATAGCCTCTAACTTAGCCTCTTCAGGCGAGCCTGGGTACTGGGTCTCAGCATCACCTAATAAACTTAAATTTTCGGCACCAGATAGCATGTTACTCCAATAATAATACACTAACTCCGCAGCAGTACCATCATGGCAGTGCTGCTGAAATTGAAGTTTTGCAGCAGTACCATAATATGAAACTTGTGAGAGAATCTTATTAGATGTATTCGATCAAAGTACTAGTCATTGGAGATAACGCTTTTGCTAGATCAGTAATAGAAAAGCTTAACTATGATGATAATGAGCAGAAACTGGAAATCATCTGTATCTCTAAACAAGAAAATTTTTCAAATCTCTGTGAAAATATTTACCTTCCAGAATATGATATCGAAAAAATTATAGATATAGCCTCAGCTAGAAGAATTAGCTTAAGCATAGCTTGCTCAGAAAAATTAATAGCCTCAGGCGTAGTAGAAGCTTTTCAGGAGCGGGGTTTAAACATATTCGGACCAACTAGCACTTCTACTGAAATCTGTTTTTCACATCATGCCGCTAAAGAATTTATGCACCAGAACTTAATTCCAAGTGAGCCTTACGTGAGCTTCGATAATAAAGAAGTCTGCCTTGCTTACTTAGCTCACTTAAATTTTCCAGTAATTATTAGACCAGATTTTCTTTTCGAGACTAATTATGAAAAGAAAGTTTTTATCGCTGATGATATTAATAATGCCACTGCCTTTATAGAAGAATATTTTTCACAGCCCTTTTTAAGTACTTATAAAAAACGTCTCATTATCGAGGGATATTCAGAGGGTGAAGAATTCTGTACTAGTATTTTATATGATGGCAGCACAGCTCTAAGCCTTGTACCGATTAAAATGTACAGAGAATATAATGAATATTCACTTACCTTTAATGAAAAATCAGCCAATTCCCTCTCTGACGGGAGTGCAGATAAACTACAATTAGAAATCAATGAGAAAATTATAAAACCTTTTTTAAATGCTTTAGCTCAAAATAGCGAGGATGAAGAAAGTATAGAAAATGGAGTTCCGCTGCGGTCTTTTTCAGGCTTTATCAGTTTTATTACCAAACTAAACACTGACGGGGAGATCATTCTAGATCGCTTCGAAGTCTTAGCCCCAGACTTAAGTGCTGAATTAAGCCTAGATTTAATTGAAGAGAACCTTTTCGATCTTTTATTTTCCTGCACTCAAGGGAAATTAAATTTTTATCGCGATGGTCTTAGATATGTACACCTAACTGGCGTCGCTGTAGATTTAAATTACAGCAAAGCTGCTTCATCTTACTTGAATGAGGAAAGTTTTTTACAGATAGAAAGAACTGCTTCTGATGCTAATTACAGAATTAAAGTTCAGATACTGTCGAGTGAGCTAAAAGATTCGATTAGATTATTTATTTACGCACCTACCGAAATAGAAGCGAAAAATTTTGCGATGACAGTAGCTACAGAGTTAAATCTTTTTGATGAATCTGAAAGCCTTCTTTAATTTTATCTAAAGATAACTTGTAATATATAATTAGAGTATAGTGAAAAATTTACTATACATAGGTATTTCTATACCAAATCAGAGAACTAATCCATTAGCTCATAAGCTAAGCTTCTGCACAGCGGATGAACTCAGTAAATTAAAAATTTCCCAAGATGATATCAGTAATTTTTTAGAATTTTTAAGCGATATTCCTTGCATTGAAGAACTTACACTTGTCTCTACCTGTAATCGTTTTGAGCTAATTATTTTTTTAAAAGAGAGATTTATTACAGATGATCCATTACTCAGAGAGGATTTAGCTAAACAAATCGAAAAAAGAATTAATCACTATACGGAAAGAGAAGTCAGCTTCGCTTTTCTTTTTAATGAAGAGGCTCAATTACAAATATTTAGAACTTACTGCGGCTTAAATAGTGGTCTTGTAGGCGAGTCAGAGATTAGCATTCAGTTTAATGGTGCTTTTAAGCAAGCTTTAAATCTTGGTTTTCTGAAAGAACAAGGTTCAAAACTTTTAGAAAAAGCACAATCTTTAAGAGATTTTTTTAATAAACATATATATTTAAAACCAGTCTCCTACTGTGATATAGCTATCCAAAAAGCTTATATGAGCTTAAGTTTAATGGCTCCTTTAAGAACAGCTACCGTACTAGGCTCGGGCAGCACTGCAATTCAATCATGCTTATCATTAGTTAATAACCTTAGCTTTTCTGCACCGAATCTGACCTTAATACATCGAGTAAGTTCTACCTCTGTACAAATTCAAAATTTCAAAGAAAGTCCAGATCTAAGCTTTATGAATTTTATTCGTTCTAAAAAAAATGGTTACAAAACAGAAAAAGTAGAAAAAGCTTGCATGAATTCAGATTTAGTAATTTTCGGTATAGATGCGAAGTCACCTGTAATAAGCTTCCCAGATAATTCTAAAGCTGTCATTCTTGACTTTAACTCTAATCCATCATGCATAGTGAATTCTAGACTTAAAGGAAGTAGTTACATAGGTTTAGAAACTTTAGATAAATATGTCAGAGAATATTCTTACAGGCAGAATAATGATTTTGATTTATTAAATAGACTTAGCATGGGTGAAGATTTTATAAATTCCCAGATTGATAGCCCAAAGACACTGTTAATGAACGTACAAGTTCAAGGCTAAGGACGACGAAAACACTGAAATTGGAGTTCAGGGACAGTGTCCTAAAATCTGCGCTGCCAGCTAAGTTTTCTTTGATTAACCCACTCGGGCAATGTTTCAGCATTATAAGCAAACTGTGCGGCTTCTAACTGTTCCATTGTTAAATTCGTAGCCTCCCCCAGAAAAGCATTACTTAAAGAAGCGTTTTCTAGAGAAGTATTTAGAAGATTTGCTGTCCCAAAATTAGCCCCATCAAGGATAGCATCTTTAAAATTAGCGCCTTCTAAATTAGCTGAACGGAAATTTGCAGCAGTTAAATTAGCTCCTTTGAAATTAGCGTTTCGCAAATCAGCACTCATAAAATTAGCACCTTGCAACTGTGCTTTTTCAAAATTAGCATCAAAAGCCACAGCATTTTCAAAATAAACTTCTAAAAAACTCGTCTCTTTAAAATTAGCCCTAGCCAGTAAAGCACTCTCAAAAAGGACATTGTTACCAGCAGCACCATAAAAATTAGCATCAGTTAACTCAGCAGCCCTTAATTTCACATGATCCATTCTTGCTCTAATAAAATTCCCTTCTTTAAGAACAGCTTGACTCATATCCGCACCATCAAGCTTCGCACCCCTAAATTGAACCTGCTCTATAACGACACCTCGCATATCTACTTGCCTTAAATCACTCTGGATAAAACGATTTAAATATTTAAAGTCGATACTTTTCAGATCTAGTCCAGATAAATTTATTTTCTCAGTATACTCAGTGCCTTTAGCTGTAACCTTACCGACACCCTGCTCCTCTAAAATTAACAACAACAGTGGATTAGTGATAACTCCAGGATATTTAGTACTTGTAAGTGGAGCTTCTTCTAATACTTGCTCTACAGGTTCATGTTTTTGATGAGGTAAAACATATTTTTCTATAAGAGTTTTAAGTTCAGGATCTATAGTACCCTTGTAAGCCTCTGGCAGTTTATGATTCACCTTAATATATCCGATTAAAGCTTTTCTTTTTTCATCTTTATAAAAACCCTGAGCGTAATAATAAAGTCCTACACCTCCAGCGATACCTATCAGCAAAAGGAACTGTAAAAAAATACTTTTCAGAATGGCTTCAAAATCATTTAAAGTCTGTACATTAGCCCTTAAATATTTTTCAAAACGAACAAAAACATTTTTAGAATTAATCTTTGCGAGAAATTCTTCATCACTTAAAGCCTCATCAATAATCTTAAGATCTTTAGCAAGATTTTTCTTAAGCTCATTTATTTCGTCACTTGGCTGCTCAATAGCAAGATCAGTAACTTTGCCTTCATTAACTAAATCTTCCAAGCCAGAATCGAGTTCCGCAGAAACTTCTACGGATATATTCATTTGATTTTCATCTAAGCTTATATCATCAGCCATTTTCAAAATCGAGAAATACTAAAAAAGTATTTTTCATTAAGCATTTAAATACTTCACTGGATCGAAAGTACCACTGATAATATTCCCCCTAATCTCTTTAGCTAAATTAATCAGGTAGGTCAAATTATGTATACTCAAAAGCGTTCCAGCAGTAATTTCATGAACCTTCCATAAATGCCTAACATAGGCACGAGTGTGATTCACGCAGGTATAGCAAGGGCATCCCTCAACTAGTGGAGAGAAGTCCTCTGTATACTTCTGATTCTTAATCTGCATACGCTCACCATTAAAATCAAAAAAACCACCATGCCTAGCTATGCGAGTTGGCATAACACAATCAAACATATCAATCCCTGCAGCAATCGCTTTTACTATATCCTCTTTAGTACCTATCCCCATAAGATATCTAGGTTTATTTTCTGCTAATAATGGCGTAGTGAACTCCACTATTCGATCTATATCTTCCCTGCTTTCGCCCACGGAAACTCCACCAATAGCGAATCCTGGGACATCTAAACCTGAAATAAATTCCGCACTCTGCTTTCTAAGATCTTCATAAATTCCCCCCTGTATTATAAGGAATAGAGCCTGATCTTCTGCCCTAGTATGAGCCCGCACGCAGCGTTCAGCCCAAGCATGCGTACGCAGCATCGCTTCGCGAGCTTCTTCATAAGTAGCATTACCCTGCGGGCAATGATCAAAGGCCATGATAATATCAGCACCTAATTTATTTTGCGTTAAAATGGAGTCCTCTGGACTCATAAAGTGCTTCTGACCAGTGACTGTATCAACAAACTCAGCTCCAGCATCAGAAATTTTACACTTATTAATTCGCATTTGTGAAAAAATCTGAAAACCTCCCGAATCTGTTAAAAATGGTTTTTCAAAATTAGTCCATTTATGTAAACCACCAGCCTTCGCTATCAAATCAGCACCTGGGCGTAAAAATAAATGATAAGTATTAGCTAAACTAATTTCAGTACCACAAGCACGCACCTGATCATAAGTCATAGCCTTCACCGTAGACTGCGTACCCACTGGCATAAATACAGGAGTTTCTATATTACCGTGAGGAGTAGTTATTATCCCTGCACGGGCTTTATTTTGCTTTGCTATTAATTCATAAGTAACTGCCATAAAATTTTAGAGATAACTATAAAACTCTACACTATTTCATTGCCCCTAACTTAAGCTGGGCATATAATGGTAACAGTACCATTTTACTTAATAAAGAAGAGGTGAAACTGCTTGAATGAAGATAGAGATAGAGACAAACAGATTCCCTGTATAGTCGGTAAAGGTTTAATTACTGCTAAAAAAGATATGATCAGAGTGCTAAAAGGCTTTGATCACGTTAAATTTATAGATGAAATAGATGGTCAAGTCTTTACCGAAAGTGAAGCTTTCGTCGTTGAGGTCTTCGTTTCAGATTCTGAAGGAACTTTAATCTTCAATAGAAGAATTCATATAAATGTTAATTCATTTGACTACTTGAGGATAATGGAAAATCAACCAGGTCACGTAGAATTAGTAGACGGTCATAGGGTACTTAAATTATATGCGATGACTGATCCATTCGAGAACAAAGAAATTCTCATGAATGAAGTAATCGAAAATCGTAATAACTTTGATGGTTATTATGAGGAAGACGACATAATATTTGACG
>Ga0208364_1000051_pt1 | contig 30079 bp, 46 predicted proteins | sample LakMenEpi08Jun12_FD_150680 | JGI IMG/M metagenome (GOLD analysis project Ga0208364, IMG submission 150680) | Freshwater microbial communities from Lake Mendota, WI - 08JUN2012 deep hole epilimnion (SPAdes) | ecosystem: Environmental > Aquatic > Freshwater > Lake > Epilimnion/Euphotic zone ...
AGAGCCTTGTTCACTGCCGTTTCGATTGCCTTCTGAATCAACATTCCTCACTCACTTTCTGCGGCTGTGCCGCTTAGTAACCAATGCCGTTGCCGTCGCCGTAGCTGTAGCCGTAGCCGTAGCCGTCGCCGTAGCTGTAGCCGTTGCCGTAGCCGTTGCCGTAGCCGTTGCCGTTGCCGTCGCCGTAGCCGTTGCCGTTGCCGTCGCCGTCGCCGTAGCCGTAGCCGATCAGACTGTGTGCATCTTCGTTTGTCACTTGGCCTCCTTCGCCCGCTGACGGAGCATGGCGTCGGCGACGGCGTATGCGTCACCGGCAATCTCAACCGCCCCATGATGCTCGCCGGTCTTCTGGTCTGTGTCCAGCATCATCGAGCGGTGCGGCTCCGTTGTCGTCGTGTCACCTTCAATCAGAGGATTTCGATGGTTGACCACGCGGTAGTTTCCGACCATCGCTTGCATTGCCTTCGCCGCGAAGTAGTCGCGGAGAGACATGCCCGCGCTGTATTCGTCTCGCTCGTGCCTCACCACCAACGGAAACGCCGTTCCACCATCGTCGGTCTTGCTCATGACATTCACTCCTTGCGGCTCTCGCCGCTGTTCACCGCATCGCGTCGCGGACGGTCAGGTTGTACATGGGCGACACGCTGCCGCCGGTCTTGTCGTCGCTCACTTGTCCTCCTTCGCCCGCTGAAGGGCACCGCTTGCGTCAACTTCTTTCTGGGCGTTCTCAACGGCATGGCGGTGGCCATAAACGTCGCACACATCGATGGCTTCAAGCAGTTTGTGCGAAGCGTCGGCATCTCGCCACGCCGTGACCTCGGTCGCCAGCACGTCGCGGTCGGCCTCGGCCTGTGCCGCCCTCGCCTCGGCCGCTTCCGCTCGCTTCTGGGCCGCCTCGAGGAGCTCGGCCGCCACCTGTATGTGCCTTTTGGTCATCACCTGCTCCACTCTTGGTTCACCAGCCACAGTCCACGGCCGTGGCATCATCCTCGTCCTTGATCTCGATCCGCTTGATCCAGCCCTTCACGTCGATGGTCAGGCTGGTCGGGTTGAGCATGACACTGAGCTTTCGGCCGGCGGCCACGCCGTCGCGGCACTTGAGCACCCTGAGCACTCGCACCATGTCCTGGTGCCGGTCCTCGGTCTCCGTCCCGTCCCACCGCCGCTTGCCGAACACCACGTGAGTCTCGGGCCGCTCGCGGCGCTCAAGCCAGAGCACCACGTCGGTGAACCGGCTGATGGCGGCGCCGCCGGCCAGCACCTCCATCGAGATCTCGGTCTTGCGGCCCTTCTTGGGATGGGTCACCAGCCACCCGGCGGCATGGTGCCGCTCGAGCAGACGCCGCAGGCCGGTGATGAGGTTCTGGTCGTCTTCCCACGGCTTCTCGCTGGGCTGCATGGCGGTGATCGGGTCGATGGCCAGCACCTTGACGCCCTGCTCGAGCTTGGCCTGAGCCCACCGCAGCACGTCGCGGTGCGTCAGGAGCTTGCCATCGGCCACGTCCATGACGTTGCCCAGGCTGTTGAGGCTGCTGCGGTGCAGGTTCATGAGGCTGCGGATGCGCTCGGGGTTGGCCGCGATCCAGTCGAGGTTGGTGACCTGCGGCTCGCTCGAGAGCTGGGCGAGGTACCGCATCAGGTGCCACTCGCGGGTGCACTCAAGCTCGAGCAGCGCCACGGGCACGCCGGCACGATGGGCATGGGCCATCAGCTGCAGCACCAGGAAGCTCTTGGCGCTGCCGGGGTCGCCGCACACCACGTTGATCGTGCCAGGCATGGCCGCCTTGATGTCGTCGAACGCCGGCCAGGGCGTGGCCACCGGCCTGATGGTTCCGTCGATGATGCCGTCAATACGGCCGGTCATCAGGTCCGCCGGGGACCGGTGCTTGGCTAGGTTCTCCTCGATGGCCTTGCGGTCCACCCAGGACGGAAAGTCATTCCAGTCATTCGGCACGTTCACTTGGTCACCTCCTCGCCGGGGTTCCAGACCCACGGCCCGGTATGTTGTGGCGTCCAAGCGGCGAAGGCAAGCAGCTCGGCACCGTGCAACGCATCCTTGTCGGCCTTGCCCTCCTCGATCCGCTTGGCAATGTGCCGAAGCACTTGCGGTGCCCACCGGTCTAGCCGGCGGCGTGCCGCACGCTGGAAGGCCATCAGCCTGCCCTCAAAGCCCGGCATGCCGCTGTAGTACATGGCCGCGGTGAAGAGCGTGCGGTGCGGTGCGCAGTGATCTGGCAGGGGCCGCTCGATCACGGCCATGTGCCTGACCGATTCGTGCACGTTCGAGCCAAGCAGCAGCGCGTCGTAGAGCTCCTGGAGCCGCGGGTGGCTCATCACGTCGCTCGAGATGCCCATGCGGCGGGCCCAGAGCCTCACAGTCTCGTCGCCAGTCAGCAGGGTGGCCAGGATTGTCACCTCTTCGGGCTCAATGGCTGCCGGCTTGGTGGCGGTCACGGTGGGCATGGTCTTGGTGGTCGTCATTCGGGGATCTCCGGGCTGGGTGGGTCATTGGCCCACAGACGCTGATTCAGGTAAGTCGTGGTGTGCTGCACATACCCATCCTGCCACTTCTTGCTCTTGATGTACTTCTCGAGGTTCAGCATGATGTGCTCGACCAGGCTGGGCTTTCCCGGCTCGGTTGGCCGTTCGATCTGGTCTCGTTGCCAATAGCCAAAGGCCTTTACCTTGGCATGGCGACCAGCCCGCGGGTACCGCGCCCAGAACCGGTTGAACGCCTCGGAGTACGCCGGGATGAGCTTGGGGGGCTCTTCGCCCGCGTCCCCCTTGGGGGGACTATGGGGGGATTTCTTACTCTTCTCTTCTCTTCTCTTCTCTGGTGCGCATTCTGTGCGCGAGTTGTGCGCACCAGTTGCGCACATTCTGCGCACACGTGTCTGGGCTGCATGATCGGCCCGACGCTTGGCCCCCATTCCGTTGTGGATGTCGAAGTCTCGCATCTCCAGACCTTTATCGGTCTGCGTGAGCCAGCCGACGCTGCCCATGGCATTGGAAAAGCCAGGGATTCCCACCAGCTCATCGACGGTCTGGAGGCTGTAGCCCTCGAGGATTCCGTCGCGGCTGTGGGCGTCAAAGAGGCTCCACACCTGGTGCAGCGCACCGACAACCATGCACCGCTGCGCACTTGCCGCGCACCCATCGCGCACAAGCTGCGCACAAACTGCGCACACAATGCGCACCACCTTCGGGTGCGTGTGCAGGTTCACCCGCACCTTGATCCAGTCATCTGCCATTGGTCATCTCACGGACACAACGACCCCCAGCCGTGGCTTCTCCCGTGGCGCATGCAGGACGCCATTGGCACGGAGGGGGGTCGATGTGTCGATGAGGCTGCATTGTCAGATCAGGGAGAAGCACCCACATGGTACCAGCCGCTGCCCGATAACACAAGGGCTTCTGGTTGAATCCACCCGAGGCGTTTTCACACCTCGGGTGGCCTCGGTTGTCGGCGGTCCACCCGGAGTAGTCGGGCACTCCGGTTTACTCCGGTTGCCGGTCGAACCGATCAGTGTTGCTTACCAGTTGCCTCACGCCGGCGGCCGGTCGCGGTCGGTCTCGGCACGCCGCCAGCTGCAGGTCTCGTCGGGCAGCCACCCGGTGTCGGGCACCTTGGCGCTCCACAGGATGTCGCGCCCGTGCACGTCGGCCGCGCTCTGGGCCTCGAGGTACCCCAGCTTCGCCAGGTGGCCGCTGGGGCAGGGCAGGCCGTCGCGGAATGCCCGCCAGCCCACGGTGTACTCGCGCTCCTTGGCCTGGGCCCGCTGGCATACCAGCTCGTCGGTGATGGCTTCTCGCTCGGTCATGCCTTGGCTCCAGTGTGTGGCTTGGTCTTGTCGAACAGGGTGCCCTTGATGTCCTTGCAGGTCTTGGCGGCGTCAGTGAACCTATCGCACAATGCCGGCAGCAGGGCCTTGGCGTATTCGTTGCCCTGACAGTCGATCTGGTGCATCCATGCCTGCACCACCATGATGCACTCGTCATCGAGCTCCGACACCTGGTCGATTGGGTCTGTCTTGAGGAAAGGCTTGCAGATGCCCTTGGGCTTGCTTCTGTTAGAGAATCGGAATCGGTTTTCGTAGACGTTCAGGGCCCTCCACATCGTCCCGTTCTTGTCACGGAACGGATCGGCGAACCGATGGACCTTGTACCAGACGTCCATGAACTCGGTCTCGTCATGGCATCGGCGGCACTGCATCCAAAGGTTGCCAGGATGATCGGTTCCGCCCAGTCTGCGCATCAGAATGTGGGCTCGCTCGATCCGTGATCCGGCATGCCCACACTCCCAGCAGACGTGATCGGCTGGCAATGGTTGGTTGCGAATCTCCTGGTACTTTCCACGCCACTCATCTTGGATCGCCGTGATGCTTGGCATCTTGCGCGGACGGTCTTGGGTGTACTCCATGACGAAGTGACGATGCACCTCGCTGATGATGCGTTCGGATGTGCTTACATTGGGAACGAACGCTGTGTTACGCTCGGTCATGGCTTGGCTCCTCAGGGGTTCACGTCGGGAATGGGCTCGCCGGCCACGGCGCGAAGCTTGGCCGAGCTCCTGCTGTGCAGGATGTTCCAGGCCTTGATGATCAGGGACACGCCACGCCGGCGGTCGCCGTCCACGTTGAAGCTGCCAGCCCGGAACTGCCGCACCAGCTGCAGCCGCGGGTCGCTGTCCTTCAGCTCGGTGCCCTGGATGGTGCGGTGCATGAACTCCCAGGCCTTCTCGACGCCGTGAACCTTGGCGATGCGCCAGCAGGCATAGGCGGCGATGGCGTAGGGGATGCCCGCGGCACGCAGGCCGCGAGAGGCGCCGCCGCACCGCCCGATCATGCTGTTGGCCACCTTGTCGTTCACGGTGAGGTCGATCACCTCGGTGGGCGCCGGCTTGCCCAGGGGCAGGCCCTTGTCGAACATGAGCCGCATGCGGGCGAAGGCTCCCCGCATGTTGGCGTAGTCGGCGCCGAGGCAGCCCACCAGGTAGGCGTTGCTCCTGGGCCGGAAGGCGTCGTAGAGGGCGATGCAGCTCGGATCGTCGCCCCAGGCGGTGCGGATCTTCAGCTTTGCCTTCGCCAGGACGATGGCCTGCAGGGTGGTCTGCCCGTTCACCAGATTGTTGTTGGTGTCGAAGACGATCCAGGTGACGCGCAGGCCCTCCACCCAGTCGCCGGCCTTCATCACGCGGGCCAGCTTCTGAGCCTCGTTCATGTTGAGGGCACGCTGCTGGTCGTGCTTGTTGTGGTGGTCGAGGATGTACTGGGCGAGCTCGGCGTGATAGGTCACCAGCGCCTCGCCAGGCGGGTGGCCGCGGCCGGGCACCTTGCCGGTGAGGAAGGGCAGCTCGGCAAGCAGGCGGACGGTGGCGGCATGGTCTCTGTCGGTCATGGGTACTCCCTGATGGGGGGTGAAATCCGGCCACACGGCCGGCGAATGGGTCCCGAGGCCTTCCGGCCTCGAGATCCCCAGCGCGAACGGGCACGCCCTTGCGCCTGAGGGGGAGTTGCCGGCGGAACGAAAGGGATCCGCGGCATGGCCCTGGTGCTGTTTTGGGGGGCCGATCACCCCGAACCACCTGCACCTATGGGTCCAACGCGGCCGGCTGCCTCTCGGCTCGCCGGCCACCACGCAGGAGAAGAGAGAATCAGTTGCCCTTGGTGGCCGTCCTGATGGCCGCCAGGGCTTGGGCTGCGGTGGGGGCTCCATTGGGAGGCTGCTGGGCCTTGGAGGGCTCCTGCGGCCTCGGCGCGGCCTCGACGGCCTTCTGGGGAGCCGGCAGAGCTTCCGGCTGCACGCTGGTCTGCATCTGAGCCGCCGCGGGCGGCGTCGGCACCGTCCGCCAGTCGTCGCGGTAGTCCTGCACCTCCTCGGCGGTGATGGCGCCCATGAGGGCGTCGGGGAACTGGTCACGCATGGCGAAGCCGCGGGCACGCTGCTGCAGCATGCGTTGGGGGTAGGAGCTCCAGGGACCGCGCTGGCCCCAGAGGCCGGCACGCTTGGCATCGGCGATGGTGAACTTCACCACCACGTCGGCCTGGTTCCGCCGGCCCACGGTCACGGTGGCGCCGAAGTCGTCGCCGTCGCCACCCCACACCGTCGAGATGCCGGTGCACTCGGGGTGCCGCTTCACGCAGGCCACCAGGGCATCGCCATAGATTGTGATCTTGCCGCGGATGAAGGCCATGGCGTCGATGCACTCGGTGGGGGCCAGGCCGATGGCCATGCCCTTCTCGAGGGTGAACATGACCCTGGCGAGCTTGCTGCGGTTGGTCTCGCAGCCGGCGAAGAACTCGGGCTTGAAGGCCCCGCCCTCGAGGTACATGACGGCGATGCGGTAGAGGCTGTCGAGGTTGTCGGCCTCGAGGCCACGCCGGCCCAATGGCACCCTGGCCTTGGGTTCTGCCACCACCATGGCGGCCTGTTGCGGTTGCGGTTGCGGTTGCGTCGGCGGATTGGGCCGCGCGTCGGCCATGATGGCGTCGATGTCATCGCTCACTTGGGATCTCCTACGGGGTTGGGGTTAGATGCCGGCCACGTCGGCGGCACCAGAGAAGGCCCAGCCGGGCAGCTCGAGCAGCTGCACCTGGCCGTCCTGCTGGATAGAAGTATACTCGCCAGATTCGACGCAGGCGGCCCACTGCCGCAGTATCTGCGAGTTGATGGCGTCGGCCTGCTCGAGGGCCTGGTGGTCCAGCTCGTAGAGGCAGCAGCTGTAGGGTGCGCTGCTCTCGAGCACGGCGAAGACGAAGGGCAGCAGCTCGCCGGTGGTCGCGGCCACGGCGCGGCGGTACCACGCCGCTTGCATGTGGTACCCGTAGGCGGCCACGGCCCTGGTGAAGGCGAAGCTGCCGGCGGCCCTGGCGGTCTTCACGTCGAGCACCAGGTGGTGGTGGATGAGGCGGTCCACCCGCGCCTTGCACCGCAGGCCGCTCTCGGCGTCGGTCCACACCAAGACCAGCTCGCTGCTGCCATCGGCGGCCAGCAGGTCCCGCATGGTCTGGTGCCGCCGGCAGGCCTCCACCATGCCTTGGGCGGCCTGGTAGGTCTCCACATCGACGATGATGGCGCCGGCCGGAAGGCCCGCGGTCCACGCGGCCTTGGCCTCCTTGGCGGCCTTGGTCCGCAGATCGCCGAAGTCGGGGGCCACCACCACCCGATCAAGCTTCGCCGGCTCGAGGAGCATGGCATGGGTGATCGTCCCGAGCTCCTTGGCGGCCGAGCTCTCGGACACGCCGCTCATGGCGAGCTTCATGTGCTGCATGCTGGTGCGGCCGGCCTTGATGCTCGAGGCGTTCACGTAGGGCAGGGCCCGGTAGGCTTCCTCGGTCATGGCGGCGTAGATGCCATCGGCAATGTCGTTCACTGGTTGGTCTCCTTGATGAGGTGCTGCAGGTTGAGGTGGTGAGCGAGGCGGACGGTGAGGCGTTCGAGGCGGTCGAGCCGCTCGAGGGCGGCGCCGTCGAACAGCTGCGGCTCGGGCTTGGTCTTGGCCGCGGCCCGCTCGATCTCGAGGTGCCGGCGAAGGGTGAATCCCTCAGCCTCGGCGATGCTGTGGATGCTGCGGTCGCTGATCGGGAAGCCCAGCGCGGCCTCGGCGGCCTTCGCCACGGCCGGGGCGTACTCAGCCTTGAGCAGCTCGACGTTCTCACGCAGCCAGTTGGTGAGCAGCAGCAGGTTCTTGATGGTGAGGTGCCGGGAGGCCATCACGCGCCTCCCTTCGCCAGGTCGATGGCGGTGAGGATGCGATCCGCGGCCTGCTTCATCGTCCGCCACGTCTCGACGCTGGCGGCCCAACGCCGGCGGGCCTCGAGGATCTTGGGCTCGTCCTTGGTCGCCATGGCGGCCAGGTACTGCTGCCAGCAGAGCTCGGTGCGGTTGTCGAGCTGGGTGGCCATCTCCTCGACCACCCGCAGGCCGGCACGCAGGCCGGCGAGGTAGTCGGTGGAGCCGGTCTTGGTGCTGCCGTACCCGCGGCGGTCGGGCACGCGCCGTGGCAGCAGGTCGGCCGGGCAGCCGCCGTCGAAGGCGTCGTCACACTCGACGCTGGCGGCCATCACGTCCGCCATCAGGCGGCGGTCTGCTGCGGGGTTCTTGCCGGTGAGGATCACGTCTTCCATCGGTCAGTCTCCTGGTGCCGGTGCCCACTGGCCGGCGGGTCTGGTTGGGCGAATCGCCGATGCTGGGTGTCCCCAGCCGCGGCGGTGACGATCAGAGGCAGAGGCGGTCGAGGTCGGTCTCGAGGCGTTGGCCGGTGAGGCCGTCACCGGTCGAGATCTCGTAGACGGCCAGCTTGTTGCCGGCCACATCCTCGATGAACTCCACCAGCTTGACGTTCACCCAGCGCTTCGTGACCAGGTCGAAGGCGGTGCGGAACAGGCTTTCCTTGGTGCGGGTCGTGTCGGCCATGGCGATCTCCTGCAGGGTGCTCGGCCCATTACCGGGGCCGTGTCGGTGAATGCCTCCTCATCGGCTTTCGCCGGTGGGGGGCTTGAGGTGATCAGCACATTTCGTTGATCAGGGCGATCAGGTCCCACTTGGTGAAGACCTTGTGGCCGTATCCGGTGCAGCTCATGGTCCACTTCTGGCCGTTGGCGAGCTTGTCCAGACAGGCGTTCAGCTGCTCGGCGGTGAAGAAGCCAACATGCTGGCCGTCAGAGTTGCGAACGTGGTAGGTCTTCATCGGCTTCACTCCTGCGGGGTTTGGTTCTGCCAGCCGCACACGCGGCTGACACGTTCAGTATAGATCTATACTCGGCCGTTTGTGCTGCCACGCTTGAGGATTCGGAGCAGATTCTGCAAATCGTCAGCAGGACCCGAACGGCCCGGTAGGGTGCGGTTCGGATCTCAGGCCGCCAGACCGCCAGGCCGCCATCACCAATGGTTCGACGGGCAGCCCTCGCCGGTGCACGTCACCTTGCCCGCCGGCTTCCACGCGCCGCTGCCGCCGACCCGCCACTGCACCAGGCAGCCACACGTCGCGCCGTGATCCTCGAGGGGAGGGCCGCAGAAGGCCGCCTGCAGGTCCGTGCCACGGACCCGCACGATCACCCGGCTCGGGCAGGCCCCGCACACGCTGGCCCGCCTGGCGGCTTCCTCGGCCGTCGCCGGCGAGCAGCTCGCCCACCGTGCAGCTCCTGCTATCGCCGTCCATGCGTTCATTCGATGACCTCGAGCTGGGATCTGTCGCCGCAGTTGGAGCACCCGCCGCCGGTGAGCTCGGTGGGCCCGCCTCCACCGCACGGGCAAAACTCGCGCGTCCAGGTGCTCTCGAGGTTGGCGGTGTAGTCGGTCACGCTGACGTTGGGGAACCGACCAGGCAGCGCCTCGGTGACGGTTGACCAGGTGAATCGACCACCACTGCAGGCATCCTCGTACCGGTATTGGTCGCTCGTCCATCGGTCGTACCTGGTGCTCGAGGCGCAGGGGGTGGTGCCGGGAATCAGGAGCGGGCCCGTCCTGGTGCCACTCACGTCGGCGTTGCCGCCCGCGGCACCGATGGGATAGAGGAACGGTGCCGCGGGCACCACGGGACGCAGCAGCTCGACCACCACGGGCCGCTGGTTGCCGGCTTGGTTGACCACGGGCAGGAGATCCGAGGTAGCCGGTCCTTGCGGGATCAGCACCTCACCCGCCGCGGCCAGCTCGAAGATGCTGTCACCGTCCGCCGTCGTGGTCTGGAAGGTCGCGCCCTCGAGCCGCATGGTGCCGCCGATGAGCCTGGCGATCTGGTTTTCGGTGCCGGCTGGATCAGAGCTCACGCAGTAGTCGGCCGTCGCCGTCATGGCGAACTGTGCCGCCTGCACCAGCTCGTTCACCAGTCGCTGCCGGCCATTCTCATCACGGATAATCACGTTGGCTTGCCTGAATCTGTACAGGCTTCGCCAAGAGCTCGTCACCCGCATCCGATATCCGCGGTTCTGGGGGCAGTCGCCGAACGCCATGAGCCCGCCGGCATCGCAGCGCACGTAGGGAGTCGGCAGGCACGGCGCCTCGGCAGGGCAGCACACGCCGCCGCAGCAGCAGGGTGCGCCGTTGGCGTCGGTGACCAGCTGCCTGGCCACTACGCCCAGCTGCCGGTCTCGCATGATGAGCTTCGGCATCAGTTGAGGCCGTCAGCTCCGCGGCCGATGGCGTTGCGCGTCGTGATCGTCAGCAGCTTGCTCGGGATGATCACGCAGCTCGGCGCGTCCTCCACCAGGGTGACGGTCAGAGGCCGCTGCAGCCTCGAGAAGTCGATGGTGCCGCCCAGGGCGAGCAGGTTGGTGATGCCCGCGGTGGGCACATCAGGGTTGCCGCAGTTGAGCACCACCAGCTGGCCGCCGGTCACCGTCACCGCCGCCAGGTTGCGGCTGCCGGCGTCCACCGTCACGTTGCCGCCAGCCACCGTCAGTCCCTCGGTGCGGCTGCCGGCCGTCACCGTCGTGCCCTGGATCCCACGCTTGATGAGGTGCTGGCCGCCCGTGATGGTCAGCGCGTGAATGTCGTTTGTGCCGCCGCTGTTGACCACGTCGATGGTGCCGACGCCGCCGGTGAATACCCACCGATAGTTGGCCGTGCTGCCGACGTTCTGGGACACGAACACTCGGCCGGCCTGCAGCTCGAGGCGCCGCACCGAGCAGGTGCCCGTCACGTACATGTTGCCGCCGCCGTTCACCTGCAGGTAGTGCACCTCGTCGTTGGCCGAGGCGTTCTCCGCGGTGTAGTACACGGCGCCGCCGCTGGCCTCGTAGCGCACCCGAGGCAGCTGGGTGGTCTGGGAAAAGAGGCTGTTGCGGGTCTGGAAGGCCATGCTGCCCGAGCTGCCGCCAATGGTGCCCGAGAAGCCGGCCGTGATGTCCAGAGACTTGATGCCGTTGGTCAGGGCCGTCCAGCTGATATCCGAGGTCACGGCCTGCGAGCCGTTCTGGATGAAGAGCTCGGCATCATCGACGATGCCGGAGCCGGCGGCGCCGGCCAGGGTCTTCCAGTTGCCGCTTGCAAGTGAGGTGGCGCCGGTGTTCAGAATCTCGTTGGCCATGGGTCAGGTCCTTGGGTGGTCGTGTCAGTGTACCCGCATCACGGGCGCGTCTCGGCCTCGAGCAGCAGCCACAGGTAGTCGCGGATGGTCGTTCGGGTGAAGGTGTCGAGCACCATGGGAATGTCATCTTTGTAGTAGTCGGGAATCGAGATGTAGTTGGTGTGAACCGGCTTCCACTCCGGATCCACGCTCGCCTCGAGCTGCGCGAAGGTGTGGCAAGTCACGGTATCGGCCACGGTGTCGATGGCGATGATGGCCGGAAGGTCGCCGGCGTTGGCGGCTCGATGGGTGGCGATGGCGGTGAGGATGGCCGTGCTGTTCATGTCACACCCTTGGGTCCAGCACCCTGCGCACCATCAGCAGGATGGCATACTGGCTCAGGCCCAGAGTCTTGTTGCCGGTCTGCCAGGCGTTGCCGCTGGTGGCGATGGTGGCCTGCAGCTTGGTCCCCCATGGCATGCCCACCGTTGGGTCTGGCGAACTGGCGAAGTTGGCCGTGCCGATCTGCCCAGGTGCTGAACTGTTGGCCGAGAAGGTCATGACGGCGCGGTAGCTGTTGCCCACCCGCATGCGGAACGGTCGCTCGAAGTAGCAGAAGAGCAGGGCGCGGTTGTCGGCCGTCACAGCTTGGGTGTAGAGAGGCGAGGAGTTTGGAGCTTGATTGCCGCCGAAGATCTCCACTCCGCTCCAGCTGGCGGCAGAGCCCACGCTCATGCCGAATATCTCCATGTCTGTCTCAAAGTTGTCGATGTAGATGCCGCGCTTCAGGGTGTTGCTTCCGGGCGTTCCGCCGCCGGCGTTCTGCATTCCCATCCAAGTGCCATCGGAGAACTTGAGCAGCATGACGTGGCCGCCGTTGATCAGCGTCCCAGCCGTGGCGAATCCGTTGGTGGTGTTGACGGGGCACCAGAATCGAGCCTCACCCGTGGCCAAGGTGGCCGCGAGTCCGCCGGTGTTGTCGAAGACCCGGTAGTAGTTGGTCGCGTTGCCCGCCGGATCACCCACGACGATGAAGTACATCGTGTTGATCGTCAGTTGCTGCGGCGTCGTGAGCACCACGCGGTTCCACGACGAGGCCACTGGCGTGCTCGACTCGCTCGTGACCAATGTTCCGGGCAGCAGCGCGTTGCTGGCGTTCGAGGTTCGCAGCTCGACGGTCAAGGCACCGGTGGGGCTGCCGGTGTTGGCACCCGTGGCGTACCAGATCTCGGTGAGCACGCGGGTTTGCGGCACCATGAATCTGAGGGCCCTGAGGGTGCCGCTCACGCCGAAGGAGTACGCAGTGGTGAGCACGGTGGGCGTCGTGCTGCCCGTGCTGTAACTGCCGATCACGTTGCCTTGGTGCGGGTTGGCGTACAGGTTGTGAGGCGGTGGGATGCGGCCACGCCGGAGGAAAAGCCCGGTGTTGGTGCGGCCGTTGACCTCGAAGTACCCGCGGTTCATGTCAGAAGTCCACGGCGATGCTGGTGACGTTCCAAACCTCGGACGCGTTGGTGTTCACCTCGACCACGTCGCCCGAGGCCAAGGGCATGCCCTCCATGCCATTGACCAGAGTCATCAGGGGCGCGAGGTGCTGAACCTCGGCCGATGGAACCGTGCCCGAGGCCGTGATGGCCGTGGTGGGCACCTCGCCCAGCAGCCGCCTGGTTCCGCCGCTGGGGGTGAGCCAAAACCGGATCATGCCGGCCACCGTCGTGCCCGTGGCCTTGCAGTTGGCGCCGACGTACATGCCTCCATTCGTGCCGGCGGTGTACAGGGTGGTCAGTTGGTTGGGCGCGGTCAGAGACGTGCTGCCCGTGCCGGTGGTCGCCACCGTGTTGGTCTTGCTGGTGAGGCCGAAGATCGGCGAGGTGTTCGCTGGCATGGTGTGTCCTTATCTGAACCCGCGGTAAGCATAGATCTTGCCGGCGGCATCGACGGCCGCGCTGGCGCTGCCGCCTGATCCCGTGTCGCCCTTCGAGGCCAAGAGATCCCATTCGGTGGTCGCCGTGGCGGGATTCGAGCCCGGCACGGTGGTATCGGCGATGCAGATGTAACTTGAGCCGTTGTACTCCACGGCATCGTTCACGTAGTAGAAGGTGGTCGTGCCGGCCCAAGTACCTTGCCACACCAGGCCGGCGGGCCCGGTAGCTCCTGTCGGCCCTGTAGCTCCTGTCGGCCCTGTGGCTCCTGTCGGCCCAGTCGCTCCGGTGGGTCCAGTCGCGCCGGCCGGCCCGGTTGCACCAGCCGGCCCGGTCGCGCCGGTTGGTCCAGTGTCGCCGGTGAGCCCTGTCGGACCTGTCGCACCGACTGGACCTGTCGCACCAGCCGGGCCGGTCGCACCCGTTGGCCCGATGGATCCAGTCGGGCCCGTGGCGCCTGCCGGCCCAGTCGCTCCGGTGACGCCTGGCGTGCCCGAGCTCGCCTGCACCACGGTCAGGATCACCGCCGGCGTGGCCGGTCGCGTCGGGCTCGTCGCCGCCGCCATGTAGTCCAGCGTGATGTCGCTGTCCGTCGCGCTCATCACGATCTCGAAGTAGTCGCCTGCGGCCATGGTGTAGACGAAATTCCACGCCATCACCTCGGCGGCGTTGTTTCCCTGAATGGCATAGTCGGTGTTGCTCCGCGGGATGTCGGTCCCGTTGTGCCGGAACCAGACGCTGACGTGCTCGGTGCCGCCGCTGCTGTGCCGCAGTTGAGCCGAAAACTGGAAGTTGTACGTGCCCGCGTTCGTCACCACCACGCGGCTCAGGGGGCTGCCCAGGCTCACGCCCGTGGCCTCCTCGGTCGTGTCGTACACCACGGGCGTAGCCGTCGCGTTGCCGATGCTCTGGTCGGCGTTGGCCGTGAACACGCCGTAGTAGCCGCGGGTTGTCACCGCCGTAGGCACCTCGAGAACGTCGCCGGTCGTGCCCGTCACCAGCAGCTTGTACTCCACCGTGCCGCTGGTGGTCGTGACCTGGAACCTCACGTACCGGATGCCGGCCACGTAGATCGACTCCTTGAGGCCGGCAGAGCTGTAGTCCACGGCGCCCTGCGGCATCGGCCACCAGGTCTCATTGTCATTCGACCCTTGCACGCTGATGGTGCCGGCCGCCGAGGCGTCCAATGGCGTCGAGATCTGCGGCCGGATGGTGGCGTAGGCCTGCACGTCGTAGACCAGGCCGCTGTTGATGCTCGAGAGCACCGCCGCGGGGTCGAACTGATCGACGCCGTTGGTGTTGATCGGGCTGAGGATGTCGGTTCGGATCGGCATGGGTTAGTCGGGGTTCACGTCAGGGATGGGGGCGCTATCGCCTGGGCCTATCTCGCCTTCGCCGGCACCAGGCACCAAGGGAGGCCGCACGGTACCAGGGCCGCCATCACCGACGCGCAGCTGGATGGCTCGAGGATCGGGCCCACACTCTCGGAAGGCTGGGTATTCGTGAAAGTGCCACTGCACCACGTTCGCAGCCACGGCGCCGATCACCAGCTGCCCACGCCGCAGCGCCACCACGTCGATCTGGTCGGGCCATCGCTGCACCGGTGTCTGCAGCTCGAGCCGGTAGATGCCCTCCACGTTGGTGTCGTGAACGGCGATGGTGTAGGTGATGCCGCTGGCCGGCCCAGGGCTCTGGCCCTGAACCTCCACGATGCGGCCGAGGATGAGGCGGGGGTCTGCCATGGTCAGATGATCCTCGAGGCTCCTGGCAGCTCTCGCCAGCCCTCGGGCTCGTAGTCGTACAGGTCCTGCGGGAAGCACCGGGGCCGCTGCGTCTCGGGGTTGCCATCCTGCACCACGGCGAAGACGGTATAGGGCAGCCTCACCGGCACGTCATCCTCGTCGGGCAGGCAGTACTTGATCAGGTCGCTTCCGGTCTCGGGCAGGAAATAAGTTCCGTAGTCGATCTCCCAGGTGTAGTTGATGTCGTAGGTGCCGGCGTCATCCACCTGGCTCACCGTGCCGCCCTCGAAGTGATAGATGCCACCATCGGGCATCTTGTGGAGCTTGTCGGTCTGCTGTGCGATGGCGTCGAACACCCGCACATCCTGCACCACCACCCGCACCTGGAGGGGCCGCAGCACCCTCACCTCCACCAGCTGCTTCTTGGCCAGCTTCCACACCAGCTTCTCCACCTGGTCGCCGTTGCCGTTGGTGCTCAGGACCTGCGACCGCACCGCCATCGGGATCTCCACGGTGGCCTTGCGGCTGGCCCAGCCCCAGTGGTACCAGGTCGGCGCGTCGCGGTTCGGGGCCCGCAGATCCACGAATCGGTTGTCGTTGGAGTACTGACACTCGACGGTGCAAATGCCGCTCTGGTTGGTCGTGACGCTGTAGCGGTCGAGGCGCATCCGCGGATCGTCGGGGTGCGTCGAGTTGAGCTGCGGCACATCCGGCGAGAGCAGGGCCGCCGAGGGCGAGAGGGTCTGCACCACGATCCGCCTCGAGGCGGTCATCTTGCCGGTGCGGTCGCGCCCCAGCTGCTGGGATAGTGCAAGGTCATAGCCAGGCAGGCTCATCCAACGCCCTCCACCACGATGCGGTTCATGTTGCCGGCGGCCTGCAGGCCGCTGACGGTGAGCTGCTGGCCGAACTGGGTGATGCTCGCCGCGGCCTCACCGCCGAAGGTGGCGTTGATCTCGGCCCTGATGGCCTTGAGGCTCTGGATCCACGCCTCTTGAGCCTTGCGGGCTGCCTCGGCCTGCTTGCGCTGGGCTTCCTCCTGCTCGGCCCACCACTTCCGGTACTCCTCGTGTTCTTCCTCTCGCTTCTTGCGCTCTTCCTCGGCCTTCTTGGCTGCCTCGTCGGCCGCGGCCTTGGCCCGCTTGGCCAGCTCGTCCGCCAGTGTCTTCTCGATGGCTTGGATGGCTGCGGTGGTCTCGCCGGCCTTGGCCAGTCGATCCGCCGCCGCCAGGGCGTTGTGCGCCTTGATGATCTCGAGGATGCGGGCCTGCGCCTCGGCCTCGAGCCGCTCCTCTTCGCCCATGGCATCAAGCTGGGCCTGTTCATTGAGGGCGTTGAGAGCCTCGAGCTGCTTTGCGTACCGCTCGGCCTCTTGTGCATCGGCCGCGGCCTGTGCCACGCCACGGATGCGTCTGGCGTTGTTGGCGGTCGCCTGTGCGATGTCGTTTAGATTCTTGAGCTCGTCGCGGATCTTGTTGGCGTCATCGGCCAGCAGGCCGGCGAAGTTGGGGAACAGCTCCAGCATCGCGTTGGTGATTGGCCGGAACTGTGCATTGACCTCCACCAGCTTCTTGTTGAGCTCGTCGAACTTGTCGGCGATCTTCGCCTGGGCTGCCGCTGTGTTGGTCTTGTCGAGGGTGGCCCTGAACTCCTCGGCACGCTCATTTGCGGTCTTGAGCCTCTCGATCACGTAGGTGCTGATGGCCTCGCCGATCTTGAAGAAGGTCGTGGCGATGGCGCCCACGGCGAAGACCTTGCCCAGCAGGCCCTGCACCACCTCGATCTGCTCGCCGTACGTCTTCTTGACGCCTTTAAGCTTCTCGCCGAGCTCGGACGTGGCGGCAGCCTGGGCCTTGGTCGCCTCGGTGGCCTTGCCGGCCGAGTCGGCACCCGCGGCGTCCACTTGCGCCTTGGCCTTGGCCACGTCGCCGGTCAGCTGGCTGGTGTCGGCCCGCAGCTTGACGCCAATTTCGATAGGCTCGGCCACCTAGATCTCCTCTTAGGTTGCCGTGGCGGTGTCGGCGATTCGCAGGGTGCCGGTCACACGCACCACATCGTCCATGCGCCAGCTCAGGCTCAGCTTGGTCCAGAAGGCCGGGAAATCCCACCTGCGGCTGCCGCCCACCGTCAGGCGGCAGGTATTGTCGGGGGTGGACGTGCCGGCGATGTTCCAGGTGGGCTTGCCGATGGTGCCGCTGGCTGCCAACAGGCCGCCGTTGCTCTGCGTCAGGTTGCCCGAGCCGTTGAAGGTGTAGCTGAGCTCGGAGTAGTCGCCGAGCCGCACCCGCTGGCTCAGGCTCGGGATGCCGATATTGCCGGCCAGAGTCGGATCAGTGCCGGCCTCCACCAGCTTGAAGCTGGCCGCCGCAGGTGCCCCGGTAGTCGGCAGGCTGGGCGCGTCGTTTACGTCGGCCTTGCAGGTGTAGCTGCCGCTCCAGGTGCCGATTCCACCCGGCATCCACTTCCGCCAGCCGGTGGCCGCACCAGTCGCCTCCGTGATCTCGATCTCGGGCCAGGTGATGTCGATGGTCAGGGCGTTCATGTAAGCCACATAGCCCGTGTTGAACGTGACCAGCGCCGAGATGCCCAAGGGAGGGGTGGTCCTTGGGAAGATGCCGGAGAAGTCCACCGTGCCCGTTCGCAGGCCTTGGTTCCGCTCCATCATGTTGATGGTCGAGCCGGTGGCCTGCGTCACGTCGATCTCGTTGGAGTCGATCTTGAGCGTGGCCAGGTCGGTGGTCATTCGCAGCGCGGTGCCGAACAGGTAGAGCAGGTCGCCACTCGCCGCGGTGCAGGTCAGGTTGCCGGTCTCGGAGGTAATCGGGTATGCAAGTGCCATGGTGAGGATCTCAGGGGTTGGTCGCCAGGGCGGTGACCCTAAAGGTGGCGGTCATCGTGCCCTGCATCATGTGCTCGTCGATCATGGTGGAGTCATAGGTACGCACCAGGCAGTTGCTGGCCTTGGCAGTGTACCCGTTCGTGCCCAACACCAGCAGGTGGCGATGGAAGCCGTAGGTGGGGATCCGGCCGGCCTGCAGGATGGCGTTGCCATGCAGGCGGTCCATGACGCCGCTAATGCGGCCGGCGAAGTTGCCGGCCACCGCATCCTGCACCTGGTCGAAGATCTGGAAGGTGGCGGTGCAGTTGAACTCGTCGGCCGTCATGCTGTGGTCCTGGTCCATCCGCACGCTCACCAGCAGGTAGGGGAAGGTGATGGCCGCCGGCGTTCCGAAGATGCTGTAGGCGCCGCTAATGACGTTCCAGGCGTTGCCGTTGTAGAGCCCGCCGGCGCCCGTGTCGGCCTTGATCCTGTCGAAGATGGCCTGGTAGATGGTCGTGAGGATCATGCTGCCGGAGCTCCTGCCGCGGCTGCGGCCTTGAAGGCCTTTCGGATCTCGAAGTTGAAGCCGGCTGCAAAGGCCTTGGCCATGCGGGCCCTCGAGTCTTGGTTGGTCGTGGCCGGCCTGAGGAACGGGCGAGCAGGCAGCCGCACGGTGGGCTTGAGCACGAACATCAGCTGGCTCCTGGCGTTCTTGCCCTTGACGGTTCGCCACAGGAACGCCACGCCGCGGTGCGGGCCCTTGCGGAAAGTGAGGTTCTGCGTCCGCAGGTCCTTGGTGTTTGCTCGCATCTGGGCAGCTTCAGCGTTCACCGGGATGGTCAGGTACTTCTTGTTCTTGGCCTTGATGAGCCCGCCGTATTCCTGCTTCTTGGCGTACCGCTCGTTGGTGCCCACGATGGTCGTGCCGTTGGCCGGCGGCGTCTTCTGGATGCTGTTCCGCAGCCGGTTGGTGACGGTGCCAGGAGGCCCACCTGGTGGAGACGGGTTGTGCCAGGAGGTCTTCACGAAGCTGTCTTTGATGTACCGCACCAGCACGTCGCCGGCACGCCCCACGCCGGTGGTGGATGCAGCCATCAGCACGACCTGCAGGTCGGCGCCGGCCACCTTCATGGTGAACTGGCTCTGCATCAGTCCTGATCCCTCTCGAGGGTGATCACGTAGACCGTGCCGAAGTTGACCAGGTTCCGCGGCTGGCCGGCCACCCGGTACTGCACGCCCGAGATGATCACCTTGTCCTTCGGCGTCACCGTCCAGCTCGCGCCGGCGGTGGTCACCGGGGCGCAGTACACATCGAACATCTTGGTGGTGGTGTCGCGGCCGTAGACCAGGGCATCCGAGGCCGAGCCGGGCTGCACCATGCATGCCACCGTGGCCGAGGCCGTGGCGGGGAAGGTGCCGACCGGCACGCCATCGACGCCGGCCGCCCAGGTCGCTGTGTAGATCTCCATGGAGCTGGTCAGCAGGTGGTACGGGGTGTTGGCCATGGGTCAGGCGCTCCCGGTGTTGTACGCCTGGATGAGCTCGGCCTTGATGCTCTTGGTCTTCTCGGGGTCCATGTTCGTGTAGCTGTACCCGCCGAGGCTCTCGCTCTGCAGGCCGAAGTTGCGGCCGCGGGCGGCGTAGGCCAGGTCGGTGAGCCGGTAGCACGCCATCTTCAGGTCGGCCGGGATGGTGGCGTACCCGCCGGTGTACACCACCTCGATGTTGTCGAAGCCGGCCGGGAACCAGGGCTGCACCGAGAAGGTGCTCTCGATGGTGCCGAAGGCGTCGGTGGGGAACCTCGCCAGCACCGGGTCGATGCGGCTCAGCAGGCCGCTGTCGCCGTTCACGCGGTAGGTGTCGGCGTCGAGCGTGTCGTAGCTGCCGCCGGCGGTGTAGACCTTGACGCTGGTGATGCTCGAGACGGGCCACTCGACCAGCTGAATGGTCTGCTCGCCGGTGCCGTCGTAGCGCTCGGTCCTGCTCACGCTCTCGAAGCCGTTGGTGAGGTCGCGGTCGCACATGCGCCGAACCTCCATCGAGACCGCATCGACCAGGACGGTGAGCAGGGCGTCCTGCGCCGTGCCGCTGATGCCGGCCCAGACCTTGTACTCGGAGATGCTGATGAGGCTGGCCATGAAGCCCAGCCGCCAGCTGTCGCCGGCGGCCGAGGGTGAGGGGTGCTTGAGGATCAGACCACGGCGCGGGCCACCAGGCCGGCGGCCGTGGCGCGGGCCGCCTCGGTCGAGCCGTTGACGCCGTTGCAGGGGTTGATGCCGATGGCCACGGCGCCGATCACGCGGCTGGTCGCCGTGCCGGCGGTGTGGCTGCAGCGCAGGTAGCGCTGCCGCGGGCCGCCGGTCTGCACCGAGATCATGTAGGTGCCGACCGCCGCGGTCTGGTTGTAGGTCACCGTCGCGTTGGTGATGGCGGTGTAGGTGCTGTTGTCGCTGGACTCCTTCACCACGAAGGTGCCAGACGTGTCCGTGCCGCTGGCCGACGTGAGGATGAAGACGATGTCAGAGAAGCCACCGAGGGCGGCCAGGGTGGAGCTCTGGAGGTCGATGACCGTGCCGGTGGTCTCGGTCGTGGCGGCCACGGCCTGCGGAGCGAGGGCCTGGGTGATGAGGCTGTTCTGGAGGGGGTTCATGGGTCGTATTCCTTGTTCTGATGGTGTGGCTAATCAGGCGCCGAGGAGGCAGACGATGGGGCCGTAGGTCGAGCCACGGCCGTCGCCGTGGATGACGGTGTTGAACCGAGACGTGCCGCGGACGGCCAGGGCATCGGTCGAGAAGTAGAACTGGTCCGAGGTCTGGATCTCGAGCTGGCGGCGGTCGCCGAGCATGGTGGCGCCGACGAAGTCGCCGAAGTAGCAGCTGCGGACGTTGCTGCCCGTGGCGGTCGGCATGACCTGGGAGAAGAAGACGGGGTAGCCCAAGAAGGTGGCGTCACCGCCAAGGCCGCCCATGGTGAGCTCCTTGAACTGGTTGGCCGTCTTGTCCACCTTCAACATCACCTGGGCGAAGAACTGCCGGCTGCAGACGAACGCGAGGCGAGCCGGGTTCACGTTCTCGACGCGGCCCATGGCCGTCGTGAAGTCGCTCACGGCCATCGTGCCCCACGACACGCCGGTGAGGTACGCGCTGGAGGGCAGGGCCGAGGTGAGGCCGATCTGGTTGGCGTAGGTCGCCGTGCCGTTGCCGAGGAAATAGGCCTGATCCTCGGCGATGGCCTGAGCCTCGGCGATGCTGCGGGCGAGATCGTCGGCGATGTTCACCGCCGAGTCGGCGAGCAGCTCGCGCGAGACCTGGTACAGCACGCCGTACTTCTTGGCCGTCAGCGTCACGTTGCCGTAGCTGTTATCGGTCGGGCTCAGGGTGCCCGTCTCGGCCACGGGGCTCATCGACGCGATGGCCGTCTTCCGGGGCACGGTGGTCACGTCGCGGGCCATCGTCACCACGTTGGCCAGCTTGCGGGCCATCCCGTACTGCTCGGTGAGGTACACCAGGTTGGGGATGAACTCGACGGGCACCAAGGCGCCGCCCAGCTGGTTGTTGAAGATCACCTGCGCCTTGCGGGTGATCTCCAGGTCCGCCTTCTTCTGGCCGTACTCGGTGTTGCCGAGGGTGCTGAGGCGAGCCCAGGCGCCGAAGGCCTCGGCCTGGTCGGCGTCGTTGAACGCCGCCTTGCCGGCCCGGATCTTGGCCTGGTAGGCCTTGCGGCTGGGGTTGCCGATGCTGAACCGCTGGGGCACGCCGGCGTCGGCGGCCTCATCGGCGATGGCCGCGTGAGGGCTGGCCGTGCCGCGGATGGCATCGGCATCGCCGGCGATGCGCAGAACGCTCTTGGCGTTCCACACCTGGTCCACGTCGATGGAGTTGCCGGCGTCGTCCTGGAGGTCGATGCCCTGGGCGGCGAGCTTCGCCACATGGGCCTTGCAGTTGTCAATGGTCGCTTCGCCCTGGAGGCCGTTGGCCGTCAGGGTGTCAATGAGGGTCTTACGAGTGAGGGGCATGGATGCTTCCTGCGGCTGGTGCCGCATTGGTTGGGTGCATCTCTGGCCGGGCTCACTCGGGGGACCTGCTGCCGCACACGCGGGGCTTGGTCCTGCCGCTGGCTGCGGGGCAGGCTGTATTCACTTGAAGCCGGCGGCAGGCCGTACTACCTGCCGCAGGCGAGAAGAGGAGGTGACGAGCTCAGTATACCCGCCGCTCACCGCACCACGATCACGCGCCTCGGCTGGATGCCGAAGTCGCCCACCACCCTGTCGCTGATGCGGGCGTCCAAGAGGGCCTTGCGGGCCTTCTCGGCGTTCTCTGCTGCCGCCTCGATGTTGCTGCCCACCATGCGGCAGGTCACGTTCATAGGCAAGGCGGTATAGCTCACCTCGAGCACCTTGGCCTTGCGCACCACGCTCTCGACGCCGGGGTACGCCTCTCGCTCCTCGGGCGTCGGCGGGCCCCACTCCATGGCCTCGAAGCCCACGCTCATGGCCAGGGTGCCGGCACGCGCGAGGGCGATGCAGGCCCGCACGTACTGGTTGGCCACGTCATCATGGAAGGCACCCTTGCAGAGCCAGCCCTGAGGCGTCAGGCTCATGTCGCGGCACACCGCCACGGCGCTCATCACGTCGTAGTTGTGGTCCACGAACAGGTTGCGGTTCTTCATCAGGTAGCTGGCCACGTCGAGGCCGGTGGGCAGCACCACCTCGCGCTCGAGGTCCACGGCCGAGGTGTTGGCGAGGCACCACACCTCGAGGGGCTTGGCCGCGGCCTGCTTGACGCCGGTCTTGGGCCCGGTGGTCCAGTACCCGCTCGTCACGCCGATGGTGGCGTTGGCCTTGGTCATGCCGCGGGCGATGGCCGAACGCTTGATGGTCTCGATGATGGTCTGGGGGGTCTTCATTCGTCGTAGTCCAGTCCTGGCACCAGGTCGCACCTGCAGTTGGGATGTGCCGGCGGGGCCTGCCAGCTGCCGGCGTCCACGGTGAAATACTCGTCAATGGGAATGTCGTTGGGGTACTTGGTCGTGATCTGGTCGCAGATCGGGCAGGGACCGCCGCTGTTGATCCAGCCCTTGCTCTGCACGCCTTCTTGGATCCACGCCTGCCGCTGGCCCTCGCAGTAGGCCCTGAGGGTCTCGGTGCGGGCGATCCTCACCGCCTGATACTCGGTGAGCTCGGGTGCCACCTTGCGGATGGCGTCTCGCATGTTGCCGACGCTGGTGCCGGCGGCCAGCTCTCGCTCGATGGCGGCCTGCAGGCTGGGCTTGAGGGTGTCGGGCACGCTGGTGGCCAGGGCCAGCCCTTGGTTGCGGATGAACGCCATGGCCGGCTCGTTGGCCACGTCGAAGGAGCCGTCAGTCTTGCCGAGCTGCTCGAGGCCGCTCATGGCGCCGCTGGCCAGTGACGCCTGGATGAATCGCTCGGAGATGGCCGTCAGGTCCGCCATGGCCTCGTTGCTCGGGGCGGCCACCATGCCGAAGTCATCGACCATGGCCGGCACCGCCGAGATGTACCAGGCACTGAGCTCTCGGACGAACTGGCGATAGGCGCCGGCCGCCACCCGCGGCGTTCCGGCCTCCTCGTCCCACACCGTCAGGGCCGCCTTGCGCCTCAGTTGAGCCGGCAGGCCAGCATGTGATACGTGAGAACCACAGGAGCATGCGTCAGCAGCATTCGCATCCGCGGCGTGAGCTGCGGATTTGCTTCCTGCGCCAGGCTCTCCGCCAGCAGCTCCCTGCACATCTCCGCCAGCTTCCTTTGGTCGGCATGCTTCCGTACCTGGCGGCGTGCAGGCCTCGGCCTTGCCGGCCTCACCCACTGTCTCCGCCAGGGCCTTCTCCTCGGCTGCCTCCACTTCATTGATGATCTCCTCGGCCCAGGTGCGGCCGGCATCGCCACCCCACAGCGCCCAGGCGATCCGGCCGGCGGACGGATAGCCCTCCTCACCCTCGCTCCACCCTTGGCCCTGCTGGTCCACTTCGTGCCGCGCGAAGTAGGACGCCATCCGATACACCGTGTCCAGACTCAGGTTCCGCCGGTTCACGATGTCCCGCGCCCGCGCCACGCCCACGGCCGTGCCGCCGCGGCCGTACTCGGCACGCCAGTCGAGACCACGCTGAGCCTCCTCGGCCATGGCCGCGGTCGGCTCATAGCTTGGCGCCTTGGCCGCCACCACGGCCTTGGCGTCCATCGTCAGCTCCTCGGGCTCCACGTCCACGCTGCCGGCTGCCGGCTCCTCGAGGTCAACAGAGGCGTCCATGGTCGGCGCCTCGGGCTCGGCCTCGGTCTCGGGCGACACGTCAACCGACGCTTCGCCCACGTCCTGGCTGGGCATCTCCTCGGCCTTCGCCGGGGCAGGCAGGCCGCCGAAGATGCCGCCGCCCATCGGTGCCGGCGCCTCGGTCTGCCGGTACCGCAGCACGTTGGCCGCATCGGGCAGCGCCTCGAGGTCCATCACCTTGCGGTACTCGTTGGGCGTCACCAGGCCCTGCGCCTCGGCGGCACGCAGCTCGGCCGCCAGCTGGATCTGGTCTTCCTGCACGGGGTTGTCGAAGGCGAACCACATCTCGCCGGGCTCGACGCCGAACTGAGGAAGCAGGAGCTCGGTGAACTCCGCGGCCAGCACGGCCAGGCGAGGCGCGATGGTGAATCGCATGTACTGGGCGTTGGCCACGGTTGCGCTGGCGAGGTTGGCGCTGTTGAGCCGGTAGATGGGCTCGGGGATGCCGGCGGCGTCGTAGATCCGCTTCTCGGTCGTGGTGATGCCCTCCACGTACTGCATCTCGTGGGGCTTGGTCCCGTACTCCTGCAGCTCGGTGTCGCGGAGCAGCAGCACGCTGCCGGCCTTGCCCACGCCTCGGGTCTGCTGGTTCAGGTGTGCCGAGATCTGCTTCATTTGGGCGTCGGTGGTGGTGGGCGCGGCCTTGAAGACCATGCCGGGCATGCCGCCATTCAACCACCGCTGCACCTCGGCCTTGAGGGCCGCGGCTTCCATGTCGCTCTCGGCCACCACGCTCAGCAGCCAGCTCATGCCGCCGGCGGGATGCACGGGGCTGCCGTTCTGCCGCAGGTAGATCACATCCTCGGCGGCGATCCGCATCGGGTCGCTGCTGTTGCGGCCGTAGTAGTACCCGCGGATCAGGTTCTTGTCGTCGAGGATCGGCCAGGCGTACTCGCTCGGCAGGATGTACGCGCTCACCGGGCCTTGGCTGCTGCGTTCGCCGACGTACAGGTAGGCGCGTCCACAGATCTCCTTGAACCACGCCACCATCCAGAGCCACAGAGGCCCCGTGTAGAGGGGGTCCGGGTTCTGCAGGAGGTCGAGCACCGGATGGTCCAGCACCTCCTCCACCTGGTCACCGGCACGGCCGGCGTACAGGGCTGCCTTGCCGATGACCGACCGCACGGGCCCGCGGTTCTGCAGGTGCCGCAGCAGCGCAGGGTCCGCCACCTTGCGGCCTCGGCTCTTGCCGCCCATGCCGGTGTTGCGGTAGAGGCGCAGGCACTGCCCGCTCACCACCGTGGCGTTGATACTCGCGGCACGCCACGCGGTGCCGGTGATGCCGCGGCTCACCAGCTCGAAGTCGCGGCCGGTGTTGTTTGTGGTCCAGCTGGTGGACGGCTCGCCGGGAATCAGAGAGGCCGACACCCACGCGCCGGGAATCTCGCGCTGGTCCGGTTCCACTGCCGCCTTGGTGTTGGTCTTCTTCGCCATGTTCAGGCCCATGCTCGCTCGTCGGGGTCTGTTGCAAGTATACCTGCAGCCGCATCGTGCACAGTCAGCACCGCCGCGCCGTGCCCGCGGCCGGCGGCGTCCTGGTGCATCACGGCGTAGCGGGCGGCGTCCAGGCCATCGTCGTACAGCTTGATGGGCTCCTCCTTGGGCGCCTTGCCATCCTGCCCTGGTGGGTAGATGTGGCAGTCGAACTCGGCCACGGTGTTGGTCGGCTTCTTCGCCTGGTACAGCTCGCGGTCGGTCTCGAGGGTGCAGCCGGCCAGGAACAGCAGCCGCGGCTTGCCGTCGCCCTGCACCCGCAGGCGTTCGTGCATGGCGTCTCGGCCGGTGCGGTGGTCCTTCATCGCCGGCACGCTCTGGATGCCATGAGCTGCGAGGGTGGCGCGATCCTCGGCGTCATGGTCGGTGATCGTCGCCACGTAGGTCTCGCCGTCGCTGTAGCGGTTGATGATGGCGGCATGCTCGGCCACGGTTCGCTTGGTCTGGTAGATCTCGCGGTAGAGCCACATCCGGCCATCCGGGTCGATGGCCCACCACTGACAGACGAAGGGGTGCACGAAGCCAAAGTCGATGCTGCGCAGCTTGGGCCACTTCTCCCAGCCGGCCGGCATGGAGGCCACCACATGCGTGGCGGTGTTGAACTCGGGGTAGACAAGGCCCTCGGCCGCTGACCACTTGCCATCGAGCAGGCGGGCGCGTCGGTGCCCGGTGAGGCTCTGCAGGGTCGCCAGGTACTTGCGGCCTTGCTCGGTCCAGTCCTTGGCCTGCCGGTCCCACAGCACCGGGTTGTCTTGGTGCCGGCACTCGAAGACCTCCATCTGGCCGCGGTCGGCCCGGCGCTTGAGCCAATGGCTCGGGCTCGCGGGGTTGCAGTCGGCCACGATCTGGTGGTACGGGCCCTTGCCGTTCCGCAGGCGGGTGGTGAGCTTCTCCCAGTCATCCTCGGAGCACTCGGTGGCCTCGAAGACGGCGATGATGTCGTACTCGGTGCTCATGATGCGGTCGGGGTTGTCGAGGCCCCCGACCACCAGCACGCTGCCGTTGTCGTAGTCGTAACTGCTGCGCGTCCGCCGGCTCTGGTTGTTGAGGTCGCAGCCTACCTGCACCACCTTCGCCTCGAAGGTCACCAGCACGCTCTCGGTCATCGAGGCGCGGGTCTTCCGGCAGATCAGGCCGCGGGTCTTGGGGTACTTGAGCAGGTACAGGTGCACCTTCTCGAGGATCCCGCGGGTCTTGCCGGTGCCGGCCGGGCCAGGTGCGAGCACCTCGGTGGCCCTGCTCTTCCAGACCTTCTCGATGCCGCCGTAAGGGGTGTAGCTCACGCCGGCTTCCCCTTGCCGCAGGTGGCACAGTCGGCATCGCCACAGTCGCATCTCGGGTCGGTCACACGGCCTCCACTGGGGCATCCTTGCCGTAGAGCTGGATGGCGTGGCGCTCGGTCACCTGGCCGGCGTCGAGCCGCTGCAGCTTGTCGGCGTGCATGTGCAGCTCGAGGTTGTGTTTCAGGCAGGCCAGGGCGAGTTTCACGCCGGCAGCCCTCACCCGCGGGGTGGCGTCCTTGAGCAGCAGGGCGCAGGCATCGGGCAGCGCCTCGGCCAGCTCGGCCGGCACCGGCACCCCGCGGATGCTGTAGCCCTCGAGCTCCTCGATCACCCGCTGCACGTTCCGCCGCTCATGGGTCGGCTGGCAGATCTCGGCCACCACCTCGGCCTTGGGCTTGGGCTTCTTCGCACCCTTGCGCGGTTCCCCCCTCCCCCGCTTCTTGGTGTCGATGTCCCTGGCTTTCATGCTGAACTCTATCGGCGGTCAGGGCTTCGGTCGGCGTGGCAGGTGAACTTGGCCTCGAGCAGGGTGTTGGTCACCTTGATCAGGTTGGTGCTCGCCTCCATGGTGTGTTTGGCGTGCAGCTGCTGCTCCTTGGCCATGTCCGCCGCGGCCTGGCTGGTCTCTTGGATCGAGCGCAGCGCGTCGGCCTGGGCGGTGGCGATCTCGGCCTGCCGGTCCACGAAGGGCTTGAGGAACTTGGCCCACACGAAGCCGGCAACGACGGCGATCATCACGACGGTCAGTAGCACCACGCTCTCTCGCGCGATGCTTTGCAGGGTCTGCTCCACAGCTGGTACCTCGCTCATGCTTTCTTGGTCCCGATGGCCCTCTGGATGGTGTCCACGATCTTCTTGGTGGCCTTGCTCTGGATGGCGTTGGCCACGGTCTTGAAGCTGTCGGCGTCCAGCCGCGGCTTGAAGGTCTCGACGAGCCGCACCACCTCACTGGCGGCCTTGCGCTCACGCACCAGGGCGTAGGCGATCCACGCCGCGGCCAAGGCCAGCGCGGAGAGGCCGATCACCACCCGGTATTCGAGGATCCACTGGCCGGCGATGGCGGCGCCGAAGACGGCCACGCCGGTGATGGCTCCTTGGGCAGACCGCAGCCACACCATGGAGACCACGGCGAGGCCCAAGCCGGCGATGGCGGCCGCGGCCAGGAGCTTGGCCAGCAGGCCGTTCTTGTTGGCCTCGAGGTCCGCCACCCGCTTCTGGGATGCCGCCAGCTGTTCCTGCAGCTCGGCCACCTTCTTGGCGTCGGCACCGATGGCCACGCTGGCGGCCTCGAGGGTGCCGCTGGTGGTCCTCAGCTCGGCCACGCCGGTGGAGATGGTCACGGCCTGGGCGGCGAGCTCGGGCACCTTGGCCACCTCGGTGTTGGCGGTCTCGATCTTGGTTGCCGCGGCCTGCACGGCCTGGGCGGCTTCCTTGGTCGCCGAGACGGCCGCGGGCAGGTTGGTGCCGGCGTTGGGCGATGCGCTGGGCTTGCACTTGCAGCCGGCGATGGCAAGGCAGGCGGTGACGGCCACGGTGGCGAGGATTCGCATGGCCTCAGTGTACCTTGCTGCGTCCTTTCCACCACGCCAGGGCGAGGAGGAGGGCCAGAAGCTCCAAGGCCATCACGGTGATCCAGAAGACGGTCATGGCTTGCTCCTGTCGAGTCGCACGCGGGTCACGTCGATCTTCATGCGTTGGCCGGTCTCGAGGCGAACCACGGCCACCACGATGCCGGGCACGATGTAGGGATAAACCCTCACCAGCACGCCTCGGATCTCGTCACGCCGGCGTTGGCCGATGCGCTGCCAGGTGCAGACCACTCGGGCACCCTTGGGCATGGCGAGGGCCTTGGCGGCCTTGGCGGCCTCCTGCCTCATCCGCGCGTTGTGCCGGCGCTTGCCCTCGGCCTGGTCGCCCACGAACCAGTCGGCCCAGGGGATCCACGGTCCCCCCGCCTCACCTTTGCGGATGTAGGGCACGGCCCAGCTCCTGGTCGAGCTGCTGGAGCAGCTCGAGGGCCTCGGAGCCGGATCTAACCACCCGGTAGACGCCGCCGGCGGCGGTCCACTGGGCTTCCCAGTCGCGCTGGGAGTCGGCCTGGCGGCCCTTGGGAGTCTTCACCTCGATGGCCACGGCGCGGCCGCGGTAGACCCCCACCAGGTCGGCGGTGCCGGCCGCGGCGAGCTTGATGAGGCGGTCCCCCACCTTGATCATGCCGGCCTGGACGCGCACGAAGACGGCCGGATGGCCGCCGGCGGCATGCAGGGCGATGGCGCCGAGAACGCTGCGGGTGACGGCGTTCTCGGCGGCGCCCATCAGTCCGCTCCCTCGCGGTGATCGAGGCGGGCCTGCAGCACCGCATGCTCACGCCAGTAGGCCAGGGCCTCGGCCACGTACTTCTCGGCCTCGTCCATGGCAGCCACGTACCCGCTCATGGTCTGGGACCGAGCCGCGGTCTGGAACCTACGGGCGATCTCGCGGGCCTTGTCGCGGTCTCGGGTGGTCACATCCATGCGCCTCATGGTACCTTGGGCGCCTTGGTGACCACTTGGATGATCCTGTCGATGGTGCCCTCGGCGAGCTGGGGCCGGTCCTTGCCGGCCAGCCACTGCATCAGGTTGTGCCGGTTCACGCCGGGCATGCTGTCGGCGATCTGGCGGGCAGACAGGGCCTTGTTCTCGACCATGGCCATCACCATGCTGCGGACGTGCCGAGGCGCGTTGTTGAGCCGTCGCTTCACTCGGCCCCCTTCTTGGCCGGCTTGGCCTTGTTTGCGGCCTCCTGGCGGCCCTGCTCGCGGGCTTCGCCCAGCGCCTTGGCGATGTGGGCCACCAGGTCGATGGGGTTCACGTTCTCCTTGGGCGCGATGAACCAGGCCACGTTGGCCTCGGCGATGAGCTTGCGGGCGGTGTCGGTGTCGTTGTGTTCCATGGTGAGATCCTCTTCGGTGTATGAGATCATACTGCGGCTGTGCCGCTCGCGGCTTGCACGGTCACTTGTCCTCCAGTGCCCCGGCGGCGTCGGTGGCCGCTCTGGCTCTCGCCAACTCTCCTTCGCTTGCATCGTCGTCGTACCAGCCGCTTCGCCACGCCTTCACCTCGGCACGCAGCACGGTGATGATCTTGTCCTTATCGGTGTCGGTCACTTCAGCACCTCCCGCCACTTCGACTCGTCGCAGTCGATGTACATGACCACGCTGCCCTTGTGGGCACGCACGACGCCGCACGAATCGAGCACCGTGTCCTTGGTCGGGCCACCCAACGCGATCTCGCCAAGGCCCTTCGTCGTGCCCCACACGCGAACCACGCTGGCGTTTCCGATGGTCACGTCGTCGCCGCTGATCGCCACCATGCCGACGACAACCCAACCGCGTTGCAGCACCACGATCTGGAGTCCCTGCTGCGTGATGTTGTCGCTCTCAACGCCGAGAGCCTTGTTCACTGCCGTTTCGATTGCCTTCTGAATCAACATTCCTCACTCACTTTCTGCGGCTGTGCCGCTTAGTAACCAATGCCGTTGCCGTCGCCG
>Ga0208364_1000055_pt1 | contig 28633 bp, 40 predicted proteins | sample LakMenEpi08Jun12_FD_150680 | JGI IMG/M metagenome (GOLD analysis project Ga0208364, IMG submission 150680) | Freshwater microbial communities from Lake Mendota, WI - 08JUN2012 deep hole epilimnion (SPAdes) | ecosystem: Environmental > Aquatic > Freshwater > Lake > Epilimnion/Euphotic zone ...
AGTTGGAATAGAAATATCTGGCATCTGAGTTCCAGGAGCAACAGGAGTTCCTGCCCAAGGAGTATTCATGGCACCTGTTGAACCAGTTACACCCATACTGCCACCACCACCTCCACCACCACCGCTAGGGCTTTTGGTGACACGAGTTGTGGTTCTTTTTCTTCTTGTGGCCTCTAGTAAAATATTTTGGGTGTATGGCTCAAATAATGGCATTATAAATTCCTAAAATATTGTTCAAATATTTTTACAATGTTTTTATCAAGATTTTTGGAAGAAGAATTTTTAATAATTTTTCTGCTTCTCATTAGATCTCTTTCAGACCACATACCATTGTCAAATACCCATTCTTTGCCTTCCATGATTCCATTAACGAAAGCATTTGGGGCTGATGGATCAGCAACAATGTCGATAGCGGCTAACATAAAATCTTCTTGGACTTCTTGATATCCGCCTTTTGATTTTAGGGAACCCATACCACGTGTAGAAACTCCGAGTTGAGCTCCTTCATCAATAAGATTTTTTACAATCTTACCCATTGGGGTATCAAGAACTTTGGCTTTACCATAAACATTTTTACCATCTTGGTAAAGTTCTTTTACGATATGTGAAACCCTATCAAGATTAACAGTTGGGCCAGTTGGGTGGTTTAATTCACCAAGAGCGCGGCCTTTTTGAACGTATTCGTTGATATATCTTTTGCACTCTTTTAAAAGAGTGTTGGTGGGGTATATCCGACCGTTTCTGTTCTTAACATCAGACTGCATGAAAACACCTTCAATGAAGTAATGTTTATCTCCATTGCCTACATTCTCTTTGATGTATTTGATGTCTTCTGTTAATTCTGTTATAAGTTTCATTTATTATCTTTCTTATCTTTATGATTGTGGAGCATCAGGACCTGTTGTTGGATACTTACCTCTCCACCTTTGATATGCAGTATACCATTCTGCATATTTCTTTTTATATTCTTGTATTGCTTTTATTCTTGCCTCCCAAGCACTCAGAGCTTCCAAATATAATTCATTGCCTTCAGGGCCTTTTGGAAAATTTTTACGTTCTGGCTTTGGTCCAGGACCATCTGGATATGGATTTCTTGGAGGTGGTCCTGGATCAGGCCAACCTTTTTCTTTTGAAGGTTTATCATCACCTTTTGCAGGAGGAGGTGCAGACATTTCCGGTTCAACAATATACTCCGGATATCCTACCCTTTCATTTATATTCTTGAATAAGTTTTTAGAAACTTCAACATATTGTTGTTTCAATCTATTTGAAACTTTTGAATACAAAATTTCAGAAGTATGTTCTTTAAACTTAACAGCATTTTCTTCTAAAACATTTTTAATTAAATTTGAAACTTTATTTTCCATGGTTATTATTATTTATTATTGTTAAAGACTGTGATTATTTATTTTTATAATTTTTATAAAAATTAATATTTGATTTAAGTTGATGTGGAGTGCTTAAAATATCTTCAAGCATAATTTGTCTATTTTTAGAAGACAAACTATCAAACAAATTTACTAAATCTTTAAATTCTCCTTCAGTTAAAGATAAGTAAGATTGGTTTTTTAATTTAATTTTATTATTGAGTTTTGAATCATATTTTTCAACAAACTCAATAAAATATTTTAATTCGTCTGATTCCTCAGTAATGGATTCATTGACAAAAAACTTTTCATTTAAATTTTCTTTTACTTCATTTATTGCTTCATTAATTTTAAATGATAAACAATCAGAAAGAGACTTTTTAAAAGCTTGATCTTCATCCTCTAAAAGGTTTTGAATTCCATTTTTTAAAATTTTAGTAGATAAATCCATCATTGTTCTTGTCCTGTTTGTGCTTGCATTTGCTGCAACATAGCCTGTTGCATCTGTTGTTGACGCATTTTTTCTATGTCTATTTTCATTTGTTGATCTATTACTTGCATCTCTTCATCAGTTTGCTTCAATATTTTTCTACGAATAAATTCTGACGAGAAATACTTTCCAACGTATGGCTCAACTATAGAAAGCATCTTGATGCGTTCCGCAAGAATTTCAGCTTCTTTTAGATCCCAGAAATAATTGTCAGTATTATAAACAAATTTAATTTCTTGCTTTAATGCAGCCCAATCGTCTTCTGTGACTATTCCACGTAGCAACAATTGTACGCGCAACATATCATAAAATAGTTTTGAGAAATGCGCTCTGAGTCTATCAATAAATTTATAAAACTTTACTTCTTCTCTGGTAATTTCAACAGACCTACCCATGTTAAATCCAGTTTGATCAGCAACCAAACGGCTAAGGGGGACATTCAAAGAATTATAAAGCTTCTTTTTAAAGTAATCAACGTCTTCAATTTGTGACATTGCATTACCACCGGGAAGAGTTATAATTTGTGTTCCTTGTGAACCTTCACGCCGTGGCAACCAATAATCTTCCAAAACTGAGACATGGTTTTTTTCGTCTCTAATTTCACCAGTACTTTGGTTATAAATTACCCGATTTCTAAATCGGCTCATCATATCACGCATATATTGTTCTGCTTTTTGTTTTGGTAATTGACCAACGTCAACATAGAACACTCTGCGTTCTGGGGCACGAGCTACGCGGTAAACTAGAAGAGCATCTTCTAGTTGTCTAAGCATGTTTAATGGTCTTATGGCTTTATGCAGATAACCAAGAACTCTCTTGGTATTCATGTCAATTAAACCAGATTGAACATAAACAATACTATCTGTGGAAAGATGAAGACCACCGGGGCCAGTTAACAGATAAGAATCTTTATCAGAATCTGTATAAAGATAATATTCTTCAATTTCTGTTATCATGCTTATGGGTTGTTGAAAACCCTTTTGTGGTTCTTTTTTTACTTTACGAATCTTTTTAATCTTTAAAGGATCAATTGGAATAATCTCTTGTATTCCCTCTTGTGGATTATCTTTATCAATTATAACATTATAAAAAAGTTTTGAATCAATATACCATCTTCTAAAAATTTCATATCCACGGTTTTGAAAATCTAATAGATGAGTAAGTCTATCAAATTCTTTGTATATTTTAGTTTTGATTCCATCGGAAATGGGAACATCACGCAAATCAATCTTAACAGGCTTTCCGTCAGTTCCTTTTACTACGGCTGCATTAACAATTTCTTCTATGGCATTATCTACTTCAGGATAAACGGCCATATTTCTATATTGAATAATGTTACTTGATTCGTCTCTTAGCGCACCAGTATAATCAATAGCACTACTAAAAAACCCACCAGCCTCAACAGTTACAGTACCATCGTAAGTCTCGGGTACTGAAAATTTTTGCAAAATATCTTCTTGAGTTTTTTCTGCAGTCTTTTTCTTTCCAAATTCAAATCCAAATAGTTCAATTTCCATATGATTATTTATCACCTTTTATTAAGTGCCAGTTATCTTATTAGTTCCTGCATATAGTTCTATATAATCGTAAATAAAAACAACAGTAAATTGATTTATTGTGTTTGGGTTGGCCATATTAAGAGGCATATCCATGATACTTCTCGGCCAAACTCCATACATCTTAAATTGTTTTAATGAAGGATCTGCCTCACCATTTAAGTTTAGTTGCTGAACAGTCCAGCCATCTTGTTTATAATTTATGGGAAAATCAGAAATATTAGTAGTATGTGCGTTTATTTGATTTTGCCAATTATGAAATTTTTTCCAGCTATTATATAATTCTGGTGTATCATCTATAATCGCAACACTCCAAGCAGAATATTGTTTTTCTCCTGGATAATAACCTTTTCTACCAAAATAATTGTATTCTAAAGTTAAAGTTGACAATGATGGAATTTGTGTGGCTCTTATATGAAATGATGATACAGATCCACCACTTTGTTCATCTCCTGGAAAATTTCCAGTTACAACAAATCTATTTTGTCTTGCTCCCCCCGAAAATGCATTTTTAAAATCAGAAATGTGTATTGTCATGTTCAGATACCTATATCTATTGAATACCAATCAAATGTCAATACGACATTAAATATTGTTTGATCTGCTTTTGCCATATCAAAATCCATGCTACTGATCTGGCTTGGCCAACAATTTTTTAAAGTTATTTGTCTTAATGGAGTAGTTCCGCTTGGTTGTCCATTTAAAGGAAGTTGTTTTACAGTCCAATCTCTTTGTAAAGTACTATAATCAAAATCACTATTTGCAACTTGATGTGTTAAATGGCCGTCTAATAATTCTTTCCAAGTATTAAAAGCTTTCCATAGATTATTAGTATTATTGTCATCATATATTGAAACTGCCCAGTTGCCATATGATCTGTCTCCAGCAAAATTTAAAAGTCTACCTCTATATGGAACTTGAATTGTTCCGACTTCTGCTTTAGGCATACTTGTAGCAAAAATTTTAAATTTTGTTTCATTAGCCCCAACTGATACAGGCCCAACACCAAAATCATCAACAGTTGGAAAAATTCCGGTCACTTCAAACCTATTGGCTCTAGTACCACCGCCAAATGCATTTTTAAAATTGGATATTGAATTGTTAGATGACATTTATTAGGTATTAGATACTGATGCAGTCACTGTATAAGTGGTTGTCGAAAGAATTGGTTTTACTGTTACATCTGCACTCAATGTAGCAGAATTATCAGTATTATTTGTGGTATCACATATAATTTGAGTAAATGTAGGATCAATGTATTGCGAAATACTTAGAATAAATGATCCTATTTCTGTGCTTACCGATGATCTGGTTGTAGAGTTGTTTATAGCAAAAATATATTTGAGCAAAATGTCATTTACATTATTTTGAATATAATTTTGTAGATATGCAGGACCAACTCTTTCAGATGAAGTATAGGTGGCACCTGCACCTGCAGTAGCACCAACCAAATCAGATCCTAAGAAATAATTGGTAAAAGTATTAGTATCAATTTTTGTATAAAAATTAACTCTGTTTTTCTTGTAAATATTTTTGGTAGCTTCATCACTCCAATCAACAATGTTATTAATTTTTGTGTTTAGTGGTGTAGAAAAATTAGATCCAGCTACAGTTAATGGCAAACTATTTGTATTCTTAGATCTGGTAAATGCACCAGCAACATCTGATACCGATGAAATTGTGTATTCAAGAGTTGTATTAGAAATTAAACTATCTGTTGCAAACGGAGCTTTAAAACTTTGTGCCCCTACATTAAAGATTCTATCGGATGCGGTAGCACCTTGGCTAAATGGAACAAATGCAGGCCCCATTAACGAATCATAGTTAATTGCTGTAAATCCCGCACCATCACTGCTTGATGCAAATACTCCAAAGATATAATCATTATCTCTTACAAATGGAACAGTAGCAGTATTGCCTGTTTGTCCCATTAAAATATCTAACTTGTAGGAGTTGGCATTTAAATAATTTTTAAGTCCAGTGGTTGTACCAGCAATAACAAGGCTACCACCGTAAGAAAGATAATTTAAAGCATGTAAAAAGTCATATCCATTGGTTCTTGGAGTAACTTTTGTTCCAGCATATGAAAAGAAACCTTGTGTACCGCCTTCGGTTGTCCTTGAGACTAAGCAATAAGTTATACCACTTAAAAGATTTAAATCGTTTATAAAGCTATTATAGTCTGAATATTCAATATATGTTTCGCTAGTGGTACCACGAACTGGGTTTGCCAATTGGGTTCTGCTATACATCAACCAGCCATAAAGGCCACCAGGATCGTTTGAGGCGGCACCGCTGGCACCAGTAAATGTTGGGATCGCATAAGTTGCTCCTGCGATCATACCTGCATATAAAGGATTTGTAGTACTTTCGGTGCTAAAGATTGAAGGGGAAATAAAAGAATTTAATGTTGGCATTCGTTTACCTTGTAATAAAAATATTTAGAATTTTATGCAGGATACCATACAACCTCTCCATCGGAGTATTTATCTTCGTCGTCAAGTGGGTTTAACATAAACAAAGTATTATCTTCTTCTGCATTTTTTGCTTCTTCAAAATTTAATTTTCCTGATTCAATTAAATCTGGAAAATATTCTTGTCTACAAAGCCAAGCAAAGAACACCAAAGTCATTACTAGATCATCATTGTGCCCGTCATCAGCTTTAAAAGTATTAGATTTGGACACAAAAGTCATTAATTCTTGTATGACCCTATCGTCATTTATTAAAATTTTATCTTCTTCGATTAACCTTTTTAAAATAGAACAACCTAGTTTTTTTGTTTGGGCAGTGGTTCTAAGTCCAAATTCACTACGGTTGCTTGCAAATCCTTGAGATAAAATTTGCCCCTTTCTTCCTTTAATGATGGTCATTAAAAGATTTTCATATTCAAGATCATTATATAAAATATTTGCTACTTGACCACCAATGTCATTAGTTTCAACCAATACATAAGCACCATTATATTTTTCGGCAATATTTTTTATAATTGTTGGGAAATGAAATGGACTAACTGTATTGTTTCTATATGTAGCCACAACTTCATATGGTGTTTTGCTACCATTTATTACTGTTATTGCTGAATAATCGGACCCTTGGCCACGAGAAACGTCAGCCATTAAAAAATACACATCATCTTTATTTGGTTCTCTAAATGTTCTTATGCCTTCTTTATCTTCAGACAAAAATTCTTCTGGAGCCAATACATTTAATTTTGTTGAAGAAATTAAAGTATTAGATGAACCAAGAAAGCTACAACCATATTCTTGTTGAAATTGTTCTTCGCTTGTATTTGCTATCTGTTCAGCTGCCCATACGTCATCTCTGCGTGGGCCACCGGGAGTTATAGGGACATCTCTCCAAGATACCTCAATAGGCACAAATTTATTTTTTAATTTATGCCCTTCTGCTCTATTTGCATCAATCCAAAGTTTATGAAAATGATTCATTCCATTTGGAGTGGATACAATAATAAGTTTTGTGGTCAAACCCGCTGAAATTGTTGGGTATGTTGATGAATAAAATTCTTCTGCTATATGGGAAGGCAAGAAGGCGTATTCGTCCAAAAGTAGAAGGTTATAGGAGCCACCACGAATGGCCGAGGACGATGTTGCGTCGCAGACCACTCTAGACCCATTTTCCAGTTTAAAGCTTGTCTTGTTCCATTCTACCACGCCCTGTTGAAGAAAATGTGGTAAGTTCTCATATGCTAATTGAAGTTTAGCAAATAATTCATCTTTTGCAGTTTTTAACTTGTTAGCCAGAATTGCACAGCTTACTGACTGATTAAAGGTCACATAATGTGTAATGTAACCAATAACTGATGTAGATTTACCTGATTGGCGAGGCCATTTTGAAATAGTAAATCTATTTTCATGAATTGTCTTTACAAATCGTTGCTGATAATCGTATAGTTCAAAGGGCATAACTCCTCTGTCTAGAGTTTTAACTTTTACATATTTACTACAAAAATAAACCGGATCTTTTGAACATTTTACGTATTCTTTTAATTCTTCTTCAGTATAATTTAACTGAATACCGGGATGCTTTAGTTTTGGATTATTTCTATAACCTTGGTTATTGCTTTGAGCCATCTTTTACAACCTCAGCTTCAATCACTTCTTTTTCAGTGCTTCTTTCTTTATTTAACAGATTTTGAAGATCTTTGGTTGATCCAACAAAAACTGCATTGTTGGTTTGTTTAATTGACGTTTTTATATCTGCTGTTGTTGCTTTTGCTTTTTTATGAACATCCAAAACATTATTATTCAAATCTGCCATTGTTTTTAAGAGTATTGCAACTACCTCAAAAGCTCTTGGGGAATCTGATTCTGTTGCAACTTTAAGGGCACTTTCTAAAGCAACATTTCCATTTTGTATTAAATCTTTTAAATTTAATTGAACAGATTCATAATCTTTTTGAAAATTTCCTAAATCAAATGTCCCCCCCGCAACATCTTTAGAAACTTTAGATTCTTTTTCATCCGGCAAATTAAAAAAGTTTGTTAAATTTTTATTAAGCATTATTAAAATCAAAATCCAAATCAGTAGAAGTAATTGTACTAACTGATGGCGTAACCTTTCCATATATGTAACTCTTAGCTATAAAAGATATAGAAGAAATATTTACTCTTCTAGAACCAAAATCTCCATCAAATCTCTCAGATATATTACTGCTGGTCATTATTATTGGTATTCTTACATTTGTCTGAGCATCATTTAAATCCAATTCAACGATATGATCTGGATTGAAATATGGAATTATTTGTTCTATAATCTGCAAGGTATCATCAATATGTCGTGTATAAACATATAAACTAAAACCAACATTTACAGGAACTTGTTCATTAATAACATTTCCTGTAGAGGAACATTGACCTCCTGATTGGTTTGAAGAAAATAAAGGCATAAATTTTGATCTTCTTCGTGTAGAATCAGGAACCACAGTTGTCATTATATAACTTAATCTTGGAAGTTGATTTTCAATTCTAGTGGTGTCAGTAATAGATGATGGTTCCAACAACCTTCTAATAAATTTTTCTTGGGGTGCATAAGTTATTGGAACTCGTATTTCCAAAGGATCATTTGGATTATCTGGGTTTTGGTGACTAACATTAATATTATTAAATAATGTTCCAAATCCGACTACAAGTTTTCTTAAGCTTTTGTTATAAAATTGATCAAACATAGTTTATTACTCGCAATCAATAAATGGATTATTCGGATCAAATGTGTACCCCGCAGCTTCAGTTTGAAGAACATCATTTACGCCAGCAGTAGTCCCAAGTCCGTTATTCAATGGAATTATTGTACTTCCAGAGAATCCTCTAGTATTATTTACAAGCTGATCAACGGCATTTATAGAAGTAGAAAGTTTTTCGTAACTGTAAGTAAAGAGTTCAGCTGTTATAAAATATGAATACAATCTTCCCAGTGGATAAAATGGATTTTCATGTTCTACAAAGTTTATTTCAAACAATGACTTTGATGGTGGAAAATAAATCAAATCTCCTTCACGAGGTCTCGTTAGTGCTGAATTTTTATTTGTAACTTCTTGTTTAAATCTTTTTCTAGCAAAAACTAAATTTACTTTATCTTTGATTTCCAAACCAAACTGAGTGATAACATCGTTTCCTTCAAACCCTTTAAATGATTGTAAATACATTTCTAAAACATATGCATTGTCAAAGTAGGAACCAGGATCTTCTCCAAATATTTTATCTATTGAAAGATAGTCTCTAGGAATATAATAGCAGTCAACTCCAGTAGCTTGAATAATTTCAATTGTTATTCCTTCTACTAAATCTTGTTCTGGCTCATAATTTTGAAAATACGGATTTTTCAAATGTTATCCTATCATTGGATCTGGTGGCAATTCTTGTGTTTTTGTTAGCGTTATTTCGATTTGATTTAGTTCATTCAATGCTTCAGCCATTATGGCTGCAGAATTTAATTGGGCGCCACCAGGCAATGGCACCCCAGCAAACTTCATTAAATTTTGTGCCCATTGTTTCTTTAATAATGCTGTGTAATACTTTTTAAATACTCTATCTTGCCAAACTTTTTGATATTGATTTGGATCAATTTGAACATAGGATTCAACCAAAAGATATGATCCAGGAACCAATCGAGTCCAATCTAGATCTAATGTAAGACGATCAGTTGTTCTGGTGTATGTATAGGCAGGTGGATAATTAAATACATCATTAACCATTTTTAAATAACTCATGGATTCCATATAGGATGCCATTGGTCCACTATTCAAAGCTCCTTGATTGAAATACAAACCAAAGAAATCAAATAAAGTTAATTGATATCTCAAATCAAACATATAAGACCCAGAAACATCTGATGGTGTATAAACTTTTGTAATAGTTCTAATGTCAGTTGCTTGTGGCCAATCACCAGTAATACCAGTAGATGGGTCATATCTTGGTTGGGCACCAACAGCACTACCAAATGTAGTGGTATCAAAATATCTTCTGTTAATATCATCAGAAGTCATAGTGTATAAAAACAAAGCCCTTTGATTAAAATCAAAGTGTCTTTCAAACATATACTCTAATGCTTCATCTAAACGATCCTGTGCTTGTTGTGGATCTATATTTACCTGTATTACAGGAGCACCCAAGTTTCTAAAACAATAGTCGATAAATTGTTGTCTAGTTGTTGCCGCCATAAAATTATTTATGAATTTTCAATAATTTTATTTATAGCATCAAACATATCTTGTTTTTGTTTATTTACAGATACTGTAAGATTTACTCTTTGAACAATCTCAGGTGGCAAATTTTCAATTTGTTTTTTTCTATGCAAATCTTGTTCTGGAGAGTTTGGATCATAGTTTGAAAACCCTGGCATTTTTAAAGGGCAGTTTAAATATGGATAATCTAGCTTAGAATATGTTCCATGTTCTCTTAAAAGCCATGTGTGGCTATGGTCACCACAACCACATCCACCACAGTAATAAAAATTTGATTTGTCGCTTTTTTTAAGATTAGAGCATGGTTTTGGATTACCTATTCCAAAACAAGAAACATATCTCAGTTTCTTTACATCATCATTTATTTTATTATTATCTTTTCCACGTGATGCGATAGACATCGCAAACATCATTATTTTACTTATCATGGAGTTTCGTATAAGATATAAGTTCCTGCTGGATATACTGATCTATTTAAAAATGGTTTATATTTTTCTGGAACATTTGCCCGGACTATCATAAAACCTGGGCTTCCAGTTTGTACATCACATTGATCTATCGGAAGATTTATTAAAGTTGTTAAAAGATATTTTACAGCCATACAACTTCCTTTCATATTATAATAATTTTCATCACAATTAATAGCAAATTTTTTAATGTTTGGAAGTAAATCTCTTAAAACTGAACCTTCAGAAAAATCTTCATATGGAAAATATTTATCAGATAAACCTTCTAAAAATTTATCATTTATTGTCCATGGGCATTGAATATTTTCCCAATCAATTTTACCACCGTATCCATATTTTTCACTAAAAAGCCATCTTAAATATGATTGAATAATTTTAACAATTAATACATTAGAAGGATCTTTTATAGATTCTTTATAAATCCAGTTTGGAAATAAAGATTTTACAGTCAATTTATCGCCAAACCAAGGACTTCCGGCCAAATTATAAAAATCTGATCCTAAAGTGCTTTTGGCATTTTCTACCATTTTTTTGAGTTTTACCTCAAGCGTTACTGGAATTTTATTAAATAGTAAAAGCATTTTATTGTGAATATATTAAGTTGATACCAGCTACTGATATGTCACTCAAGTATGTAATAAGATCATTGCTTTCAGATTCACTGATACCATTTACATAAATTTTTATAGTACTTGGTTGGTCTGCATTGACAACAGTTATTTGATCTTCTGATGTAGTTACAATACTAGAAGCCAATATTGCATTTTTAAAATCTGTCAAAGTAACACAACGATGTTGTGCTCTTGCTGAAAAATTAATTTTTGATTTTGCATTTGTTGTGGAAAGAGAATCATAACCGCCTGTTGGTGTAGAAATTGTTAAGAATCCAGCATAGCTGCTATTTGTGGCTAAAGTAGCTTCGTTTCCCTCTGCGCCATTTGAAATAACGGCTTTGCAGTAAACAGTATAATCATTTGTTAAAACAAACGATTCTGGTAAATTAGAAGTTACCAAGTAACCATTAACTGTATTTAAAACTGTAAAATAATAACCAGTTGTTGTTGAGGCTGGATTTGATTTATCTACTCTTTCCCAAGAAATAGTATTTCCATCTACATCAGTTGATGCCATAGTAATGGTATTTGGATCTACTGTTAATGGCAAGGTCATTGATTGACTATTAAAATCCCAGCTACCATATTGAACAACTTCGGATCCGCAATATAAAGTTATTGTGCTTGTTGTTGCTGCCGGAACATCTTCTATGTTAAAAAACAATAAATTTGTTCCTCTGGTGCTAGTTGCATAAAACGGAGTATATGCGCTCAGAGCGCCATAAGTAATAATATTTCTGGTTGTAGATGCTGATTTTTTAACTTCCAAAAGTATAGAAGAATTAGAAGCCAAGCCAACAAGTGAAGGTAAAAGAGTAGCAGTACTAACAAAAGATTCTTTATAACCTAACTGAGCATATACACCATTATAAGCCGTTGCTGTTGCCAATATGTTCAATAACATATTAACTGCACTGGCTGAACTATCATAATCCAAATCTTTTAAAGTAGGTTCGCTCTTTAAAAAGTTTTTTAATGATGTTATAATTTCATTATAATCAAGAGAAGCAACATCTAAATTTTTAAAGTTTAAGCTCATTGCAGTGGGACCTCAATTGTGCATTCCATCAGTTGATTTTTTAAATAAGTGTCTGCAGAAAATTTTATAGCAAATATCACTTTTTGATCATTAAAATATTTAATTCTAACATTTATATTGTTAATGTCTTTGATAGCATATTGTATATAATTTTCAAGATCTGTTTCAATTAAATTTTGAATACCAGAAGGATTAAAAATTAGATTATAGTAATCAGAACCCACATAAGGGTCCGATGGCAATTCACCTTTTTGTGTTTTACAAATATTTTCTATTTTTTGAATATATTCGTTAAAACCCGTAACCATCGCAATATCTTTTTTTTCTGCGCTGGAGCTAATTTTTAATCCTAAGATATTAAAATCTTTTAAATTTATCATCGTAATATTTAGTATAGAAGTTCTACAGCAGTAACTGCAGTTTCTCCAACACCAGAATTTGTAAGAGTGCTTTTTACAGAAATTACATAATATTTTTTGCTTATTACTGAATTTGATGTACTTGTATTATAACCGCTTATTGCATTTGCAGCAACATCAATAACAACACCAGGTCTTAGTCTGAGATCAGGAGCAACTACTATTGTAATTTTTGGACCATATGTAATGGCATCTAAAAATCTTTTTCTTTTAATAGGTGTTTCTACTGGAGTATTCCAGAATGTTGCCACATTTAATCTTAGTTTTAGGTACTCTAAGTACTTAGAACCAACTTCTGGGCATTCGCAGCTGAACAAAGCATCAGGCGCAGCCCAAAAACAACCCTTCCAATCTGCACCAAGTTTGGTTTCAATACTACCGCACTCGGGAGAAAGATCTCCAATAAGAACGCTATCAATTGAAGAAGGCGTATCGTCAGTCAAAGATGGAGGTCCAAACCAATTAGGAATAAATTCTCCACCAGCAACAGCATCTGCAACTGCTTTTACCTTTGCTCCATATAATGAATTATTTTTACAATCATCATAGGTGCTGGCTGATTGAGTTAGTCCACGAGTAATAAAAGGATTTGCGCATTCATAAGTATCCCGTGAACCGGGAGAATATAATAGATATCTTACCTCACCAGCACTTACTGTTTTAATCTGTTTAGCTTGTGGTATATAATCAGCCATAAATTTCCTTATTGTATAGGATTGCACTTACCATCTGTAACGTTAGATAGTTCAAAGCAATATAGATACTTTCCTTTTGAAGCTTCAATATATTCTAATAACTTTTGCTGATCAATACCAATTACATCTTCATAATTTTTAGCGTTTAAAACAATTTGAATAAATGGTATTTTTTTCATCATAACAATATGACGGCAGGTAGTACCATCTACGAATTCTTCTAAATTTCCACCCCTATTGCCAATTGGTCTATAAGTAACCGAATCTTTAAAAACAGGTTCTGTTAAATTTTGTGTATACCAACCAGGACCATAATATGCCCCTAAAACATCGCCACCTAACAGAGAATTTTTTCTTTCATTTATATTTATAGCCCATGTTTCAATATCTTGTGGGTCAGAACCTTCATCCATTTGTTCCCAAGGAGATAATTCTGGATTTGTAAAATTAAAAAAATTAATGTCATTAAACAGTAAATTTACACCAATTCGTTTCCAAGTATATCTATATGTCAAAGGCTCACCATTCAAACCAAGTTTTGGATTGGTTGTATCAAGTTGCCATCCTGTAAGACAAGCAAAAAAAGTCTCTTCTTGTTCTATTTGATCTACAGGTTCCTTTAAACAACAAAGAACATAATAAACAAAATTTTGTAATTCTATTTCTTTTATTTTTTCTAATTTAGAAGTTGAAGTTTTTGATGATTCTCTAACTTGAAAAACTTTTTGTAAATTAGTATTTGTAGCTGTAATAGATCCAGTTATTGATGTGCCTATATTAGGATGTACGGGAGTCATATCCCACATATTTTTCCACATCTCTGGATTATCAATAAATGGATATGGAGCAACCACACCCATAATATCTTTATTTGCGTAAACATCACTTACGCCATATTCCATTCCCAATAAAGTAGAATTGCCATATGGAGTAAATGTATCATTTTTGTTATAGTATCCATAATGATTTGTATATTCTAAAGAGCTTAATCCAATAGTGCCCGATAAGTTATTTACGACCCCTGATTCGACTACAAATTCAATATCATACTTTGTACCATCATCCAAAAACTGATGATTCATTAGAATAGTCTCATCAGATGTTGTAGATGATGATGATTTATTTAAAAGTTTTGGTGTTTTTCTTGTATAATAATACTGTCTATTTAAATATTGATATGCAGGGGATGTTGTTAATACGTAAATTTTCTTTCTTAACGCACCCGCTGATATCAAACTTGGAATATCTTGTTGATATACTCCATAATAACCATATACAGTTTCATTGGCAAAAGTTTCACTAAAATATTTTAAATTAATATCATTATTAAATCCTGTCCAAAATAAAAATCTTGGTTGAGAAGTATTTGAATCACAAGCCAAGCTTGAAATATAATTCATGTACTGAATAGGATTTTCACTGGCTTCATCAGTTTTACCTTCTAGTGGATTTATTGGTCGATACGCTATTACATTAGAAAATTTTCTTGAACCCAAATTAGTTAATTTGGGCGCATCAATGCCTGAAGTATTAGAATTTTGTTTTATTTTTGCTACCATTTCAGAATAAAAAGTTTCAATATTATAAACTTGTGGAAATCCAGAAGATTTTAATAAATTAGTAACAGAAAGATTTTGATTTAAAAGAAATAATTTATTTGTAAAATTTATTCCAATAAAGTTTTCTTCTGTCTCTGATGCGGCGTTATTTAAATGCACAGTTCCATTTATATAAAATGTTTCGCTGTTTCCATTATCATATGTAATTGTAAAATTTTTATTAGATAAATTGTTAACGTAACTTATAACATCATTCAGATCTCTTACAACTAAACAACCATTTGGAAATAAATCAAATACGCTTTCAGTAAATTCAATTTTTTCAAAACGACAAAGATCATTTTGTGGTATTATATTAATACCACCAAGAAAAATTGATTTTATTGGAGAATCTAGAGGTGTATAGTATGGCATATATTAGACAATATAATTTTGTGTAATTTTTGTAAATGGAAACGACTTTGAAGTATATGGTAAATAATATTGAATATTTGTATTTTTGTTTTGTGCATATTGCTGATAACTTATGGCACTGGTTGCACCAGTAAATCCAAAATTATCAGTTTTTTCGGTTATGGGCAAATCATCTTCCATCATACCAAATACTTGTAAATTTCCATAAATTTCATATTTAATTTCTTTTGTTGCTTCTAATTGAGTTTGCACATATTGAATTGATCTGGTTTCACCACCATAAGATCCAATAGAACTATAAGTATCACCATTTACAAGATAATTTACTTTTTGATTTACGGCAAATGTGACACCACCAATTGGTTGAATAATTGTAGCTACCTTTGTAAATGGATTAAATTCCTTTATGAATCCAAATCCACCAGTTAGACTAAAATTTCCAGTAGAGCCATAACTATAAGTATCACCAGAATTGGCTACCCAAGGTAAAATTAATGATCCTTCTGGAACTATTACATCATACCCGTCACTAAGTGTTGTTGAATTTATTTGTGTATTTGTACTATATTCACTTAGTAAATCTGCCGTATCGGTGTCAAATAAATTAAATGGATTTATTGAGTTATTGGCATATAAAAAATACCAAAAAAGATTTACATCAGAATAAACTGTATTAGATAATTCCAATAAAGTAGTATTTGAAGATACGTCAACATTTGCAGCACTTAATTTTGTATTTTCTAAAATAAAATACGAAGTTAAATCACTAACATTAAAAGTTCCAAGTTCGGTCGTATATAAAATTTTTCCTAAACTTTGAGAATAATGCATTATTACATACCTATAATTTCTGACTTTGATAGTAGCATTGCACCTTGATCTGTACCAGGTTTGAAAGTTCCAGTTTCAAACTCTCTAAACGTTAAACCTAAAAGAGTTACAGAAGAATAACCATTTGCCAAAGTCCTTACAATGGGATCTGATGCATCACTATATTTAACTACCATGGAAGTTAAAACCAATGGCATTGGTTCACCAAGCCAATCAGCAGTCAAGTTTAAATCTAAATCTCCACCTCCAATTGGAGTGCCTTTTGCTACTCTTAACGTCCAAAGTGATTGTGGATACGATCTTTCTGGCAAACCTGCAACCACTACAGGATATGATGATTTTCTAAATGTTCCAACAATATCTCTAACTTCTATGCTTTCGTTTGCAGATTTTGGAACAAAAATATATTCAAAATTGTATTCTCTTCTTGCTTCAGAAACCATTGTGGCTTCTGTTACGTTAGAAAATCTTCTATATGTAGTAGTGGCATACATATATTCATTTTGAAATTTTGCCGGATCAATTATTCTATTCCACAAAAGTTCAAAATCTCCACCAGAATTATTTAATGCGGCCATAGAAAGAACTGGACCAACTGGATTAGTTCCTTCTCCAAATTCATGGCGTAAAGAATATCCAGGTTCTTTTGGAAATGGTAAGACTAATTTAGAATGAGCTCTGGAGGCTATACCTATACGAGTTCTGTTTTCTGCTCTTAATGAATAATCAGCAGCATAAAAAACTAACCAATATGGAACTTCGCTAGTTAAACTTGAACTTGCTATGGGGTATTGACGTAAGTAAACCATTATATTATTATTTAGTTTAAATTAACTAAATATTTTTATGGCATACAAAACAATATTTAAACCCAAAAATATAAAAAAATATATTGGAGATGCTACCAATATTGTATGTCGTTCCTTATGGGAAAGAAGAGTGTGTAAATTTTTAGATGAAAATATTAATATAACAAAATGGTCATCCGAGGAAATAGTTATTCCATATCTAAATCCTCTTGACAAGAAAATGCATAATTATTTTCCAGACTTTTTAGTTCAATTCAATAATGGAAATAATTTACAAACTTGGTTAATAGAAGTAAAGCCAGCTAAACAAACTTTTTTAAAAGAAAATGCATCTAAAAAAGAAAAAATTATCTGGGTTATCAATAATGCAAAATGGAATGCAGCCAAAACGTTTTGCCAAAAGAACAATATGCAATTTAAGTTACTAACAGAAAAAGAAATATTCTCAAATGCCAACACCAACTAATCCAATAACATCAATAAAACAATATTTTACTGACCATAATGGATTACAATTAGCCAATAGATTTAAAGTGTCCTTTAGCGGTTTGCCATCTGGCGTAGTTTTAGGGGACGATAGCGGTGGTTATGTGCAGGCCGAATACATGGCATTGGGTCCAAGAGCAATAAATACGGTTCAAGATAATTTATCGGGATTTGGTCAAGGAAGATTTGTTCCCCGCAGTCAAGATATCTTAAGCGGAGGATTTGGTGTTCAATTAATTTTTCCAATAACTAATGATCAACATTTATTGACTTTTTTTAATAATTGGTTCAATGTATTTTATAGATCCCCGAGAGCAAATTCCGCAAGCCCATTATATTTTGGAGCATATGTAACTCCATATTATGATAGAGTTGTTAAGAACTGTACAATGAATATTGAAATTTTAAATCCTAATGGTGGAACTAACAATACATTAACTTTTTTTGAAGTTTTTCCTGTAGAAACACAACCAATTGAAATGAGTATGGCATTTGTCGATAAATATCTAAAATATGCTGTTACATTTGGTTTTAGAGAATTCAAACAAGAAGTAACACCAACCCCAAGTACCCCTTAAAATTATGAACGAATTGAAAAATATTATTCAAGAGTTGAACCCAACCTACGAAACCGTATTACCAGTTAGCCAAAAAACTGTAAAATTTGTACCATTTAAAGTAAAAGATTCTAAAAATATATCAATTATTTTAAAAGAACAAAATAAAAAACTATGCTTGATGGCAATGGTAAACATTTTAAAAACAAACAGTTCTGGAGTTGATATAGATGATCTATGTCTTGCTGATGCTGAGTACTTGTATTTAAAGATTAGATCTAAGAGTGTTGGTGAAGAACTAAATCTTAAAATTGGTGAAGAATCTTTTAAAATTAATATAGATAACATTCAAGTAAAAAATACACTTACTGACGTTAATATACAAATTAAAGAGGGTGTATATGCAAAAATTAAAACTCCAAAAATTATGAAAATATTGGAATGTGATTTAAATGATGAATTATCTTTATTTAAAAAGTACATTACATCAATAATTGTAAAAAATGAAGTGTATAATTTAGATACTTTTATCAGCGATGAATTTAAACAATTGATTGATAATTTACCATATTCTTTCTTAAAAGAAATTGAGAAAATTTCAAAAAATCAACCAGAACTATATGCAATTCTCCCAGCAAAAGATGGAGAAAGAGAGGTGTCTGGTACCCTAAATTTTTTTACATTGCTTCAAACTTCTTAGATCTATTTGATTACTATAAAACAAACTTTTCTTTGGTAAATAATTACAAATGGTCTTTAGAAGATATTGAAAATATGTTATTCTGGGAAAGAGAAATTTATATTAATCTTTTGGCAGAAGAAAAAAGAATGCAACAAGAAATGGCTTTAAACAGACAATACAGTAGATAAAAATGGAAGAAAAAGAAAAACTAGATTTAATAAATTCGAATTCAGACGATGTAAAAGTTGAACAAGTTGTTCAGAATTATTTAATTGAGCCTGACGTTTTTACTTCTAATTCGGAACGTGCTGTTGCATCATTGGGAGAATCAAATCTACCCGAAAATGAATTATTAAATCAATCTTTGAATACACCATTTGATTTTGGTAATGATTTAAAATTGTTTGAAAGACCAAGATCAACCACATCAACAACAGTTGATACAGATACAACTAATAGATTACTCCAACAAATACCATTTTTTGAAACATATGTACCCAAAACGGTAACTCCGGCAAATATTTTAGAAAAACCAAATGAACCTAATTTTGTAACCAAAAAAGAATTCACAGGTGTAATTAGTGAAATAAATGGAACGGTAAACCCTGCTTTACAAAACTTATATAAATCAGTTTCGGCTCTAATGGATAAGGGAAAAGATCCAAAAGGATTTACCGAAACAAGACCAACATATAATGGTGATCTGCATTATTTTGGTGATGAGTTGACTAGAACTTCACAAAAATTTACATGGTCATAAAAAAAGCCCCTTGCGGGGCTTTTTTCAATCATTCTCCATTTCGGAGAAGTATTGCAGAGGATTTTTTTCCTCTGCTTCTGTAATAGTGGGTTCTTCAATATCATCTTCAATGCTCTTAGTTTCAATAAACTGAGCACGGATATCATCACCAACAGCCTTCTTGAACCTTTCATTAAGTTCATCGAAGCTCTTAAATTGGCTCTTATCAACAAATGGCTTCAGAGGATATTGCTTCTTCCAAAGTTCTTCCAACTTCTTATCATCTCCAGCAAAGAGTGGAGCCGGGGAAGAAAATTCGCTACGGTCATAGTTTACATAACCACCGACATTACGAATTTTAATCTTAAAATCTGCTCCAGTCCAGAAGTTGAATGGATCAACGGCAACTTCATCTTGAAATTCTGGATGTGCTAAGCTTTGAATCTTTTGAAAGATCTTTGTTCCGTACTGATAAAGAAAAACATTTCCCTTATTTTCTGGATTAGCAGGATCTTCAATTACCAAAATATTGGAAAAGTAGGTTAGCTTGCGCTTACGCTGACGAGCAATGTTCTTGTCGTCTTCGATGCCACTATTCCATAGTTCGGTATTTGCTGCACAAACAGGACACTTGTCGCCAGTGGTAGTTGGACAATTTTCAAACAACCAACCCCCCTTACCCTTAAAGGTGTGGCTATAGACCGAAACAAATGGACTATCTTCGCCAGCTACCTCTGGTAGGAATCTAATAACGGCATAACCATTGCCTGCCTTATCAATTCCTGGCTTCCAAAGCCTGTCATCTTTGTAACTTTCCTTTGAAGTCAACTTATCAAGACGTTCACTAAGTGCGGATACAGAATTCTTACTCTTTTTCTTAAAATCTGAAAAACTTGCCATATTAATTACCCGAGGATCTACCTCGGCCTTTCTATTTTAATTATAACGTTCCAATTGAGTCAGTCAACTGGCAATCTTGGACTTTTTTTACTTTTTAGGATATTTAACTTTCTACCCTCTTGTTCAATTTTTTCAATAAGAGGTTTAGTTAAAAGTTTTCCTGCGGCAGATGGATCTAATCCCATTTCTCCACTGAGTTCCAAAACACATTCCATAAAAGATAACTTTGTTTTAGATACTCTCTGTAAAACTTTAACAGAAAATTTTTCTTTAGCTGAATCGTCTATATACATATTTTCTCCACACTATAATATACTATAATCAAATAAAAGCAATCATTTTACTCTTCTAAATATTCTAGAACTATTTATAGGATATCAAATGGCCTCAGATACAGACCCAAACATTATTATTGAAACAGCTGGATTAACTGCTGCTGTAGCTACAGATGTAGCTCAATATTCTGGAACAACTGCCCACTTCCAAATCTTTAAATTGGCACATGGTATTACGGGGGTAGCAACTACAACTTCCTCTGCAAATCCATTCCCAGTAACAGTTGCAGGTGGTCTCACCGCTTCTATTACAGGATTCAACGGGCTTGTTACCGTACAGGGTACTGGTGGTGGTTATCCTCTTCCCATAAGCGGAACTATTATTGCAACAGGTTCTACTGGATCACCTGTATACGTAAAAACTTTTACAGGAAGTCAAATTGAAATTACTGGTGGTAGATTATATACAACCGTTGATTCAATTTCTACTTATGGCCCATCTGGCGCAACTTCAATCTTTGTTAAATTGGTCGGTGCAACTGGCTGGTCAATTGGAACCAGTGGTGATGCTCTGAAGGTTGCCATAACTGGAGCAACATTTACAGCCACAATTCCTTCGACTGTTTTGGTTGCCGGAATTTCTGGTGCAACTGCCGTAGCAGTAACTGTTGGTAACACTGTAGGTATTGCCAATAATGATATAACAAATGGTATAACCGCAATTTATGGACAAATAGTAGGATTGCGTACAGATTTTACCGCTCTTGGAGTAGGTAGACCAACAACATTCAAAACTGGTAGAGTGTCCCCAACATCTGCTGCAGTACAACAAATGGATTCAGGTGGCTTTACATGTTTGACTGGTATAAACATAAAAGCACTTTCTACAAATACTGATTTTATCTATGTTGGTAACACATCTGGACTAGTTGGTTCCTCATATGGATATGCCCTAGATCCAGGAGAAAATGTTTTCCTTGATATACAAAATACAAATAAGTTGTATGCAGTATCAAATACAGGAACACAAATTATAACCTACATGGCTTCGTAATATGTCATTATATGCTCTTAATGCTTGTAAGAATTTAATCAATTATGGCGTAAAAATTTATGGTTCAACTTTTGATCCAGTATTTTTACAAGGATATGTAAATTCTAAACCAAATGTTTCTGTTATAGGAACCAGTTGTTTTATAGACTATACAGCATCTTATAATATTTCCGATCTTACTTATTTACAAAAAGTTTTTAAAAATACGCCAGTTGGAACTACATTTGCACTCAATAATGCAAATTATTATGATCCCAATTATGATTATTCTGTGGATGTAAGTGGAGTTTTTTCTTTAGAAAGTTTAACTGGTAATGATAAAATTATAATTGGTGGAATACAATCTGGGTTTACAAGTTTAGCAAATTATAAATTTTACAATTCTAGTAATTTTATTGACTACCCACAATATACTAGTGGTTATAGTGGTGGAGCTACTGCTCAGAATTATATTGAAAATAATTTAACTATAAACCAAAGTAAGTCTTTTGTAAATTTTGGTATTGTTGGCTCTCAATTTGGAAAAGAAGAATATATTGAGATATCTGGTTCAACAACAAATGCTGGAAAAATTAAAATCAATTCTGTTGTAAAATTAAAAGATAATAGAGAATTAGTATATACTGACATAGCATTAACAAATCAAAATCTTTCCACATCCGGCATTACTTTTACACATTTTTTACGTGGAAATGCAAATCCAGAAATTTTATCCAAAACAAGAAAACAACTTGGGTGCTATGTTGTTTTTGATGCAGATGGTAATCAAATTGAATGTTTTGAAAATCAAAATCAGTTACAAGCATTTTTAAGAGCACAATATGAAAGTCGTACTTATAGCGCTCAATGGATACCTTGTTTATATTGTTCAAGATTAACTGACAATGGATTCAATGCAGCAACATCAGATAAAGCTCTACCATATGATGGATCAGTTTTTGTCTTTATTGAAGAAATTTTGGCTGGAAGTTATGATTTTGAAGGAACATATACACCATCATATGTCTATGCGTTAAAAACAAATGCAGAAGGTGCAGATACTCTTCAAGTAACAAGTGAATTGAATTTTAATATCACTACGGGATTCAAATTAGACTTCAGTCACCCCTCATTAAAAGGATTCAATGTAAATTATTATGTTGATTCTGCTAAGACAGTACCATTAACTTCGGGAATTTATTTAATGGGAGTCCCTGGATTTGACCAATCTGGGTTAATTTATACTAAAACTCAGACAAGTTCAAGAAAAATTTATATTGAATTTGTAGGTCCAACTACAATAAATCTACAAATAAACGTAAATTAAAAAACCCCGCCAAAACGGCGGGGTTTTTCACACAGACCTTCTTATTAACTTAGCGTACTCGATTACGAGATACGCGGTAATAAGAACGACCATTACGAAGCTCACGGACCACAGTGTAGTTCATTTCAAAACGATCAAATGCCTCACGAAGATCGTGCATAGTTGCACGCATGTTTCCAACACGGAAACGTTTGCGAGCCTCGCCTGCGGTTAGGGGAGTACCCTTACGCATGTAATCAAAAACTCTTTGAATCTTGGTCGGACGGTCAACATTAGTAATTTCCATAAATTTCCTTTCTTAAGAAGTTGCCATACTATACTACATACAATTTCACTGTCAAGTAATTCCCTAAATAATTCTGACTGAAGGAGGCCCTATGGGACAGAGCAATCGTCAGTTCGTAAAATTTGTGAGGCAACATCTCGCACAATACGGTATGAAACTTATTATTGGTCGTGGAAAACATGTAAATGTTGATGGTTTCCGTTGTTCAGGCTATTTTGATGAGTCTGGCAAGGCTATAGCCGTGGCTGGCAAGTCAAATGAATTCATGCATGTTCTAGTACACGAATATTGCCATTTTTTACAATATATAAACAGTTCTAAAATTTATAAAAAATCATACGAAGCATCTTTTATAGTTGATGCTTGGTTAAAAGGCAAAAATTATCCCCTTAAAAAGATAAAACGTGCATTTTTTATAGTACGAGCAATGGAAAGAGACTGTGAAAAACGAGCAATTAAGATAATTAAGAACTTTAATTTGGCTATTAATAGCAAAATGTACGCAAAACGTGCCCACGTATACATCTATAGCCATTTTTTGATGGAAAGAACTCGTAAATTTGATTCTTTTAAAAGAAATCCATACTATAGCAAGTATGTTTTAAAAATTATGCCATCAAATATGGCTGTTCTTAGCCATAAAACAATTCCAGCAAAAGTTTATTCTATGTTGGAATCGTTTACGATCTGAGATTTTAGATATTTTGATACAAATTTTGTAAATGGTTGATCGCCATAAGGCCATCTATCATCTTTGTCCATAAATCCATACTGGACTAAAGAATCCACATACTCTTCAAGCATTTTTAAAGTTACATCATCAATATTCCATTTGATGATATCCTCTTCATTTACTGCTGGTACTTCTGTGGCGTTATGTTCTGCAACCGCAAGATCGGCAATCTTGGCTATATTTCCAAGAATTTCCATTGATTTGGAACATTGATAAAAAAGATCCTTTTTGACAGGATCTTCTTCTTTACGGGCTAAATTTCGTATTTCATAAACAAGCTCTGAAATTTTCATAACTACTCCTTTAATTTTTATGAAACTGAGAAAACACAATAAAATCTAAGGGAACGTCTTCTTTATTTCTATTTGCTCTTTTTTTTGCTGTTAAAAATTCTTTGTCTGTTAGCAATAATGGAGTTACTTCTCCAGATGAATCAACATGTGCTACAAAATAGTAACTATGATTCTCATTTTGTTTTCGTTTTGTATTTAATATTTTTTTCTTATTTCTCATTTAAGAGTCAATAGATATTTTGTTTTTTGTACAGTTCCTAAAATTTCATCTCTTATGTTTAACAAAGCAGTTTGATCGGAATTAATCTCTTTGTTTATATCATTCATTAAAAAATCTTCAAATGAATCTAATATGCTATTTACATTGATTTCATTTGGGCCATTAAATTTCATTTCTTTGATTTGGTAGATTTCGTCTCTACCATACACGCCCATATATGTCTCGGTAAAGGTATCTAAAAGGCCATCAATAGCCTCATATGCATTACCTAGAGCTTTGTGAGTTGAATATGATTGAGTTCCCCAGTGATGGAGTCTTAATTCGTTTTGAAAATTTAATATTACTTTAATGCAGGACATGATATAACTATTTATCATAAATATTTTTATGAGATTAAACAATAAACAATTTAAAAACGTAATACAATCTATTATGCTCACTGAAGGTAATTTTGGTCACGGATTTGAAGATACGGATGTTAAGGCCATAAGTTCAAAATCATCAGTAAAAAATATTATAGGTCAAACATTATCTGATCAATCAATCCCTATTAAAAGTGAAATTGTAACTGCTCTTGAAAATATTATAAATGCAGTATCTAAAATTAAATTTTCTCCAGATTCAAAAGAATTTGCAATGGAACTAGGAAAGATTATTAAGAAAGATATTCCCTCTCATTTACAAGGGGATGTAGTTGGATTACTTTCAAGAAAATTACAAAGCGATGCAAGAGAATCTATCTTTAAAGGATATAGTGGAAGATGAAACACAATCAACAAAAATCATTGGAAGATGTAATAAAAGATTTACATAAAAAATATAAAAATGCCCCATCTCCTCTAAGTGAGAGCAATAGGCACTTTCAACCAAATATAGTACCACCTCAAAAAATTGGTGGCGATAATAGGCAATCTTTGTTAGGTGATTTTAGACCAACTCCAAAGACATGGTGACAAAAAAAGAAAACTTAAAAGAAACAGAAATTTTTTTATCTTTTGATGCTAAAACAGTAGATACTGACATTAAAAAAGTTTTAGAAGATATTGATAAAATTAAAAAACAACCATTTCAAGATATATTTGTGATGGTAGAAAAAGAATTCCCAAAAGATTATTTTTTTAAATTAGTTAAAGATTTAAATTATAAAAATGTTTTAATAAAAGAAAAACAAATAATAATTAAAATTTAATGAGTCAGTTTTCAAAAACTCCCGGTGATGATTTAGATGGTTTATTACCATCATTAGATATTAATGAAAAATATCCACCGATTGATGTTAGAATAAATCAACCTATAAATAAAAGTTTATCTATAGAAGTGTTAGATGATCTAGAAAGTTCTTTTTTAGATTCCAATCTATCCGATATAAGCAAACGTGAAGGAAAAAAAGAAGAAGATTATCTTTCCTCACAATATAGAATTGAAAAATATAAAAATATTAGTAAAAATGATTTAGAGTTTAACAAATATATAAAAGGAATATATGGATCTGCAGAAAATTATTTGGAAATGAATAATTTTACATTTCAAAATAAAATTTATGACCCAGCATCAGATTATCAAGCTGAAGTTGAAATAATTACAAATGATACTTTTTATAAATCTCGTTTTATATCACAGCAAGAAACACTTTTAGAATTGTTAGGTGGAGTTTGTACAATTGAATATTTTCAAGTAGACGGAAATGTTGATAGATTAGTTTGTTCATTGTCTCAAAATAGTGTACCGGGTAATGAATTTCAAACTAGATTAAATTCATTTGCAGGGCTAGAGGGAGACAGAGTTTTGGTTTGGAATTTAATTAAAAGAGGATGGTCTTCTTTTTATATGAAAAATCTAATAAGATTTGTCAGAGATGACACGAGTGGAATTCAATAAATATTATTGATGTCCAATGATTCCAAAAATTCTGATCATTTACATGCAATACTTTTCCGAGAAGCGAAGATTATTCTTTCAAAATATGAAGAGTATCTTCGGGATAAGATTACATCAAAAGAATTAGCAAACAAAATGTTAAGTCTTCGTGATGCAATACAAAGAATAGAAGAATCAAAATAATTATTGACCTGTTCCCAATATGTGTCATTATTGTGGGTCATGATTTTAAACTACGAATCAAAACTAGATTATTCAGACGCACTCATTGTACCAAGGCTTTCAAGTGTTAAGTCTCGTAAAGATGTAAATCTTGAAGTCGGTACTACCTTTAATTGTGGATCTACGTGGACTGGTGTGCCTATTATGGCAGCAAATATGTCTACTGTTGGAACCCACCAGATGGCTCTTGTATTGTCAGAGTACAAGATGATTACTTGTTTGAAAAAGGGTGGTGAATATTATGTTACCTTTGCCACCAGTTATCCCGATAAAGAAAAATATGTTTCGTTGACTCTTGGTCTGGATGCCGAGAGTAAGTTGTTTGTTGATACTGCAACGATCAATGATCCAACTTTTGTTTGTGTTGATGTTGCAAATGGTTACATGACAGAATTTCATAACTTTATAAAGAAAGTGAGACAGAAATGGCCGAAGTCAATATTGATTGCAGGGAATGTAGTAACCCCAGAGGGGGTCGTGGTATTGTCAGATGCTGGAGCCGACCTCGTAAAAGTGGGAATAGGATCGGGGTCGATGTGCCTGACGCGCCGAGTAGCCGGAGTGGGGTATCCCCAACTCTCGGCGGTCATAGAGTGTGTGGAAACCGCAGCAGCGTTAGGTATTGGGATCGTATCTGATGGAGGAATTGTACATCCCGGTGATTTTGCTAAGTCTTTTGTGGCTGGAGCTGCATTTGTTATGGCTGGAGGTGCATTTGCAGGGCATGACGAGTGTGGTGGAGAAATTCGTCACTCCAATAATAACGCATCACTCACTATGCTTCATTATGGTATGTCCAGCAAAACCGCAAATGAAAAATACAACGGCGGACTTAAGGATTACCGTGCTTCCGAGGGCCGCACTGTGGAAGTACCTTATCGGGGATCTGTACATCACACTGTTCAAGAAATTCTTGGTGGATTGCGCTCTGCTTGTTCGTATGTTGGTGCTTTTAATTTGCCTGACCTGTATTCGCGTGGTACAATGGTTAAGGTCAATCGTACTATAAACAACATTTTTGAGAATCACGAAATATAAATAATTTTAAACCCACTTGAGATAGCATCTCTTGTCCGACAACCTCCATAAAAACTGGAGGTTGTTTCTTTTTTCTTTAATACTTTGTGATAAACATAAATAAAATTTGTGTTTGTCTAAATATTTATATGAAAAAATGTAGAAATTGTAAAATAAACAAACCAATAGAATCTTATCAAAAATGGATACACCCAAAAAATAATAAAGAATATATTAGGCATACTTGTAGAAGTTGTATTAATTTGAGAACTCAAAAAAGAAAAACTCCAGCAGATTTGAGAGCACAATCAATTAGAGAAAAAAAGAGAAGAGAGGATCCAGCATATCGGATGTATCATGGAGCAAAACAAAGAGCAAAAAAACAAAATCTTCCTTTTGATCTTGATCAAAAATATATAAAAGATTTAATTCCGACACACTGTCCTGTGTTTGGTATTCCACTTATAAATGGAACAGATATTTTTCATGATAATTCTTTGAGTCTTGATAAATTAATACCTTCTAAAGGTTATGTCAAAGGAAATGTTTGTGTAATATGTGATAGAGCAAATAGAATAAAAAGAGATGCAACACTTGACGAATTAAAAAAACTGGTGTATTATATTGAAACTAAAGGAGCCTTATGAATATCTTTGTAGTTGATTATGATGCCGCCACAGCCGCCCGAATGCTTTGTGATTCTCATGTAGTTAAAATGATACTAGAATCTTGTCAGTTGCTTTCAACTGCTCATCATGTTTTGGATGGTGATCCGTTGGAAGTAAATACTGGTAAGCGTAGATATGTTACGCATGTATGCACAAAGAAGAATATCTGCAAGGCTGCAATGATTAATCATCCATGCAATATTTGGACTCGCACTACTTCAGAAAATTATCTTTGGCTTTGGAAACATGCATACGCTCTGTGCAAGGAATACACTCGGCGTTATGGCAAAGTTCATTCGATGGAATCTATGTTGTTGAATGAATTGTATGACTGCCCTGTTAATTTGCCCAAAGG
>Ga0208364_1000060_pt1 | contig 27021 bp, 42 predicted proteins | sample LakMenEpi08Jun12_FD_150680 | JGI IMG/M metagenome (GOLD analysis project Ga0208364, IMG submission 150680) | Freshwater microbial communities from Lake Mendota, WI - 08JUN2012 deep hole epilimnion (SPAdes) | ecosystem: Environmental > Aquatic > Freshwater > Lake > Epilimnion/Euphotic zone ...
ACCAGTTCCCACAGGAAACAATAGACCAACTATTCCCGAGAACAAGGCACAAGATAATTTGCGACTATAACCCCGCATTAGGATTAGAACACTGGCTCGACCCTTATATTGAAAAATACCCACCGCTAATAACAACATATAGAGATAACCCTTATTTGACCACCGCACAGATAGAGGATATTGAAAGTAGGAAGCACAATGATTATTGGTGGAAAATTTATGGAAGTGGAGAAAGGGCAACAAGGGAGGGTGCTATATTTACGAATTGGACTATTGGAAATTTTAACAATTCGCTTCCTTATGCTTATGGTCAAGATTATGGATTCAGCATTGACCCGACAACATTAATAAAAGTTGCTGTTGATGAAAAAACAAAAACTATATTTGCAGATGAATTACTTTACTCAAGTCAAGGGATGGGAACGGATGCTATTCTACAAGCGAATAAACAACTGATTAGCAAACCAACTGATTTGATTATCGGAGATAATTCAGAGCCGAGACTAATTGACGATTTAAAGCGAAAAGGATTAAATATAATTGGATGCGAAAAGGGACAAGGTTCGGTAAGTGCAGGCATTACTAAAATGCAAGATTATGCATTAGTAATAACTGAACGAAGCCATAACTTAAAAAAGGAATTATCTAATTATCTTTGGAATGATAAGAAAGCAGGAATACCGGTTGATGCCTTTAATCACGGAATTGACTCACTTAGATATAGTTTTCAACATTTGACCAAACAAAAATACGCTACTACTATAAAACGAAATTCACTAATATGATAACCTCAAGTATAGGAACTCAAATAATTCAAATACCAACTTCATGGCATGATGTGCCATTTGAAAGATTTATTAACTGGATGGATTGCGAAACAGCATTGGAACAAGTTAGTTGTTTACTCGATGTTTCAAAAGACCAATTAGAGCGACTCAATAGCGAATCTTTAGCTTCGATTATGTTAGCTACTTCATTCATGAGTGAATTGCCCGATGCTTATGTAGCTGAAGAAAATAAAGTCGATATTGGAAAAGAATCCTATGGTAAAGTTGAAGTTGCAAAGGCTCATTTAATTGCAGCGGAAAAACCATTTAAAGCAATGATACCTATACTAAAAGTATATACGGATGTGGACTATTCAAAGCTACCAACTACCATTTCATATCCTTTGGCTGCTTTTTTTTTGAACAGTTATCACGATTTTTTGACAAGTACAAGCGATTAAACGACTATAAGCCCACACAAGCGGAGGTGTTGGCAGATGTGGATAGGTTTAAAAAGTTTGGCGCTAAAATGACCATTAAAACCATTGGTGAAAAGTATCACAAAACAATGAGTGAAGTAATGGCTTTGCCAGCGGAGGAAATATATGAAGTCTTATTAATGGACTTTGAGGAAAGTATGTACAAAAAAGACCTTGAGGAGGCGTATCGGATGCTTCAAAAAAAATAAGGCTAACAAAATAAAACGCTATTAAAATTGATTACTTTTGTAAAATGTACAAAGATTTTGTCGATACCATAAAAGAGATAGCCTTTGATATAAATCCGAATGGTACTTTTTATCATGGCAGAGTATCGGATGCAAACTTAGCTATCGAAAAGCAACCTTTACCACAAATTCATTTATATCCTTTTACAATTAGCAGAGCCGACCAAAACCAAGCGGTTGATACTATACCTAACGTATTAATAGCGTTAATTTTTCAAGATACTCCGCACACAAATGATGAAGACAGACTCGAGATAATCAAGCAGGCAGATATAATGCAAAGAAGATTAGAGCAATGGCTAATTGCTAAAAATGTTCAATATACAGGTTACCAAGCAGAGCCATATTTTAAGCAGTTCAACGGAATCACAAGCGGAATGTTCGTGAGGTTTAATGCTAAAGTAATTTCAACAGTTGTCGATTGTTTACCAACTTCTGAAATAATATAAAATGGACTTTAACGAATATTTAAATAAATTAGGATTAGAGTTAACTGATAGGTTAGTTAAAGATATTCAGACTAAAAGAGTTACTAAGTATGGAGCTGTTAATGCTTCAGGGCGTTTGGCTAAGTCGGTTCGTTACGATGTTAAGAACTCTACTTTAACTGTTTATGCCGAGCAATATATCGGTGCTTTAGAGTTTGGTAGAAAACCTACAACAAACGGCAACAAACCTGGCAAACTTAAAGATGTAATTAGGCAATGGATTGATGAAAAAGGTATAACACCTAAAGATGGAATTAGTAAAGATTCATTAGCTTTTTTGATTACTCGAAAAATACACAGAGAGGGTACAACTATTTGGCAGCAAGGCGGCTCTGATTTGGTGAGCGGAATATTCAATGATGCTTTAACAAAAGAAATCGAAAATGATTTTTACAATTTGATTGCAAGTGAAGTTAGTAGTGACGTTTTAAAAATAGCAGCATAATGCCAATTCAAAAAAATTATAGCCAAATAAGGAGTCCACGTCAATGGGTAAGTGCTTACCAACCTATTAATTATTTATTTGATGCACCAACTGAATTAGGTAATTTTGGCGTTAGCTTTGGCAATTTAGTAGTAACATCTGGCGTATTCATGAATTCAGTTACGTTACTAAAAATAGGCGATTTAGTTTACATTACAGCAGGAATTTATAAAGGATATCACACGATTAAATCAGTAGGAACTTATGTCTATTCAGGAGGAACACCAATATTAGTAAGTTACACTTTAAATACTGTTTATACCGTTGCTGACACTGCTAGGGATATAAAGTACATGCAACCGCCTGTGTTTTCGGTTTATAAAGGATGGCAAACAGGTGAAGTGCCAATTGGAGTTAGTCCGAATCCATATCCTTTTTTAAAAGTTGCTGATTTTTCACCTGAGGGAAATAGAGATGGGTTTTTAGAAGTTAATATTTCAGGATATGTTCAATCTGCATTATTGCCAATAGTGCCGCCAAAAAAAGGACTTATATTTTTCGGTGCTGACAATGGATATAATTTATATATGCCATTCAGAGTAGTATTTTCAACTGTAGTTTCGAGTAAAACGTATTTGACAATACATAAAGCACTTTGTGCTGGAATTGATACTGAAGATTTATTTTCAAAATATGTAAGCACAAAACAATATTTGGCAGAATCAATAGCAATCTCAAGTTGTTTAACTAAGTTTGCAACTTATATTAATGGTTCGATTTTAACAACGTACAGATTTGAGAGTCAATCAATACCAAGAAGTACATTTAATGACAGATTTAATTCAAGATTTTTAAATACATAACAATATGAGTAAAATAGCAGTACAAGCATTATCAGACAGTCTATTCCCAGACATTGGATCAGAAATCACACCAGCCGATTTAAGGGCATTTAATAACGCTTTAATAGACGATTACCAAGAGGAGATACAGCAACTTACAACGGCTGAAATTAATGCTTTAACGCCACCAATTGGATTGTTAGTGTATAATACCGATTTGGCTAAATATGGATACCATAATGGAGTTGCATGGAAATACTTTTTAACTGAAACGCCTGTTGCGTTAATTCAAACTATCAAAGTGACTGTAACGAGTGCGGAGATTTTAGATAGCCATGATAATCCAGTTGAATTATTGCCAGCGCCAGGGGTTAATTCATTTTACCAAATAATTAACATAACTATTAAAAGAAGTTTTGACACAACAGCATACGATACAAATGTAGACGGATATTTAACGGTAAATTCACAAAATATTGGTAGTCTTTTAGATTTGTCTTTTACTCAAACAAGCTATTCTTTTCAAACTGAATCGGGATATGTAGATGACATAGAAAACCAAGGTTTATTTTTTACTACCTTAACTGGCAATCCTGAAAATGGTGATGGCGAATTAGTTTTTTATATTACATATCAGATACTTGAACTGTGAAAATAGTTTACAAGTCATATAATGTTTGTGCTACAAATGGAACTATTAGTGAGCCGTTAGATGGGTTTACAGGTACGCCACGTACATTATTAGGAGTATGGAACGGGAATGCTTATGAACCCGTGCCAGCATGGTTTATATGGACAGGAACTACCTATACATTTAATTTGGCTGCATGGTTTACATGGACAGGGACAAGCTATATATATAATCCAGGAGTAACTATAGGCACGACCGTAATAGGATTTTCAGCAGGCGGCATAGAATATCTTATAATTATTAATAAGAGTAGTGTATGCGCAGCAGCAACTATTCCATATACTCCTGAATGCTGTACTGGATTAAATATTGTTTGGCTTAATAGAGAGGGCGGTTATCAAAGTTTTTTATTCGGTGGGAAAAGAGCGATTTACGAAATAACTGATGGGGAAGCAGAAACATTTAAAACTCAAAACCTAACTTTAAAAAATTTAAGTTTAAAAGATGTTTACCGAGCTGTGGTGGTAAATACAGGCGTAATAGATAGGGAGTTATTATCGGTATTAGAATCTTTACGAAATTCAATACAAGCGTGGGTTTACGATGAAGAATTGCCCGACTATTTAAACTTTGAAGATAGGTTCACTCCAATTATAGTTGACAGAGAGAGCATGATTGTTAGAGATACAAGAGAAAGGATAGTTGAAAGAACATTTAGATTTTTGATAGCTAAAGAGTTAAATATACAAGGTCAGTGATTCGATTAGTAATAAATGGAGTTGATGCGGACGTATTCCAAAATGAAACTATTATTGGTGAGTATGCTATTGCACCGATAGGAGACATATCAAAAAGAGTAGGTGCGAGGTCAATTTCATTTAAGCTACCAAAGACGGCAAACAATAGAGCAATTTTTCAAAGCTGCGAAGTGGTCACATCCGCTTCAAATATACCATACCAAAGACTTGATTGCCGTTTATACGTTGATGGGGTTGATATGAATATGCGGTTTTGTACTTTAGAAAAAGTCGATGGATATTATAATATAAGAACCTATGGAACTAATGTTAGCTTTTTTGATTTATTAAAAGACAAATTGCTTTCGGCTTTAAATTATTCAGATTACAATGGATTTTACAATGCAGAAAGGATAGGCACTACAAATAACAATGACATAGTATTTCCTATAGTAGACTTCAACAAAGACAGCCCAAATGCATACGTTTCGGTTGGAGCTACAATGAGTAGCGAAACAATGCTACCAGCGTTTAAAGTAAATTCAATACTAAATAAAATATGTAATGCTGCAGGATACACATTACAAAATAATATACAAACGCCAAATCTTATAATTCCTTGCAATGGAAAAAAGGTAAGGGATTATGACGGGAGTAAATACTTAGGAAGATTTTTACCATTGACAGGAGGACCCGCAACTGTGCCATTAACATTTACTTTTGACCCTTTTTATAGATTTGATTACGCTGCATCTTTATTAACCTCAAAAACATATTGGATTGATTCAACTGTAACTACAAGACCGAGAACAGTAATGGGCAATTTTACTTCACCCTATAATTTTAGAAATCTTTGTTTTGCAGATGAAGTATCAATAAATTTTACATTGAATTTTAAAGTAGTACCATCTTCAAGAGCTGTTTTATTAATAGAAGTTATAACAAGTAGTCAAACAAAAACATATACAAGAAATATACCATTAGGAATCACAACCTATTCAATTACTGATTTTATAGAAGTAAAAAAGGGGGGGAATGGTGAATGCGGAATGAGCATAAGATTTTCTACTCAAAGTGGGGGCGCAATATCATTATATATGGATTCCGCTACAAACTTTAACATCACAAGTTGCACTATACTTAATCCTTTAGACATAAGAACAAAACAACAGGCAAGAGAATTTGGGGGCTTTAGATATTTGACCCCGTCTACTATGCTACCTAATTTAAAGCAAGGTGATTTTATCAAAAGCTATCTTAAGTTATTTTCGGGTGTGATAACAGTGGATGAAAATACTAAAGTGGTCAAATTAAACCAATTTAACGACATTAGAAATAATATAAATAATGCAATTGACTGGAGTGGCAAAGTTGATTTTACAGATGACTACATTACTGATTTTGAATTGGATTATGCGCAAAACAATTTTTTAAAATATAAAGATGACGATTCAGTAATAAAACCAGTTGGTACGGATTATAACGCTGTAATTCAAAATGAAAATCTTCCTGTAAATAAAGATTTGATTTCTGTGGATTTTTCCGCCACTGAAAATGTTAATAGGTTTTCTTATACATTCCCAGTTAATCAAATTAAGATTTACGAAAATGGAGACATTGCCAATGATGTTAATATGAGAATATTGATATTAGAATTAAGAAATTCTCCAATGTTTGTTAGAAATAGTTCCGATGTGCTTTCAGGGAGCTCCTATCAGATAGTTTCCAATGTTCCATTTACAAGATTCATTGATACTAATTATACAAATAACCTAGGCTTTGGATTTAACATATTTAATAATTATTACACGTACATAATTAGCGTTATAGATAAGTATAAAATAATTGAATTGAATGTTAGATTGAATTTAAGCGATGTATCGAATTTGGATTTTTTAAAGCCCGTTTATATCAGAGAACTGGATACTTATTTTTATGTGAACAAAATAAAATTTGACTATACATCTAAAAATAGCAGTGTAGTAGAACTTATAAAATTATTATAATGGCAGAAGTTGAAGTATTTAAAATAGATATACAACCAGTAGTTAGTGAGCTTGCTAAATTAGGTTCTGAATTAGAGAAAGCAAGGGCGAAGTATCAAGAAACCAAAAATTCTCAAACTGAATATTCAGAGGATGCAATTAGGGCTAAAGCAGAGGTAAATGTATTAAGCAAAGAAGTAAACGCTTTGACTAATGTATTGACTAACCAACAAAAGGGATTAGGGGAACTTAAAAAAGCTACTGAAGCAAATATTGATATAACAAAGATTCAAAACAATACAATTGAAACGAATAGAAAGTTGTACAATGCCTTATACAATCAACAGTTAAGAAATCCGAGTCCAATAGTTGAAAAACAGTTAAAGTCCTTAAGTGATACATTAAAAGACCAGGAAAAGAAATTAGGCGATACAAGGCGAAGCGTTGGCGATTATCAAGGTGGGATAGTTGCCGCTGCAAAAGAATTAAATGTATTTGGAGTTTCTGCAGGTCAATTAAAAAGCGGATTAGATGCAGCTAAAACAGGATTTCAAGCAGCAGGTGGTGGAGTTAAGGGATTTAGCGCAGCATTAGCAGCAACTGGAATCCCAATAATAATAATGGCAATGCAAGGGCTTATTAATGTGTTTCAAAACTTTAAACCAATTGCAGATGCAGTAGAGGAAACCACAACAGCATTAGCAGCAGGATTTAGAGCATTAGTTACAGGGGGTTCAATAAAAGATGCAGTTAATCAATCATTGGATTTACTTAATGTAATGCGTGATTTGGAGGATACTCAAGCCGCTTATAATTTACAAATTGAAAAGCAACAAGGCAATATTGATAAATTAATAATACAATCAAAAGACAGGACTAAAACAGAGGAGGAACGTACTGCATTACTTGAAAAAGCAGAACAACTTGAAAAAACATTATATGATAATTCAGTAAAGAGAAACGACCAATTATTAAGAGAGCAAAAAAAGGCTTTAGTTGATAAATTAGATATTTCAGAAACAGAATTAAAAATATTAGCAGAGGGTACGAGCAAACAATCATTAGCATTAAGAGAAAGACTTGAAAAGCAAAAAGGTTTAACAGATGAAGAGTTAGCCACATATCAAAAAACATTGCAAGACAGAGCAAAGTTAGATAATGAAAGCGGTAAGTTTTTGGAGAAAGTAGTTAATGCTAAAAACAAGTTGATTGAGAAAGAAGAAGCCGCTCAAGAAAAAGCACAGGCAGAACGTGAAAAAAGAGAAGCGAAGCAACAAGCGGCAAGGGAAAAACAATTAGCAGAGGAACAAAAGTATGCAGATAATTTAACGGCTTTATCGGATGCTTTTTTATTAACAGAACGTGAAAAATTAGAACGTAGCTTTGAAGTTAAATTTGAATCAATAACTGGCAACAGCAAAAAAGAAGTTGAATTAAGAAACGCTATTGAAAAACAAAAAATAGCAGCACTTGAAAAGTTTGACCAAGATGCTGAAAAGAAACGGCAAGAAAACCGAAAGAGAATTGAAGCGGAAATAATAGCTAACAATGCTAAAGAGTTTAACGCTCAAATAGAAGCTAATAAAAGGAGTTTGGATTTAGAACTCCAACAAGTCGATTTGTCTTTGGGAACGGAAAAAGAAAAAGCAGCAAAAAAAAGAGAGTTAAACTTAGATTTTCTTGAAGAGCAATTAGAATTAACTGAACAATATTTAGGTGCGGATGGGGTAATTACTCAAGCGGAAATGCAAGGCATTCAAAAGCTACGAAATGAAATATCTTTACTAAGAAAAGACGCAACTGCAAAAAAAGAGGGTGACTCAAGCTTTGGTAAGTCTTTAGGATTAGATGAAGATGGGATAAAAGAAGCGCAAAATGCATTATCAGAAATAAGTAAAGCAGTAGAAGCGGTGACGGGTATTATAAACATGGTTTATGAAACCAGGTTGAACAATATTGACAATACAAAGAATGCCGAAATAGATGCGATTAATCAAAGCACAGTAAGTGAGGAAGAAAAAGCAATAAGGATACAAAAGGCTGAACGTGATGCTGCAAATGCTAAATATCAAATTCAGTTAAAGCAATTTCAAGCCAATAAAGCGACTTCAATAATTCAAACCATAATTAATACGGCTCAGGCAGTTATCGCTCAATTTGCCAATCCAGTGCCATTTGCGGGGGCTATATTGTCGGCACTTGCAGCGGCAACGGGAGCTGCACAAATAGCAGTCATAGCTTCACAGCCTGCGCCACCAAAGCCAGCATTTGCAACAGGTGTAATCGGATTAGAGGGTGCGGGAACGGCAACAAGTGATTCAATAGATGCTAAACTTTCAAGAGGTGAATCTGTAATGACAGCAAGAGCTACTGAAAGATTCGCACCGATATTAGCGCAAATGGAGTTAGCAGTAGGCAATAGACCTAACTTCCAAATGGGCAATAAAAGATTTGCAACAGGATTCATTCCTACGGGCGATGGGGGTTACTCAACACGAAATGCGGGGAGTGATTTAATGGCACGCAATGCAACTGAAAAAGCAATGATGCAAGCGGTGTCAGCAATGCCAGCACAAAAATTAGTACTTGAGGAGTTTAGAAACTTTGAAACAAACGTGGATAAGTCCGTTGCTATTTCGGAACTTTAGAAATTGTTTGTTCGATTTCCTTGATAGTTGCTTTTCTAATAAACTCACTTTCTTTTATTCCAGTGTTGAAAATAATAGAGTTGAGTTTAGAATCCCAATAAGGGGGCAATGTTGTTTTCCTTTGTTTAGAGAAATTTGGGTTTTTCTTTTTATCCATGTTTTGTTTTGATTGCTACTGAAAGTATAACAAGAAACAAAAGTCGTGAAATTTCGCCCCATTCTAAAGGATTAGGACTAAATGAAATAAAAGATGAAGTGAAGTAAGCTACCGAAAAAAAGGTTATGTAATAGCCTATAAGATACTTAATAGAGTGCTTCATAATTTTTAGCCTTAATTGTTTTTTAAATAGTTAGCCTTAATCAAAATACTTCACAAATATAGCAATATTTTTGTATTGTGAAAAAAGAAAAAATTTACATTAACGGTTATATAGGTTCTGATTCCTTTTTTAATGAATCATCATTTTCACTTGCCGACTTAAACCACAAGTTAGATAACTTAAGCAGCGCAACAGAAATTGATGTTTTTATTAATAGCGGTGGCGGTTCGGTTACTGAGGGATTCGCAATATATGACCGCTTAATGGCTTTTGACGGCACGATAAATACTTATGTGAATGGTATGTGTGGTTCTATTGCTACTGTTATTTACCAAGCGGGTAAAAAGGGCAAAAGATATATGTACTCAAACTCTGAATTTTTTGTACACAATCCATTTTGGCAACCGACAGCACCCGACCCAATGGAAGCGAAAGATTTAGAACTATTGCATGAGGATTTGAAAGCAGCGGAAAACAAGATTAAAAACTTTTATTCTGAAATAACTGGAAAATCAGTTGAGGATTTAACTCCATTACTTGACCGACAAACAACACTTTCAGCAAAAGAAGCAATTGAAAACGGATTTGCAGATCAAGTAGCTGGTGGAGAAGTAAAGGCATTCACAAAATACAAGATAGCGGCATATTTAATTAACAATAAACAAACAAAAATGGCAGACACAAAAGAATTACAAGCAGAGTTAACAGGGATAAAAGGATTCCTTGCAAAACTTACAAAGAAACTATTTAAAAACGCTATGGTAGAAACAACAGATGGGGTAACAGTTTACTTCGATGCAGATGCTGTAGAAGTTGGAACGGCTTTATTCACAGATGAAGCGATGACAGTACCGGCACCTGACGGCAATCACACAGTAGGTGAAAGCACCTTTGTTGTGTTAGACGGTGTAGTAGTTGAAATCATTGCAGTAGAAGAGCCAGCAGACGTTGAGGCTTTGAACGCTAAGATAGCAGAATTGGAAGCGGCATTAGTTGCTAAAGATGAAATCGTAAACGAAAAAGAAACTTTGCTAAATGAAACCAAAGTAGAGTTGCAAAACTTTGCGGGTGAAATCAAAAAGTTTGAAGCGTTATTAGTAACGGGACAAAATTTCAAAGCAGAGGGCAACCAAAATAGCGGTCGCAAACCAGCAAAAGAAGAAGTTGCTAAAACAGCAATGGAACTTTTGGCAGAAAAGAAAAAGGCAGAAAGAGAATCAAAGAAATAAATTTTTAAAACAAACAAACAAACAAACAATGAACGCAGTTACATCATTACCCGAAAACAACTCGATAGCATACGAGCTATTTTATGCACCGCTTTTGAATGACCCAAAAGTAAACGCACTTCCTTTTAATGTTCACATTGGTAAAATTGGAAAAGAATTGTATTTCGATTCTATTTTCACAGCTAATCCAACTTTGAAAGAGGCTTGTGGATGGGAATACCAAGAAGGAACTCCAATTACTAAAAAAGCACTTTCACCAGTTGAAATTGAACTTTCTTTTCAACAGTGTTATACTGACTTCGTTAAGTCTGTATTTGGTGACAAACTTCCTGACGGTTGGAGAAAAGGCGAACTTTATCCTGAATTGATTTCTCGAATAGTTGAAAAGCAATCAAACTCTCTTAACAATGGTTTGTTACTTAGAACATTCTTAGCATCTTCAGGCAACGCAACTCCATTTCTTTCAGGCGCTAATGGAGTTTATGCATCACTTTTGGCGGGTGTTTCTGCAAATGATGGTACAGTTGATGCGGGAAGTATTTCTGATAATGATTTGCTACCAGCAAACATCGAAGCTACAATGTTTAAAATCTACGATGCACAAACAGATGAATTGTTGCAAATCCCTGATGAGCAAAAAGTATTAGTTGTAACTCGTACAGTAGCAAAAGCATGGAAGCGTTATTTGCAAACTCAAACAGGGTTGACTTCTATAATCCAAACTGATTACATCACTAAAGGAATCAACGAACTTTCTTACAACGGAATACCTTTCTATGTAGTTGATTTTGTAGACAGAGGATTGAAATTGTATGATACTACAGGTTCACCTGCATCAACAGTAAGTCCAAACAGAGTTATTCTTACAATCGGTGCAAACCATGATATTATGTTGGATGGAACAGGATTCGAAATGATTGAGCCGTTCTATGATAGAAAAGACGATATTGTTTACAGCCCTGCATCTGCAATGGTTGACTATGTATACCGTTTTGGTTTCTATAACGTAATCGCAGGATTCTAAATATTTAATAGGGGGTTAATAGCCCCCTTTAACCTTATAAAATAAAATAAAATGGCAAATTGCTTAGACGATATAAGAAGCATAGGAATCAGTTGTGAAGCTGAAAATCAAGTTGGTGGAGTAGATAAAAGAATTTGGTTGACTCAAAAAGGGCAAATTTCATCTTATACAAAAGATGTCAACGGCTATGTGAACACAATCACAATGGCTGCTAATGGTTCGACAACTTATAAATTAGCAACTATTACTTCAAAGAAAAACAAAAACAGCGGAGCAATTGAAGGAGTAGTTGGTGATAATGTAAACCTTGTTAAGCATACAGTGATATTCAAGATTTACCCTGAAAACCCAGCACAAAAAATAGCAATCGAAAAATTAGTAAATGCTGATGAAATGGTAGCTTTTTTGCAAACGGAAAACGGGCAAATACTTGTTTACGGATTGGACAAAGGAATGGAGATGTCGGCACTTGCAGGCGGAACTGGAACTGCTTTACAAGATGACACTTCGATAACTTTCACAGCAGCGGGTGACCAAACTACACTTCCTGACTATTTCTTAGTTACTGATTTGGCGGGTTCGATAGCTTATTTGAATGCTATTTCTGCTCCAGTAGCATAAGTTTTAATTTAGATAGAAAAAAGCTCACATTATTGTGGGCTTTTTTTATTTTTGCTCTATGGTAACTATTCAATTCTTAGAAAAGGTTTATGAAGACGTTGTTAGTAAGTCCTATTATGACGTTCCAATTACACATTTAGCATTTTATTATAAAGAAATTTATAGTAAAGAATTAAACACTAAGTGCAGCAGTTGCTTAATAGATGCCCATTTGTCAATAAAAAAATATTATCGTGAAAATATCGGTAAATTTGATGTCGAAAATGCTGAATACGAAAAGCATAAAAAATATAAATTAAAATTAGCACTAATTGAGTTCCAAAAATCAGAACACTTTGAGATTTGCGAATGGATAAAAAACAGAATCAATGGTTAAGACAATAGTAACACGCTCGGCAAATGAAAAATTATACACGCTTGCTAAAGGACTTTGGCAAAGCGATAATAATTTTATTCAGTGTAAGCAGTTTCAAGGATATAACGGTGCTTTAGATTATCTTTTGCATTTGTTTACTCATAACTTTTCAGGCATTATAGTAAATGCAGATGAGGATTTTTTCATTGTCAATGAATATTTATTAGACAATGTAATAAACACAATGGTAGAAAAGGGTTATGCTTACTGCGGAGTTCCTGACGGGGGTATAATTAGCCACAGAAATAATTCTGTTTTCAATGTTAATCCTTTTTTCAATGTGTTTAATGTGGATTTGATTAAAACAAAAATAGCTTTATTCGACAATTCAAAACAATATCAGTACGCAAATAAAGTTGAGAAGAATGGAAACTTAAACGAACCATTTGCAGGATTCTTATACTGGCTGTATGATAATTTCTTGGGTGCTAATTTCACCGATATAGAAAGCACAGATGGGGTTAGTACAATAATTAAGATTAACGACAGACCGATGGGCATACATTCATGGTATAGCAGAGAATATGGCAAAGATGTAGCGCAAACTGAAAGAATAGACAGGTGTTATGAATGGGCATTAATTAACCGATGAAAATTATCATACCATATAGGAACAGAGAATCGCATTTAAAGCGGTTTGTAGAGCATTACAAAGGCTTTGATATATTGGTAGTAGAACAAGCCAACAGAAAGCTATTTAATAGGGGAAAACTGTTTAATGTGGGTTTTAATGAAACAAAAGATAATCAAGTTTGTTTTCATGATGTGGATTTGTTAGCTCATAATTTAGACCATTACTCAAAACCGATAAAAGGGGCTTATCACTTTTCAGGCTTATGTGAGCAATTTAATTATAAAGTACCTTATGAAACTTGCTTTGGTGGAGTTACTGCTTTTGATTCAGATTCATTTTTAAAATGCAACGGATTCAGCAATGATTTTTGGGGTTGGGGTGGTGAAGATGATGACTTATTCAATAGAACTATTTTAGCAGTAATAGAAACTAAGTTTGAGCAACATAGATACTTTTCTTTAGCACACGAAAAACAGCCTATTACAGACCAATATAAAGTAAATAAACACTTAGTGTTAGCAACAGGACAAACATGGCTAAAAAGCGGTTTAAATAGCATGAATTATGAAATATTGAAAAGAGATACTATATTTGGAGTTGAAAGAATTTTAGTAAACATTTAATTAACTATATGAATTTTTCAAAGTACAAACTAAAAGACGGTATTGGCGAACTTGTTTTTAGAGATGGTAATAGGACTATTATCACTATTAATGCTGATAATATCACAGATGAAAAGGTAGAAATTGCCAAACTCAATAATAGAGGGCATTGTTTTGTTGAATTAAGCGCAATCAAAAAAAAAAGCAATCCGTTAAATATCCAGTCGCTGGAGTCGTTATCAACCTTGAACGAAGTGCCGACAGGCGAAAATCTTTCTTTGCCAGCGCAGCCAAACAAGAGGGATGTTTTGGTTACGAAAAAGAAAGCGGGCAGACCACCGAAATCGAAATAATACAAGCCGTTGACGGCAAAGAGATTAAAAGCAAAATAGCAGGCGTTACTGATAATGAGTACGCTTGTATTCAATCGCATTTAAAGGCTTTAAAATATGCAAAGAAACAAGGCTTTGAGTGTGTTGCTATCTTTGAAGATGACATACTTTTTACAGATACTTTTAGTAAAGATTTTCAGCTTTACTTATCGGAACTTCCATATAATTTCCATATCCTTTATTTAGGCGGTTCGTTTGGTAGACCTCCGCAATATTATGACAAGTTTTTCACCAAACAAGTCTACACATGGGGCGCATTTGCTTACGTTGTGCATAAGAGAGCATATAATAAATTAATTAATTTATTAAGTAAGGCTAACAAAATAGTTGATGCTATGTATATTGACTACCAAAAACAATATCTTTGCATTAAGCCGAATAAAAAATTGGTGATACATCCACAAGGTGTTTCAACTATTAAAGAAAAGTTTGTAAACTATCAGAATATTGTATGAGTAAATTCAAAAAAACATCAAAAGTACATTTTAGGAATATACTCCCTACAACTTTCGAGAACAAAGCATTAGGCTATCATAAATTTGGGTGGAATGATAACTTGCCTTTAGAGATAATCGACATTATAAACAATTCAGGAACGGCAAAAAAAGCAGCTAAAAAATATGCAGAGTACATAGAGTCCGATGGATTCGTAAGTGAACAAGCATCTTTTTTTAAAGTGAATGAAAAAGAAACGGCTGATAAATTACTTTCAAAATCTGCTTTATCTTTTGCTTATATGGATTGTGCGGTGTTTCATATTTCAAGATTAGGCAATGGTAGAGTTGGAAAAGTTACATTAATGCCGTTCCAAAAGATTAGAAAGTCTTTAGATGGGAACTGGATGTATAATCCGACTATTGGACTTGAGAAATTAGATAAAAATGCATGGATTAAGTTGCAAGATTTTCAGGGCGAAGTAGCAAGTTTTGAGGCTATGACTAAAAACATCACAGATTTTAATTCTAATGGCGAAATTTATTATGTGTTTGACGGCAATCCTTTTGATTCAGATGTTTATGCAATACCTGATTTTTTAGCGAGTATTGAAGATGTAAAGACTTCGTCCGAACTTTCTAAAATGGATTATGAAGCGGTTTTAAATGGTTTTAATTTAGGTGGTGTTATGACTTTCTTTGGCGTTGATGACAACGAAAAAGGCGAAGACGGATTAACGGATAGGCAACGAATAGAGGGCGAAATGGTGCAGTTCACAGGCATGAAAAAAAACAAAGACGGGTTAACTTCACGTTTTGCGGTATTGGTGAACTTTGCTGAAATGGCGGAGCAAGCTCCAATATTTTCAGGCAATGACCCAAAACCAATTTTAGAAGCAAGTAATTCAAAAAGAGATATAATAGAGAGAGCCGTTTGTAGACTTTGGGGCGTGCATCCAGTATTATTAGGATATGCAGAGGCGGCTGTTTTAGGCAATGATAACGCTATTAAGCAGGCAATGGCAATGCTTAGGCAAACAGTTAATCCAGTTCAAAGATTAATTACACAAGCGTTTAAAAATATGTTTGGCGGTCAAATAGATTGGACTGTTTCTGAATTTGGTATAACTAAAGAGATTGTAAAATGATAAACAACCTATTTGCATGGATTGGGATTATGGATATAACTCCGATACTTGCACTTTCGCCAAATACGGATGAAAGTGATTTGAAACTTCACGTTATTGATGCTCAAGAAATCGAGCTGCAAAACTTAATTCAAATTGAATTATACCAAGCCATAAACGAAGCAGTAAAAGCTAATTATTCGCAGTTTAAAAATGGTCGCACTTATGAAGAGGGTGCGAAAGTATTTTATAATTCTGCTTATTACATAGCTTTAGAACAAACAACAACAAGTCCAGAAGATGCTGAATTTTGGACTTCGTATGAGTTAATGGATTTCTATTACAACTTTGTTAAAAAATGGTTAGCAACGGCAACTGTAGTGCGTTATTTGCCGTTTCATGGATTGCACGTTACGCAATTTGGATTAGAAGAATATACACAGGAAGGATTCGGACAAGTATCTGATAAAAGACGTGCTGAAATGTTGCAAAATTTCAAAGGCAAATCAGATGTTTACAGAACAAGAATGTTAAACGAATTAGACAGGGTTAAAAGCACATTTGACGGAGTTAAGTATGAAGTTGAATTATGCAGAGCGAGAAAAAAAAGAAATCAATTCACAGTATTAGGAATAGGAAATGGCAGATAAAATAAGAATACCAATTGGCACAGACCACACTTTGAAATTTGCTTTAGCAGTAAATTCAGAGCCGTTAGATTTAACTGAAGTTGAAGAAATTGAAGTTAAAGTCTATCAGAAGAAAAGTAATATTTTAGCTAATTTTTTGCTATCTGATAATGAAGTAGAAATAACGTCTTTTATTAATGGGCAATGTGAATGCTTTTTAGCAAAAGAAAGCATTACTAATATACCTACTGGAAAATTGTTTATTCAGATTTCAGTAGATGTGCCAAATGAAAACTTTGATAGCGGCTTTGAGCGATTAATATTAACAGAAACAGAAATAGGTGAACTTGTTGCAATAGCATGATTATAGAAATTAATATTAATTTTTCAAATCAGGTTTTAGATATCGAAGCTAATTCAGTATCTGAAATAAATATTGATTTTAAAACTACACAAGTTCGAGTGAGTGCGGTTGGTGCGTTGCAGTTTGGAGGGTCAACTCAAGGCGGAGTCGGTGAATGGGGTTATATTACAGGCGATATTGAAAACCAAACGGATTTAATAGACTACATTGAAAATAATAGCGGAGGTATAGAATCGGTAACTGGTGATATAGTAGACAATACAGACCCTGCAAATCCAATAGTTAACACGCCAACATTTAATGAAGTACTTGCGGAGGACAATGAAACAGATGGTCAAGATATTTCAATTAGCGATGGTGACCAAATACAATTTGACAATTACTCAAGAATAAGAAAAGGGGCAACAGATGCAGGATTAGGAGGTCAAAAAGGCGTTGCATTAGTTTGCTCAATAGATTACGAATTAAAATGGGAAGCTGGTAGGCAATATGTAATGCAGCAAGACGGCTTTACAATTCGTGAAGTTAGCCATAATTTTACAGTCACTCCAACTGTAAATGACGATGATACTAAAGGCTTTGTTCAAGATAGCAGATGGATATTAGACGATGGAACTGTTTATGTTTGCTCTGATGCGACAACAGGCGCAGCAGTTTGGGGTGCAATTACAAATGGAACAGTAACTTCGGTAGGGTTAACAATGCCAAGTGCATTTACTGTTGCAAATAGTCCTATTACTTCAAGTGGTGATATAGCGGTAACGGGTGCAGGATTAGTTAGTCAATATGTAAGGGGAGATGGTACGTTAGCTAATTTCCCAGCATCAACAGGCGGAGGCGCTTCGCAATCATTTTATTTGAATGGTTCGGTTTCGCAAGGTACTTTTGGAGGAATAGCATTTAAGGAAATGGACAGAGTACCAATATTAGGTGCGGGAACTGATTTCACTATAAACACCAACGGATACATTCAATCTTTTATAACGGATGCAAATGTTCCTAATCAATTAGAAATACCAGCAGGAAATTGGAACTTTGAAACCTATTTTAGTGCTTCGAGTGGAGGGGGTTCGCCATCTTTTTATGTAGAATTATACAAATGGAACGGAACGACATTATCTTTAATTGCATCTAATTCAGCAAATCCTGAAGGCATTACAAATGGTACAGTTACTGATTTATATATAAGTGCTTTAGCAGTTCCACAAACAGCATTATTAGCAACTGATAGATTAGCTATTCGTATCTATGTAAACAATAGCGGTCGCACGATTACTTTGCACACTGAAAATAATCACCTTTGCCAAGTTATTACTACATTTTCAACAGGCATAACTGCATTAAATGGATTAACCGACCAAGTGCAAAATTTATCAGTTGGAACAAGCGGAACTGATTTTGCGATTAGTTCAATAAGTCCAACGCACACATTTAATTTACCAACAGCAAGTGCATCAAATAGAGGAGCTTTAAGTTCCGCAGACTGGACAACTTTTAATGGCAAACAAGATACAATAACAGTTAATAATGTAGGAACTTTAGTAAATGGTTCGGCTGCTGCTACTCCAAATGACACCGATTTAGTTGCAACAGTTGAAAGTAGTGTACTAAAGAAAATAACTTGGACTAATGTAAAGGCTTTTTTAAAGACTTATTTTGATACTATTTACCAAGCAAATACTTTTTTATATATAACAACGGGAAACCAAACAACAACAAGTGGAATAGGCTCACCTGTTAATATAACAGGCTTATCTATGACATTGTTGCCAAACAAGAGATATTTTATTTTTGGACAGTTTATGCTGCTTGGCGTTAGTGGTGGAACAAGAGTTGGAATAACTATACCGTCTGGCGCAACCGCAAAAGTGGGCAACATGGGAAGGACAACAAGCAGTACTGCATTTGCAAGTGCTGTTATATCAACAGGGGGGTTAATCATTGCCAATTTAGCAGGTTTAGGTGGCGTTGATTCCTTTATTGATATAAAAGGCGAAGTAACAACAGATATTAATGGGGGTACTTTAAATTTTACTTTTGCAAGTGGTTCAACTGGCAATCTTTCAACTATATATCAGCAAGGAACATTTATAGAAGTAAAAGAAATATGATAGGAGTAAAAGCCATAGAAATCAATGGGGCAAAAGAGCCAAAGGAAATTCCAAATACAAAGTTTGGAAATCATTTCGATGGTGAAAAGTTCTATTTTTTTGAGAGTGAAGAAGAGCGAAAAGCATTTTATGATGAGTTAATTAAAAACCAACCGATAGAAGATGAGATTGTGGAGTGATTTATATGCGACTTTTTCAACAGAAAAAAGTTATTTAAGTTCAAAGAAAATTGAACGCTTTGTTTCATTTACCAGTGCGACATTGATAATCGTAATTTATGCTACATTAAGACTTTGTTGTGTGGCGTGTGTAAATGGATTTGACACTGGTTCTATTGTTTTATTAAGTTCGACATTGTATGGCTATGGAGCGTACAATTCATTTTTATTGCGAAAAGAAAAAAACGACACGAATGAAAACCAGTCATGAAGTAAATATACCAACTTCAATTTTGTTGGCAATTATTAGCTTTTTTTTAGTAAAGACTTATAATCGAGTTGAGGAAATTTCAAGTAGACAATACGAATTTGAAAAGCGAATAACAAGAATGGAAACAAAGTTATTTGGCGAAAATATGCCAAAGGAAAAGCAAATATGCTTTCCAAAGGTTTACGCTGTTTTGAGTTTTGGGAAAAAGAAAAGGGACTCCGATGTGGAATCCCAATCCTAACCAAAAACCAAATGAAAGGACAAATATAAGAAAATGAAATTAAGTACAAATTTTTCTTTATCGGAATTTACAGCATCCGAAACGGCAATGAAAAATGGATTTGCCGAACAATACAACCCGCCTTTAGAAGTAGTTAACAATTTAAAGAAGTTAGCAGAAAACTTAGCCGAACCAATAAGAGCAAAATTTGGCTCATTCAGCCCGACAGTAGCTTACCGATGCAAACGAACAAATGATAAGGTAGGGGGTGCATCAAAGAGCGAACATTTAAGAGGGCAAGCATTTGATGAAACATTTATAAAAGACAAAGTAAATATATCTGGTCAAGTATTTTTATGGCTTTTAAATTCAGGATTAAAATGGTCGAAATTGATTTGGGAGTTTGGCGATGACAATAATCCACGTTGGCTACATATAGGGTACGATGAAACGAATTTGAATAATGAGATTTTAATAGCAAAAAAGAATACCTTTGGCAAAACTATTTACATAAATTATAAAGGCTCAAATTTAGAAACCAAACACAAAGCAAATGCGTAGATTAAATTACGACCTTTTAGCCTTATTAGGCATTACTTTATTACTTGGCTTGTTGCTGGGTGCTTATATAACAAATGAACTTAAAATATGCGATTCTGTTGTTTATTCAAAGGTTGAGTATAGAGATTCGATAGTAGTGAAAGATACGATTACTATAACCTTAATAAAAGGCAAACCAACGAAAGTAAAAACTAAACCTTTTACCGATACGACAAATAATGTCTTGACAAATAATGTCAATTGCCTTGACACTAATTATTTTGAAACCTTTAGTTTTCATCCTGATTCATTTAGAGCAAGAATGACAGCAACGGTAACGGCAAATGAAATAATAGATGTATCGGTTGAGTTTAAAAACTTGAAACCCGATATTATAAAGATAGTTGAACGGACTAATACAATCGAAAAGAAACAATCATTAGTTAAAGTTTATGCTGGGCTTTATGGAGGGGTGGCTTTAAAAGGGCAAACGCTGGCAAATTACAGAGGCGGAGTAGCTTTTGATGCAATTATATCAGATAAGCATTTAGTAGGCTTAAATGGCGGTATAAATAACAATTTACAACCTGAAATTGGTATAAGATTCAGCCAAAAAATAAGATTCAAATGACTTTAAAACAACTGATTCAGGAAAACCCTCAAATACAGGGTGAAAGTCAACGTGCTTATGCTCGAAGATTAGCAGCATTTGGGGTGGGAACTTACAACTCATTAAGATGTGCTATCCAATCTGAAATGGTCACAGTCAAACAAACGCTCAAAGGCAGTGAAATAGTTGGCGAAGTTCAAAAATTAGTCACTCCGAGTATTGATATTCCTGACAATTTCGCAATAAAAAGAATATCCACTAACATAAACAGTCAACAACAGTGGGTAATTGCAGAGCCTGAAAAGAATCGGGAACTAACTATTGAAGAAATCAAAGAATGCCTAAAGGAATTAGACTTTAGCAAAATAAATAAGGTTTACACTAAAGTACCGGTTGTAAAGTCTGACAATGTGTTGAGAGTAATTATAACGGATGTTCACGTTGGTATGGAAACTAATGAAGACGGGAACGGATTATATGGTGAGGTGTGGAACGAAAAAGTTTTAACTGAAAGGGCAGGTATAATTTGCACCAAAATTGCACAATTCACAAAAAGTAAACAGTATAAAGAAATTCACTTAATTAATTTGGGTGACTTCATGGACGGATGGGATGGGCAAACAGTCCGCAAAGGTCATAACCTCCCGCAAAACATGGACAATAAAAAGGCGTTCAAAGTGGGGGTCAATTTTTTTGTTGAATTATTTGCGAAATTGTCAACATTTAACTTGAAAATAGTAGTTCATTCGATTACTAATTCTAACCACTCGAATGACTTTGATTATATCGTAAATTATTCAGCTAAAGAGATTCTGAAAGCTAAGTACGGAAATATCGAATACAACATTTATCAGCGATTTATAGGGCATTACATCATAGGAAAACACGCTTTTATCCTATCACATGGCAAAGATTCAAAGAACCTTAAATTCGGATTTAAACCGATACTGGACGCAAAGCAAAAAGATAAAATTAAAGAGTACATCAAACACCATAACTTAGATAAGTATTATTGCACGTTTGAAAAAGGCGATACACACCTCCAACTCATAGATAACATGACTATTGATAATTGCGATTACCATAATTACTTGGCGCTTTCTCCTGCAAGTGAGTGGGTTCAAACTAACTTTAGCAAAGGTCGCTCTGGATTCAACATTATGGAAGTCAATTTGAATGAAAACGAAAAAGGATTAACAACTTTCTATTTTGACTGGCAAAAACCAAAAGACTATGACTTTGGCAGTTAATTTTTGTTGGATATTTTTTGTTGAAGATGATTCAGGCGAAAGAATTAATATCACTGTAATGTCGGACACTTACCCTAATGCTATTACTAAGATAAAAGGGATGGGAATACCCTATCTAAAAACGTGGTCTAATGTGAATGATGCTCTTAAATTAGTCGAGATATACGAGACCGAAACAGATGAAGAGTACTTAGGGGAATAAATAAATTTCGTTATTTTATAAGGGTTGCAGAGATGCGACCTTTTTTATTTTAGATATGTGGATAACTTTTTGCTGTATTTATTTTTGATTATCAGAATTAAATATACTTTTGTGTCATTATTAACCTCAAAAACAAAACAAATGAAAGCGAAAGTAAACACAAAAAGCAACTACAAAGGATTAAATGGTCAGTGGTTAGAAGTAAAAGAAATTGTTGGAACAAGAGTAACCTGCATTGTAACATTTGCGGAATTTGGAAAACAAAGTGTAGATTTTACTTTAAAAGAAGTTACTGAATTGGATACAACCAAATCAGTAGAAACTAACCTTAACCCAATTTTTGAACAAGCATTAAAACCTTTTTGCATAAATTAATACTATGGGGCGCAGCATCCTACACTGCATTTTTTAAAACCTAAAAACAAAACAAATGACAAACGAAGAAAGAAAGCAATTAACGGAGTACATTAAAACGAATTTAAGCACTTCTCAAAAGATGTGGGAAAATGAAGAATCCCACGCTAAAATAATCGGAATGCTGGAAGGAACTTTAAAAAGCATTTTAATCCATTTAGAAATTAACCATTAAAACCAAAACAAATGACAGCACAATACATTATTTTCGGAATCATTTTAACCATTGTTTTTGGCTCTTTACTTGCACTATTCACTAAGTTAATTCTAATTGAATTGCGTGAATGCGACAAATCAGAACTTGAACCAATGGGAACGAAAACGTGTGAAAATTCACAACAATTAGAATTTAACACTTGGGCAAATTATATTCACTCTCACAATCGCACAAAATGAAAAAAAGAGAAATCACAGGACTTGCTAAAATAGTAAGGACTTCAAAAAAAGGCTCAAAAGTAATTGTAGCAGCCTATCTCAAAGGCAAAGAACTTATTGATACCTTTTCCGAAATGGCTTATTTGTACGGCAAAGAAACCTTAGAAATACAGCCTATCAATGAGGTTGAGCATTTTCATCACCAATTAAATTAAACACAATCGTATATTAACGTATCAAATCATCTCAAAATTAAACAATGAAAAAAAAGACTCCAGAAAAAATGCTCGAATTGAGCGCAAAGACAATTTCTTTAATCAGAAAAAACCGCAGCGTAAAACTCAAATTAATGGTCGCTAATGAGTGCAGTGAGGGTACTCTGCAACGCTGGTTAGATAACAATGACCAACAATTAACACAAGCGACCAACCTTAATATAATCATGCACTACATCGACATTCAGGAGCATGAAGTATTGACTGAAAAAAAAGTTTGATATTTATTTTTAATTATCAAAAAAGAATGTATTTTTGAATACTAAACCAATAAACAATGAAAAAAACAGACTACGAATTTACCTTTGAGGGGTACAACTTTATGGCTACATTTAAGGTATATCCAAATGGAGTATCAGTAACAGAATTATTACTTGAATCAGGAATTGATGACGAGTTAATACCAGTTACGGATTTACAGCGAATTTATCTTATTGAAAATCATTTAGCCGAAAAGTTCAAAGCAGAGATTGAAGAGATGCAAGAAATGGATGAGCTGGATATTGATGACATGAAATACCACGCTAACAAATGAGATTCTGTAACTACTTTTGCTCGTTGGGTTGGATTGCTCAATTAGCTATTTACTTTTTATTATTCACCGCTGTTATTTTAGTAGCAGCATTAATCAAATAAACCAAATGAAAACAAGTCAAACAATCACCAAAATTTCAACCGCCTTATTAAAGGCTCAATCTGAAATGGGAACGGCATCTAAAGGTGCTGCAAATCCATTCTTTAAAAGTAAATATGCAGACTTAAACGCTATTCGAGAGGCGTGTATGCCAGCATTATTAGCTAATCAAATAACATTGTTGCAGCCTACTATTTCTATTGACGGCAAAAACTATGTAGAAACCATTTTGATTCATGAGAGTGGCGAATGGCTTTCTTGCGAAACTGAAATAATCTATTCAAAGGTAAATGATGCGCAATCGCAAGGTAGCGGAATCACTTATGCAAGACGTTATGGAATGCAATCATTCTTAAATGTTGGAGCGGATGACGATGACGGCAATAAAGCATCTATGCCAGCAAATGACCCTATATTAATCGAAATTCAAAAGAAGCTATCTAAATGTAATAACCTTGACGAATTAGGCATATTATACGATTCTTTACTTCCAGTTGAGCAAAACAAATCAAAAGCATTATTCACTAAACGTAAAATAGAACTAAATGGAAAATAGGAATGGAATGTTTACTGCAAGTAGAATAGGAGATTTACTGGCAGCGGGAACGGGCAAAACCGCACTCAATTATATCTTTGAGATAGCTGAAAACTTAAACGGATTAAAAAAAGAAGTTAGCACCAAACCAATGTTACATGGTATAGTTAACGAAGTGACGGCAATAGAGATATTGACTTCGATTCACGGAGGCGAACCAAACCAAAAATTCTATAAAGTCAATGACAAGTTAGGGGCTACTCCTGATGCTATTTTAGAGGGCAAATGGATTGCGGATTCTAAGTGTCAATACTCAATATTCAATTACTTTGAACAATGCGATAAATTAGCTAAAAAGTACTATCTTCAATTACAAGTTCAAATGATGGCTTTGAAAGTTGATTATGGCTATCTGATTAACTACTTAACTAAACCTGAAGAATTTGGACAGGATGACTGGAGCGAATACCCTTTCCCTTTAGAAGAAAGATTTTTTATTCATGAAGTCCCAAAAGATGAGGAAATTTGGGACAAGATTTTAGCGACTTGCGAAGAAAAATATCCTTTAATCGGGTTTGCGGATGAGTTGCTAAGGAACGCTAAAGTAATGGATGATGACGAGTTTTTTTATATGCAATTTGTGAGTAAAAAAAGGTATCAAAAGCTAAAGGACATTAACTGGGTGAACTGGGATGGAGAAGTAATTATTAACGATAAAACAGCGTGGATATGCAAACAATGACAAACATACATCTAAAAATCTGTGATTACTTAGGCAAGGCAAAAGAAATTGATATTGATACTCTTAAAAATATAATCGCTAAACATTGCGGAGTTGAAGCGGATGTGTTTACAACTAAAGACCGCCAAAGAGAAAAACTATTGCCACGTTACATCTTCATGAAAGTGATGTATAAGTACTCTAAACTAAGTCTGAAACAAGTTGGTAAGTTAGTTGGTAATAGAGACCATACAACTGTAATAAATGGGCTTGCGCAGCTTAATAATCTTATGACTTATGACTACGAAAGGGGTGTATTCAGGGAAGTAATGGCTGAACTAAAAAATAGATATACGTTAAAAACGCATTTTAAAGCATGACACCAAGGCAAAGAGACTGGAACTATATTTTTTTTCTGAATGAGGTTAAAAAGGCTTGCAAAAAAGGTGAAAGACCATTGATGAATCATTTGTGCAAAGGATTAGGAATATCAAGAAACATTCAGATAGTACTGCAAAACAATGGAGTTATTAAGAGAGTTAATTTTGCCAAATATGAATGGATTAAAGATATAGAACTTGAAAAATTGCATAAAGAAATTACATTGTATAATCGTAATTTAGCGACAAGGAAAAGAGAGCGTAAAAAGTTAATCAGATAGTGGCGAGTATTAATTAACGTTTTGCGTGTATGTTATATCATTCATTAACCTAAATTATTTCCGATAAGGTATGAAAAGTCATTCAGATAACGGCTGTGGGTTTGTGCAGTTTTTAAACGAATTTTGATATGACAACAGATGAAGCGATATGTATAGGTAACTTTATAGAAGCAATGGAAAAATTGCACAAACCCATTGTTATAAGAATGTGCTGGCTCGATGTAAGTGAACTCCAAACGAGTGCTGCATTAGTTTGGATGGAAGAACCACAGGATGATGATTCTTGTTCAACGGGAAAGAGCGTTGGCAGCCAGCATTTCTTATAACTACTTTATACACGCAACTAAACACTTAACTCTATGTATATCAACGAAAATGAATTAGAATGTGTTGTTAATTACCAACATTTTACAGACCTATACAGCCAAATTGTCGATGATTGCCGACAATGCAGAACAGAAGCTAAATTAAGTCAAACGGATTTAGCGGAGATGTTTGGAGTTAATCGCTGGCGAATTGTTGAATTTGAGCAAAAGAAGAAAATGGACTGGCAGATACTTTTTTTAGCATCCGAAAAATTAGGAATTGAAATATTTTTAACACATAAAATCAATTAAAATGACACAAAAACAAGCGATTTTTAATGCCTTACTTTCGGGCGAAGTTCTAACAACTTTAAAGGGAGTGAAAGAATTTGGAACGGTCAAGCTACCAACTCGAATAGATGAACTGGAATTGAAACACAAATTTTATTGCAACCGAAAATTAATTAAATTCAAGACAAGATACGGAACTTCAGGCTATTACTTTGAATACCAAATGAGGTCTAATGACAGAAAAAAATTGAAAAAATGTATAAAGTAAAAAGGGTATCCAACAAACTAATTGCCTACGATGAAACTGGCAATCAAATCGAGAATCTGAAATCGGACTTTGAATTTGATTTTGCGGACTTAAAAGGAGTTAAGCTATCGGAAGTTACAGATTGTAACCGACTGCGCCAAATGACATTTAAATTCCGATTTAGTAGCGGATTAAGGAATACTATTGAAAATCGAATTAAA
>Ga0208364_1000062_pt1 | contig 26619 bp, 27 predicted proteins | sample LakMenEpi08Jun12_FD_150680 | JGI IMG/M metagenome (GOLD analysis project Ga0208364, IMG submission 150680) | Freshwater microbial communities from Lake Mendota, WI - 08JUN2012 deep hole epilimnion (SPAdes) | ecosystem: Environmental > Aquatic > Freshwater > Lake > Epilimnion/Euphotic zone ...
CGGTGCGAGGGTGCTGGTCACTGGCGCGTCGCGCGGGATAGGAGAGGCAATCGCCCGTGCGGCCGCCGAGCGTGGTGCACGTGTCATTGGTGTCGCCCGTAGCGCAAGAGCACTCGGCGCTGCCATGCAATCCATCAACGGCGTGGCTTTTCCGTGCGACTTGTCGGTGGAGTCCGAGCGAGCCGACTTGGTTGGTCGTTTGGAGTCGATACATGGCCCCATCGACGTGGTGGTCAACAATGCCGGGGTCGACGACACCAAACTGTTCGCTCAGGCCTCCGCCTCGGATGTCCAGCGCGTCATCACACTCAACCAGGTGGTTCCCATCGAATTGATGCGTCAAGCGGTGCCACTCATGCGTTCACGCGGGCGCGGACACGTGGTGAACATCTCGTCGCTCGCAGCCGCGGGCGGGTTTGCGGGTATGACGTTGTACTGCTCGTCAAAAGCCGGGCTCTCCGGGTTTCACCGGGTACTTCGTCATGAGCTGAAGGGTTCACCAATCGGGCTCAGCCTGGTGGAAATTGGACCCATCCCCACCGACATGTTGGCCAACGTCAAGAACGTACGCGCCGCAGAGCGCATGTTCGCCCGCTTGCGGCGCCTGCAGTTGTTGCCCGAGATTCCGCGCGAGCGAGTCGCAAGAGCAGTGTGCGAAGCGATCGAGCGCAACACCGCACACGTGTGCCTGCCCAAGCGGGCAAAGATCTACCCGTTGTTGGTTGGACTACCGCAGCGAATCGTGAACATGATTACCGCAGATATCAAGCGCTAACGCTCCACAGCTGCGAACTTCAAGAGCTGGTGCTCTGTCACTGCGGCGAGAACACGCTGGGTAGCGTGAATGCATGAGTCTGTGCGTTGTTGGCGACTTTGCGTGGGACGTGCTCATCCGCACCAACAACGACGTATTGAAGGGTGGCGACTCATTCGGCGAGGTGCTCCTCCACCCGGGAGGTAGTGCAGCCAACGTCGCCGTGTGGGCTCGACGTTGCGGACTCGACACCCACTTCGTGGGAAAGATTGGTCGCGATCGCCTGGGTGATCTCGCACGCGAAGACCTCGAGCGCGAGGGCGTGGTGCACCATTTCATTCAGACCGATGCACATCTCACCGGAAGTGTTGCAGTCTTCGTCGATCAAACCGGTGAACGAAGCATGGTCTCGGGTCGTGGTGCCGACTTCTTCCTGCTTCCGCAAGAGCTTCCAAAGTCGATCATCAATCGCACCAATTACCTGCATCTCACCGCCTGGTCGTTCTTTACCGACCCACCACGAACTGCAGCTCGTTTGTCGGCAGAGATTGCGCGGGCCAGCGGAAATCTCATCTCGTTTGACCCGGCCTCGTTCCAGATGATCCAAGAGATGGGCGTAGCCACGTTCTGGTCCTACATCAAAGACCTGGGCATCAAAGTGTTCCTGCCGAACTACGAGGAAGGACGCGTGCTCACCAACTTGTTGGAGCCTGCCGACATCGCCGCATCACTCGCCGATCAGCTCTCGGGTGCCACCATCATCCTCAAGTTGGACGCCGATGGCGCACTGGTGCACCATGACGACACGCAAACCGTCATCGCGCCTGCAACCAACAACCTGGTGGATGCAACTGGTGCGGGTGACTCGTTTGCCGGCGCTTACCTTGCGCACTTTTCCAAGCACGGCTCGGTAATCGATGCGGCTCGATTTGCGACCCGCATTGCAGCATGGGTGATTGAGCACCTTGGTGCACGCCCCGCAGGCGACGCTTCACTGGCACGCATTATCGCTGCCAACTAGGCGTTCGTCTTTGCCAGTCCGCGCTAGGCGCGCTGTTCGGTGGGCGGCGTCACGCCGTCGGGTGGCAACCGCTCACCGCGCGGCAACGGGAAGTACTTGTGGTGCCACGCCCCCGTCACTTCGTAGATGGCGGTTCCGCGCTGACCATCGCTGGTGGTTACCAGCATTTCGCTCAATCCACCGCCGAGCGAGTTGGGCTTGCCCGGGTTGAACACGTCGTACCGCTGAGCCCAGCGACCGTTGGCATCCACGTTGATGCCACGTCCGTTCTCCAGCAAGAACGTCACGCGACCCGCCAAGCCGTGCACCTGCTCGCCATGTCGCTCGTACGACGTCGGATTACCGGCTGCATCCAACCATGTGAGGTCGTGGCGAAATTCTCGTATCGCGACGGGTTCGCCGCCGTCGCTCGGCGAGAAACATCCGTCGGTGTACAAGCGAGCACCGTTCGGTAGCTCCCAACACCACACCGCCAACATTCCCTCTGGGATGTGGATTGCAAGCCACATCCACATTGGGCAGCGCGAGTGTGTACGAATGCCCCACGAGTGGTCACGCTGACCCCACCAATTGTTGATCTGCTTGGTCTCACCACCGTGGGTTACCGTGCCGTTGTACCAACCGCTCTGGAACATGTGCGACTGGTCCCAGACCACCTCGTAGCCCGCCTTCATGGTGCCGCGCCGCAACTGGTACGGCTGAACTCGCGCGGTGTAGGTGACGTCCATTTCCAGTGGCACCTTGGTGCCGGAAATGCCAGAGACACGCAGTCGAACTTGCTTGCGCGGCTCGACGATGTCGATCTGCACGGGGCCGACCGACCAATCGTCGTGATCGCCATTCACATGGCGAGCATGGCGTGCAAGCAACGGCGTACTTCCCCACCGACCCAATTGCAGCGAATCCATTTCGCTGCGTGCCGGGAAGTTGGCGAGGGTGAGGATGTACACGTCACCCAATTGATCCGTGGGATGCATGACGAAGAACAAACTCTCGCGCCAGTCCTGGTGGTGCAGGACGGTGTTGCGAAACGGCTCGGGAATCTGGTGCCCGAAGCGTTCGTCTGCGGCGTCGTAGCGAGCCATACGCCTAGTTTCGCACAGCCGCCAACGAGTCGAGGTCCTCGGCGTGCTGTGCGTGACGGTTGGCCATGGCAAGGAACATGTCGTCTCCGCGCTCCGTCTGCTTCACGATCATCGAGGCCACGACCGCCATGACATACCCGGCGAAGGTGAAGCGGCGGTATTCAAGCCATGCATCATCGAAGCCGAGTTTGATGTTGTAGCCGCGAAGTCCCTCCACCCATCGTTGGACGAGTTCGCGCTCATGGGCACGACGCGCTTCGGTGGTGAGTCCCGCGCCGACGAAATAGGCAAGGTCTTGCGCTCCGCATGCGTGGGTCGCCGTCTGGAAGTCCACGACGCCGACGCCACCATCGTTCGCGCCACGGAACAACAAGTTGTCGAGACGAAAATCGCCGTGCACCACCGTGCGATGCGGCAACTCGCGCCGGAAGTACCCACCCGAATCTCGAATGAATTCTTCACCCACACGCCGTGCCGCCGCGGACAAACGATCGCCGTAGCGCTGTATGAACCCCGGAAACACCTGCTGCATGAGTGCTTGACTGCCCGAGCGGTCCTTGTCGGTGCTGCGATTCAGCCATGGCAACGTGGCAAGAAACGGCGAGTTCCACAAAGGGCCGTGCAGACGAACGAGTTCGTCGACGCATGCCTCGGCTTGAATGGCCGTGCAGCCGGCGATTTGGTCACCTTGTTCGCAGGGTGCAAAGTCTTCGAGGAGCAGGAGGAATTCGTCGGTGGCTTCGTTGCGTTCGACATGGAAGCATCGCGGTGCACCGACATCGAGGGCGTCACGTAGATCGCGATAGAACGACGTTTCCACTTCGTAGCAACGCGTCGCTTTACCCGTGGCACGACTTCGCGGGTCGCCACTCGGAAACTTGACAATCAGCGTTGCGGGCAGATCACACGCTGCGCTGTAGGTGAGGTGGAGTCGTCGCGATTCCGACATCTGTCCGGTGCCGATTGCTTCTTCGCTCACCGCGAGGACCCGAGCGGTGCCGAGCTGTGCAGCCAGTGCCGTGTTCAGTTGCTCGATGGAAGGCGAACCGTTCGTGGGGGTTTGTTCAGCGTTGGGTGCACCGATCGCGGGAGGCTGCTCGGCGGTGGGCACCGCCTTGGTCTACACCGTTTCGGGTTCGCGCGACAAACGGGCAGCGACACGCCCGATTTTGTCGATTCGGTTGATCAACGCCTCACGAGCCTTTTCGCCATCTGGTGAAAGACCCGAAACATCCTTCACCTTCCAGTGGCGCAATACCACCGGCTCGAGGATCTGCTCGTGGTGGATCCGGAAGTCATAGATGCCTGCACCGGCAATTTGCTTGGCAAGTTCGTTGAAGTTCGGAATTCCCGTTCCCGGCATCGCAAAGTTGCGAACCGCACGCTCGATACCAATCATCATGTTGGATGGATCTGCTTCCAGGGCTGCGGTGGCAAGATCGCGGTAAAACAAGAAGTGCAGATTCTCGTCGTTGCCAACGCGAAGCATGACATCCTGTCCGGCTTGATCGCCGATCAGCTTGCCCGTATTGCGATGTGCGATCCGGGTGGCGAGTTCTTGCATGGACAGATACGCGAGTGCCTCGAACAAGTCGTCGGGAGCAGGTACCTGCGCTCCGCGAACTTGCTGCATTCTCGCGCGCTCGAGTTCCACCGGGTCGAGCGCACGCGTGACCGTGAGATAGTCGCGAATGGCAATCGAGTGGCGACCTTCTTCGGCGGTCCAATTGCGTGCCCACGCGCCGTACGCACTGTCACCACCAAAAATGGTGCTGATGTCCCGCGTGTAATAGGGCAGGTTGTCCTCAGTCAGCAGGTTGACGAAGAGCGAGGCCCGAACGGCTTCGGGCAGAGTCCAACCGCCGTCGCCAAAATCTGCATCGGCAGGTGACCACGGACGTTCCGGATCGAAATCCCTTCCACGGCTCCAGGGCACGTACTCGTGGGGGAACCATTCCTTGGCCACACCCATGTGGCGGTCGTACAACTTTGCCGCCGTTGGCTCCAATACGTTGAGCAGTTCGGCAGGATTCACTTCGCCACCTTGCAGCCAGGAGTCGGCGCCATACCGTCACCCTAACCGCAGGCGGTGAACCAATCGAGACAGAGGCACCCGAAAATCATCCAGCAAGGGAATTCCCGAGTTCATTAGTGCGCGATTCTCCAGAACGGAGTTGAAGGGACGCGGTGCAGGTCGAGGCGGTATCAAGTCGCGTGTCTTTACGGGCTTTACGCGATCAGGGTCGAGGCCTGCAACGTGCAGTACTTCGCGGGTGAACTCGTACCAACTCACCACACCCTGATTGGTGACGTGCCAGGTGCCACCGCGTTGTCCTTCGGCCAATCGCACGATCATTCGTGCTGCGTCGTCGGCCATCGTCGGGTTTCCCACTTGGTCGTCCACGAAGGTGAGCGTGTCGTGTTGATCGACGAGCCGCAGGATGGTTTTCACCATGTTGGAGCCGTGGTATCCGCACACCCAGGAGATGCGAACGATGGAGTCGACGCTCGTGTCAACGGCACGCTCCCCTGCCAACTTGGAGACTCCGTACACCGACTGGGGATTCGGTATGTCACTCTCCACATAGGCGGTGGCTTTGGTTCCGTCGAACACATAATCGGTGGAGATGTACACCACCCGCGCATCAACCTTGCGGGCAGCGCTCACCACGTGTTCCGTGGCAGTGCCGTTGAACAGCATTGCTTTGGCGACATCGCCCTCGCATGCATCAACGGCGGTCCACGCCGCAGCATGCACGATCACCTCGGGCCGCTCGCGTGACATCACCGACAGGACTGCGGCGGCATCGGTGACGTCAAGTTGGGCGCGAGTAAACCCAGACACCTGGTGACCGCCTGCAAGTGCAGCGTCGACCAATTCGTGTCCCAACTGCCCACCGGCACCCGTGACGACGATCTTCATAGCGAGATGGTCCTCATGGAGAGCCCGTCCTCACGGCTTGGCCTTGAGCGGCTCCCACCACCAACGGTTGTCGCGATACCACGCAACGGTGGCCTCCAGTGCTTCGTCGAGTGAGCGTTGACGCTTCCAACCCAATTTGGTGATCTTGGTGATGTCAACCGAGTAGCGCCGATCATGACCCTTGCGGTCCTGCACGTATTGCACGCTTGATTCGTCCTTGCCGTGCAGCGCAAGCAGCTTGTCCACCAACACACGGTTGGGTGTTTCGTTGCCGGCTCCGATGTTGTAGATCTCGCCGACGGTGCCTTTTTCCAACACCAAATGCACGCCGGAGCAGTGGTCGTCTACGTACAACCAGTCGCGCTCATTCAGTCCGTCGCCGTACAACGGAATCTTCTTGCCGTCCAGCAGGTTGGTGGTGAAGAGCGGAATTGCTTTTTCCGGATACTGAAACGGACCGAAGTTGTTCGTACAACGTGTCACCAACACCGGAGTGCCGTGCGTGGAGAAGTAGGACAACGCGATGAGGTCGCTTCCGGCTTTCGACGCCGAGTAGGGCGAGCGCGGCTCGAGCGGATCGGTCTCCTTTGAAGAACCGACTTCGACACTTCCGTACACCTCGTCGGTGCCGATATGCACCACGCGCTGGACGCCAAGTTTGCGTGCGGTGTCGATGACCACGTTGGTGCCGAAACAGTTGGTGAGAATGAAATCTTCACCGCTCTCGATCGATCGGTCGACGTGACTTTCGGCTGCAAAGTGCACGACCCAATCGTGGCCCTTCATTGCCGATTCGATGTCGCCAGGATGGCAGATGTTGCCCTTCACGAAAGAGAATCGCGGACTGTCGTCGATGTCGCGAAGCGTCGACAAATTTCCCGCATACGTCAGCGAGTCGTACACCGTCACCGAGTGGTCGGTGTTTTGCAGGACCCAACGCGCATAGTTGCTCCCGATGAAGCCGGCTCCGCCGGTAACGAAAATCTTCAAGAGCGCATTCCCCAAATGGGCTGCTGGTGCAGTGCGATGTCCTTGCGAAGCGGGTTTGATTGATCGCGCTTCGACAACGTCGGCGCCGCGATTCCCCAGTCGGCGCCGATTGCCGGATCGTCGTAAGCGACACCGAGCTCGTCGTTGGGGTTGTAGTAGTTGTCCACCAGGTAGGTGATGGTCATGTCGGTGAGCGAGGCGAAACCGTGCGCAACGCCCGGCGGGATGAATACTCCGCGATGGTCGTGTGTGCCGTCCTTGCGTGCACCGAGGTCGATCACTTGCGTGACGCCGTCGGTGGGTGAACCCTTGCGCAAGTCATGCAACACGACGCGACAGGTCCCGTACGGCACGTACCAGTAGTCGGCTTGGTGCAAGTGGTAGTGCAATCCAACGATTGCGCCTGCCTTGCGGTCCCCACGATTGCCTTGGATCATTTCGCGACCGAGCGGAAACCATTCGCGGCGATACGTTTCGATGAAGAACCCGCGCTCGTCGCCGTGCATGCTCGGCTCGACGATCTGCACCCCTTTGATGAGGTCGGATTCGGTGATCTTGGGCATCTAGGCGTCGAGCTCCACTTTGGAGTCGTCTCCGAGCATCAACCGCAACGCACGCGGACGATGCTGCGATTTCACCACCTGGACGTTGCGACCGAGGAGTGAGTCGGTCATCTTGTGCACGTCGTTCACCGTGCAGCCATCGAGCAACACGGAGTGCTCCAATTCGGAGTGCACGATGTTGCAGCCGTTGCCAACGGAGGTGTACGGACCGATGTAGCTGTTGTCGATCACCGTGTCGCTACCAATCACGACCGGTCCCCGAATACGCGAGTTGACGATCTTTGCACCCTTCATGATCACGACACGCCCCTCGATCTGCGAACCGGCGTCGACGCTGCCCTCGTTGCGCGGCTCGAGCACCTCGAGCACCAATCGATTGCACTCCAACAGCGGATCCTTCTTGCCGGTGTCGATCCACCAACCCTTCAACACTTCGTGGCGAACGGTCTTGCCCTGTTCGATGAGCCACTGGATGGCATCGGTAATCTCCAGTTCGCCACGTTGTGACGGCTGGATGGCGCGAACGGCTTCGTTGATGGTCTTGTCGAAGAGGTACACACCAACGAGTGCCAGGTCGCTCGGTGGGTCCTTGGGTTTCTCCACCAGACGCTTGACATGACCTTCTTTGGTCACTTCGGCAACTCCGAACTGGCGCGGGTCGTCGACGTGGCACAACAGAATCTGAGCTGTCGGCGCATTCTTCCCGCCTGCCGCGCGGGCAGCCTCGAACTCCTTGACGAAACCCTCGAGCCCCTGCTCCAACATGTTGTCGCCGAGATACATCACGAAGTCGTCGTTGCCCAGAAATTCGTTCGCAATCAACACGCAGTGGGCAAGTCCAAGCGGCTGGTCCTGGGGTATGTAGGTCACTTTCACGCCGAATTTCGAACCGTCACCAACGGCAGACGTGATTTCTTTTCTCGTGTCGCCCACGATGATGCCGATCTCGTCGATACCGGCTCGCCGCATCGCCTCGATGCCGTAGAACAAAATCGGCTTGTTCGCAATGGGAACCAGCTGCTTCGCGCTGGTGTGTGTGATTGGTCGCAGACGCGTACCAGCACCACCGGACAGGATGAGCCCCTTCATCGCGTTCTCAGGCTAGTTCCTGGGCAATTACTAGGGTTTCTTTCGTGAAGCCCACCTATCTGCACGCATTCACCAAACCTTCGCGTACCGAGTTCGTTGCCATGGTGCGCGGCGAGGGCGCGCGTCTCTACGACGCCAACGGCAAGGAGTACATCGACGGCATGGCGAGCCTCTGGTACTGCAATATCGGCCACGGCCGAAAGGACATGGCCGAAGCCATCGCTGCGCAGGTCGTAAAGCTCGAGTCGTACAACAACTTCGATCCCTTCACCACGGATATCACCGATCGACTCACCGACAAACTGCACTCACTGTCCCCCATGCAGGGCAATCGAGTGTTCCTGTGTTCGAGCGGTTCGGAAGCCGTCGACACCGCAATGAAACTTGCTCGCCTCGCCCACGTGCAGGCCGGACACCCCGAACGTACCGTCATCATTTCTCGTGGACGCGGCTACCACGGCACCAACTTCGGTGGCACCAGCGCACAGGGCTTACCGCTCAACAAGATCGGTTACGACCCGCTCGTTCCGGACGTAACGCAAGTGGAACCCGACGACATCGAGGCTTTGTCCATCGCGATGAGTCGAAACGGCTCACGCATCGCAGCAGTGTTGGTCGAACCGTTGCAAGGTGCGGGCGGAGTGTTTCCGCCGAGCGACGGCTACTTGCAAGCGCTCCGCAAGTTGTGCGACCAGCACGGTGCATTCCTCATTTTCGACGAGGTGATTTCCGGCTTCGGTCGCCTCGGAACTTGGTTTGCCGCACAGCGATACGGGGTAACTCCCGACTTCACGTGTTTTGCCAAAGCGGTGACGTCGGGTTACGTCCCCCTTGGCGGTGTGTTCGTCGGCTCGGCCCCGCTTCGCGCACTGGAAGCCGACACGAACTTCTTCCTTCGAACCGGCTACACCTACTCCGGCCATGCCACTGCGTGCGCCGCTGCCCTGCAGAACCTCGAGATCATCGAGCGCGAGGGCTTGGTGGAGCGGGCAACCCATGTGGGCTCCCTCGTCTCATCTGCACTACACGCACTGCAACGCGACGGGCTACTGAAGGAAGTTCGCGGCGATGGCGCAGTATGGGCCGCAGGTCTGCACAAGCAACACGACGCCATGGCGGTTCGCGACATCGCCATGCGCAACGGTGCCATCGTGCGTGGAATCGGGGCGGACACCAATGCCTTCTGCCCGCCATTGGTCACCACCGACAGCGAACTCGGACGTTTGATGGACGCCTATGCCGCGGCGCTGCACGAGCACGCGAAAGCCGTCGGATCCTGACTCGTTGCACGACTGGTCGCTGTTTCCTGACTCGCCGCACCACGTGCCGCACAACTAGTTTCGCATCGTGAATCTGTCGGGCCGCAACGCACTCATCACCGGTGGCGCGAGTGGAATCGGAGCCGCCGTCGCCGAATCGTGGCTGAGGGCGGGCGCCAACGTGACGATCGTCGACGTGAATGCCGAGGCCCTCGAAGCGACCGGAAAGCGACTCGGTATCCGCGCCGAGACGCTCGACGTCTCGTCCAGCGATGCGTGGACGAGTTTCATTGCATCACACGACCACTTCGATCTCGTACATCTGAACGCCGGCATCACGACTCACCGTGACGTGCTCGACGGTCCGGCGGATCCTGCACAGCCGCCCTTGGTGCGAGTCACGGACGAGGAGTACCGCCGGGCAATCGGCGTGAACGTCGATGGCGTGGTATTCGGAGCACGTGCCGTGATTCCCGGCATGTGCGAGCGGCGCAGCGGAGACATCGTGGTGACCGCATCGGTTGCAGCATTCGTTCCGATTCCACCCGATCCGATCTACGGACTCACCAAGTATGCGGTGTCGGGATTGGTGAAGTCGCTGACACCACGGCTCGCAGAGTTCGGCGTGTGCATCAGCGCCATCTGCCCCGGCTTCGTCGACACCCCACTGATCAGCGAGCGGGCCCGCGAATGGATCGCCGAATTGGGAATGCCACTCATGAAGACGGAACAAGTCGTAGACGCCGTAACCACGTCGGTGACACGACGCGTGAACGGCGCACATTGGATCGTCCTACCTGATCAGGACCCGATCCTTCACGAGCAGGCAACGGTGCCGTTTCCCACCAATCCGCAGTGACAACTCCAACGTTCAATCCGTTCGACCCGGCTTTCCGCGCCGATCCGCATCCGTTTTACGATGCACTCCGCGAACACGACCCCGTCCACGTTTCGTTGGGTGGCATGGTGGTGCTCACGCGATACAGCGATGTAGCCACGGTGCTTCGGTCCAACGATTACAGCCGCGACATCGAGAAGTCGGCCAAACCCATCGACGATCCAATTCGCAATCGCATGCGTGAACGCCGCCGCGACTCGTCGAAATCGATTCTCAACCTCGATCCACCCGATCACACGCGCCTGCGAAGACTGGTGTCGAAGTCGTTCACTCCGAGCGCCATCGAATCCCTCCGCCCGATGGTGCAGCGATTCGTTGACGAGGCACTCGACGCGGCCGAGCAACGTATCCGCGATGGCGCAACCTTCGAGCTCATCGACGATGTCGCCTTCCCGGTGCCGTTCTTGGTGATCTCGGCGATGTTGGGCATGCCCATCAGTCGTGCCGACGAACTCCGGGAGTGGTCACAGGTGATCACCCGAACACTCGAACCCACCGTGGGTCTTGCCGACCTCGAAGAAGCAGACGCTGCATTTGCCGGACTTCTCCCCTTCCTGGATGACACCATCCGTGAGCGTCGACGCAACTTGGGAAACGACATGCTTTCCTCGCTTATCTCCGCCGAAGAGTCGGGCGACAAACTCACGGCAGAGGAACTCGTCACCTTCGTGGTGTTGCTGTACATCGCGGGGCACGAGACCACCGTCAACCTGATCGGCAATTCGATGTTGGCCCTACTCCGCGCGCCGGAACAACTGCAGTATGCGCGCGACAATGGCCTCAACTCCAATGCCGTCGACGAGTTGCTTCGTTTCGATGGCCCGGTACAGCACACCGTTCGTGTGCCGTTGGTGCCCGTGCAATTCCAGGTGGGCGACCGCGTGGTGGATGTTGCCGCCGGCGAGCGCGTGCTCACCAGCCTTGGTGCGGCAAGCCACGACCCGAGCGTGTTCGAGAATCCGCATCGATTGGATTTGCGACGCCCAAACGCCAACAAACATCTGGGATTCGCAGCCGGGATTCACTATTGCCTTGGTTCGGCATTGGCGAAACTCGAGGCACAAGTGGCCATCGAGAGTCTTCTCCACCGATTTTCCAGGGTGGAGTTGGCGGACGAACCGAGCTGGCGTGACCGGCTTACGATTCGCGGGGTTGATCGTCTGGCGCTCGCAGTCGAGCGATGAGCGAACTGGTGTCCCATCGACGCCCACCCATTTGGAGGACTTCACCGTAGAAGTCGTTCACGATGGTGGTGATCGGCAAGTCGACGCCGAGTCGCTTGGCTTCATCCAAACAAATGGCGAGATCCTTGCGCATCCATTCCACCGCAAAGCCGAAGTTGAATTCGTTTCGCACCATGGTTTTTGAACGATTCGCCATCTGCCATGAGCCGGCGGCGCCTTGCGAGATGACCTCTACCAGGGCATCCGGATCGAGCCCTGCCGCCATCGCCAAGTTGAGGCCTTCACTCAAACCCTGGACGACACCTGCGATGCAGATTTGATTCACCATTTTTGCGAGTTGCCCTGATCCGGCGTTGCCAAGCCGCTTGCAGATCTTTGCGTAACTCATGATGACCGGATGGGCGCGGTCGAACACTTCCTGATCATCCGCACCGCACATGACCGAGAGCTGTCCGTTCTCTGCGCCTGCTTGCCCGCCCGAGACCGGCGCATCGATGAACCCGACGCCGCGATCAGAGCAGGTCGTTGCCAATTCGCGAGCCAACGTTGCAGATGCAGTGGTGTGATCGACCACGATGCCACCCTTGGCGATTCCGGCAAGCACTCCGTCGCCTCCATGAATCACCGAGCGCACGTCGTCGTCATTTCCGACGCAGACGAACACGATGTCAGCGCCGTGCGAAGCCTCTCGAGGGGTGCCTGCATACGATCCACCGTGTGCGGCCACCCACGCCTGCGCTTTTTGTGTGGTGCGGTTGTACACCGTAACGCTGTGGCCCTTTGCTGCAAGGTGGCGCGCCATTGGCCCGCCCATCACACCGAGCCCGACGAACGCGACCTTCATGACCACGCTGGACCTTCCGGTGTCACGTACGCCGAGGTAATGCCGCCGTCGATGATGAGGCTTTGGCCCGTCATCCAGCTGCTTTCGTTGGACGCCAGGAACAACGCACCGTTGACGATCTCGTGGGGCTCGCCAAACCTGCCCATGGGAATGTGCACGAGTCGCCGCTCACGCTTGGCATCGTCGCTGAGGAACTTTGCAAGGAGTGGCGTCATCACCGGACCCGGACACAACGCATTGGCACGGACACCTCGACGCGCGTAGATGGCAGCCATCTCCCGAGTCATTGCAAGCACCGCCCCCTTGGATGCGGTGTAGGCGATCTGCGGAGTTGCGGCACCGAGGTGCGCCACGAACGAGGCGACGTTCACGATCGACGAAGTTTCACCTGAAGTCTTGGCGGACTCGATCATGTGCGGAATCGCGTGCCGACACGCAAGGAGCACACCTTTCACGTTGATGTCCAACGTGGTGTCAATCACCTCGTCGGGCGTGTTGGTGGGGTCATCGTCGGCAGACAACATCACACCGGCATTGTTGTAGAGCACGTGGAGCTGACCGAAGGTTTTCACGGCAAATGCGACGGCGTCACGCACCGACGTGTCGCTGCTGACGTCACAATTCACGGCAGTCGCGGTGCCACCGGCTTGCGAGATGGCATGGAGCACGTCGGATGCGTCCCCGATATCGGCAATCACGACTCGTGCACCCTCGGCGGCGAAACGTTCCGCACCAACACGCCCCAAGCCGCTTGCCCCACCGGTGATGAGGGCAACCTTGCCGGCGAGACGTCCAGTCATCACTTACGCGCGCTCGAAGTAGCGCATGCGCTCCCAGTCGGTAACGGCGCCGTTGAACGTGGCCCACTCATGACGTGCCATGGTGAGCAAGTGGTGGTGCACATCGTCACCGAAACATTCTCGTGCAATGTCGCTGCGCTCCCACAAGTCGGCGGCTTCGGCGAGAGTCGCGGGGATCCTGGGCAGGTCTTTTGCGTCGTATCCGTTCCCTTGGTACGCATCGGGCAGCTGGAGACGATGACGTATGCCGTACAAGCCGGCGGCAATCGTGCCGGCGAACGCGAAGTACGAGTTGGCGTCCGCGCCAGGCACACGACACTCCACGCGCGTTGCAGCACCGTGCCCCACCACGCGATAACCGAGCGTTCGATTGTCGATACCCCACGCCACCGCAGTCGGCGCCCACGAACCTGGCTGGAATCGTTTGTAACTGTTCACCGTGGGACCCCACAGAATGCTGAAGTCGCGCGCAGCTGCCAGTTGACCCGCCAAGTACATGCGGAAGTGGTCGGTGAGCGCCGGTGCATGGTGGCGAGATGCGCCTCCTGGCACCCCATCGCCTCCGTCGAAGGCCGACCCCCGCACAGCTCCCTCGCTCAGGTGCCACAGGCTGGAGTGCACATGGCACGAAGAACCCGTTTCAGCGAAGTCGTACTTGGCCATGAACGTGACGCTTCGCCCGAGCCCGGCCGCAATCTCTTTGGCAGCCGTTTTGTACACCATGTTGCGATCGGCCATTTCCAGTGCGCGCGTGTACGCGAGGTTCAACTCGTGTTGACCGCGACCCGCTTCGCCTTTCGAAAACTCCACGGGAATGCCCGCTGCCTCCAAGCCGCGCCGTATTTCGCCCACCACATACTCGTCGCGAGTAGTTTGCGCGATTTGGTAATCCTCCATGAACGGCGAGTGTGGCGTGAGATCGCGATGACCGCGGGCGTGAATCTCTTCGTACGAGTCGCGGAACAGATAGAACTCGATTTCGCTACCGATCATCGGCTCGAGATTCATGCGTTGCGCTGCAATCACCTGGTCGCGTAGCACTTGACGTGGCGCCACACGAATTGGCTCGCCGGTCTTCACCGAAAACAGGTCACACAGGACGAGTGCCGTCTTGGGCACCCATGGGGTGATGCGAATGGTGGCGAAATCGGCTCGCGCCAACATGTCGCCGTAGCCCAGGTCGTAGGAAGCGAACCGGTATCCCGGAACCGCAACATCGTCGAAGTCGGTTGCAATGAGATAGTCGCAGTTTTCGGTGCCATGTTCGGCAACTTGCTCGAGAAAAAATCGGCCCGTGGTGCGCTTTCCGACGAGGCGACCCTGCAAATCGGGAAATGCCATCACCACCGTGTCGATGTCCCCCCGCTCGATGGCGGCGAACAACTCGTCGCGCGTTGGTTGCTTCACAGCATCACTCCGTCACGAGTGGGCTGGGCCAACATGACTTACTTCTTCTTGCTCGTCGCCTTGGGCTTGGCCGGCTTCTTGGCATCGGCCTTCTTCGAGTCCGCTTTGCGCTTGCCGCCCGTCGACGCACGCCCAAGTTCCTGCAACTGCGACTTTCCGCCGGCGCTGAGTACTCCCTTTTCGAGTGCGTCATCGAGGAAGCGCGTGGCCTCTTCGGTGCTGCAGCGCTTTGATGGCGCAATCTCGGAGATCAGGTTCAACCGCGCGCGCTCGTACATCGTTTTTTCTGCCGCGGAGAGTTGGTTCTCGCGATCGCGCGCCGCCAAGTTACGCACCACTTCGGCAACCTGATACACGTCACCGCTCTTCAGTTTTTCCTGGTGGTTCTTGAATCGGCGCGACCAGTTGGCTGGCACGCGAGGATCGGGCTTGGAGAGCACGTCCACGAGGTCTTGCAGTTCGCTCTTCGACACTGGCGGACGAATTCCGAGGTCGTACACCTTGGCGACTGGCACGGAGAGCGTCATGCCCTTGCCCGTGGCGTCGGTCATGACGGATTCAAGAATCAGGTAGTCCTGCACCACGTCGAATGCGCGCATGCGCTTGATCGCCTTCACGGTGCACGCACCGTGCTGGGGATAGATCACGGTGTCGCCTTTTTTGAATTTCTTCACGCTTACTCTTCCTCCAAGGGGTCGGTTCAGGCTAAGGCGTAGATACGCACGCGGATTGTCACGAAGTGGCGCCCCCGGCAGGAATCGAACCTGCAACCTACGGATTAGAAGTCCGTCGCTCTCTCCAATTGAGCTACAGGGGCTCGCTGGTTCCCGGCTCGCACCGTTCACCCGCCTTCCACGGTACGCAGGCATCGTTGTGGTGGGAGACGGTGTCGACGTGCTGTCCAGACTGGTCACCCACTTCCCACGTCATGCAACGGTGGAAGCCCCAGCTGGCGAGCCCCACCAAATATGACAGTTTCATTACAGACTGACCCAAAAGGTAAAGGACTTGTAACTGGTTTCGTGCCTATGTGAAGCCGGTCATGCCCTAGAACTGAATCGACCCCTCAAGGGCGGCCATCCGGTCGCTCGGGTTCACACAAAGGAAACAACAACAAATGGACAAAGTTGGCTGGATAGCTGATCTATCCGAAAGTCAGTACGAGCTGATTTACAACGGATTCTCCTTCGCGGTCGCCGCGATGGGTATCGGATTCGTGTACTTCCTCGTCTCCCGCAACCGCGTAGCACCGCAGTACCGCAGCGCCGTCACCATGTCGGCGATGATTTGCGGTATCGCCGCCTACCACTACTGGCGCATCTTCGGCCAGTTCGCCGACGGAGGCACATGGAACGAGGGCTACCGCTACGCGGACTGGCTCCTCACCGTTCCGTTGCTCGTCGCTGAACTCGTCGTTGTGTCAGGTCTGAGCAAGGAAGCCGCAAAGAAGGTCACCCCACGTCTCGTGGTCGCAGCCCTCTTGATGATCGCCACCGGTTACCCGGGCGAGACTGCAGCCGCCGGCAGCAGCACCCGCACGGTCTGGGGCATCATTTCGAGCATCTTCATGCTCTACGTGCTCTACGAATTGTTCGCTGGCGAAGTGGGCAAGTCCCTCAAGTCGCAGAGCGGAGAAGTGGGTTCGAAGTTGAACAACGTTCGCTACCTGCTCCTCTTCACCTGGGGTGTCTACCCAATCGCCTACATCTTGGGCGATTCGACCAGCTGGCTCTCCGAGACTCTCGGCTTGAGCGGCAGCGAAGCATCCACCGCGATCCAGTTCGGCTACACCATTGCCGACGTGTTGGCCAAGCCTGGTTACGGCTTGATCATCTTGGGCATCGCGATTGCTCGCTCGAATGCAGAGGGTTACCGAGCCGCCTAAGGCTCACGCAATTTGCCACCCTTCGGGGTGGTTGGAAAGGCCCCGGTCGAAAGACCGGGGCCTTTCTCATTCTCCACTGAGCCTCCGCCATGGTCTAGGTCGCGAGTAGCAACTGCAACCGTTGGGTGATGGCACCGTGAGACGGTGATGAAGCCGCAACCCACAGCACGAGGTCGTACACCTGATCATTGGTGAGTTGAGCAACGGATACCCCGTTGATTTCAAGGAACACTGCAGTCGACAACCAACCGAGCCGCTTGTTTCCGTCAATGAGCGCATGGTTGCCAACAATCGACTGCAAGAGCGCCCCGGCCATCTCGTAGATATCGCGGTATGCGTACTCACCCGCGAAGGTGGTTTGTGGGCGAAGGACTGCCGAATTGAGCAGGCCCATATCGCGCACCGGTACAGGATCACCCAGCAGCCTTCGACCAAGATTCACGACATCATTAATGTCAAGAAACCGAAGAGCTCGAGTCATTCGCCAAGTCGGCGCAACGCGTCGCCGTGCACTTTCATTATGAGCTCAGCGGCATCATCAATTCGACTGTGATGGTCGACACGAATGACCCACTCGCGCACAGCCGTGCGAGCTGCGTCTTGCATCGAAATGCCCTGTGCCTTTGCTGCCTTCTTCAGGCTCTGCTGTTCTGCTTTGGTGAGTCGGAGTGTCATGGCCATAGTCGTATGGTATCACTTTGATACCAAAGAAGCAAAGCTGGACTGACAGTGGTTTCAGGGGAAGGTGGGGTGGCGGGGGCACCAAGACCGACGCCTCCACGCGAGGCGCTGGCTAGGGGCGCAGGAGCAATTGGCGCAGGTAATTGAGAGCGCTGATTACCGCGAGTTCGCGCATCGTTTTGCGGTCGCCTGGAAGCATCACCGTGGTGGAGCTTGTGACGCCAGCCGGCATTGCCACCGCGATACACAGCGTGCCGACCTTGGCCCCATCTTGCTCGGCTGGGCCAGCAACTCCAGTGAGCGCCAATCCCACCGACGCACCGACGGTCCGACACACGCCGAGCGCCATGGCGCGGGCCGTGTCTTCGTTGATGACCGGACCTTTCGGCACACCGAGCACATCGAACTTCACTTCGCTCGCATAGGCCACCACCCCACCGCGCATGACGTCGCTGGCTCCGGGAGTTGCGGTGAGTCGTCCGGCAACCAATCCCCCTGTGACTGATTCGGCCACGCCAATGGTGAGATCACGCTTGCGCAACAGGTCGAGCACGACCGACTCCATGGTGTCGGTGTCGTATCCGAACACCACTTCGGGGATTACCGTTCGCACTCGCTCAGCCCACTCGTCGAGCAACGCGGTGACCGCTGCGTTGTCGGCACCACGACCGGTGAGGCGCACCTTGATGCCCTCCCAGCCGCTGGCGAGAAATGCAAGTGTGGGATTGCCAACCTTGTCGAGCTCATCGATGATCGGCTGCAGGCGTTCATTGAGACCGCTTTCGCTTTCACCCCACGTCCGCAAGACGCGCGAAGCAATCTTGCGCTGCTCGCCGGACCGCGACAACAAGTCCGGGAGGATTGCACGCTCGTACATCTCGTGCAATTCGTATGGCACACCGGGTACGGCATAGATGACTTTGTCACCCACAGGGCAGATGAGACCGGGGGCGGTACCGCGTTGTTGCTCGATGACGTGCGCCCCGACGGGCACCATCGCCTGGCGGAGATTGTTCTCACTCATCTTGCGATTGCGGCTGGCGAACATGTGGGCGATTCGATCGGCGATTACTTCGTCGAGCTGCAGCTCCACACCCATGACTTCGGCAATGGCCTCTCGCGTGATGTCGTCGTGGGTGGGCCCGAGACCACCGCACACGATGATGGCATCAGCATCGCGCAATACCGACCGCAACGCGGCAACGATTCGCGCCTGATTGTCGCCAACTTTCACCTGCAAGCACGAGTCGAGGCCTGCGGCGGCAAGTTGTTCGCCCAACCACGACGAGTTGGTGTCGACAATCTGCCCGAGCAGCAATTCGGTACCTACGGCAACGACGTCACAACGCACTGGCGGGCCTCCCTCGTTCGGCAACGGCTTTCCAGGCATATTGCGCACCTGACAACAAGGTGAGTCCAACCGCCAGCCACAGCAGCGACAACCACAACCAGCGTTCGTCGAACGTCAGTGGCATCAAGGCTCCGGCCACCGCCAATTGCTGGCTGAGCGTCTTGATTTTTGCGGTGCGGCTTGCCGGCATCGACACGCCTTTGGCGCCGGCCACCACCCGGTACACGCTGACGATCACTTCACGCGTCGCAATGATGATGACGGGCAACAGCCAGAACACGCCGCGCGATACCAAGGTGAACATGGCGCCGAGCACCAGCACCTTGTCGGCCAGTGGGTCGAGGAATGCGCCACTGCGGGTGATGCCGTGACGGCGCGCCAGGTAGCCGTCGATGCCGTCACTTGCACACAACACGAACCACACGGCAAGTGCGACCCACGAGCCACCGGGTTCGACGGGAATCATGGTGAACAGCAGCGGGGAAACCACGATGCGCCCAACGGTCACGGCGTTCGCCCACGTGATGAGCGCGTTTGGGTCAACCGGCACTGGACGACTCCTCGCGGTCACCCAAAGCACGAGTTGCCCCTTCGGCGACGAGGTCGGGGCCTTCAGCATCGACGATGCGCACCTTGGCGAAACTACCCGTTGTGAGCGATTCGGGCACCCGCACGATGCCATCAATCTGCGGGGCTTCGCGGTGGCTGCGACCCGCGCCCGGTTCGTCGACCAGCACCTCCACCACTTCGTCGATCAGGTCGTCTCGCTTGGCGGCGGTGATGGCATCTTGCAGCTCACGCAACTCGGCAATGCGCTCGTGCATCAACCCGGCCGGCACCTGGTCGGGCAGATCGACGGCGTAGGTGCCCTCTTCGGGGCTGTATTCGAAGAATCCACACCAGTCGAGTGACGCCTCACGCACGAACGACAGCAGTTGGTCGTGGTCGTCCTCGGTTTCACCCGGGTATCCGACGATGAAGTTGCTGCGGAAGGCAGCCTGCGAGTCACGGGAGCGGATATCGGCGATGCGCTTTAGGAATCGTTCTCCATCACCCCAACGTCGCATACGACGCAAATGGGGCTTCGACACGTGTTGCAGCGAAAGATCGAAGTACGGCACGCCACTCGCCAGAATCGCGTCGATGAGTTCGTCGCTGAGATCACTCGGGTACAAATACAGCAGTCGCGTGCGGGGCACCCTTGCGCTCACCGCCTGCACAAGCGGCACGATCGAACCGGCGCCGAGTTCGTCGGGGCGGTCTTTGCCGTAACTGGCCAAGTCCTGGGCTACCAGCACGATCTCTTTGGCTTGCAACTCGTCGACTTCCTGCAGAATGCTGTCGACGTCGCGGCTTCGCTGCGGGCCGCGGAACGACGGAATCGCACAGAACCCGCAGTTGCGATCACAACCTTCGGCAATTTTCACGTACGCCCACGGTGTGGACGACTTGGGTCGCGGCAAGTTGAGCAAGTCGAACGACGGCACGGTTTCGCTCCTCACCGCGAGTGACGGCTTCTTGCCGAGGGCGATCGCTACACCGAAGCCCGCGATCTGGTCGGCTTCCGGCAAGTTGGCACGCAACTCGTCGCCGTAGCGCTCAGCCATGCAGCCCGTCACCACGAGTCGCGCACCCTTCTTTCGGCGCTCGCTCAACGCCAAGATGGTGTCGATGCTCTCCTTGCGTGCTTCCTCGATGAAGGCACAGGTGTTCACCACCACCACGTCGGCTTGCGATTCGTCCTCGGTGGCCGTGAGGCCCTGCGCCAGCAACGTGCCGACGATTTTCTCGGAGTCAACTTCGTTCTTTGGGCATCCGAGCGTTTCGACGTAGAAGCGCGATGCCACGCACTCAGGCTACGAGAACACCGCCCGACAACGGGGACGATGGATTCATACAGCGCCTAGCGGTGGAGCGCCAATCCCTCACTCGCCCACGACACCACCGCCACATCGCCGACGCCGGAGCGCGTGATGTACGCCGTTCGCAGATCGGGGCCGCCAAAGCAGATGTTGGTGGTCATCACGTCGCCCGACTCCACAAATCGCACCACTTCACCAGATGGACTGATGACCGTAATGCCGCCTGCGGGTGCAATGGTCGCGACGCACACGTTGCCGTCACCGTCGATTGCGAGTGAGTCGAGATACACCAACTTCGGTGATGCCCACAACAGGTGATGCGTGTCGAACGGCGTCACCGGCGCAACCACTCCGGGTGCCACGATGTCTCGTACCCATACGCGGGCAGCGTGGGTTTCGGCGTAGTACAACTTGGTACCGTCGGGCGAGAGTCCGATTCCATTGGCGGCCTCCACCGGAAACACCACTTCATTGATGTGTGATCCGTCGAGCTTGGCGTAATAGATGGATGTGCGATCACCACTTCGTTCGTGACGAATGCCGTGGTCGGTGAAGTAGAACCCACCCTTGCCATCCAGCACCACGTCGTTCGGTCCGCGCAGCGGGTGACCATCACATGAGTCGTACAACAGGGTGAGCACACCAGTCTTGGGATCGACTCGCTCGATACGGCCGCCGGTGTATCGCGAGGGGTCGAATGGTCCGGGCAACATCAAGCCGCCGAGATCGATGGGTGTAAACGATCCACCGTTGTTGCACACGATCAGCGAACCATCGGCACACTCCGCCAAACCGTTGGGCCCACCTGGCACGTCGGCCACCACCTTCGTGGAGCCGTCAGACATAATCCGCGTGATGCGCTCACCGAACATTTCGACGACGAGCACTGATCCGTCGTCGCATGCGACCGGACCCTCCGGAAACTTGAGACCCTTGCCGATGATGTCCATGGGCGAACAGTAGCGGCTCAGGAGCCCTGGATCTTCTCCCACTCCTCGAGTGTCATGAGCACCTCACGGGGCTTGGAGCCTTCGCTCGGACCCACGATGCCACGCTGCTCCAGCAAGTCCATCAGACGACCGGCTCGGGCAAAACCCACCTTCAACTTTCGCTGCAACATCGAGGTTGAGCCCAGTTGCGTTCGCACGATCAGGTCGATGGCGTGCTTCAACAGCTCGTCGTCATCTTCGTCGCCCGTCGTGCCGCCCGGCAACTCGCCTGCCCCGGCACCCGTGCCGCCACCTTCGATTCCCGACACGTACGACACTTCGGGGGCTTGGCGCTTCCAATGCGCCGTAATGGTGCGGACTTCGCTTTCGCCCACCCAGGCTGATTGCACACGCTGCGCCACGCTGGTGTTGCCGGGAAGCATCAAGAGGTCGCCTTTGCCCACGAGCTTCTCTGCACCAGGCTGATCCAGGATCACGCGACTGTCGGTGAGGCTGGAGACGGCGAACGCCATTCGTGCTGGAATGTTGGCCTTGATCACACCGGTGATCACGTTCACGCTCGGGCGCTGCGTAGCAACGATCAAGTGGATGCCAACTGCGCGCGCCTTCTGCGCAATGCGGGTGATGCACTCCTCCACGTCGCGTGCTGCCACCATCATGAGGTCGTTCAGCTCGTCAACCACCACCACGATGAAGGGCATACGGTCGAACTTCTTGGTGGCTTCGGCGGCGGTGTCGTCGCCAGAGTTCAGCTCGCCGCGGTCGTACGCAGCGTTGTAGCCACTGATGTCGCGGAATCCGGCTTCCACCAGCACGTCGTAGCGACGTTCCATTTCCTTCACTGCCCAGCCGAGTGCGTTGGCGGCTTTCTTCGGCGCCGTAACTGGCTGCGTCAGAAGATGTGGCAACCCTGCGTACTGTCCCATCTCCACTTGCTTCGGGTCGATGAGGATCAGCTTCACTTGCTCTGGCGTGGTGCGCATGAGGAACGAGGTGATGATGCAGTTGAGCACGCTCGACTTACCCGCACCCGTTGCACCGGCAATGAGCAAGTGTGGCGTGGTGGAGATGTTGAGAAACACCGGGCGACCCGCGATGTCCTTGCCCACTCCAACTTCCAGCGGATGCAGTGCCGACTTCGCTTCCGGGGCGGTGAGCAGGTCGCCGAGGGACACCAAGTCGCGTGCGTCGTTGGGCACCTCGATGCCGATTGCCGAACGTCCGGGAATCGGTGCCAAGATTCGAACGTCGATTGCCGCCATCGCATAGGCGATGTCTTTGGACAATGACGTGAGACGCGCAACCTTCACACCTTCGCCGAGTTCCAACTCGTAACGCGTCACCGTGGGGCCGCGGGTGAAACCAACCAGCTTGGTGTCCACGCCGTGCGAGGACAGCGCAGCGACAAGAGCGTCACCGCGCTCGGCTACGGCATCTTCATTGGCACGTTTGTTGCTGGTGAGAGCAAGCATGTCGAGTGGTGGCAAGTTCCACGACGACGGCTGCGCGCCGGGACCAAGTGGCATCTGTTGCTGCTCCGCACGAGCCGATTTGCCCGATGCATTGGGTTTGCTTGATGAACCCGGCTTGGCCGATGCTGGGGCAACGCTCGGCTCCTGTGCAGGTGGCACGATGCGCAGACGACGCTTGCGGGGCTTTCGCTCGGGTTCGCTTTCTCCGGCTTGTTCGCCGCCTTCGGTGTCGAAGTCCCCGTCGGTGCGATGGTCGTACAGCTCACCGCGTGCTGCAGCTTCGTGCTCTCGACGTGCAGCATCGAGGTCGTCGATACCGGCAACTACTCCGCCGTCACGCTCGGCGTCGTACGGCTCGTCGCTCGCACCACCATCGCGATAGCGACGTGCGGCATCGTCCAATTTCTTGAACAGCCCCGCAATCCATCGTGCGAGGTCGGGCAGTGATTTTGCCGTTGCCAACATCAACCCCAGCACGATGGTGGGCGCCAGGATGACTACTGCACCCACTGGCGACAGCGATGATTCGAGCGGCTCGCCCACCAACCAGCCGAGCCATCCGCCTGCACCTTCGAGTGCGCCGAGCGAAATCTCCAGATCGTTCGCCGCCAGGAAGACGTGCATGACACCCAGCAACGCCACCGAGACCACCAGCCACCCGAAGGTGAGCCTCACGCGGTGCTCGATGCTCACTCGCTTGAGGAGTGCCACGCCAAGACCGAGGCAGACCAGCGGCAGGACGTATCGACCCAGCCCCACCGTCCAGCGCAACGAGGTGTCGAGTCCACGTCCGACCGGACCGACCACGCTTACGTAGACCGACAGCGAGAGGAGTACTCCCAACACCATGAAGAACATGCCCATCAGTTCGCCCGCGCGCTCGGCGAGGATCGGCTTCAAGACGGGCTCGCCCTGCACCACCCGGAACTTCACCGAGGGGTCGACGTCATCGTGGGTCCGGACGTGCTGCCCGGTGGCCCCCTGTCGCTGGGTTCGCGCGCGCGACGAGCCTCGTTCTGACCTAGATCCCACGGATACAAAGTACTCAGTGGCTGCGTGATGCTGGTGGACGCCTCGTTGCATTTGTCGTGGAGTGTGCCCGACGCGAACGCGATGGCGATGGCGATCGGGGGAACCGTGGCGTCGTCCGAGCCTGACGCAATCCGACGATGAGCCCGAGCAGCAGCAGTGTGAGGAGTGACTCATCGTCGAGCAACACATTGGAGAAGACGATGAAGCTCAGCACGACAAGACCGGCAGGGATGAGACCAATCGTTACGGTCAGTCGGCGTAGTCCCAACTCTCGTCGGTGCTGACGCTCAAACTTCTGGTCACGTACCCATCGAATCGCAAATGCCGTGGCGGCCGGGGCGAGAAGTAGTACCACCCAACGGCTGACCGCGAGTTCTGCTCGCAGCAGCGCACCAACCAGTTGCGTCGCCACGATTCCGACCGCATAGAAGACCGTGACGCCGACGGCTATCGCAACCGGCAGAGCCGACGATTGCTTGATTCGACGCGCGACCGCCGAGGCAAACATTGGAGCAACAACGTAAGTTGAGGCAACGACGATCGCGGCGCGCCAGTCATCAGTCCCGGCAGCACCACCGCCGAGTACCACTCCGACAAGCGTGGTAACGCCCGCGACAAGGCCGGCCAGAGGGTCGACCGCGCTGAGCAGCATCAAGACGGCAAAGCCCAGGCTGCTCGGGAATACCGGCACGAAGTCATTGGTGATGAGTCCGGACAGAACGAAGCCGGCAGTCGCGAGCGCCAAGGAGTACCTGCGATTGCCGAGCACTCGTATCGACAGTGAATCATCGACAATCGCGTTCATTGCGCGGGGCACATAGCGCCGCGATGCAACCAGCGGTGCGATTCCGTTGTAGGCGACTATCAACATCAAGAGCATGAGCAGGCCGATCCAACCCGACGCCTGACCATTGCCGATCGGTTTGCTTGCCGAGAATGCATCCAAGAATGAGCGATTGACGTCGTCAAGAGTCACCGTTCCTTCTTGGGCCGCCATGAATGCCGCTTCGTCGAGCAGCATCACACCAAATGCCACCTCCTTTACTGCCGTGGCGCCAGCGCTCACACTGGTACCAGGAGTTGAGTTTGGTGCGAACACGAGAATGCGCAGGGTGTGCTGGCCGAAACCAACGTCATTCGGTAGCGAAGCGATGCTGCGGAACGAACCGTCTTCTGCTGCGATAGCTGTCGCGATGAGCGCTGGCTTCGAGTTCAACCAAACTTGAACTGAACTCTTTGGCGCGTAGCCGGAACCTGTGGCAAGGAAGAACGAAGAGCGTGCGACCACAATGGCGCGCTCACTCAACAGTGGCTCCTCAATCACACCATTTGGAACATCGTCGTCGAGCCGAACAGCAGACACCGCCACACTCGTGCCACCTGCTGCAACTTCCACCGATGTCTGACCGACGTCTACGGTGACGGCTGCGTCAAGTGGACCGATATTGCCACGGGCCTGTGCTTCTCCAAGGTCGACAATCAACGGCTCGTACGGCGGAATGGTCGTTGTGGTGGTGGTGGTGGTTGTTGGCGGCGTGGTGGTGGTCGTCGGAGGCGTGGTAATTGGCGGTGTTGTTGATGTCGTCGGCGTCGTGGTGCTCGTGGTCGTTGTCGGTCTCGCCGTTGTGGTGGTCGGTCTCACCGTTGTCGTGGTCGTTGTCGGTCTCGCTGTTGTGGTGGTCGGCCTCACCGTTGTAGTGGTCGGTCTCACCGTTGTCGTTGTCGTTGTCGGCCTCACCGTTGTGGTGGTCGTTGTCGGCCTCACCGTTGTCGTTGTCGTTGTCGACGTGCCGCGAACCGTCGTCGTCACGGCACTTCGAATTGTCGTTGAAGTAGTCGTGGTCGTTCGGCGACGAATGGTCGTGGTCGTCGTAGTTGTCGTTGTCGTGGTTGTCGTGGTCGTTGTCGTCGTAGTAGTTGTCGTCGTTGTCGTAGGAGGTGGCGGCGGATTCAACGTGCTTGCGTCATACACCGCAGACGACGCGCCCGGGCCCGCACTCGTCACCGCGCGCAGGCTCACCGAGTAGGTCGTCGAGGGGTTGAGGCCGGAGATGGTGAGTGGCGAAGTCACATTGCCAGTTCCGAAAGCACTCCAGGTGGCGCCGTTATCCAGCGACCATTCGTATGCGGTAATCGCTGAACCGCCGTTGTTGCCGGCGGTGAACGACAGCTGCAGTGAGTTGATCGTCGCCTCGTGGGAGTTGATCGTCGGAGCACTGGCTGTAATCGCCAAGATCTCGAATGACCTGATGACGTCCGTCGCCGCGAGGTGGTTCGTTGCTTCGGCAGCCGATGCCTTGATGCTGCAGGTTCCGATGAGCTTCATCGTGATCGATAGCCCGCTCGTTGTGCAGGTGCTCGTGGTATCGCTCACGATGGCGACGGTCGCGTCCGATGTGGTCGTCGGCGCAACATCGAAGGGTGTCACGGAGTAACTGCGGTTAGTAATCGCCCCAAAGTCGATGATTTGGACAACCTTGTTGATGGTGATGGTCAACACGTTGGACTCTGCTGTGCCGTACCCCAACGATGCCGCCTTCGTCGCTTGGACCGTGCAGAGTCCCGCTCT
>Ga0208364_1000063_pt1 | contig 26576 bp, 52 predicted proteins | sample LakMenEpi08Jun12_FD_150680 | JGI IMG/M metagenome (GOLD analysis project Ga0208364, IMG submission 150680) | Freshwater microbial communities from Lake Mendota, WI - 08JUN2012 deep hole epilimnion (SPAdes) | ecosystem: Environmental > Aquatic > Freshwater > Lake > Epilimnion/Euphotic zone ...
CGGAACGACACCCCTACGGAAAGGACTGTGAGAGATGGATTTCCTGATTGAAGACCAGCCGACCGAGACCGTGACGCACGAGCGGGCGATTGTCCCCGCCGGGCGGCACGAGATGTTCGTGAAACTGTGCGAGGAAGGGACGAACGAGTACAAGCGGCATGAGACCAACCCCGACGGGAAGTGCCTCAAGCTGCGGCTCGCGACGGTTGAGGGCGACTACAAGTTCGTCTTCGACGATATCCCGCATCACCTCGGGTGGCGGGCCGCGAACCTCGCGGATGCCTTGGGCATCAAGCCCGTCGATGGTCGCCTCTCGCTCTCGCCCAGCGACATCGAGGGGCAGACGCTCGTGGTGGAGATCAGCCACTACACGAGCAAGGCGGGGAAGACCTCGGCGGTCGTGAAGCGGTACGTGCCGCTCGCGGCGACGCAGCCGAAGCCCGCCGCGATCAAGCCCAACCCGAAGCCGCCGGTCGAGCGTCTGCCGGGCGATGACATCCCGTTCTAGTGGCACATCGGCACGCGGTTGCCCTAGTGGCTGCGATGCCACGTCTGCCGCCAAGCACTTCAGAGGCGTCGTATCAGTGCAGTCGAGGCTGCGGTTTCCTCCCTTGTTACGCGGTGACTCGACCGACCGCCGCACGTTACGCGGCAAATACACCCCAAGGAAAGGAAGCCATGACCGCATCGAGCCACAACGCCGCAGCCGTCGCCGCCGTCATCCGGCGAGCGTTGACCCAAGACGAGGACACGCCATCGGAGGAGCGGCTTTCGTTCCGCGTGCTGGCGGAGGCAGCGTTGCCGCTGCTTGAGCAGATGGCTCGCGAAGAGGATCTCGCATGACCAGCGTCAACGAAGGCACCGCCCCGATCCTGCGGCTGAAGTCGCTCGCCGATCGCCTCGTCGCGATCGAAGCGGAGAAGCGGCAGCGGGGGGACTTCGACTACGTGGCCCTGGTTCCCGAGGCGGCTGCCGCGTTGCGGGAACTCGCGGCGATCAAGTTCGAGGCGTGGAAGGTAGAGAACCCGGAGCAGGAACGGTACTTGCCGCCGAAGCGGTGGAGAGGGGACTGAGCATGATTGCAGCATCTGACCGATACACAGCGTTTCTCGAAACGAAGCAGCAACTCGACGGCGACCACGGGTTCACGCCCGACTTTATGCCGGGCTGGCTCTTCGATTACCAGCGACATCTGATCGAGTGGGCTTGTCGCAAGGGTCGCTCGGCGATCTTCGCCGACTGCGGCATGGGCAAGACCCCGATGCAGTTGGTGTGGGCCGAGAACATCCGCCAGCAGACCGGCAAGCCCGTGCTGATCGCCACCCCTCTCGCGGTCAGCTACCAGACCGTCGAAGAGGCGAAGCGGTTTGGAATCGAGGCGGTGCGGTCAACGGGCGGCAAGCCCGAGGCGGGCATCGTGGTGACGAACTACGAGCGGCTGCACAACTTCGACCAGGGCGACTACGGCGGCATGGTCTGCGACGAGTCGAGCATCCTCAAGAACTTCGACGGCTCGACCAAGGCTCTCGTCACTGAGTTCATGCGGCTGATCCCGTACCGCCTGCTCTGCACCGCGACCGCCGCACCGAACGACTACCACGAGCTCGGCACGTCCAGCGAAGCCCTCGGATATCTCGGCTATCAAGACATGCTCTCGCGGTTCTTCAAGGAGGATGTCATCAAGGACTACCTCGGCTGGGGTCGCAAGAGCTACCGCTTTCGCGGTCACGCAGAGGAGCCGTTCTGGCGGTGGGTCTGCTCGTGGGCTCGGGCGTGCCGCAAGCCCTCCGACCTGGGCTTCGATGACGGGAAACTCGTGCTGCCGCCGCTCCGCGAGCACGAGCACGTCGTGCATAGCAGCAAGACGCGGGCCGGGATGCTGTTCTCCCTGCCGGCTGACACCTTGCAAGAGCAACGCGAAGAGCGACGAATCACGCTCGAAGACCGCTGCGAGGCTGCGGCCGGGCTCGTGGCATCGCACTCTGGATCGTCGGTCGTGTGGTGTCACCTCAATGACGAGGGGGATCTACTGGAGCGGATCATTCCTGACTGCCGGCAAGTGAGTGGGTCGCAGAGCGAAGACGAGAAAGAAGAGCTCCTGCTCGCGTTCCAAGCGGGGCAACTGAAGCGGCTCGTGACCAAGCCGAAGATCGGTTGTTTCGGGTTGAACTGGCAGCACTGTCACCACGTCGTGACGTTCGCTTCCCACTCGTGGGAGCAGTACTACCAAGCCGTGCGTCGGTGCTGGCGGTTCGGCCAGACGCAGCCCGTCGATGTGCATGTCATCGCCACCGAGGGCGAGGTCGGCGTGCTCGCGAATCTGCGACGCAAGGCGAATGCCGCCGATCGGATGTTTGAGTCACTCGTTCGGCACATGGGCAACGCCCTGGCCGTCGATCACCGCAGGACGTTTCCCCATAGTGAAAGGATTCCGAAATGGCTGTCAGCGAGCAAGTAATCACCGATGACTACGCGATCTACAACGGCGACTGCTGCGAGGTGCTCCAGAGCATCCCCGACGAGTCGGTGCATCTCTCGATCTACTCGCCGCCGTTCGCGGCGGATGGTGCGGGGTGCCTGTACCACTACTCCAGTTCTGAGCGTGACCTCTCGAACTGCCGTAGTCACCAAGAGTTCTTCGACCACTACGCATTCGTGGTCGGCGAGATCCATCGCGTGACGATGCCGGGCCGGTTGTCGGCGGTGCATTGCATGGACATCCCGAGGAAGACCTCGCCCGGCGGGCTTGTGGATTTTCCCGGTGAGATCATCCGCCTGCACGAGTCGCTCGGCTGGCGGTTCTGGTGCCGTCACTTCATTTGGAAGGAGCCGCTCGGTGTCCGCAACCGCACGATGGCGAAGGGACTCGCCCACAAGCAAGTCGTGACCGACGCGAGCCTGTGCGACGTGGCATCTGCGGATTGCCTGTTGCTCTTCCGCAAGGACGGGGAGAACCCGGTGCCGGTCGCGAACCCGAACGGGCTGCTGGAGTACGCGGGCGAGCGTGAGATCCCGGCCGAGTTGCTCACCTATCGCGGGCACAAGGGCAAGCAGATCGAGAACCGCTACTCACACTGGATCTGGCGGCAGTACGCGTCGGCATTCTGGGATGACATCCGATTGGAGCGGACGCTGCCCTACAAGCAGGCCCGCGAGGACGATGACGAGCGGCACATGCACCCGCTGCAACTCGACGTGATCGAGCGGATCGTGCAACTGCGGAGCCTGCCCGGCGAGACGGTGCTCACGCCTTTCATGGGCGTCGGGAGTGAGGCATACGGGGCGGTGCTCAACGGTCGCAAGGCGATCGGCGTGGAGCTCAAGCCCGCCTACTACCGGCAGGCTGTCACGAACTTGGAAGAAGCGGCGAAGGGGCGGAAGACCGAGGCGACCCTCTTCGACGCGGAGGCCGTGGCATGAACTGGCTTCGCAACATCTTCCGCCCCCGACCTTCCCGCGATCTGAGGCAACTCGCCGAGTCGCTGGAGGCTGAGAACGAACGGCTCCGCGAGGAGAACCGGCGACTGCACACGCTCTGCCGGGCGTTGCGGGACGTGAACGAACACCTCGACAAGCGGCTGCTCGCGGAGGAGACGCGATGAACACGCTCGAAGACCTACCGCTCTTCCAGCGGCACAGCATCACCAGCCGGGCCGCAGCCGAGTCGCTGACGCCGGCCACGGTGAACGCGTGCCAGCGGAAGGTACTCGACTACCTCGCGGATCACCCCGAAGGGGCGACCGATGAGCAGATGCAGTTGGGCATCCCGATGCCGCCGAGCACCCAGCGGCCCAGGCGGATCGAGCTTGTGGCGAAGGGGATGATCGTCCAGGCGGGCGAAGGGAAGACGCGGAGCGGACGGCGGGCGGTGAAGTGGCAGATCACGGCGGCGTCGCGTTGACGTGCGGCCGGGGATGGTGAAAGGGCACGAAAGCAAAGGAGACCAGACATGAACGTAGCGGTTTTGGAGAGAGCGAGCCATGCCAACGGAGCGCATGGATTGCGAACTGAAAAAGTTTTTGTCACGCCCCAGATGGCTGCTGCGTGGCTCGAAAAGAACGTGGACAACCGGAAGGTCATTCATGGGCACTTGAAGTCTCTCGAAGCGTTTTTCCGTCGCGGAGAGATGAAGCTCAATGGGCAGACCATCAAGTTCAGCGTGACGGGCAGGCTGCTCGACGGGCAGCATCGGCTCATGGCTTGCGCCAATACCGGGGTCGGGTTCTGGACGCTCGTTGTCTACGGGCTTGAGGAAGACTCTTTTGACACGATTGACGTTGGCGGAAAGCCCAGGCAAGTCAGGGACATTCTGGGCATTCGAGGAGAGGCGAACGCTCGCGATCTCGCTGCCGCGTTGAACTCCCTGAACGATTTTGTTGAGTCTGGCGGCGGCTTTTACGACGGAAGGTCGCGTTCGTTTTCGGTTGCGGTTGCGGATCAGTTGCTGAATCGACATCCGATGATTCGCGAAAGCGTGACTCGGCTCTCAACGCATCGCAACTTTCTCTGGCGTAACGCAACTTGCTACTGCTTGCATTACTTGTTCAGCCTCTCGAATGAGACACTGGCCGAAGACTTCGCCAGCATTCTGATTGAAGGGGCGAGCGACATCGACCGCCCGTTCAACCGTTTTCGGGAAAGCCTTATTCGCACTGACAAGTTGAAGGCTAGGCACTCCATGCGGGTGAACGCTGCGAGGGCGATCAAGTCCTTCAACTTCGAGAAGTCTGGGAATCGTCCTCGCGTCATTGTCTGGCGAGACGGGGAGTCGTTTCCGCAGATTGATGGCCTCGACATGACCGCAGTCTGATCGACGCCGCCCTCGTGACAGGCACGACGCCGCTTCGACGCGGCGGGGCGGAATGGAGGAGATCGAGTATGGAAAGCGGACTCTGGTTCGTGATTGACGTGGCGATTCAGGCAGAACGATTTGGCATCCCTGTTGAGTCTCTCACGTCTTCGTCGCTTGCTATCAGGGCGAGGTTATCGCGATTGCCGAAACACATGAAACGCAGCGTGGATGAGTATCGGGTGGGGCTTGGCATGGCTCCGCTTTGGGGATTCGTTCCTTCATATCCACCTCATGAATACGGTGCAGTTGCCCTTCGTCGCAGATTGAATCGAGACAGCCAGAGACGCTGCCGCGAGAGAAAACGAAAGGCCAAGGATGGCACGCCAAACGGTTGACCACTACATCCCGTTCTTCGGTCGCGACTTCTACGCGAGCACCGCCATGTGGACGGCCGAGGAGGTCGGGCACTACATGCGGCTCCTCATCATCCAATGGGATGCCGGGAGCCTGCCGTCGGATCTCGCCCGCCTGGAGCTCGTCTCCCCTGGCGTCGGCAAGGTGTGGGATCTGCTCGTGGAGAAGTTCCCGCTCGGGGAGGACGGGCTGCGGCGGAACCACCGGATGGAGGAGCACCGGATCAAGGCTTCCGAACTCCAAGCCGCCCGGTCTGAGGCTGGCAAGATAGGCAACGAGAAGCGGTGGGCGGATCGCAAGGCGATCGCAAACGGATCGCAAAGCGATCGCAAAGCGATCGCAAACGGTATCGCAAACGGTATCGCAAAAACATCGCCTCCATCCCCATCCCCATCTCCATCCCCAAATACAAACTCCATCCCCGTCTCCAAAGAAGAAAACACACACACACACACCGCCTGCGGCGACGATTTTCGGCAGCCGGGCTGGGCAGCCGACGAGTGGGCGAGGTTTGTGGGGGTCTGGAACCAGACCGCCCGTGCAGCCCGCTGGGAGCCCCTCATAGCCCCGTCGGCTTGGGTGGAGTATGCCGCGTCGCCCGGCTGGCAGCAGCGGGCGTACGCCGCCCTGGAGCGTCTGCCGGGGTGTGAGTTCTTCGAGACCCCGTTGGCGGTCACGAAGTTCTTCGAGTTCGTGGATCGCATCTTGGCGGGTGAGTTTGACAGGCAACGGCAGGATGGACGGCGGCCCAAGCAGCGAACAGGAGGGAACCTGTGAGGACGTGGGACGAGAACAAGACCGCGATCAATCAACTCTGGCCCAGCCACGAGTGGAGCGACGAAGAGGCGAAGCTCGTGCGGGAGGATCTCTCCCCGCTCGATCAGCCGACGCTCTATGACGCGATCCGCAACGCCAAGCGGAAGCACGACACCCCGTTCGTGCATCTGAAGTGGCTGCTTGATGAGTACCGCGAGCTCTCGTCATCCAAGCGGCACGCATTGAAGGCGAGCAAGCCGAAAGACCCGAAGCTCCAGATCAGCATTGATGACGATCTCGATCGGAAGTTGGCGGCTGACTTCGTGGCATGGATTGACGATTGCGACCCCGAGCACTTCGGTGAGGTCGAGACCAGGGTGCTCGACAAGTTGCCGCAGATGCACTCGCTCTCGGCTCTCAAGGTTCTGAGTTACGCCCGGTCAAGGTTGCTGGGGCAAGAGACCCAGTTCGGACGGGTCACAAAGTCGGGCGACATCGAGCCCATCCAAGTTCTTCGCAAGGAGGTGACATGAAGACGATCGAACGACCGCCGCTGACGAAGCGGCAGAAAGCGGTGTACCGCTGGATCGTGAACACCTACGCGGAGCGAGGCTACGGCATCGGCGTCCGCGAGATCGGCGAGGCGTTCGGTTGGGCGTCGCCCTCGGCGGCGTACTGCCATCTCGTCTATCTCGAAAAGCGGGGCTACGTGACCCGCGTGCCGGGGCGTGCAAACAGCATCGTGCCGATCGGGGGTGACGAATGAAACGCCGCCCCCTCCCGCCCGGCGATGTCGCCAATCTCTGCGAGGCTCACTCGTGGGATGACGATCTGAACGACGGTGCCCGCCGTGCCTTGGAGCTCGCCCACCATCACATCCGCCGGCTCGCGGCCCGCGCCTCGCGGTGTGCGATGCGAGCCGAGCGGATGGAGACGCAGTGCGAGCGGCTCCAAGACGACAACCGCCGGATGGCGAAGTACCTCCAGACGTTGCTCGCCCAGAAAGGCGGTGCCGCATGATGTACGCCAGCGTGTGCGACGGCATCGGGGCGGCTCACGTTGCTTGGCAGCCGCTCCGCTGGCAGTGCCAGTGGACGAGCGAGATTGAACCCTTCCCGGTTGCAGTGGTCGAACACCACTACGGATTTCGCAACCTCGGGGACATGACGGCAATCACGGAGGAGATGCTAGATGCGCCAGTTGAACTTCTTGTCGGAGGCACCCCATGCCAATCATTCTCGGTCGCAGGGCTTCGAGGCGGATTGGATGACCCGCGTGGCAACCTGGCCCTCCGATTCGTCCAGCTTGCTGCTGTCATGCAGCCCAAATGGATCGTTTGGGAAAACGTGCCGGGCGTCCTCAGTAGCGGCAAAGGACGGGATTTTGGAACCTTCCTCGGGGCGTTGGGCGAACTCGGGTATGGGTTCGCCTACCGCGTTCTTGACGCTCAATGGTTTGGAGTCGCCCAACGCCGCCGCCGTGTGTTCGTTGTCGGCCACCTTGGAGATTGGCGACGTGCCGCAGCGGTACTATTTGAGCGCGAAAGCGTGTTCGGGAATCCTCCGACGCGCGGAAAGGCGAGGGAAAGAGTTACCGGCGCAGTTACGGCTCGCACTGGCCGCAACGGCGGATCAGCAAACGACGACGTAGACAGCGGTCGCATCGTCGCCTTCCATCCCACGCAAGACCCGATCAGCAGCGTGGACGGCTCGACGCATGCGATGGGCTGCGGCTCAAAGGGCGGGTGCTGCACGCAGGCGGTGGCGTTCAAGCCTGGGCAGAGCGAGGCCGCAGGCGGCACGTTCGTCACTGAGGAGTTCGCCCCTACTCTGCAATCCACAAGCAACGGCTCGACGGCTGTGCCTGCCGTGGCGTTCCGAGAGAACCAACGAGGCGAGGTGGCATATGTTGACCCTCCTCACGCTTTGGCTAGCGGCGGCGGCAAGCCTGGGCAGGGCTATTGCGGCGTCTTGCAATCGGTGGCGTTCAATGCATATCAGCGAACCGAAGGGCAGGCCACTTGGCCGCTAGGCGCAAGCGACGGCCGGAAGGTTGAAGTTGGTGTGCGTCAAGACATGGCCGTCCGTCGCCTCACGCCCCGCGAGTGCGAGCGGCTACAAGGCTTCCCCGACGATTACACGCTGGTGGAGTATCGGAAGAAGCCAGCCGCAGACGGGCCTCGATACCGGGCGTTGGGCAACTCAATGGCGGTGCCAGTCATGCGGTGGATTGGGGAGCGGATTGCCAAGGTTCAGAGCATGAACACGAAAGGCGGTGCCGCATGACTATCGAACAACTCACGCTTGTCTGCGTGGGAGTGCTGGTGAACGGATTGACCTTCGCCCTCGGGCTTCTCTCGGGGGCTTCCCTACGTCGAAAGGATTTGACCCATGACCGCGACCGCAACCAAGACGAAGCCCGCAAGTGGCATCAAGTTTCTAAGAACTGAACTGCTCGCCGCCCTCCAGGCGGTGAAGCCGGCGGTGCCGACCCGCTCGCCGAAGCCGGTGCTGACCAACGTCCGCATCGGCGACGGGCTGATGACCGCGACCGACCTCGAAGTGCGGATCGAGGTCAAGATCGGCGAAGAGGGCGAGCCCATGCTCGTGCCTCACGGGCGTCTCTTGGAGATCGTGCGTGCGGCGACCGGCGACGAGGTGACGCTGACGCCGAAGGATTCGAGCGTGCTCGTTAAGTGTGGCTCGGGGAAGTGGACGTTGCCCACCGAGGAAGCGGCCGAGTTCCCGGCGAACACGACGGGCGAACTCAAGCCCGCGTGCCGGCTGCCGGCGGATCAGTTCCGCCGGGCCGCGACGGCGACCGCCTACGCGTGCGACACCGAGAGCAGCCGCTACGCCCTCGGGGCGGTGCTGCTGGAGGTCGAGCCCAGCCGGGACGGGTCGGCTCAGTTCTGGGTGGCGACCGATGGTCGCCGGCTGTGCTGCGTCGAGACCGAGACCGACCAGGCGACCGACTCGCGGAAGGTGCTGGTGCCCGCTCGCGTGATGCGGATCGTCACGGGCATGGCCCACGGCGACGGGCTGGTAGAGGTTGAGGCGAACGACCGGCAAGTGATGTTCACGACTGACGCCGGCACGGTCTACGGGCAGGTGACCGAGGGGCAGTTCCCGCGTTGGCGTGACGTGATGGGCGAGCCCGAGGGGGAGCCGAGCGTTTTGGAAATCGCCGACTTGAAGTCTGCGGTGCGGGCCGCCGCCATCGTGACCAGCGAGCAATCGAAGGGCGTGGATCTGACGTGGACGAACAACACGCTCGCGATCTCGGCCCGGTCGAGCGAGTTCGGCGAGTCGATCGTGAAGTGCGAACTCGTCGCGCCCGGCACGACAAGTGCGACGAAGGTCGATCCGCGATACGTGGTCGAGTTTCTGGAGCACTTGCCGGGCGACGGCGAGCCCCAGGTGGACGTGTACGCGACCGACCCCGAGAGCCGGGTGATGCTCAAGTGCGGCGACATCACGGGGATCATCATGCCGCTGTCGAAGGATGCGTGATGGCTGCTCCGCTGATCGCCATCACCGGGTTGATCTACGCCTATGTGGCAGCGGATCTCGCGTGGCAGGGCAAGCACGGGCTTGCCCTCGCCTACGCGGGATACGCGTTCTCGAACATCGGTCTCTATCTCGCATCGAAAGGAACGCCGTGAAGCACTACCACATCGACATCGACGAGCTCGGGCAACTCTGGGAAGCGGGTTGGACGGTCGAGGATCTATCGGCCCGTTACCGATGCACCGAGACGTACATCTACTGGCTGCGGAAGAAGTACGGCATGAGCGACATGCTGTGCTCGCGGGAGCCAGCTCCGCCGTCGCGAGAGGATGCCGTTGCATCGGAAGACTCGCTCGCGTTGTCGCCGTGGGTGGCGTCTCGTGCTGCTGAGTTTCGCCGGCAGAAAGAGGAGAAGGGCGAGTCGGTTGTGGGCGGCGTGTATCTGCGAACGTACTCGCTGCGGACGATGACGGTGGTCGCGGACTGAAAGCATCGTTGCCGCCCGTGGCATCATCGGGATATGCGGGGCTTGGCTTTCATCGCCGGGCTGGTCGCGGCGGTGGCTTCTGCGGGCACCGTCGAGGATACGATTCCCGACGCCCGCTACCGCCAGTACGGCGAGACGTTCGCGGCGCATACGTGCCGGCTGGTGGGGCTGAACACTGACGACAATCCCCAGGTCGGCACTTGCACGCTGATCGCCCCGCACTGGGCGTTGACCGCCGCCCATGTCGTGCGGGATATGACCGCGTGCGAGGTCGAGACGGCGGCCGGGCGGCACCGGATCGACAGGGTCTTCATCTACCGCGACTACACGGGCGAGTTCGCCCGGCACGACATCGCCCTCGTGCATGTAGTGCGACCGTTCGCGGTGACGGTCTATCCGCCGCTGACTGACGGCAGCGAGCGAGCGGGTGAGGTCTGCACCGCCGCCGGCTACGGCGTGACCGGCAGGCTCTCGTCCGGGTTCAATAGCGGCGACAACCAGATCCGGGCAGGGACGATGCGGCTGACCGAGGCGTTCGCGAGCGTGTGGGTTTGCAAGATCGAGCGGGGCGGGTCGCCTCTGCCGTTCTGCATTGCACCGGGGGACAGCGGCGGCCCGCTCTGGGCACGGGCGGCGGATGGTCGCACGGTGCTGGTCGGCGTGAACTGCTACACGGCGAAGATCGGCAAGACGCCGGTACGGAGTCAGGCGGGGGAGGAGAGCGGGCATACGCGGGTGGCGTTGTACCTCGATTGGATTCGCGAGATCGCGGGGGAACTTGACAAGCCCTGCACTCTCGCAGGATGCCAACCGCGATAGCGTTCAGCGTGCCCGGCGATCCCGTGCCACAACCGAGAGCCCGCGTCTCGACCGTCGGCGGGTTCGGTCGGGCGTATGTGCCCAAGTCGCACGCGGTTCACGCGTACCGGCAGTCAGTGGCACTTGCCGCCAAGGCTGCCGGCTGCGAGCCGCACCCCGAGCCGGTCAACGTGGTGATCGACTTCGTGTTCGCTCGCCCGAAGTCGCACCTTCGCAAAAGCGGGCTTCGTGCGGGAGCCCCGACGCTCCCGCGATGCGACCTCGACAACTGTGCAAAAGGCGTACTCGATTCGCTCAACGGCGTCGCGTGGGATGACGATTCGCAAGTGGCTCGGCTGGTGCTGGAGAAGAGCTACGGCACCGAGGGGCGAACGACCGTGAGGATTTCCTGATGCCAGAGATCACCCTCAATGAGGAGTTCGGTCGGGCGATCGTGGCCGCGATCCAGCAGTGCCGCGTCAACACCGTGATCGAGATCGGCTCGTGGGACGGCACGGGCTCGACCGCCGTGATCGCGTCAGCCCTGGAGCCGATGCCCGAGCGGCGGCTTGTGTGCGTGGAGCCTGACCTCCATCGACACGCCGCCCTTCAGCGAAACGTAGCGGCGATGCCGTGGATCACGACCGTCTGCCGCCGCAGCGTCTCGCGGGCAGCGATGACGCCGCAGACATTCGAGGACGTGTGGAACGACCCGCACAATCATCTGCCGTACCCAGAGGCTCTGGTGCGTCAGTGGTGGGACGAGCTCCCAGGCGATCGCCCCGGCGATGTCGGGTATCTGGAGACGCTGACCGATGAGCGATGGGATGCCGCACTCATCGACGGCGGCGAGTTCCAAGGGTTCGATGACTTCCGCCTGCTCAAAGATCGCGTGCGGGTGCTGATCCTCGATGACGTGTTTCACGCGTACAAGTGCTCGCGGGCTCACTGGGAACTCGGCCGCGATCCCAAGTGGATCTGCCTCTGGTGCTCGGCGTTCGTGCGAAATGGGGCGGCGATCTGGACGAGGGTTTCGTGATGCGACTTGTCGAGCACTTCATTCCGACGATCGGCACCCCTCGCGGCGTGATCCACGTCGGCGGGTTCGACGGCAATGAGGAGCGGTGGTATCGCGAGTGGGGTGCCCGGTCGGTGTGGTTCGAGCCGGTGCCTGAGAAGTTCGCCGAGCTCCAGGCGAAGGGGCTGCACGCCTACGAATGTGCATTGGGCTCGCGGCCCGGCCGGGCGAGCCTCAACCTCTCGGCAAGCCTGCAATGCTGCTCGCTCTTGAAACCGAGCGGGCACCTCGACCAGTACCCGGAGTTCCCGTTCTCTGGCGCGATCGAAGTTGAGGTACGAACGCTGGACTCGTTCGCCCTCACGGGCTTCGACATGCTCGTGCTTGATGTGCAGGGCTACGAGTTGGAGGTGTTGAAGGGAGCGGTCGAGACGCTGAAGCAGATCCGAATCATCTACTGCGAAGTCTCGATCATCGAACTGTACCGCGACGCTCCGATGTTCCACGAGATCCATCGAACGCTCTCGCCGCAGTTCGAGTTCTTCGGGATTGATTGGGTGGACGGCATCAACCGGGGATGGGGCGATGCCCTGTTCGTTCGCCGATGAAAGTCGCGGTGCTGGTCAGCGGTCAGATGCGAACGGCTGACCGCTGTGCCGGTGGCATCCGCTCGCTCTATCCCGATGTACCGTTTGTGGTACACGCGGTCGCCGACGATGACGCCGACAAGGCGTTTCTCTTTCGCCCGGCAGTAACGGTGATCGAGCCGCAGCGAGAGATGCCTGAGCGGCGGGAGTATTCGTGGCAGATCGGGCGAGGCTGTCACGGCGTACAAGGGTTGCTCAAGCAGACCTGGGGCTTGCTCCGCGTCTGGCAAGCGTTCGAGGCGAGCGGCATCGAGGCGGATGTCGTGGTGCGGATGCGGCCCGACTTGGAGTTCAGCGTGCCGCCAGAGCCGCCGACGCTGGGTGATGCGATCCATGTGCCGACGTTCGCGAACTGGTGGGGCATCAGCGATCGGTTCTTGTGGGGGCCGCGTGACGCGATGCGGCGATTCTTCACGCGGCTGGAGCGGATCGACGAATACGTTGACGCAGGGGGCATATTCCATCACGAGACCTTCGCGGCGTGGTCAGTGATGGGCACGCCGATTGCTCGCACGCGAGCGGTGTTCGCGAGTGTGCGAAGAGACGGGTCGCGAGATGAGCCCGTATGGGTAGCTGCCGCCGGAGACGTGTCGCCATGAACATCACCGTCTCTGCCTACAACCGCCCGGCGTATCTGGAGCAGACGCTCGCCGCGTTGCGATCGTGCTACGGCATCGGCGATTGCCGCGTGATGGTGCTGGTCGATCCCTCGGAAGCGTCAGTGCATTCCGCCGCCCTCGCGGCCCGGTACGGTTTCCAATCGGGCACCTACCCCGAGCGGGTCGGGTGCAACCGGGCGATCCGCAACGCTCTCGCCTACGGGTTTAACGAGATGGGCAGCGAGTTTCACATTCACTTCGAGGATGACACCGTGCCGACGCGGGACTGCCTGCGATGGTTCGCGTGGGCGAGGGATCACTACCGCGACGATCCAGCCGTGATGAACGTCTCGGGGTATCAGCGGATCAGCAACGGCTGCCTCGACGAGTGCGGGCTGCGACGTTGGTTCACCCCGTGGGGCTGGGGCGTGTGGCGTGATCGGTGGCTCGGGCTTCACCTGGGCTGGGTGCAAGGCGACGAGGCGACATCGTGGGATGTGATCGTGAATCACGGGCTGCGAGCCGGTCGGTACGAAGCGTTCCCCACCGTGAGCCGCATCCAGAACATCGGGGCAGAGAACGGCACGCATGTGCCGAGTGCCGAGTGGCACGCCGAGCATCACCGCGTGGCGGTGACGAGCGACCACATTGAGAACGGCGAGATGCCGGCGGCATGGCGGGAAGTGCGGAGGGCTGATCGTGCAGATCACGATTGAAGACATCGAGCGGCACGCCCCCGATGTGCTGCTCCCGCCTGACCCCGAGTTCGCGGAGGACTACGCCGCGAAGGTCGAGCTCGGCAGGACGTTCGCCGCCGAGGCCCGCGTTGCCCTGGTCGCGATCTGCCGCAACGCGATGCCTTGGCTTTGGCGAACCCTCGGTCTCGTGGAGCGAACCGGGGCGTGCTTCAAGTCGTGGTCGGCGTTTGTGTTCGAGAACGATTCGACCGACGGCACGAAGGAAGTTCTCGCGGCGTGGGCTGACGGCGACCGGCGCAAAGTTTCGCTGAACATCAACCACCGTCCGCACCTTTCCCACACGATCGCCCAAGAGCGGACGGTTGCCCTCGCTGAGTACCGCGAGCAATGTCAGCACTGGGTGCGAAGTCGCGAGCTGGTGGATTATGTGATCGTCTTCGACACCGATCCCTGGGGCGGCTTCAGCATCGACGGCGTGATGAACTCGATCGCGTGGCTCTCGCTCGACCATTCGTGGTACGGGCTGGCGAGCTACTCGTGGTGCGAGATGAACACCGCGATCGGCCCGGTGGCAGCCCACTACGACGCGTTCGCCGCGAGGCTCAATCACTGGCAGCGACGCGATCAGCAATGGGTGCATCACTGGATGCCGGCGGTCGGCTCGCCGCCGGTCGAGTTCAACTCGGCATTCGGGCAGTTGGCGGTCTACCGTGCTGGCCCGTACCTCTCGGGCAAGTACGGCGGTTCCGATTGCGAGCACTGCGTTTTTCATCGGTCGATTGCAGAGCAGGCGAGACTATGGGGCGACGAGCACTACCGGCTGGGCTTGAACCCATCGAGCCGGGCGGTCTCCTTCTGGGTGCCGAATGGCGGGCAAGACAGCAACGATTGACGCGACCACGCTCCGCGTTCTTTGGGACTCCTATCTTCCGATGGGAGCCATCTGCCAGCATTTCACGATTACAGTCCACCAACTCGTGCGGCTCCGCGTCGCGTGGGAACTCCCTCCCCGCAACGATCGCAAGCGACGCTACAAGCCGAGCCGAGATGAGCGGCTGCTCGACCCCGACGCCGACGAACTCGCCGCCAGCGAGTCGAGCCTCGACCTCGCCCCGATGGTCGCCGAGCGGGTGACGGTGGTACATGCCACATGGACGCCCGCCGATTGGGCCGAGCGGCAAGCGGTGAAGCCCGAGCCGTTCCGGCTGGCACGGTTCGCCACGCCCGACGAAGCCCGCGATCTGGTGGACGAACCAGCCGAGGGGGAGTGGTGAAAAGCCTGCCCGACTATGTGGAGCGGCGGATCGTGGTCGAGTTCGGCCTGCGGTACGCCTACGCCTACATCACAGACGGGGCTGGGAAGCTCATTGATGAGGAGTCGTTCAAACAGCCTTACAAGTTGGAGCGAAAGGAATGCCACGAGGAAGCGAAGGATGTGTACTCGCTGGTCTATGACTCGCTGAACGAGCTCATCAACTTCCCGACTGCAAGTTCGGGCGACGAAGGTGGTACACCGGAGGGATAGCCCCCGGAGTGCCCGCCATGCCCTCGTATGAGATGACCCCGGCCGAAGCGGCCGAGTACGGAAACACGCTCAACATCTGGCAGGCGATCCGCCTGTTGCAGACGTGGAGCCCACTGCTCGCCTACGGGCAGAAGTTCGTGAACACGATCGACCCGTACCAGAAGGGGCTGATCGTGGGCGAGGCTGCCGAGTGGCTCGCGAGCAAGACCGACTCCCAGGTTGACGATCAGCTCGTTCGGCATCTCGCCGAGGTCGCGAAGACCAAGGAAGGCGAGGCTCTCGTTCGGTTCTGTCTCGGGCTTGCAGGCGTGAAGTGATGGATCGTGAAACACTCCTACGCTCCCTCGCAGCCGTCGCAGCCGTGGCGATCCTGGCCGCGCCCTATTGGCGTGTGGTGGCTGACGCTCTCGAAGCGGGAGTCGCTGCCGCCAAGGCCCACGCCAACGTCATCGGGAGGCTCGCCGCCGCCGGGCTGATCGTGGCGGCAGCGTGGGGCAAGATCCCTATGCCGTCGTTCGAGGTGCCCGCCGTGCCGGCGGTCGAGGTCGAGGAACCGAGTGCCGAGATGAAGACGCTGGTCGCCCCCGTCGCCGCCGCTCTGCGATCCCTGCCGGCTGGCGATCGGATGCTCTGGGCATCGACGTGGAGCAAGGCGGCGATCGTGGTGGCTGGGGATGCGACCGCCCGCGAGGCGGCGTTCACCGATACCCGCAGCCTCCAGGCGTTCACCGGGTTGGCTCTCGACATCGCATGGCGGCGGATCGGGCGGCACGAGCCGGGCAGCAACGAACCGCTCAGGAAGGCTCTGGAAGCCGCCTACGGGGCAGCGGTGGGTACGGACGAGGTTCCGGTCACTCGCGACATCCGCGACCGTTACGCCGCATTTGCGAAGGCTCTGGCGTGGGCTGGCATCAACGGGGGGTGAGCGATGGCGGGTGAGTCTTTCCTGCCGTTGTTCGGCTACCAGCCCGACCCCGAGGGCTCGGCGGCGTTCGTCGCCTCGCTCCCGCACCCGACGCTCGCGGACGCCGGGCCGGATCTCCAAGCGGCGAAGACCGACGTTCACCTAGAGCGGGCTCTCCTCCAGTGCTCGCCCTCGTGGAAGCGGGGAAGCCAGCCGATCGGCTCGTGCGTGGGCTGGGGCTTCGCGATGTCGGTGGACATCCTCGCGGCGTGCGACATCGTGCTGCGGAAGGAAGCCGAGACCTGGGGCGGTCGCACGATCGAGGCGTCGGTCTACGGCGTGAGCCGGGTCGAAGCTCGCGGGCGAACGTCGGCACCGGGCGGGGACGGCTCGACCGGATTCCATGCCGCGAAGGCGGTGCGGGATTGGGGCGTGCTGCACTACGGGCAGCAGTACGGCAGCGTGCGGTTCGACCGACAGTTCACCGGCACGCAGGAGAAAGCGTGGGGTCGGGATGGAATGCCGGATGAGTTGGAGCCCTACGCGAAGCAGCGGCGATGCTCCGAGGTCACGCTCGTTCGGTCGTTTTCGGACTGCGAGAAAGCGATCTCCAATGGCTTCAGCGTTGCCTTATGCAGCATGAGGGGCTTCAGTATGCGGTTCGCAGATCGCGGATCGCTCGGCGGTGGATGGCTCACGCCCGCCGGCACGTGGGCTCATTGCATGATGGCTTGTGCCTTGCGTGTCGATCGCCCTGCGTTGCTCGTGCCCAACTCGTGGGGCAACTGCTATTCCGGGCCGGTTGACTCGCGGCTCCCCGAGGCATTTCAGAAGTCGGCGGGCTGGGTCGATGCCGAGGTGATCGACTCGATGTGCAAGGGCGGTGACTCCTACGCCCTTGCGGGCTTCAGCGGCTTCAAGCCGACCACGCTGCCAGAGAACTGGCTGGAAGGAATCCTGTGATGTTTCGCTGGCTCATCGTGTTCATGGTCGCGTCGATCGGCTGCGTCGCCTCGCTGCCCGACGATCCCAGCATCTCGGCGGATCTCGCGGTTGAGACTGCCCGCATGGTGATCGCCAGCCCGGTCGCCCCGCCCGCACCCACGCCCGACGCGGGCGAATGCTCGAACTGCAACGGCACCGGGAAGATCGGCGACGGGCGAATCGTGATGACATGCCCCGAGTGCAACGGCACCGGGAAGGAAGCCCGGTCTGTTCTTCACCCTGCGGTCTTCGTGCCGTTGGTCGCGGAGGGCTCGCGATGACGGTCGCGGATCTGAAGCTCTTCGTCTGGCGAAACGTCGGCATCCGGCGGCATCTTGTGGGCCGTCAGGTGATCGACGATTTCACCGAGCTCGCGGTACAGCACTGGGAGAGCGAGGCGTACACGCACGCGGTGAGTGCCGATCAGCAAGCGATCGTGACCGAGGAAGTGCTGAAGAGCGTCAAGCGGGGCTACCAGATCGTGAGTGACAAGGACGATCCGCAAGAGTACGGATTCTTCTGGGCACTCGTGCTCCAGGCCGTCGCCTCGATCGTGGTGCAACTCATCCTGCGATGGTGGCTCGATGCACGGATCAATCGGGTACGCATTCTGATCTGGCAGCAGGAGTTGACGCGATGACCACCGAAACGAAAGACACGATGCTGGGCATCATGGAGCGATGGGGCTTCCCGACGCTCGTGGCCCTCGGGCTGGCGTTCTTCATCCGGCAGGATTTGCTGCTGCCCCTGCTCGAAGAGCACCGGCTGACGCTGAAGGAAGTGCGCGAGACGCAGCGTGAGATTGCGGACGCGATCGGCGACCAGACGCGGTTGCTCTTGTCGATACAGTCGGGGAAGCCCGTGCATGGCTTGCGGACTGTGGACGCGAGCGAGCCGGAACCCGGCACGAACTAACGACTTCACATCACCACTCTAGAGACGCGCCGATGCCGATGAATCCGAGATTGTTGCGTCCCCTGCAGCGTTTTCAGGCGACTCCAACTGGCCCATTGACGGCTACAGTCACGGGCTTCACAGGCTATTTTGACGCAGAACTCTGGGACAGACTTCCGAGTTCTGCGAGTAACGGCAACTCTTCCACCGTAACCGCAACCACAGCAACTATAGTCAAAAACCCTAGTAACGCCTTCCCGGCTTCTGCTTCGATTGGCTTCGACGAGTCTCTTATCGACGATTTGCGTCCTGCGGGTGCTGGTGCATTTATAGGCTGGACGGTCACTTTCGACTACGCATGGTCAATCACCGGATCGGTAGCGAACAGCGCGTATTCTTTTACAGCATTGTCTGATGCGAGCGGCGGGGATGCCCTCAACACTTCGGCCCCGATTGGCGGCACGCATGTCTTGTCTGACACAACAACAATCGACTTTATTCAGTTCATCGTTAGCCGCGTTACGGGCGGCAGCTTAAGTTCTGGAACTGCTGTAATCACCAACTTTGAGTTCACCGCAGAATACGATCCTCTATAGGAGACAACCATGCAACTTTCGCAACCAGTAACAATCAACCCAAAGATTGCGCGAGCCAACGGGCAGGTGCAGGAACTGCCGCCTGTCACGCTCACGGCGCTGGAGATCATTCTTGTGGATGATGTAACGCGCAGGGTGTGCCGCGCGCGGATTCGCCCCTGCCCGCGATCAGTTGTCCTGTGGAAAGGCGCGGCCTACGACGCCGCTGGTGAATACACGCAGGTCCAGGCAGAAGCGAGGCTGCGAGAGGTTCTTGCCCCCGACATCAAGACGGCACTTGAGGGGTTGTTTCTCGGCCACACGCGACCGTAGACGCACTAATCTACGGCCGGAACTATCCGGCGATGCCGGATGGTTGCGACGAAAGAGGCGTAGACTCGTTTGCCCAGGTCGACAGGATGGCTGGCATGGGACTGGACAAAGCAATCGAACACGGCAAGGAGCGGCGGCGCGGATACCACAAGGCCGCAGCCTTTGACCGCACATGCCGACCCGGTGGCACATGCCCGTACTGCTCTCGCGGCCGCCAGCACAAGAACCGCAAGCGGTTGCGCGCCGCGAAGGAGCAGCAGGCCGAATGTCCTTAGAGGCGGCCGAAAGAGGCGTAGACTCGCTGGACGGCGGCGGTAGGATGGCGGGCATGAGTACCTACCCGTTCAAGTGCGATCTGTGCGGCGGCGTGACTGAACTGGCCCCGACGTATGGCGACTTCAAGTGCCAGCACTGCGGGCAGGTGTACGTCTATGACGAGTGCCACCGGATCGAACTGAGCGAGCGGCAGTTGCAGACGCTGCGGGACTCACGCTGGATTGCGGTGAGCGAGCGAATGCCGGAACACGGCGATGCCATCTGGGTCTACGACGGCAAGGACGTACTCATGGGCGAGTACTCGCATGTCAGCGGCTTTCAGTCCTACGGGGCGTCTATGGACCGCGAAGGGCTTAATAGCGAGACGCTTCACGGCGTAACTCATTGGATGGAGATTGACGAGCCCGAGCCGCCAGAGGTGAAGTGATGAGCGAGCGAGTGAAGTTCGTCGGCGGCCCCAAGGATGGCGAGGACTATCCCTGGACAACATGCCGCTTCGTCAGCATCCCAGATGCTCGGGACATGATTCATTTTGTGTCCGCAGACGGCGAAAGCGGGACGGTATTTGGCGAACACACTTACGAGATGAAGTGCTACGCCAACGGCGACAGGCGGGAATACCGGCTGGAGTACGCTGACTACAAGCCGGCTCGCCTGGGGCCGGGCAGTCGGCCAATGGTCTTTCCGTGAATGACGCTAGAGGCGGAACCTAACGCCCCAACCGTATGCAAGAACCGCCGAAAAACGTGTCTTATACGATACGATTGGGGCGTCAGAAAAAGTGCCTAGGGTTTCTTACCGATCAGCGATCCCGGCGGGCAGGCACCGGCCCGATAATCCGGCAAGCCGAACCCGCCGGGATCGCCATTCTGGAGCATGGACAAATGAGCGACATCCTTGCCGATTACCGTGAGTGGCGTGACCAGCAGGCCGCTCGCGTCAGCACCCACAGTGCCGGGTGCCACATGTGGCACCGGGACTGCATGATCCACCGGCTCGCGGCGGCGCTGGAGCGAGCGATTTCCGGTGCCGGAAAATCGGCCCAAGCAGCGAACACACCGCCCGCGCTTACCGACGAGGAGCGGGAGCGAGTCAGCGTCGTCGCTGATTGGGCAAGCGAGCATCTTGGGCAGGACGATCCCGGCGTGGTCGCCCTGCGTGCGTTGCTGGAACGATTGAACTGAAAACGCTTGCGATCAGCGGCCCGCGACCTATGACCATGAACAAAAACAACCGACGCCATCGCGGGTCCGCTGCATCGCGTGGTTCTGTGAGCGTAGAGTGGAGGAACTATGGCAATCACGAAAGACTGTGAAATCCGCATCCGCAACGGCGGCGACGACGCAGTCGCGGCTATGGCTGAACTGTGGGAGACGCGAGAGAAGATTCTTTTTGACATAACCGATGCGTTCACGCGAGCACGGTGGATTCCTGTGAGCGAGCGGATGCCAGCCGATAAGGAATATGTGCTGACGTTCTCCATTTCCGACCACAACGGCTACATCGAAATGCGTGTGCAGCAGCGACGCGACGGAGAATGGGACTACGACGAGATGGAGCCAAGCCACTGGATGCCGCTCCCGGCCCCGCCACAAGCCGACAAGTAGCCACAGAACGCGCAGGATCAGCGGCAGCGATGAAAGGAATCCCTATGCCTAAAGACGATGCAAAGCTGTCCGCTGCATCTGTTGGTTCTCGCGCTGAACTCACCGGCAGGCTTGCCGAAACCATCGGAGCCGATCCGGCACTGACGCAGAGCATCCGCATTGATGTCAACGTCCACAACGAGCCGACTGTGACTGTGACGCGGCTCTCGGACGCAGACCAGATCGGCAGGGTCATCCAATGCTCCACCTGGGCGGACTACACGCTGGTGAAAAACGATGAACTCAAGAGGCTGCGGAAGGGTGTGACTCTGACGGCAGAGGAGCGAGAGGCGGTTGAGAGAGCCTGTTGCTCGCTGGGAGGCGTGATCGACAGGTCGGCGGAGTGTTCGGAGTGGGATGCCGAAGCCCGCCAGACGCTGCTGTCGCTACTGGAGCGGACGAAATGAGCGACATAGCGAACGAACTGCGAGAGAGATCACTACGGGCAGAGCAGGAAGGCGAACCGCTGGCGTTGCTGGACGATGCCGCCGACGAGATCGAACGCCTGCGACTCACCGACGAGGAGCGGACGTTCCTGCGGATGGTGCGAGACACCTATGCGATGCAGGACGACGACGAGGTTTGCGGGATGATTGCTGCTTCGATAAGCGGGTTGCTGGAGCGAACTCAACAAGTCGGCCCTGCTCCCGTCGAACGCCTTGGTGCCACCAAGGTCACTGATGTAGGCGGGGCGGGGCCGACCTAAACCATGCCGTATGTGATACGAAAAATGCCTAGCGAAATGCCTTGGTATGCGTGGTTTTCTCTTGCCGTGCTCATCCCGGCGTCGTTCTTCGGGTCGGCTTGGTTGATGCACTGGGCAACAGGATCTGACCCGCTGGTTGAGGAGATATGGCGGCTGCGTGGGCAGAACTCGGTGCTGCGGGAGCGGCTTGAGCAACTGGAGGGCGAGAGGCGACGGGATGCCGACACGCTGCGCAAGGTGATCGGGAAGTGAGAACGCCAGAGATCAGCGGCCCGCGACCGCTGACGAACAACACTAGGCGGCGGCATCGCGGGTCCGCTGCATCGCGTGGTTCTCAGGAGAAGACGGCATGACTGAAGAAGAAATCTGGGAGCAGCAGCAAATGCGCAAGGCGGAAGAGCGCAGGCAGGAGGACGCAGAAATGGAACGGCTTGAGCAGGAGCGTCTTGCACGGGCTGAACGCTCGCCCTCGCTCACCGAAGCGGAGCAACTTGCGATTGCATGGGCTGCAAGAGAGGCCGACGAGTGGGATGAGGAAGACACCCCAGAGGTCGCGGCACACGCCGAAGTGTTGCGCGGCTTGGCGAAGCGACTGTTCTGAGAACGCCAGCGATCAGCGGCATCGAACACAGGAGCGACCATGACAGACGAGGTAGATGAGATGTCCGCTGCATCGCGTGGTTATGCCGCGCCACAGCAACGATTTGACGCCGCGTTAGACGATTTACTGAGCGCGGCGCACCAGCGAGGGCTTTCGGACGGCCTTGCGGTGGCGAGGAAAATCCGAGACTGGCTTACTCGCCAGCCCGACAGGGAATGGCAGCGTCAGGCGAGGGAATGGGCCGATGCTGCGATAGCAAAGGCCGAGCAAAACAAGGCATAACACGGAAGATGATCGGCCCGCGAAGGAGGGGCCATGCTATGACGAACGACGAAGATCGCGGGTCCGATCCATCGACTGGCTCTGGCTCGCGGTTGCCAGCCCACCTGATCCGGCCGGAGTGGATGGAACTCGCGCGAGCCATGACGTTCTTTGGCGAGCCGCTAGACAAACTCAGCCGCGACGAGTTGCTCGGTGTAGCCGGATACCTCGCGGATCAAGTTGAGCAAGAGCGGAAGTTTCACCATTCGACGCTGGACATCCTCAAGGCAGCGGCGTCGGTTTCTGAGTAGCCAGAACACGGAAGATCAACAGCCGCGAACAAAGGAGGCGGCGAATATGGGCGACGAAAATGAGCGGTCTGTTGGATCGGCTGGTTCTGTGGCGAACGGCCTGCTTGGCCTTTGGCCTGCTGACTTGCCTCCATGCCCACAAGCAAATGCGCGGTCCTTGCTCGGAGACGCTGTTGCGGTTGCGTGGTGGCAGTCAGTGCAGATTTCTGTGGCGAGGCAGTTGAGCGACAAGTAGGCCGCAGAACGACAAGGATCAGGAGCGGCGAGACATGAGCAATGACAACACGCGAGATGCGGCCGAGCCGTCTCTTGCATCCGCTGGTTCTATTGCGTCGCCTCGCAACAGGTTGCGCCGGTGCCATGACGACCCACCATTGCACGGCGTTTACGTCCTGGCGTTCTGGCGAGCGAGGGGTGACGAGAAGGAGACGATGTCGGCACGGGTGGCGAGGCGCGGGCTTCCCTTGTGGTACGCCAGAAACGGTGTGGAGTTGGTGACGCCCGATTTCTGGATGCCGCTTCCAGAGGACTGTGGGCAATAGAACCAGTGTTTCTGCGGCTCCCGATAAACCCGGACTCAAACGTGATAACGCGCACCGCCACGCCCGACGCACGGGGAAAATGTCGGTCGCCCGGTGCTATTGCGGCGTTAGATAAAGAGCCTACGGAAGATGGCAGAAAGTGACAGTTTCTGTAGAGAAACGTATCACTCCTGATACACAGCCCAAATGAAAGCCACCCTAGAGTTTGATCTGCCCGACGAACAGGGCGAGTTCGACGCCGCCCGGCTGGGCCACAAGGCGTTGACCACCCTGTGGGAGATCGACCAGCGGTGTAGGTCGCTGCTCAAGCACGGCGACCCGACGCCAGAAGCGGCACGGCTGGCGGAGGAGATACGGGGCATGATCCCAGGGGAGCTGCTTGAAGCATGAGCCTCGCCTCCCACTGCCGCCAACTCGCCGACTACCACGGCGGCACCGACCTCGCCGAGCGGGTGCGATCCGCCCTCGACATCCAACGGGAGCAACGGCTCGCCCTCGCCCAGGCCGCAGATGAGATCGAGCGGCTCAACGCCGAGCTCGCGAAACTGCAAGCCCGCGACGCGTCCAGCGTAGGCTAGAGGCATCGGCCCCGCGTCGGGCAAGCCCCGCGCCAACACTGGAGATACCATGAGCGAGATCAAGATCAAGCGACGCACCCGCAACGTCAGCATCACCCTCGGCACCGCGACCGCTGCCGCCACGACCATCCGCGTCGATGACATGGCGGGTGGGTGCATCTCGGTCGGCACGATGGTCACGGCATCCGCCTCCCTCCAGTGCTGGGGTGCGATCGAAGAGGCTGGCCCGTATCGCCGGGTGTATGGTGCCGATGGCTCGGTCGCTGATGTCACCCTCGCCCCGAGCACGACCGACGGTCGGATCTACTCGCTGCCCGATGCCGTGTTCGCGGTTCCCTACGTGCGGATCGTCAGCGGCACTACGAACTCGACCGGCACTGTCGGCGTGGTCTCGTTCAAGTCGTGAGCCCGTGCCCACTCGCATACCCACCCACAGGCCGCCGCGTCTCCGCTCCGCTTCCCTTCAGGCGGCAGAGCACACGAGGCCCAACGCGGCAGCCCGTGGGTACTGCGACAACCGACACAAGGCGTGGCGGCTCGCGGTGCTGACGCGTGACGCGTGGCAGTGCCAGGACTGCGGGCGGGTGTGTGCTGATCGCCGCGAGGCTCACGCGGATCACGTGAGCCCGGTCGTGCATGGCACCGAGGTCTGCCGCGACGGGCGGTCGAGGTATGACGTTGCCGGCGGTCGCTGTCTCTGCGTCCGCTGCCACAGTCGGAAGACGAACAAGGAACTGCACAAAGAGCGGGCAGCCGGTGCGCGAGGGGAGGGCGGGTGATGCCTTGCCGGGCACGTCTGAGGAAAACCAGAAGTTCCAATGGGGAGGGGTGGTCGCAAAAGTCCGCTATGGGGGTACGGCATGGCTAGAAATGGCCGACCGCGCACTCCGACTGCCCTAAAAATACTCAGGGGAAATCCTGGGAAACGCCCGTTAAATAGTTCCGAGCCGCAGCCGCCGCCCGATGGCATCGCGATGCCGTCGCACCTGGGCGAAGTCGCCGCCGCCCGGTGGGGCGAGTTGCTGCCGATGCTCCAGGCGACGCGGGTGATGACGCGGGCCGATGTCGAGGCACTCGCCCGCTACTGCGATACTTGGGAGTGGTGGCTTGCGGTGCGGGTGAAACTCAAGGCGGAAGGCGACACGTACCCGATCCTCAACGACGGCGGCGAGATCAAGTACATCGCCCAGCGGCCTGAGGTCTCGATCGCCCACAAGCTCGCCGGGCAGTTGCGACAGTTGGAGTCTGACTTCGGGCTCTCGCCTGCCGCCCGAGCCTCGCTGAAGGTGGAACCGGATGCCAAGGCGGAAAGCGCAATCGACAAGTTCCGAGCCCTCAAGGCTGCCCGCAAGGCGTGAGCCCGAGCGGGTCGCGGGCTACACCTACGATCAAGACGCCGCCGATCTGGTGGTTGGATTCTTGGAGTCGGTGTGCTGCCACACGAAAGACTCCCCGACCGCCAAGGCCGGCGAGCCGATGCGGCTTCTGGAGTGGCACAAGCAAGACGTGATCGAGCCGCTCTACGGGTGGCGAACCGAGGACGGTCTGCGGCGGTATCGGCTCGCGTATCTGGAAGTGCCGAAGAAGAACGCCAAGAGCACGCTCCTATCCTGCCTTTCCATCTGGCACCTACTCATGGAGGGCGAGGGCGAACTCGGGTGCATCGCGGCGAAGGATCGCAACCAGGCGGCGATCATCTTTGACGAGACTGCCGCGATGGTGAAGCGATCGCCCGAACTGGCGGCGTCGCTCGAAGTGGTCGATTCGCGGAAGACGATCGTGTGCATGAGCACGGGGTCGAGCCTGCGGGTGATCTCGCGAGATGCCGGGGCGGCGGAAGGCCCGTCCTACTCGTTCGTGTTCTGCGACGAACTTCACGCGTGGCCCGACCGCCGGCTGTTTGAGGCGTTGCGGTACTCGGGACGCTCCAGGCGGGAGCCGCTGCTCTGCACGATCACGACGGCTGGCGATCGGCGTGACACGATCTGCTGGGAGCAGCACGAGTACGCGGAACTGACAACTGCCGATCCGAACTACGATCCCCGCTTCTACGGCAAGATTTTCGGGGCGAAGACTGACGGCTCGGAGGACTACTTCGACCCGGTGGTATGGCGGCGGGTGAATCCCGGCATGGGCGTCACCATGACCGAGGAATCATTCGCGGCGGATGCCCGCGAGGCGAAGAACAAAGCGACCAAGCTCAACGGGTGGCTCCGCTACTCGCTCGGGGTCTGGACAGAAAGCACCAACCGCTGGCTCGATCCCGAGAAGTGGGCCGCGTGTTCCGCCGGCCCGACCTCGCCCTTCGCTGGGCGGAAGTGCATCCTCGGGATGGATCTCTCGAAGAGCACCGACCTCTCCGCGATGGTCGCTCTCTACCCGTGCGAGGGCGACGAGTTCGAGGTCGATGCGATGTTCTGGGCTCCCCGCGATCTCATCATGGAGCGGGAGCGAACCGACCGCCAGCCGTTCCAGCACTGGGTCAACTCGGGGTACATCACCGCCACCGACGGGAACGTGATCGACCACTCGAAGATCCGCGAGTACGTGCTGGAGTACGCGAAGACGCACGAGATCGAGCACATCTACATGGACTTGACCGGGGCAGTGCAGCTTGCCGTGGAACTGCAAGGGGCGGGGCTGAAAGTGGCAGGATGGTCACAAGGCTTCCGAGGCATGAGCTCGGGTACTAAGAGGCTCGAATCGCTCGTGCTTCAGAACC
>Ga0208364_1000064_pt1 | contig 26342 bp, 22 predicted proteins | sample LakMenEpi08Jun12_FD_150680 | JGI IMG/M metagenome (GOLD analysis project Ga0208364, IMG submission 150680) | Freshwater microbial communities from Lake Mendota, WI - 08JUN2012 deep hole epilimnion (SPAdes) | ecosystem: Environmental > Aquatic > Freshwater > Lake > Epilimnion/Euphotic zone ...
GATACAGTAAATGCATCTATAAACTACAGCCTTGGAAGTGATATTGAGAACCTGACTTTAACTGGATCAGCGAACTTAAATGGTACGGGTAACGCTGGAGCTAACACTATAATTGGTAACATTGGTAACAATACACTTGATGGTGGTGACGGTAATGATTCACTCTTCGGTGGCGATGGTATCGATAAACTCGTTGGCGGTGCTGGTAATGACTATCTTGATGGTGGTGCTGGCATAGATACACTTGATGGTGGCGCTGGAGATGATACCTACATAGTCGATGATGCTGGTGATGTTGTAACTGACTCATCTGGTATAGACACCGTAAGTGCGTCTGTAAATTACAGCCTTGGAGCTAATGTCGAGAACCTGACTTTAACTGGATCAGCAATAAGTGGTACTGGTAACGCTGGAGCTAACACTATAACTGGTAACACTGGTAATAATACACTTAATGGTGGTCTTGGCGCAGATTCACTCGCTGGTGGTGCTGGAAATGACACCTATATAGTCGATGATGCTGGTGATGTTGTAACTGACTCATCTGGTATAGATACAGTAAATGCATCTATAAACTACAGCCTTGGAAGTGATATTGAGAACCTGACTTTAACTGGATCAGCGAACTTAAATGGTACGGGTAACGCTGGAGCTAACACTATAACTGGTAACACTGGTAATAATACACTTAATGGTGGTGAGGGTGACGATTACATTGATGGCGGTCTTGGTGATGACACACTCATTGGCGGTACAGGAAACAATACCATATTAGGTGGCGACGGCAATGACACATTAAACTTGAGTGGTAACGAAGTTGATTACGATATAAATTATGATTCAGGTACACAAACATACACCTTGACTAATAAAGGTGGTGGTGAAACACAGACAGTTACAGGAGTTGAAAATTTCAAGTTCAATGATGTGACCAAGGTCAATAACAACGGAACACTTGAATAACAAAGGCAAGCTTATAGATTAAGCAAGCGAGAATTAGATCATAAAAAATTAAATGCTAGTTACGTTTACACAAAGATAAATTCGCAAGTTTTTTATCTAATGCTTTAAATACTCTTGACATTGTTTCATGCCTTCCTTCTCCCAATACGGGTCTAAAAAGTCTTGCATTTTGATACCAGATAGTAAGGTCTTCCTCTTTCCCCCAGCGCCATTCAGGTTTTTCGGATAATATGATCCAGACTTCTTTCCCGAGTGCGCCAGCAAGGTGAGCAACGGAACTATCAACAGAGATAACTAAATCAAGATTTTCAATAGCAGCGGCAGTGTCTGAAAAATCATTAAATTCATGACCAAGATTCACAATCTTATATCCATCAGGTAGCTCATCTAATTGCTCAGAGCCGAAGTCTTTTTGTATGGAATAAACTGCCAGATTATCATAGCTAAACAGGGGATAGAAATATTTCAAGGCAAGTGAGCGTTCGGCATCTCCAAGGTTCGTCTGACTGCCTTGCCAAAATATTCCTATTTTGTACTGCTCATTGTTGAAAAATTTCTTTTGATACTTATTAATCTTTCTCTTGCTTGCATGTAAATATTTATCAGTAGAAGGGATATTATATTCGTTAACCTTCAAATAATAAGTTAAGCTAAGCAGCGGTACGTAGTAATCGAAATCTAATGTCTTTTCATCAAGATCAGCATCAACCATTTCTACGCCTAATAATTTGCTTTCTTTAAATAAACTTATCAATTCTGGCCTATTCTTAAACAAGACTTGATTAGCACCTAATTTCTTTAAATAAGGTAAAAATCTTGAAAATTGAATAATATCGCCAAATCCCTGTTCATGCAAAACATAAATATTTTTACCTTCTAGAGATTCACCGTTCCATTTTTTCTTTAGGAGAGGACTCATTATTTCGTTAATTTTTTGAACAGTAATACGTTCTTCATAAGCTTTCCAGCCTGCTTCAAAATTTCTATCTAAAAGTAGAGCAATGGCTAAATTTAAATATACGTCAGTGTATTGAGGATTTAGTTCAACAACTTTCCTGTAGCATTTAATCGACTCCTTAATCTGCATAGTATCTTTATAAGCTATTCCTAGATTAAAGTGAGCATCAGGATGTTTAGGATTTAGTTCTATCGCTTTAAAATAACATTCCATCGCTTCAAGAATTTTATTCTGACGCTTTAAAGCGAATCCCAGATTATTATAGGTATCTGCACTCTTAGGATTTAGAGCTAATGCTTTCTTATAACAATCAACGGCTTTATCTAATTGATTTTTTTGTGAATAGGCAACACCTAAATTACAGTTGTATACAGAAGAGTCTGGATTTATAGAAAGTAATCTGAGATAGCATTCTTCTAAGGCATTGTATTTTTTTAATTGATACAACGTAAGACCTAGATCTAAAAAATATTTTTCTTCGACATGGATTTTTATAGCGGCATTGAAATATTCTGCTGCGATTTCATAGTTTTTAGATTTATAAGCTAAAAGTCCTAGATAATACCAAGCTTCCGCTGTAGCAGCCCCATAAGGCTTTTTTTTCACACATTCTCTAAATAAAGTTTCAGCTTCGATATAATTTCCCGCCTTATAGGATTTAATAGCTTTCTCTAGTTTTATTTTTAGTTTTTGCTCAAGAGTGTTCATTGATTGGCTTTTACCTTAATAAGATTTATACCCCAGTACTATTTTCTGATTACCCACTAAATGAGCCCTCTATTCAAGTTAGATTAAGCATATTACTGAACTCTGATCAAAGCACCTTGCTCATACAAAAATATGGTATTATATTTGTATGAGTTATTCGGAATTATTTATTATATTTTTAGCGTTAGTATCTTGGCTTCTGTTAATTACTGTCGTTAAAGGTGCTTACTTAAATCAGTGTGCAGATCAGCACACTTCACTTGCTGAGAAGATTTTTCATTTTATATCAGAGGCACCTAAGGCGTAGAAAATCGAGTCGCGAAGCGGCCTCCTAAGGCACTGTGAGTTTAAAATCACGGCAGTAAATTTAAAACAAAACCCATTTGTGCATTAGCTTGGGTTAATACTGAAACCGCTGATTGTTTTTGAATTTGATTTTGGCTAAGATCAGAAGCGGTTTTAGCATAGTCAGTATCTTGAACCTGAGACTTAAAATCAGAATAAGAAATTTTATCTGCTTCTAATTTATCAAATGCGGCAGTAAATTGAGCATTATATTTATCCGTCACTGACATCATCTGATAACGTCATTAGGATCTGGACCAACTTGGAAATCTTTTTCAAAGCCGCCTGCGGGGGCGGCGCCCATGAATACTTCACCACCGTAACCATTATCTAAATAACCACTAAATCCACCATGGCCGACATAGTGGGCAGAACCCGGATAGAAGGCAGAACTCTCTCCTCTCATCGCTTCTATCATTGCAACATTATCATTAATTTCAGATTGAATGTAATTAAGCTCATCTACACCATTAGTGCCATTAGCAGCTTTAACCATGAGTTCACGAATATTTTGGAGATTCTCCATCGCAGTGTTTAATCCTTCGTAGGTCCTCTGTATAACACTTAAAGCATCACCGATATTTCCCTGTGCTTTCGTAATGCCTCTTAATTTAGATGTAAGTTTTTCATTAATACTAAGTCCAGCAGCGTCATCAGCAGCGCGGTTAATTCTCTTACCACTAGAAAGCTTATTAATAGTCGTTGTTTCATTAGTCGTAGCTGTTTTAATAGCTCTAACTAAAGTGGCTGAAGAAACATTAGTGTTTATTGCCATTCCCAATTAATTTAGTATCCTTTGATCTTTACTATCTAACTTTATCGGTTAGGCACTTAGACTACACATACGTTAAAAGTATTAACCTCCGAGTTCTGCATTTTTAGATTTAGAGAAGAAATTAGAGCTAACGCGAATCTAAACCATAATAAAATGGTGACAGAAAATAGATTTTAGAAAAACCATATTCTCCTATTTGAGCTAAGATAGTCTCCCAGTTATCAATAATTCGATCTTGACGCATAAAACTATTTACAGTTCTAGACCAGCAGTAAATTAGAAGCCATTTATCATCAAAATCGCCACGATATTTTTTTGTAGATTTATGCTTAATAATATTAACGATAATCTCAGGGTTATAAAAATCATTAGTAGAAATAAACTTACTATGCCAAAACAAAGCATTATGCGCAGGCTCGTATTTGCATAAAATGCGAATAAGAATTTTTGAATACTTCTCTAAGACTATATTTAACGGCCCGTCCTCTTTTATTTCATCATAACGCTTAGAAATTTCATTAAGAACTTCTTCAAAGAACATTTCATCAGTAAATAAAATCTGCTGTAAAGAATTTTGCTCTAACTTTAAAGTCTCTTGCTGAGCCTCTTTAAAATAAAAAATGCCATAAACCCCATAGATATTCACTTCTAAAAGCTTGCGGCGTAAACGATCTGAAAATTGAAACCAATCAGAAATAAATCTTTTACTATTTAAATTCACTGAAACTAAATCTGCGATAGCATTTCTCTCTTCGTTCATAAAGCTTTCATCGAAATATTCAGTAATCTCTAGACCTATTTTACGCCCAGCCATTTCCCCTAAAAAATCTATAGAGAATTGCTGCTCTGCTGCTTTATAAAAACTATCTAGAGAATGAATACCATAGAGCGATTCATAAAATTTCTTAAATACACTAAATGCTATTTTCTCTCTTAAGTCCTTTTCTTTTTCGTAGACATATTCATTCCACTTAGTCAGCAGATAATCTATGGATACATGACTAGATGGTTTATCAGGTAACTGCATTTGAGGCGTGTAACGCGACTCCAATTTCTGCATTCTTAAAATGCTCTAAGCAAAAGATTTTTAGCAGCATCGTAGAAAATAAAATGTAGGAATAAGGCATGCAGAAGTTTAAAAGCTTTATCAAAATTAAAATAAGATTCTCTTTATATTTATACTAGGGTAGGAATGATTGTCTTAATCACTAAGATATTCTAAAAATAAAACAAGGGGAAATAATATGTCAAGAAGAAATATGTCAGAGAGAATGTGTACGGGTTTAATGCTGTGTGAAGCTGTAGCCTGTCTAGGCGCGTGTGTTCTGCCTTTAAGAACACCAGCACCTCCAAATGAACTCAATAAGTTTATCAATTTAGTAGGTCCCCAGAACCCAAAGCTGCTTAATCTACTAGGAAGAATTGGTGCTCATAATCAGAATAATCCTGAAAATCCAGCATCAATGCCGAATCTTTACGAAGATGAAAAGGCATTACTTATAAAGCTTATGAATGAAATTCCAGCAAAAGGTGAAAAGCAAGAGAAAATTTTTAATGCAATGAAGAAAGCCTTTGGTATAACTGATAGGCAGATTGACGAAATGCTTAAGCTAGAATCAGCACCCAATGGGCGAGAAATACCAGGTCGGCGATCAGGAGCTGTATTAGCAAGTGCTTAAAGCCTGATGATTGAAATAAAGTAATAAATAAAAGTGGTGCTGGAGAAAGGAGTTGAACCCTCGACCGCCCCAGACCTTCTAGGTCTGGATTAAAAGATGGCAAGTCGTGACTTGTAATCAGGCACGAAAGGATGACTCCTTTCTCGTAATTTAAAGTAATGAATAAAAGTGGTGCTGGAGAAAGGAGTTGAACCCTCGACCGCCTGATTACAAGTCAGATGCTCTACCAACTGAGCTACTCCAGCAAAATCCTTAAATTAAAAAGGACACAGCGAAATTTCGCTTTTGAAATTATAACAAGTAATCAAGGCTTGTCAAAAAACTTCAAAGCTTCTTAAGAATTATTTAAAAGCTTCTATATCTTCTAAATCTGTTAAAGCTTTTTCAACTACTAAATTTTCGGTTTCTAAATCCGTAAGGTAACGAATCCCTTGATTAAGAGAGCGAGACAGTAATATCCTGCGATCATTCACAGCAAGAACTAAAATCTCACTACCATCAGGTAGAATCTCTCTTTGTACGATATTTATTTTATAACGCTTATCGGCATTACTGAATGCGCTTTTAATCCTTACGAAGTTATCTAGGAATTTAGGAATCTTCCATTCACCGCTTTTAACCTTATTTATAAGAAAATTAGTGCAAAGCCACATAAATATTAGGAACGTAACAACGCTAGTAACCTTACTAGTAAAATCAAAATCAGTCATCATTAACTAAAATATCAAAAAACGCCTGCCTAAAGAACATTTTTTCTGGAGCTTTTTGATTATTTAGAAAATCTAATCTTTCTTCTTTAACTGGAATCAGGCAGGTGCTAATCAATTCCCATATTATTTTTTGAGCTTTAGAATCACCTTCTATCGCATATTCAGCATAATTTCCTAACTTTAAGCCATAAGAATTCAGGAATTCTGTCATAACGGCTTTATTCACTAAACCTTCAAAATCCTCATTAAGTAATCTATCGAAAAGCCTTATAGTATTCCCGATCAAAGGAGAATCACTAACTAGAGCCAAATTATTATAAAAATCACGATTAGCTTTCACGCAATTATACTCAGCTTCAGCCATAAGCCCAAAACAAAAGGAAGGCATGGAAACATTAAATATAAAATGTGCTTTAGGCTTTGATGCTTTTTTTATCTCTTCAAATACAGCCCCTATGTCACTAAACAAATGAAAACAATTCAAAGCATAAATCACATCTACATCATGATTGAAATGCACAGCGAAGTCTTCAGCACCTGCTTGAATATAAGACGCCACCGCAGAAAACTTCTTCTCTGCCTGCTGCAACATCGCGACAGAAGGATCTATTAAAGTAAGGTTTTTAGCACCATTTTCTATTAAAATCATGGAAGAAACACCAGTTCCAGCTCCTAAGTCGATAATTTTAGAATTCGGGTCACCAATCACTGGAGAGAAAAAATTTACAGCATGCCTAGCGCTCTGTTCATATAAAAAATTCGCATTCGAGTAATTTTCTGAGGCTTCCTCTGAATTAAATGGATTTAAAGATGTATCTTGATTAGACTTATGCACCAACTGTCAGTCCTAGCTCAGACGATAACTCAATATTACCTGCAAGCTGAGTTATACGCAAACCGAAGCTATCGTCAATAACCACAACTTCACCTCTAGCAATAATTTTATTATTAACAAACAGATCTACAGGCTCTCCAGATAAGCGGTCTAACTCAATTACAGACCCTTTCGTTAATTTCAGAATATCTCTAAGCTGCATTTCAGATCGCCCAAGCTCAACGATTAGCCCAAGCTTAATATCCAAAAGTAAATTTAAATTTTTCTTTTCATAAATCTCAGCACTATTTACAGTGTGGTTCATCTGAGCAAACTCGACTTCAGATACGGAATTCTTATTGGCTAATTTAGGGTTTTTAACATCAGCTAGCGTCACTACTCGCTCAATAAAAATATCAGCAAGGTTTAAGTAAAAGGACGAATTGACGACATCAGTGATCTGAACATTAAAAGTAAAGCTCGTATAATCAGCTTGAGCTAAATCATGCTTTAAAGAATCTGGATCAGCTGGGTCAATTAAAACATTTTGGAAATCACTTAACTCTACATCTAAACCAATAACAAGGGTTTTAAGCTTATGAATAATAGCGAGCGTAGACTGAGCCAATGATTCAGAAAAAGCAGCCTGCTCTATAGCTTCAAAAGATTTACCAGTAATATCGCCGTTACCGCCAGCCATTAAATCAGCGATAATAATCGCATCATTAACATCAGCGATATAAGCTATGCTTCCAGATTCACCACGATTAATATCAGCAAATACCGAAATAGCTTGATTCGCTATGTTATAGTCACCATCAACTATCATAGGTTCCATCAACCCATCAAAACTCATACTCACCTCAACATTAAGAAGCTGAGAGAGGTTTGCCCCAAAAGCCTGACTTAGATTATTTAATAATTCAACAAACTTACCTAAAGTCTTATCGTCTAAAGCCATAATAGTCTTCTTGCAATATACCCCTTAAAGCCTATTTGGCTCAAGGATCAAAGAAAATACACCTTATGGAGTAGACTTATAAACTTTACTTTTCATCATTCCCTTAACTAATCTGAGCTTTTATTCCTTCGATTTGATTATTTAAAGCACTGATGCTCGATTCAGCTCCACTAAGCTCCGCAAAAGCTTGTAAGGCGTCTGACTTCGAGGAAGCAGATTTGCTGTTAATTGTTTTAGAGGTACTTTGATTTTCAATACCATCTCCTACTTCAGTTTCTGCTACAGATGCAGAAATATCATCAGTTAAATCATCTGAAGAAACATCATTAATCGCACTTAATCTAACTTCTTTTGTCGCACGCTCATTTTCAGCGCTAACCTTATCGCCTTGCAGCTGATCTAATTTACTTGATAGTATCTGCTGACGAGCTTTTTCATATTTTGCGTCAACTTTCAGCTCTGTAACTATATCTTCACCTGCATCAATAGTAAGCCTATCGACAGATATATTCGTGAATGCGACAGTCTTAGTGTCTTCCGCTTGTATGATTGAAGTATCAATAGTCGCCCTAAATCTCTCTACCGCTGCATCTAAATCAGTAGAAAAGTTTTCTTGAATCTCAGTACCAGCAGTTTTAAGACCACCTAATATTTTTGAGGATTGAACAAAAGTATTAAGTGTTTGAGAATCATCTGTATCTGTTAAACCATTTCCAGATAAGGTTTCAGCTAAATTATCAACCCTTTCGTCATCAGGTAAAAGCTGTGCTGCGACATAGCTTTCAGCTATTACTACAGCCTTTGGCTCATTTGTTTTAAGCTTACCACTGTCTTTAATTTCGACTAATTCTTGGATTTGATTTGCTTGAATTTCTTGAGGACTAAGTGTTTTATTTTCTGATGAAGCCCTCACTATAACTGGCTTAGCCGATAAAACCACTTCATCTCCAATATCACCAATATTAGGCTGATTGGTAATTACAGTAGGCTCATTTTTTTTAATATCTTTTTTTAAATTATCTATGCTAGAACCTATACCTTGACGCTCTGCATTAAGCCCAGCTCTATTTTCCGTATTCTCCGTGTCTGTTAAACTTACAACAACTAAAGTATTTTCACCATTAATTGAAACCATGATCTTGTACCCTCTTAAGTAAAAATATAGATTAATTATTAAAATCTGGTTAAAAAATGGTGGACACCTGCTTAATGATGTTCTCAACTGTGGATGGTAAAATTCATAAGCAAGTATAAAATTTAAACTTATTTCGCTATACTAAAATTAGGATATGGGTAAGAGGCAGTTTCGAGTTCGTTTAACAGGGGAAGGTTTATTTGAACCGCTTGAGCCAATTGATGCTGAGATAAATGAAGAAGGTATCGTCATTTTCATTTCCAAAGATGAAGAAGTTCTCATAGATGACTCTAAATCAGTGCTTAGTGAGCAAGTACTAAAAAGAATCTGGGACAACGAGGAAGATGACATCTACAATAACGTATAGCTTTGGGGAAATTGTTTTAGTTGATTTTCCTTTCAGTAGCAATATTGGCTCTAAAAAGAGACCAGCCGTGGTCATTAGCTCAAATCAATTCAATGAAGAGCGAACAGATTTAGTTTTAATGGCTATAACCAGCAAAGTAAATAAGCTAGGATGGGGTGAAGCAAAGATTCGAGAATGGGATCAAGCTGGATTACTAAAGGAGTCTGCTTTAAAATCGGTGATCTTTACTGTTGAAAGAGAGAGTATTTATAAAAAGTTGGGTACTCTAGACCCTGTGGATATTATTCTTTTGGAAACCTGCTTGGGAGAGATTTTCAAGTCGAGATAGTGGAAAAGAATGTCAATGCAGAAGCTTCTGGAGATATACGTTAATTTATCACAATAGCTTTTGAAGACCCTCGTTTATAGCTCATAGCCTGACTACTAAAAACTTGCATTATCGGACTTATCTTTTTAGATTTTTTATCAGCAGAAGCCATGAGTAGATTTTACCCTAAAAACAAAAAAGACTCAGTTCCCTGAATCTTACCTGAAATTTTAAATTTATTTGATAGAGATATTATGCCCAGTTTTGAGGTTTTTTAAACGTGGTGGTAAATAAATTTACAGATTATTATCAAGTCCCTATTTTATGAATTAGATTTTTAAACTTTAAGGTGAAGCGAGCTACCGAGGGTTCGAATCCCTTCCTCTCTTGTTTTATTTTTTTAAATAGAACTTTATAAAAATGGTGGACACTAGAAGACTCGAACTTCTGACCGCCTCGGTGTAAACGAGATGCTCTACCAACTGAGCTAAGTGTCCATATTGTTCAGACAAATCGCATCTCGTTTCCGAGATTTTTTCAGATGTGACAGCGGGGCTGTCAAGCAACTGAGCTAAGTGTCCATATTGTTCAGACAAATCGCATCTCGTTTCCGAGATTTTTTCAGATGTGACAGCGGGGCTGTCTGACAACTGAGCTAAGTGTCCTTAACGAAGTATTATAATAACAAAAAATGCTTTTTTGCAAAGTAATACTTCTAAACAATTCACAATCTTTTAGTAATCAGACTGATAACTCGCTGACCTATTCAATTCCAGATGAATTAAGTAAAAATATCGCAGTAGGTTTTTTCGTTTTCGTTCCTCTTTTAGATAAAGTCCTTACAGCTTTAGTTATTGAAATCTTAGAAGACGTTCAGGCCGAATTTAAAATTAAAGAGATTATAGATTTAATCGACCCAAAAATTCATTTAAATAGAGATCTGATTGAAATTATTAAATATACTGGTGAATATTATGCGACAGCTTATTCTCAAGTTTTATCTACAGTAATAAATACTGCAAATATTCCTAATGCTGAAAAAGAAATCTATTATTTGCATCTCGAAACAGAAGAAACTCAAAAAAAAAGCAAAACAAAAGATATTACAAGTGAGTCTCTAGATTTAAGGCTCCGTAATCTTACAGATAGTATAACTTTAGATGTTCTAGAAAAATTAAAAAACTGCCGTGGACAAAAAGCTAAATTCAATAGGCTTAAAGCTCTGTGTAAAATACCCACAAAAAAATTAAATCAAGCTTTAGCTAAACTTCAATCAAGCAGCTTAATTGAAATTAAATATCACTATAATCTTAAATTAGAAGCATCCCAAAGAAACTATTTAGAGAAATTTGAGGATTATGATTTTAATGAAAAACAAGATGGGATTTCTCAACAATTAGCTAATCGCTTATCGGCAGAACAAGAAGCTGCTTACCAACATATCAAAGAAAATAGTGCTGAAGAAGTAAACCCCATAAAAAACTTCCTTATCCATGGCATTACTGGCTCAGGTAAGACAGAAATTTATTTTGAGCTGATTCAAGATACTTTAGAAAGAAAAGAGAGTGTCATTCTCTTAGTGCCTGAGATATCTTTAGCCCCACAGCTTATAGATAGATTAAAGCAGCGGTTTCCAAATCAAGAAATTTTGATTTGGCACAGTGCCCTTGATGAACAAGAAAGGCTGTATAGCTTTATGAAATTAATGACAGAGGAATCCGTCATAGTCGTAGGAGCGCGCTCTGCGATATTTTCACCAGTAACTAATTTAAGTTTAATTATCATGGATGAGGAGCATGAAAATTCTTATAAGCAAGACCAGCCTGCACCACGCTACCACACACGAAATATCGCAGAGAAAAGAGCTGAATTAAATAATGCTTTGCTGATTTTAGGTTCAGCGACGCCTTGCGTAGAATCCTACCAGAAAGCAGCTTGCAGAAAAACCAATTCCAGAAATGATTTTACAGACACCAAGAATAAAGATAGCCATCAATCATCAGCCTGGATATTACTACATCTTAGAAAGCGTTATAACCAAAGCCCTCTGCCTGGCGTAGAGATAGTAGATATGAAAGAAGAATTTAATCTTGGCAATAAATCTATTTTCTCAAAAAAATTACGAGAATTAATGGAAGATCGTTTAAATAAAGGCGAAGCCACTATATTATTTTTAAACAAACGCGGAAATTCCAGTCATGTATTCTGCCGTAATTGTGGCTATATCTATAAATGCAGCCACTGTGACAGTAAAATGGTCTACCACTCAGATAAACATATACTTATTTGTCACTTGTGTAATCACAGCGAGAAACACCCCGATAGCTGCCCTGCCTGTGCTTCTAGCTCTATTAAATATTTTGGTTTGGGGACACAGAAATTAGAGGAAGAAGTTAGGAAAGCCTTTCCTACGGCAAAAGTAGCAAGATTAGACAGTGACACCACTAAAAAGAAAAATTATCACTTGGAGGTTTTTCAAAAATTTAAAAACCAAGAAATAAATATACTTATCGGCACACAAATGATAGCAAAGGGATTAGATAATCCTTTAGTAACCTGTGTAGGAGTCATTGCAGCTGACTCATGTTTTACGCAGCTTGATTATCAAGCTGAAGAAAAAGGCTTTCAGCTACTCACCCAAGTTTCGGGAAGAGCTGGCAGAAAAGATAGGGAAGGAAAAGTTATTTTCCAGTCATATCTAAATAATAGACCTAGCCTACTTTTAGCTCAGGAACAGGATTACGAAAAATTCTATGCAGAAGAAATTAAACTCAGAGAAGAATTTAATTATCCACCTTTTAGTAAGTTAGTTCGCTTTATCAGTAGTAGTGAAGATGAGGTTCTTGCGATAAATAACATAAATAAGTTCCATGAGCTAATCTATGACTACTTTACAGAAACCATTAAAGAAACAGCAGCTCCACTACAGCTACTCGGACCAAGTCAGTGCCAAATTACTAAAATTAACAAACAGTATCGCTATCATCTACTCTGCAAAATCGCTCTCAACAGAGCAGATATCGAAAGTAATTTAAAATCACTCTTTCTTAATCATAAAGCACTGCACAAAACTCGTTTAGTTATTGACATCGACAGCTGTAGCTTATTTTAAAAGCTACTCATCAGCCTTGAACTTGCACATTTGTGAATAATCCCTTCACTAAAACAGAAGACATATCTGGTTCAATGCCAAATTTAATAGCTTTAATCGCAGCTTGAGTTCTATCTACCACACCTAATTTCCCTAAAATGCTTCTCACGTGTGTCTTAGTCGTAGCCAAGCTTATATACAATTCTTTTGAAATTTGAAAATTACTTTTGCCGCTAGCTACTAATTTTAATACTTCTAATTCTCGATTCGATAAAGAAAAATCTTTTAAAAAGAGTTTATCTGTAAATGCCATCGAATCTCTCTCTCCATGATTAAATAATTTAGTTACTAATTCATTTGACATACAGATATTAGCAAAGAAACCCGAGTCTATACATTCCAAAATTTCATGATAATTCTCATCCGCGGAGAAAAATAAAATCTTAATCGCTGGATTTATTTTTTTTACTAAACTTATTAGGCTTTTTAGACAGATACTATTCATCATCCAGTTCACCATAAGCAACTCAGGTGAAGTTTCCTGAATAATTGACATTAAAATATCTCGATTATCAACTTCAGCCACCACCTCAACATTACCGTAAGATTGAAGATAAGACCTCATTCTTAAACGAACCTCTTCATTATCATCACAAACTACAGTTCTCATTCCCATACACATATCAGCTCTCCTCTTTGTCAGATCTAAGACCTCTTCGTTTAGATCCATAATTCACATACACAAAATTAACACTGTATTAATTTTTATAATATCTAAATATTATACAAAATTTTAATAAAATTTAGGCTCATAATTAAAAATTCATTCCTCGGGAGGATAGTTGAATATTTAAATTTGACATAGAATTTAGAACATAGCAATGAGGCTATAAGAACAAGCAAACATATCTAATGGAGGAGGGTTTGCATATGTTACTTAAAGTTGGAAGGCACGTTATTACAGGGATCACAAAGGTTTTTATAGCCACATTGCACCAATTCAAAACATATTAATGATATTATTCATTCTGTGCCAGATGAGTCTTTACTAAAAAATATTTTTGGCTTAAATTTAAGTGAACTAGAGAGCTTGTTTATAGCCGAATCTATAGAAAAATTCAGAGCCAAGCAAGTTTTCAAATGGATTTATACTAAATCAGTTAGAACCTTTGAGGAGATGACTGATCTTTCAGCTAAAATGCAAGCTGAGTTATCTAGCAAATTTAAAATAGGCTCCCTGAGCTTAATTGAAAGACAGGTTAGTAGTGACGGTACTAAAAAGTATTTATTTAGCCTAAGCGACGGCAATTTAGTCGAATCAGTATTAATGTGCTTTAGTGATAGAGACAGCCTTACAGCCTGCATTAGCAGCCAGATTGGCTGTGCCGTAAAATGTCCCTTCTGCTCCACTGGGACTTTAGGTTTCAGAAAAAATTTAAGCAGTGATGAAATCATCGAGCAGATACAGTTTATACAGAATCTAGAAAAACTTAGAGTCTCTAATATAGTTTTTATGGGTCAAGGAGAGCCTTTAAATAATTATGACAGTGTTATAAAAGCTACTAGAGATCTAGGTTCACTTATCGGCATCGGTGCAAGACACATAACTATTTCTACTAGCGGTGTTGTACCACAGATAGAAAAACTTGCCGAGGAGGACCTGCAAGTAACTTTAGCTTTATCTCTGCACGATGCAGAAAATGAAGGCCGTGACTACTTAGTACCTATCAACACTAAATGGAAGATAGCTGAATTAATGCAGTCTATGAAAAACTATGTTAAAAAAACTAACCGAAGAGTGACTATAGAATATGTTTTACTAAGAGGCTTGAATGATTCTAACGAAAAAGCTATAGCCCTAGGTAAGCTTTGTGCAGACTTACACTGTCATATAAATTTAATCCCCTATAATCAAAGCTGCTCTGATAGTGAGTTCCAAAGACCAAGCAATAATAGAATTCATTACTTTTCGATGCTCGTAAAACAGTATAGTAAAGGGAAAACTGTCATCGTGCGTAAAGAGAAAGGTCATGATATTAAAGCTGCCTGTGGGCAGCTAGAATCTTCTTACAGAACTTAGGATGCTCGTAGCTATTCAAAGATTATGTTAAATTATCTATAAATGAAAATACTGAAATTCATCATAAGCTTTTTCTTCGTACTTTTAAGTTTTATCAGTGTTACATCATTAAAAATCTCTGCTAAGTTTCTCCCTAGTGCTGATGAAAATACTGGTGTATCTGGTACTATTGGACCTAATATTCCAGAACCTTTACATATAGACTTAGTTAGACCCCTAGGTGCAAAAAAAGGCGAACTTGAATTTAACACACTTGGGATTATAAATTTGGGAAGAGACGAATTCAGTACTTGGGGTCCAGAAATAGAGTATGCTTTCGCTGATGGCTATGCAGTTGAAATAGAATTACCTTTTGAGAATGAAAACCTTGAAGAACTTAAATTAGCTTTTCAAGGAACTATTTCTCGCTCCACTAATAGAAAATTTATTCATGGTTGGCAAAGCATACATAAAGCCAAACTCGATAGACCTTATTTTCAAAATGACTTTATGTATGTTCACGGTTACAAATTTAATAAAAAATGGAGTACTTTATCTTTAACTGGGCTTAGACAAAATATCTTTAATAATCAATATGGAACATCACTATTAAACAATACCAGCTTATTTCGTAATATTAATAGAAAAATGAAACTAGGTTTAGAAACCAATTGGCGAATCGATAATATTGGCTTCAATAAAAGTGAAAACATCACGGCTTTTATACCACAAATCCACTATGAGATTGGTGATAAATACAGCGTTCAGTTGGGTACTGGTTTTAGTAGATCAGGTAAAGAAATAAAACCATTAGTCGCAATAAGAGTAATCTGGGAATTATAAATTCATCAAAGCCTGCAAAAGCTCATCAGCAACAGTAACTACCCTAGCACTACCCTGCAAGCCTCTCTGGTAAGCTATCATCTTGGTCATCTCTTGAGCTATATCTACATTAGAATATTCAAGAGTATTAGAAATAATTTGAGTCGATTCTAAATGAAGATTCTCATTACTACTAGGTCCACCTATCACTTGAATAGCAGCTTCACCAGAATTCGCAGATGGACTGTAATAACCAGCACCATTATTTATTAAACCCTCATAATTGGTAAAATTAGCGACTAGTAAACGAGCGATTTCCATTCTACCTGTAGTACCAGCACCCTCTATGCTCACAGTACCATCTTGACTTATATTATATTTAGAAAGCTGTAATTCACTCTGTGGGTCTGGTGAATAGAATATAGGTGGTAACTTAATCGGTGCAATTAAACCTTGCATATCTGCAGCTGTTATATACGGCAAATCATCTTCATCCAAGGTAAGACTATTGCCGACTTGAGTTTTAGGAGAACTTGCAGCCGAATCAAATGTTAGGGAACTACCAACTCCACTATTTTTATCGTAATCAAAACCTGTAAAAACTTCTCCTAAGCTTACTATCTCTGGTTTCACCCTTAAACGCATCTGTACTTCTTTACCAGCAGCGTTTCTCAGAACAAAAGTATTGCTTTTGCTATCAAATCCAAAGCTAGTACTAATTGTTTTAGAAAAAACATTATCAGGCGCAGCTATTTTACCGCTAGTATCGGTAAAACTAAATTCCAAAAGATCATTCTTCTGAGTGATCGTTAAAGTTCCATCATTAATATCAATTGGAGAATCTACTAAACCACTCCTAATACTTATTTCTGAAACTGCATTAGTATTGATCGAAGGAAAACCAATTCCCGTGGAGGTCGTAAAAGAAGGACTAGTTGAAACATCAATGCTTGATCCAATAGTTTGATCAGATAAATATGTCACAGATTTATAATTAGGACTATTTATCGATTTCATTTCACTGGTAGTACCGTTATAGAATGCAGCTCCCATAACGAATTGCCCAGCACTATTAACTAAATTACCATCTGCGTCTATATCAAAAGTACCATCACGAGTATAAACGAATTCATTTCTTGCATTATCTGTAACATTACTAGTCGGACTTACAACAAAAAAACCTCGCCCTTGCAATGCTAAATTGGCTGTATCACCCACCTGCTTAAGACTACCTTGTGAGAATGTTGTACTCACAGAATCAACTGAAGCTCCAGAGCCAAACACCTTAGCATTCACCCCACCAGAAGAAGCGGTAGGAGCTCCTCCTAAACTACTTACATTTGAGATGCCGCTTGCAAAACCAACACTAGACTTCTTAAAAGCAATACTATTTACATTAGCTATATTATTGGTAGTAAGATTAATTGCTTTTTGATGAGTGGCGATTCCTTGCCTACCAATAAACATTGAAGATAGGGACATAGTTAAATCATTTATTCTCCATATCTCGCTATTAATCCATAACTTGAACTAAGTATTTATACAGAAAAACCTAGACTATTTACATGATCCTCATGTGACCGTTGCCAAACTCCAATTTCTGCGTTTTCGTCGTCCTCATGATCCTCATGTACCCTGAGTACACTGCGGTCATTCGTCCTCCTCAGCCTTGAACTTGCACGCTTGGCAACAGTCACCTCTGGGCAGACTGTTGCACATTATGCAACAGTCCATAAAATTAGGATAGAATTTAAAGAGATGAATTTAGCCAATATTACTGATGATTTTCACTTTGATAGCTGTGGCTTCGGTCTTATCGCTAATTTAGAAGGTATTTTTTCACATGAAATCTTAGCTAAATCACTAACGGGCTTAGCAAGGCTATCACATAGAGGCACTAAAGCTAAGGATGGAAAATCTGCTGATGGATGCGGGGTTCTTTTTAATATCGATAAAGAATTTTTCATAAAACTAGTTAAACAAGAGAGTTCTATTGATATTAATTTTGAAGCTATAGCAGTAGTCTTTCTAAATCAAGAGACTAAACTAAATGATTTTCAAAAAGCTTTTACAGATGAGCTAGAAAAAAAGAATTTCAAACTAATTCATACAAGGGCTGTTCCATATGATGCAAGCGTACTTGGAGAAAGGGCATTAGAAACACTGCCACAGATTTATCAATTTTTTATTAACGCGGAACATAAGGCAGGCGAAAATGCCGAAATTGAAATTTACGAGCAGTCCCATAATGAGAAAAGTTTATTAAGGAAGCTATATATCGCTAAAAGACTTACTGAAAATAAAATCACCTGCCACTTTGCTAGCCTATCGACTAAAATGATCTCTTACACAGGCATGCTCACGCCTGAAAACTTAGGAAATTTCTACCCTGATCTCAGACACACAGAGCTAACTACCTCTAACTGCCTATTTCACCAAAGATTTTCCACTAATACTTTCCCTGAGTGGCATTTAGTACAACCATTTAGCCATTTAGCTCACAACGGTGAGATTAACACTATTGAGGGTAACAGAAACTGGGCTCAAGCTAAGAGAAAAATGTACTATTCAGAACCCTTACGTGAATTACAGTCTTTAAAATCATTAATTCACGTGCAAGGCTCTGATTCTAAAAGCATGGACTCTATGCTTGAATTACTTTTAGCTGGTGGCTTTGATTTACTAACCAGTACTAAAATCTTAGTTCCACCAGCATACGAGGATAATCCTAAATTAGATAAAAAATTAAAGGCGATGTACGAATATTTTTCATTATTTATAGAACCTTGGGATGGACCTTCAGCTATAGCCTCCATAGATGAAGAGTATGCTATTTGCAATATAGACAGAAACGGTCTTAGACCGGCACGTTATGTACTAACTAATAAAAACGAATTTTGCATAGCCTCTGAATTAGGCGTAGCTGATTATAAAGCTAATGAAATAATTTTAAAAGGTAAGCTAGGAGCTGGTGAAAGTATCGCGATAGATTTAAAAACCGGTTTAATACTCTTTGATAAAGATATTACAGAATTAATTTCATCTAAATATAATTATATCGATTTAATAGAAAGCAGTAGAGAAACGATAAAGCAAGATTTTTCTTTAGTGAAAGAAGAAATAAATTTCGACGAAAAACTTTTAAAAATTTACTACAAGTATAACCAAATCAGCTTAGAGGAGCTGAATATAGTTTACACAGCATTATCAAATAACGCCCAAGAAGCATTATCCTCCATGGGAGACGATAGCTGCACTGCAGTACTATCTCTGCATAAAAGGAACTTGTTTGATTATTTCAGGCAGAGATTCGCTCAGGTGACTAATCCACCGATAGACTCAATTAGAGAAAAGAATGTAATGTGCCTAAACACTTACATTGGTGCGATTGGTAATATATTCGAAGATTTTGCAGAAGGTCAAAAAAGAATAAAACTCTTATCACCAGTGCTTTCTCAAATCAATTACATTAAGATACTTAGTCACTATGACCAAAACTGCATTCAGGAGATAGATTTAAATATCCCATTTACAAAAGACATCAAGACTGCACTTCTAGAGGTTAAAGAAAGCATTTTAAATAATCTTAGTAAAAATAAAAACCTAATTATACTCAGCGATAAAGATATAAAAGAAAATCACTATCAGTTACATCCACTCATGGCTACATCTTTTATAAACTATTTTCTGATAACAGAAGAATTAAGAGCTAAAGTAAATATCATCGTTATTACTGGTGAAGCTAAAGATCCTCATCATTTTGCTTGCTTAATAGCCTTCGGCGCTACACTAATTTACCCTTATTTAAGCTATCAAGCGATTAATCAAATACACTTTGATAAAAGCTTAGATGAAAAAGAACAGCTCTGCCGTAATTATCAAACAGGTATAGAGAATGGCATATTAAAGATTTTATCGAAGATGGGCATCTCCACTATAAATAGCTATAGGGGTTCCGGTCTCTTCGATATCCTTGGCTTAGATCAAGATTTTCTTAATTTCTGTTTTAATGGAAAACAAACAGTGATAGGTGGATTATCAATCTCTGACTACGAGAAAGAATTAAGAGAATTAGCCAAAGAAGCTTGGGATAACAGTAAGGAAATAAACTGTGGCGGCATAATAAAATACTTACCAAACGCTGAAGAACATGGTTTCACACCACCAAGTATATTAAAACTACAGGAAGCCGTTAGAAATGATGATTATGAAGCTTATAAAGAATTCTCTAGTTTAATTACGAATCGAGAATATCTCTGTATCAGGGATCTTTTTGATATTAAAAGTGATAGACAGCCGATCTCAATAGAAGAGGTAGAGAGTAGGGAAAGCATTATTAAAAGATTTTCTATTTCTGCGATGTCACTAGGAGCTATATCACCAGAAGCACACAGCGCTTTAGCGGAGGCTATGAACATACTCGGCGCTAGATCTAATTCTGGAGAGGGTGGCGAAGATATTAGACGAACAGAAACGAATAGTCACTCTAAAATAAAACAGATAGCCTCTGGCAGATTCGGTGTCACAGCTGAGTATCTTCTAAATGCTGAAGTTATTCAGATAAAAATAGCTCAAGGAGCTAAACCTGGGGAAGGCGGTCAGTTACCCGGATTTAAAGTTAACGCTATGATAGCGAAACTAAGACACAGTAAAGAAGGGACTACTCTAATATCGCCTCCACCACATCATGATATTTATTCGATAGAAGATTTAGCCCAACTAATTTACGATCTAAAAGAAATAAATCCTAATGCCGAGATATCGGTTAAATTAGTTTCTTCCCTAGGAGTAGCTACTGTAGCCTTAGGAGCCTGCAAAGCTAATGCTGATGCTATTACCATAGCTGGAGCAGATGGCGGCACTGGTGCTAGCCCGCTTAGCTCTATTCGCTATGCTGGCTTCCCTTGGGAAATAGGTCTACTGTTGACCCATAAATTATTACTTGAAAATAATTACCGAGATAATATTAGCTTGCAAGTTGACGGTGGTCTTAAGAATGGCTTAGACATTATTAAAGCAGCTTTAATGGGTGCTAATATTTTTGGTTTCGGGACCAGTGCTTTAATAACTCTGGGCTGTAAATATCTCAGAATCTGCCATTTAAATAACTGTGCTACTGGGGTTGCTACCCAAAACGAAGTTCTGCGTAAAGAGCATTTTCGCGGTCTCAGCGAGCATGTCATTAGCTATATGAACTTCATCGCAGAAGAAATCAGGGAATATCTTGCTCAGCTAGGCTACCGAAACTTAAACGAGCTTATCGGCAGGCAGGATTTATTAGAACTAAAACCCCCCAAAACCTCCAAGCAAGCTAATTTAGATTTTTCTCAGTTATTTATAAACCCCAATAGTCTAACATCAGCAGACTCTAGAAACCCAGATCTGCAGCAGTATCTTATTTACAGAGAAAATGACGAAAAGCACATTCACCTCAATGACGGAAATCATCTCAGTAAAAGAATTATAGAAGATTACAAAACAGCTAAAAAGAATCATGAAAATGCAGAAATTGAAGCTTACAAGCAGTCCTATAAAATATCAAACGCAGATCGCTCAATAGGAACAGCTTTATCTGCTTTTATCATTGAGGATGAAAGTATTTCTCATGAAATAAAAACCTTAGGGAAATCTGCAAAACAGATACAGATTAATCTAGAAGGTATTGCTGGGCAGAGTTTCGGGGCATTTTTAATAGATCGATTAATACTAAATCTAGAAGGAGCTGCAAATGATTATGTCGGTAAAGGTCTTTCTGGCGGTACGATTATCATTAAAACCCCTGAAGACAGGGCTTTTATAGCTAGGAACAGTGTGATCATGGGTAATACTTGTCTCTATGGTGCTACTTCTGGAAAGCTTTTCGCAGAAGGACTAGCTGGTGAAAGATTTGGTATTAGGAATTCTGGAGCCACTGCCGTAATCGAAGGGGCTGGAGATTATGCCTGTGAATATATGACTGGTGGCACAGTAGTTATACTTGGCAGCTGTGGCATAGAAATAGGAGCTGGAATGACTGGTGGTAAGGCTTTTATCTTTGATCCCGAGTTTAAATTAGCGAATAGAATAAATACTAAATCAGTGAAATTTAGTTACCTGAAAGATTTAAATGAAATTATTATAAGCGAAAAGGCTCAGCAGCTAATTTCAGCAGATGAAATATCGAATTACCTAAAAGCACTTATAGAGGAACATGCAAAGCTAACTCGCAGTACTTGGGCTAAGCATATAATTTCGCATTATAATGAATTAAAAGATTCTTTCGCTTTAGTTTACTGCTTAGATTCTAAAATAGAGGAGTTATTTACTGATGGACAATTACCACTTTCTAAACTCCACTAGAAAAGATCCTTTAAAAGCTTCTGCTGAAGAAAGGATTAATAATTTTAATGAAATTTATAGCAATTTCAACACGGAAACCAGTGTAGACCAAGCTTCTCGCTGCATCGACTGTGGAGTCCCTTACTGTAAATGGAGCTGCCCTGTCGTAAATCATATTCCAGAATGGCTAAAGCTTATAGCTAAAGGCGAAATAATTAAAGCAGCTGAGCTTTCTAATGAGACGAATAGCCTTCCGGAAATCTGTGGCAGGGTTTGCCCACAGGACAGACTCTGCGAAGGAGCTTGCACACTTAATTCTGGCTACGGTGCTGTCAGTATAGGAAATATAGAAAAATATATTTCAGATACAGCCTTTGCTCAAGGCTGGCAACCAAAAAAAAGCTCTATTTGGCACAAGGATAAGTTAGTGTCGATTATCGGTGCTGGACCTGCTGGCTTAGCTGCCGCCGACTTCCTTACTAGAAGTGGTATTCCGGTAAAAGTTTATGATAAATACCCTGAGATAGGTGGCCTACTCACTTATGGAATACCTAATTTTAAACTTGAAAAAGATATAGTTTTACGTCGAAGGAAAATCCTAGAGAATCAAGGAGTAGAGTTTATCTTAAATACTGAGATCGGTAATACTATTGATTTTAAAGAAATAGAAGCTAATAGCTCAGCTGTTTTTCTTGGGCTTGGCACCTATAAAGCCCTAACTGGCTCACTTAATATAAAGCAAGGTACTGCTGTGTATATGGCACTTGAATATTTAATCGATCGCATAAATAGTATTTTTCATTTCGGTAGTGCTGCTCATAATGAGGATAAAAACGCAGAAATTGAAATTTGGCAGCAGTCCTCTATACCTAGTTTGAAGAATAAGGATGTCGTAATATTAGGTGGTGGCGATACTGCTATGGATTGTTGCAGGACTGCGATTCGCGAAGGAGCCAAATCAGTTAAATGCCTCTACCGAAGAGATTTCCAGAACACACCAGGCTCTAGACGTGAAATAGAAAACGCCATAGAGGAAGGTGTTGAATTTATTTGGAATACTCAAGTATTAGATATTTATGAAAATAATCAGGGGCTTTCATTAAAAACAGTAGAAACTGAATTAAAAAAAGAATTTAACTCTAAGCGCCTTATGCCAGTATTAAAAATCGGCTCCGAAAAGATTTTAAATGCGGATGCTGTGATTATAGCTTACGGCTTCAATCCCAATCCACCACAATGGCTCAAAGAAAATTTCATAGAGACAGATGATTCTGGTAGAGTTTTAGTATCCAAGAAAGCTGAAAATAGGCTACAGACTAACAACCCGAAGGTATTTGCTGGGGGAGATATGGTAAGAGGTTCAGATCTTGTGGTTACCGCTATATTTGAAGGCAGAACTGCCGCAGAATCAATAAAACGTTATATTATGTAATAAATAAGAGGAATACTTTTAAGTCTTAACTATTTATTTATATATAATTGGAAAATGTGTTATAGATTAAAAGTATAGGTTTCACTTTGAGTAATACTAAACTTAATTACACTAATATCATATTCCTAAATGGAATACCTTTAATTTCGATAGCAGGTTTAATTTACTGGTTAAAGTCTGGCAGTTATAATCTAAATACCATAATACTTACAGCTGTAATGTTCACTTTCGTTCAACTAAGTATTACGGCTGGTTATCACAGACTTTTTTCACATAAAGCTTACGAGGCTCACCCGTTAATTAAAATATTTTTTCTTCTATTTGGAGCAGCTGGACTTCAAGGAACAGCATTAAAATGGTCCCAAGATCACCGTAGGCATCATAGGTTTATTGATGATATAGATAAAGATCCTTACAGTATTAATAAAGGTTTCTGGTGGGCACATATTGGTTGGTTATTTTATGAAGGTAAAAGAGCTTATAATCCAGAGGAAGTAGCCGATCTTTATAAAGATAAATTAGTACTTTTTCAATTCAAATATTATTTAAGGATAGGTTTTACTGTCGGTTTTATTCTTCCTATGCTAGTAGCTTGTGTATGGCATGATCCAATAGGTGGTCTTTTATTAGGAGGAGCTTTAAGATTAACCCTTAACTATCATTCTACTTTCTTTATAAATTCACTGGCTCACACACTTGGTAAACAGAATTTTTCAGATTCTCATAGCTCTAGAGATAATTTAATTACAGCTATTTTAACTTTTGGTGAAGGTTACCATAATTTCCATCACGAATTTCCGTCTGACTACAGAAATGGTATTCATTTTTATGACTTCGATCCGACTAAATGGTTAATTTATGGTTTATCTAAAATAGGTTTAACTACAGACCTTAAAGAGTCTGACAGAGACTTAATTATTAAAAAACAAGCTATAATGATGACAAAAAATTTCAAAAATATCTTTAAAACAGCTAACTCTGCTCGTGAGCATTTTATGATCAGAATAGTAACTAAACTCTCTGGTAATGTTGAGAATCAGTTTTCTAAACTAAATAAACTGAAAAAAGAAAAAGTAGTTAGCCTATCTTCTAATGAGCAGAACATTATCTCTAAAGAAATTAAGAAAGCTCAAAGAGAATTCAAGTTAACTTATAAACTGTTAGGGAAAATTATTGGTAGGTTTGAACAACAGTTTGCTAGATGAGCAAAAAAGAAAAAATCATTATTGGTAGAAGTGAGCACGTCTCATTCCCCGAATTTGGTTTTAAGCATGTCAAAGCCAAGATAGATACTGGAGCCTTCACCTCATCTATTCACTGTCATAAAATAAAGGTGATTAAATCTAAAAATACGGATAAACTTAGTCTTAAGTTTGAATTACTAGATCCTAGTCACCCTCTATACGAGAAAAAAGTTCTTAAAGTAAAAGACTTTAAACAAAAAATTATTAAAAGCTCAAATGGCAGCTCTAGAATAAGTTACATCATTAAGACCAAGATTGAACTTTTTGGTAAAAGCTTTGATACCGAATTTTCACTTACTGATCGCAGTGTGATGAAACATCCAGTCTTGCTTGGTAGAAAATTTTTAAATAAAGGGTTTTTAGTCGATGTGACTTTATACGATCTCTCTTTAAAATCCGAGCATTCTAATTATAAAATAGTTAAAGTAAAGAAGAGTAAATGAAAATAGCTATTCTATCTCGGAAAAGAAGTCTTTACTCTACTCAGAGTTTAAAAGCAGCTGCTGAAAGACTAGGCCATCAAGTAGTAATCATTGACCATACCAAATGCTGCTTAATGATGGAGAGTGAGAAGCCACAGATTTATTACCCTGGTAATCTTCTCAGAGATGTCGATGCGATTATCCCTAGAATTGGTGCTTCTGTAACCATGTTTGGAACCGCCGTGGTAAGGCAGTTTGAAATGCAAGGAGTACTCAGCACTGCTTCAGCACAGGCTATAGAATTATCTCGCGATAAATTAAAATCCCAACAATTTTTTTCTATGATGAACTTAGGAATCCCTAAAACCGTCTTCGCAAAGTTCCCCAAAAAGCAAGAAATACCTGAACTTATAGCTAGAGTTGGGGGCACACCGCTCGTCATAAAATTACTAGAAGGCACTCAGGGACTAGGAGTAGTTTTAGCAGAGACTAAAGCTGCAGCGAAATCAGTTATAGAAGCATTCTCTTCTTTAAAGACAAATATATTAATTCAAGAATTTATAAAAGAAGCTGCTGGTGCTGATATTAGAGCCATAGTCGTCAATGGTAAAGTAGTAGCTGCAATGAAGAGACAGGGAGCTGAGGGTGAATTTAGATCTAACTTACATCAAGGTGGCAGCTCAACAGCTATAGAGTTAAATGCAGAAGAAGAAATTACCGCAATTAAAGCAGCTAAAGCACTCGGACTCGGAGTAGCTGGCGTAGATATGCTTCAGTCCAGTCGAGGACCATTAATTATGGAAGTCAATTCCTCCCCTGGTCTTGAAGGAATTGAAGAATCTACTGGTGTAGATGTCGCAGAAGAGATAATTAAATATCTAGAAATCACATACTTAAAAGCTAGTCAGGTAAGTTTAGCTGAAACGTCTTTAGTTAATTAAAGAGACGACCACGGCATAACTGCATTTTCTGCGTTTTATGCAGCAGCCTATTTATTTTACATAAACTGCCCCCATTAATTTCTCCTATAAGGCAAGCCTAAATCCCTGAGAGCGAAGCATTTCCCCCATTTCAAATCAAATTTTTCATAAGAAGAGTAGCCTTATCTATGACTAGGTTGTGAAAATAGGCATAGATATAGAGTATATGTTCTAGCATATGAATTCTTTTAGTAGTACACCAAGTACGCCTACTTAGCCTTTTAACATTGTCCCTGATCATGGCACAGCTAT
>Ga0208364_1000068_pt1 | contig 25332 bp, 35 predicted proteins | sample LakMenEpi08Jun12_FD_150680 | JGI IMG/M metagenome (GOLD analysis project Ga0208364, IMG submission 150680) | Freshwater microbial communities from Lake Mendota, WI - 08JUN2012 deep hole epilimnion (SPAdes) | ecosystem: Environmental > Aquatic > Freshwater > Lake > Epilimnion/Euphotic zone ...
CAAGAGTACCGGGTGATCCGTGTCACACTCTTGCTGCTTCTAATGCAGTTCATGCTGCTATGGTAATGGCAGTTCGTACAGCACAAACAGGAGCAAATGGTCATGGTGTTGCAGAAGAAGTTTCTCACACATTAGATCTTGCAAATGGTCAAGCAGTTGCTTATAATCTAACAATTCGAAGATTAACACCTTTGGAATGTGAGAGACTACAGGGATTTCCTGATAATTGGACTGATGGACAAGCAGATACTACAAGATATAAGCAACTAGGAAATGCAGTTACCGTGAATGTAATTGAATGGTTAGCAAATAATCTGAAAGGAATAATATGAGTGGTAAAGTAATTTGGAACTATAGAATTATTATGGATGATACTACAGAAGATCCACATGATGCTTGGTATGCTATTCATGAAGTATATTATCTTGATGGGGAACCAATTGATCATACCGTAAGTCAGTCAAGTGTTTATGGTGATAGTATTGAAGAGTTGAATAAGTCTCTAGTAAAGATGCGAGAAGCATTCAATCACCCTATCTTGAAGAAGTCTGATTTTCCACCAATGGATAACTATCGTCGTGAACACTGGATGAAAGCAAGAGAAATGGGAGAATCTTATGAAGGATAAATTTGAACCAGATGCATTTGTTCGTAAGATCATTCTAGATGATCATGAAATTGAAAGTTTGCAAAAAACACTTTATTTTCTAAAGGGTGTCGAACTTGCAACACCAAATTCACAATATATGCACAGTGTTATTTCAGAAGTAATTGAGAGTGTTGATTATGTTGTTAGACAGTATTGGAATGCACCAATCGCAACTGAGCAAGATTTTAAAGATCGAAAAGCACGATATGAAGAACTTGATCTAATTCCAACAGATGAACTTCTGCGTGCTACTCGTCAGTATATGAACAGAATGAAGAAAGGAAAAAACAAATGATCGATAAGAAGCATGAACTCCGTCGTAGACGCAAGCGTAAGTATGAATCTCGCCGTCGTAGAAAGCAAGAGCAACTTCTAAATGCAAAGAAGGAAACTCTTCGTAAGTTGGATGCTATTGGTCGTTGTCCTGCTTGGATCAAGGCTGAGAAGGGTATTTGATTTACTGGTCGGGTACTCAAGTGGCTTAAGAGAACGGATTGCAAATCCGTGATTCGTGGGTTCAAATCCCACCTCGACCTTGCGCGTGTATGATGTAGTGGTAACATATTAGATTTCCAATCTTATCTCGTGAGTTCGAATCTCACTACACGCTTTATAAATAATCTTTGATATCGTTGATCTTCAATGAAAGACAATCAGGACAGGGGTTCGATTCCCCTCGGCTCCACTTGACGGGGCTGTACAGGTATTCGACTGGTGTTTAGTAAGGAAAAGGGAGATATTCGGGACAGGCAACGAGTCTCGTTAAAAAATAGTTGTAAACAATAATTGCTAACGAACTAGCAATGGCTGCTTGAAGCAGTGGGGAATGATTCACCCGCATCTGAACGAATCACGATTTGCAGTCAGAAATGATTGCAAATCATTTTGGAGGACTTTATGAATAATGAACAATTACTTGCAATGTGTGATGAATTAAAAAATATTAGAGCAAATATTGCTCATCAACTTTCAAGAATTTCTGCAATTGAAAGAGTAGTAACAGATATTCTTTCTCCAAAGGAAGAAGTAAAAAATGAAGAACCTCAAAATTAAATTTTGCATTTTAATGTTTTGTTTACTTTCTGGTTGTACTCTAAAGAGAGTTTACTATCCTGCTTATGTTGTTGGTTATGACATGTATGGAAATCCAATTTATTATTATGATTATTATTATGTTAATTTGGATGATCCTAATAGTGCAAAAAATGCACAGCCATATATTATTCAACAGCCACCAGTTCAACAAATTGTAGTTCAACAAACACCACAACAAACTCAACAGACTGAAAAGAATAGTGGTAAATCTTGGGATTGTAATTGCAATCATTGAAGTTTATGGTATAGTACTAATACATGGGACGGTAGACCAATCGGCAGAGTCAATAGACTTAAAATCTGTGTAGTGTGGGTTCGAGTCCCACCCGTCCTACTTAACTAAATAGATTACTGTACTGGGCAAATAGCTCAATTGGGAGAGCGTCGCCTTTGCAAGGCGAATGTTGCGGGTTCGAGTCCCACTTTGTCCACTCTTGGTCCCTTAACTCAACGGCTAGAGTGTTACCTTTACACGGTAAAAGTTGTAGGTTCGAATCCTACAGGGATCACTTCGCGTCGATACCAAAGCGGCAACTGGGACAGACTGTAAATCTGTTGTCTTTAGACTCCGTAGGTTCGAGTCCTACTCGGCGCACTTGGACAGATGGCAGAGTGGTCTATTGCAGCAGTTTACTAAACTGCAGAGGTGAATGCCTCCGAGGGTTCGAATCCTTCTCTGTCCGCATTTTGGGTAGGTGGCAGAGTGGTCTAACGCGGTTGTCTTGAAAACAACAGTAGGTGAATAGCCTACCGGGGGTTCGAATCCCTCTCTACCCTTTCACTAGATACTTCATCGGGGTGTGGCTCAGCTTGGTAGAGCGTCTGCTTTGGGAGCAGAAAGTCGTAGGTTCAAATCCTATCACCCCGACTTATACATACACAAAACGGAGGAAATATGGATCTACTACTAATATCACAAATTAGTCTCGCCATAAGTCTTGTGACATTTTTTGTAATTAGTATGGTCAAATTTTACAATTTTGCTTACTCTCGTGGATATACACATGGTCATCATTCTGGCTTTACACATGGATTGTATAAAGCACAAGAAATAAAAAATAAAAGGAAGGTTGAATATGGATATGCTTGATTACACATTTATTATTTGTATGTCTGCTGCTTTAGTTTGTTCTGTAGCACAAATTTGTTTTACCTTTTATGATAAGGGATACAGAACTGGTTATAATGCAGCATTGAATACAAAAAAGAAGAAAACTACAAAAAAGAGGTAATATAAATACTGTAGTTAATAAAAAGGAACCCCATGAAGACATTTAAAGAATTTAGTCAATTAGACGAAGGTATTTTAGATACCGTTAAGGATTTAGTAAAATCCATCGGTAGAGGTATTGGCAAAGGTGTAGTTGGTGCTGCTAAGTATGGAGCACAAGCACTTGGTGCAATTCCTAGTGGTCTAATTGGTGGATTAAAATCTGGAGTTGGCGGAGGTGGTGGTTATGGTGGTTATGGTATAACTCGTCGTGGTGGTGGTTCAAGTAAAAAAATTGAACAATTGAAGGCGGAATTAGCAAAAGCAAGAGTAGGAAGTAAACCATCTGGTAAACCAAAAGCACCAAAAGGAACTGGTACAAAATTACCACCATCTGGTCTTGGTTCTAAACCAACAACTCCACCATCTGGAGCACCAACAAAGGTTCCATCACCAACAGGGTCTGCTCCAGTACCACCAGCAACACCAACACCAGCAGTTCCTGCTCCAGCAGCACCAGTTCCTGCTCCAGTTAAAACACTAACAAAGGCAGAAAAGAAAGATAGAAGAGATGCTGCAAGAACAGTTGGTGGTGTAACGAGTAGACTAGGAAAAATTGAATCAAATCCTGATGATGATACATCTTTCCGTGCAGCAAGAACGGATCCAGCAAAAGAAAAACTCGCAGCAAAAGGTGTTGAATTAGAAACAAAGAGAGCAGCACTACAAACCAAAACTGGCAAATTAAGAAAAGGTGTAGACAAGAAAGATATTAAGTCCTTCAATATAGATCAAGAAATGACTAAAGGTAATATTATCAAGAGTGGTAGTATTGCAAGTAATCCTGAATTAGCAAATAAACTTGCTGCAGCAAGAGCAAGAATAGCAAGAACTAAGGCAAAATCGGGTCAGGTTATGGGTGCTTATGAATCGACAGATTTACTTAATTCGGTAATGAAGTTCTTAAATAAGTAAAAAATAAGATCCACAAATATTATTTTATATAAATAATAGTGATCGGGCTGAGTTGGTCGTAGACAGTCCTCAAGCGAACTACGCCATTCATGCTAAAAAGGAACTTCGCTACCTTTCGATCTTCATAGGGGAAGGGGTTTCGTGAGAAGCCCCTTCCTTTTTTTGGGTACATTATATATACTAGGTAATCTCTAATAGGAGCAAAAAATGGACACAAATAAGGAATGGTTGGATCAATTAATGGCAACATATACAAATATGAACAATCCAGTTTCTGAACCAGTAGCAGAAACCAAAGAAGAAGTTCTCAATGAAGAATGCACAGAGTGCAATGAATCAGCAGAACCACAAGTAGAACAAACAGAAGAAGTTGAAGAATTAGAGGAAGAAACCTCAAATGAAGACTTTATGGTATCTCTATTAGAAGATGTACAAGCAGCAGTTGGTGAAGATCTAACAGAAGAAGAGATCGAAGCAATTCTCGAAACCGTATCTCTAGTTGTTGAGGGTATGGTCAAGAAGATGAAGAATGTAACAGAAGCACACATAGGAAAAAGTGGATTCCCTACTCAAGACGAACGCACATTTGCAGATAGAATAAAACTAGGTGCAAAACTTGATGCAAAAGGTGAAACTAAAGGTGCAGAAAAACGAGCATGGCACGCACTTGACAAATGGGCACAGAGAAAAGCAGAAAAGAAGAAGTATTGATCTATGATTTACGAACTCCTAGTAGAGCAATTAGCACTAGTCATTCTTGAGAACCGTCTTTCCCTAGAGGAAGGCGGTTCTAGAATGAATCTTCCTATCGAAGATAGTAAGAGAAAATTCTTTCCATCAATTAGATCTTTAAAGAAACTAAATCCAAAAATGGTTTTGGTTTATGATAAAGAAGGAAAGGTAAAGAGAGTTCCAGAATCAGAAGTAAAGAATTATGCAGGATTAGCAGAAGCATACCTCTCAAAGTATTCTTATAGAACACCAAAAGAGACTATGGCTTCTCGTGTTACAGTAGATCCAAAGACAGGTGAAGAAAAATCTGCAAAGACATTTACTGCAAAAATGGATGCAAACGCAGATTTAGAAAAATTACAAACTTTAAAAAATAGAGTTAAAGAAACAGGTAAACAACATGAAGTATCCTTTATTGGCAAAAAAGGACCACAACTTCAACCACAAAAGCATAGAGAAATTGAACATAAATTAGAAGTAAGAATGCATATGGGAGAACCACATGTATTTCACAAGGGTGAAAAAGTTCAATTAAGAGCAACAGGAAATGGTGTACATATTGTTGCACCCGGCGAAAAAAATGATAGAATAGTAGCACACACAGGAATGTTGAGTTCACCACATTTTGGTGGTGCTGCAACAAGAAGAGCAATTCAAACTGGTCGTTCAGTAGAACAAACAACACAAAAGCAAGCAGAGAGAAGAAAACGAGTTGCTAAGAAGGTTGCAAAGAAGAGAAGACTTTCAAGTGAAGTTAAAGCAAAGGCAGCAGCAGTTCAAGGAAAGGCAAAGAAGTTAACTCCTCCACCCGTAGCACCTGCTCCAGCAGCACCCGAAAGCGGTAAGAGTGAAATTGGTGAATTTAGAAGTAGAATTGCAGATATTATGAAGCGTATGAGAAAAGGATGAAGTAAGTGAAAAAATTTAATCATGTACCTGTTGAACTAAAAAATAAACTAACAACTAAAGAAATAGACGGAAAAAGATACTATGTTACAGAAGATGGTAATTCTTATCCGTCTGTAACTACGGTTACAGGTTGGGAGAAGAGAGAGTTCTTTGCTGAATGGCGAAGAAAGAATCCAGAAGAATCAAAAAGAGTTCTTCGCCGTGGAAATAAGTTCCACTCAATTATAGAAGCATATTTAAATAATGAAACAATTAATCCTGATGATTATTCACCGGGTGAATATTATTTGTTTTCACAATTAAAGTCAGAACTGAATAAGATAGACAACATTAGAGCACTCGAAACCGCACTACAATCCTCTCTGTTGGGTTTGGCAGGTAGAGTTGACTGTATTGCAGAGTTCGCTGGCAACTTGTCTATAATCGATTTTAAGACCTGTTCTGCTGAAAAGGGCAAGGACAGTATCAAGGAATATTTTATGCAAGCAACTGCATATGCAATTATGTTCCAAGAACAAACTGGTATACCTGTAAAAAACATTGTTATCCTTATGAGTTGTGAAGATGGTTCTATAACTGTATTTGAAGAAAATCCTTTGAATTATACAAAACTACTTAAAGAAACCATCGAATCATTCATGATAAATAATTCATGAGATGTCAGACAAATACTTTCCAGCAAATACATGTGTTTTAGCGTGTTCGGGACCATCTCTGAACACAATTGATCCTTTTAGTTTGGGATTACCTGTTGTTGCAGTTAGTACAGCAATAAGAAAAATAACAAAACCACATTTTTGGATTATTGCTGACTATTTAAATGAGATGCATGGAATAGAAGGATCACATGCTTATTCTGATCCAGATATAATAAAAGTTTTACCAGAAGGCAAAGTATCAAGTGGAGCAAATGCTCAAAGTGTTGTTTTGTGTAATTATGACACAAATACTCGTTGGCCAGATGTAGAGTCTGTTTTATTTAATGGTGCACAACCATTTATAAGAGGACCACATAAATCCGTAACATTTGCCATCCAATGGTTACATTATATTGGTGTAAAAAATGTAATTTGGGTTGGTAATGATTTAAAAGCAAATAGTATGAAAGAGAAATATTGTTACGAGGTTCAAGAGTTTGATATGAAGAAGGCTTATAATTATGATAAGACTTTGGATCAAACAGCAGATGCACTCAGACAATGGCACCCAATAGCATTAAAAAGAGGATTCAAATGGTTTTCTTGGAATTGTGGTGAAGTTTTTGAATCATTTGTTCCAAAATTTGACCTGAATTGGTGGGAAAGCGAGGGGAAAGAGCAACTAAGACAGTATGCTCCAATTACCTTTCCAACAGTAGATATTCCAGCATATCAACCTACTCCCAAAATAGAAAAACCAGTACAAAAAAATGAAATACAAGTTTTAAGAAAACAACACCAACAACCACAACAACCATCACAGAAAAAAGAACAACCAAAACCTTTCAATAAAGATGCGTATTTAACATCACCATATACTCCAAACATGACTGGTAATCATTCACGAAGAGAAATTAGAAAAAATGAAATGAATGTGAAAAAACAATTACGAGCACCAAAATGAATGAGTTTAAAATTATAAGTTTTTATACAGATAATGGAATCTATGCTGATATGGCAAAAAGATTAAAAGATTCCTGCAAAAAATTCAGTATAGAATGCGATATAGAAAAGTATAAAGACAGAGGTTCCTGGGTTGATAATTGTAATATAAAACCAGAATTTATATTAAAAAAATTAAATGAAGATGTCGATTGTGTTATATGGGTGGACTCTGATGCAAAAATAATGAGTTACCCATATTTGTTTTTAGACACGCCTATGGATTTTGGTGTTCGTGGAGAACCGGGAGCAAGAAAGAAAACTCCTGTTGGAAGAGAAGAAATAGAACTTCCAAAAAATTGGCCAGTTCAAACAGAACTGATGTGGTTTAATTCTGGTACTATGCTGTTTCGTAAATGTAAAAGTACAATAAGAATGGTTGAGAGATGGTTGGAACTATCTAAATCAATGACAAGATCATGGGATCAATGGAGTTTACAGCAAGCGTGGGCAGATGTACAACCAACTACTGAATGGTTTCCACGAACTTATTGTCAGATAGATAGATTACACGGAAGAGACAAAGCAGTGGTTTTACATGATTTAGCATCAGTAATGCAGAGAGTGGATAGAAAATGAAAACAGCATTAATAATTGGAGCGAATGGTCAAGACGCATCTTATCTTGCAGAATTTTTATTAGATAAAAATTATAAAGTTCATGGAACGATTCGTAGAAATTCTGTTCCGGAATCACAAACAACCAGAATACAACACTTACATGATGAAAATAAAATAACATTACATTACATGGATTTGATAGATCCTATAAGTGTTGATTCTATAATAAAGCAAACACAACCAGATGAAATATATCATCTTGGTGCTCAATCACATGTTCAAGTTTCTTTTGATTTACCAAAATATACACTAGATGTTAATTCTGGTGGAACTTTAGCAGTTTTAGAGGCTGTTAGAAGATTCTCTCCTCATTCAAAAGTATATCATGCAGGTACATCAGAAATGTTTGGTAATTCTTGTGACTCTGATGGGTTTCAAAGAGAAACAACACCAATGGTTCCAGTGAGTCCATATGGTTGTGCAAAATTATATGCACATACTCTTTGTAGAAACTATAGACAAGCATATAACATGTTCGTCTGTTCTGGGATATTGTTTAACCATGAGTCCCCAAGAAGAGGAATAAATTTCGTAACTAATAAAACCGTATTAGAAGCCGTTAAAATAAAATTAGGATTATCGGATAAACTTGTTCTTGGTAATCTAGAAGCAAAAAGAGATTGGGGTCATGCAAAAGATTATGTAGAAGCAATGTGGTTGATGCTTCAACAAGAAACACCAAAAGATTTTGTTGTTGCAACTGGTGAAACTAGATCAGTTAAAGAAATGATCGAATATGTTTTTTCAAAATTAGAATTGGATCCTTGGAAATATATTAAAACTGATAAAAAGTATTTAAGACCAGAGGAATTAAATTATCTAAGAGGTGATTCTACAAACATAAGACAAGTTTTAAATTGGAAACCAAAATATACTTTTGAACAAATGATGGATGAAATGATTAATTATTGGCTGAATGAATTACAATGAAATATCCTATAACTATAACATTTTATACACCTGAATATAAAGAAGAAGCAAGAAAATTAGAAGAAACTTGTAAATTATTTAATTTACCTTTTTATTCATATGAAAAACCAAGTAAAGGTTCTTGGGTTCATAATTGTACAATGAAAGCAGAAGTAATTCAGGATGCTTTGTATTTACACAAGCACCCTGTTTTGTGGATAGATGCTGATGGCAGATATAAATCACATCCAAATATATTTGATTCAAATGAATTGTATGAATGTGATTTTGGTGCTTATTTTATTCCTGATGTTTGGAATCAACCAAGAAATGTACATTTAAGACCTTGGGGATTTGATAGAGGTAACGAAGCATTAGCAGGCGGCACTATGTTTTTTAATTATACAGATAAGTGTTTTAATTTAATAGATGATTGGAAAAAAGAAAGTCAAGCAAATCCAACAAGATGGGAACAACAAAGTCTTCAAAAAGTTTGGGATAAATACGATAGAGATGGTTTAAAAACATACTTCTTCAATCAAGCGTATTGCAAAGTATTTGATTGTAAATGGTTTGAAGAACCGAAAGAAATAGTTGTAGAACATACACAAGCAAGTAGACGGTTAAAAGGAAATATAAGATGATAATAGATTTAAAGAGTATAAAAAAAGTTTATATAAATCTTGATCGTGATGTTGATAGAAAAAATAAATTTGAAAATATAATTAAAGAATTACAGTATACAAATATTGATAGGTTTTCAGCAAGACTATTGCCCAAAATAAGAGATTTTAATCATGGTTGTAGTCAAAGTCATCATGATTTGATGAATCAATATAAAAATGAATTACCATTATTTTTGATGGAAGATGATGCAAAACCAACTAAATGGTATGATGAATATGTAAATGATGGTAAAATAGAAGTACCAGATGGTGCAGATGTGATCTATATTGGATTTTCAACTGCAGGTTGTTGGAAAAATTTAGGAGTAGATTTTTGTGCAAAACCATATAATGAAAAATGGGTAAGATTAAAACATTGTTTGGGAACTCATGCTATGATTTTTTTAAATAATAACATACAAAAATTTATAGAAAATTCTGGAAGTACGATACAAAGAAAAGTACCTCTGGATATTGGTTATGCTAAAGAAGTTTTACCAAATTTAAAAATTTATGCACCAAAAAAATCATTATTCTATCAATGGGATAAATGTTGGATAACTACTAATACCACTGTTGATGTGGATAATAATAAATGGACTTCCCATAATGAGGACGGAACAATAAATTTTATTAGGGATTATATAAATGCTTGATTTTACAGATTGTACATTTTTAATACCATATAAAAATAGTAATAAAGATAGAGAAAATAATTTACTACATGTATTGCGTTATTTAAATACTTTTTTAAAAACAAATGTTGTAGTTATTGAACAAAAAAATAATATATTAACCAATACTTTAAATATAATAAATTCTAAACATTTTAATAATATTTCTTTAATTTATAAAGAATATGATAGTGGTCATAATTTTAATTTTCATAAAACTAAATTATATAATTTAGGAATGCAAGAAATAAAAAATGAAATAGTTATACCATATGATGCTGATGTTTTAATACCATTAAGTCAGTTAGTAGAAGCAAGAAATAGCATAAAACAAGGATTTGATTATTGTTTTCCTTTTAATATGAATTATATTGAAATTTCAAAATTATTACCGGATGATAGAGAAACTCTATTAACTGATTATAATTTTGAAAATTATAAAATTAAAGCATCTTGTAAACATGAAGAAAATTCAAAAAAAATTTACAGTAAAATTCCAGGTATAGTTAGAGGATGTCCTCCAGGCGGTTGTCTTTTTATAAAAAAACAAGTTTATATAGATTTTGGATTAGAGAATGAAGATTTTTATGGATATGCTCCAGAAGATATAGAAAGAAAAGATAGATTAAAAAAACTTGGTTATAGTGGAACTTCGATAGATGGTGATATCTATCATATAGAACATCACACAGAAGATAGAAGAATAGCATCTACAGATTCTAAAAATTTGTATGCTGATATTTCCAGAATGGATGCTAATACTATAAAAGATTATTATAGTAAAAAAAATTATAAAAATATATATGGATTAAAATAATATGAAAGTTTATATAGATTGGCATTATGATATAGATCCATCACCAATAAACACATGGTCTAGAACAAAAAATATTCATGAGTGTGATATAGTTGTATCCGTTAATAAAAACAAATTTTATGATAAAAAAACTATTAATTGGTTATACGAACCAGAATCTATAATATCAAGTGTATATAAAAATTGTTTAAATTCAAACAATTATATTGCTACTCACAGAGTAGATTCATCATTTAATAAAAAAATTACTATACCACCTTGTTTTCCATCTTGGATCGATGAGTGTGATAGAAAAATTTATAATAAAACAAAATTAGTAAGCATGGTAGCATCTAAGAAAAATATATGTTCAGGTCATTCAATAAGACAACAAGTAGCAGATGCTAATGAAAATAATTTGGATTTATATGGATTTGGTAGAAAAAATCAATTAGATAAAAAAATAGAAGGACTAAAAGATTATATGTTTTCTGTTGCTATGGAAAATAGTGTGGCTGATATTTATTATACAGAAAAACTATTAGATTGTTTTTTAACAGGAACAATTCCAATATATTGGGGATCAAAAAAAATAAATGATGTTTTTGATAAAAATGGTATTATATTTTTAAATGATGATTTCACAATACCTGAAATAAGTGAAGAAATTTATATATCAAAATTAAACTCAATTAAAAATAATTTTGAATTAGCCCATAAATATAATTATAAAGCCTCAGATGGTATACAGTTTATAACGGAACAACTATGAAAAAAATACACATAAATTATGCGGCACTAGGAACTAATCACAATTACAACCACCCAAATGGTGGTTATTTTAATGCTCAGATGTTGAATAGTTCAACAGCAAAAACTGTTGCAGGATTCGATGAAAGTATTAATTATAAAATAGAAAGTTTACCAGAAGATTTTAAAACAAAACATTATCAACATTTTTCACATACCAGAGGGGCTGGTTATTGGATTTGGAAACCTTATATAATTTTAAATCATTTAAAAAATAAAATGAATGATGATGATTTATTGATGTATACTGATTCTGGTTGTCACTTTATTAATAATTTAAATCCTTTATTTAACCGTTTAAATGATACACAAGAAAAAGTTTTAGTATTTAATCTCGCTCAAATAGAAAAAGATTGGACAAAAAGAGATTGTTTTATAAAATTAAATTGTGATACCCCAGAATTTACCGATAGCAAACAGATAATGAGTACATTTTTTCTTTGTAGAAAAAATGATTTTGCAATAAATGTCGTGGAACAATGGTATAATGAAATTAGTGATTTTCATATGGTTTCTGATGAATATATTTCTCCATCAAAAACACCAAATTATCCAAGTTTTAAAGAACATAGACATGATCAATCTATTTTAAGTCTTGTTTGTAAAAAAAATAATGTAGAATTTATGGAAGATATAAGTCAATGGGGAGATCCTATTAAGAGAAATATGCCACAACTTGTTGCACATACAAGAAAAAGAGATTAAGGATATTTATGAAAATACAAAAAGTAATACATGCATGTGATGATAAGGAATTTTATTATGATTTTTGGCCAATTGTATCTAAAATTTGGAAATTAAAATTTAATATAGAACCAGTTTTATTATATTTTGGTACAAAAAATCCATCTACAGAATATGGTACTGTTGTTCATATGGAAATATTACCAGATATTCCGGTAAATACTCAATGTCAATTATCTCGATATTGGATACCAGTTACGGAACCAGATACTATCTGGATGACATCTGATATTGATATGTTACCTATCTCTAGACAATATTTTATTGATAATATAAATCACATATCTGATGATAAATTTGTTGCGTTAAATTCAGATCCAAGAGAAAAATATCCAAATTTGTTATATTCTTGTTGTTATAATGTTGCACAAGGGAAAACATTTACAGATCTATTAGGCATTTTACCATCATGGAAAGATTTTATGTCATCTGGATTTTGGAAAGAAAATACACATAATTATAAACCTGATGGTCTATCTGATGCTTTACCTCATTGGGGGGCAGATGAAATGTGGTCTAGTAAAAAAATAAACCAATATCATGATCAAAATAGAATAATTCGATTACATAGAGATTGTGGTAGACACAGATGCCATAGAATAGATAGATTAGAATGGAACTGGTCTGATGATAAAGTTAAAAATGAATATTATTATGATTGTCATAGTATAAGACCATATAAAATACATAAAGAATCTATTGATAAATTAGTAAATTTAATAATAAATAAATGAACATGATAAATTACGACGAATATATTTGGGGAGACAAATTTAAAAATTTATCTTCTTGTAATTTTGTAAAAATTGATGATGCTAGGAGTTTTTTAAATAGAACATCAAAAATAAATAAAATTGTAACACACAATGGAGATTTACCAGTAGATGCATCATATCTCTCCCTTAAAGATAAATTTAATTTTTGGTTTGGACAAAATATAATTATTGATGATGAAAAAATTATACCTATACCAATAGGACTGGAAAATGATTATGTTCCAAATTCAATACAAAAAAAACATATGCTACATGACTATAGTAATAAAAACATAATTATTAAAAAATTGTTATATATTAATCACAATATTGGTACTAATCATGCCGAAAGAATAATTCCTTATAATTTGTTTCAAACTAATAATTTTATTACTATACACAGTTGTGATGGATTTGGTGGTCAAAATTCATATTATACAAATATTAAAGAACATGAATTTATTCTAAGTCCACCCGGAAACGGGTTAGATTGTCATAGAACATGGGAAATATTATATCTTGGAAGAATTCCTATTTTAAAAAATATTGGTTCTCTTAAAAAATTATACAGCAATCTTCCTGTTATTTTTATTGATAAATACGAAGAAATCACAGAAGATTTTTTATTAAATAAAAAAAATGAATTAAAAAATAAATCATTTAATTATAATAAATTAAAATTTAGTTATTGGAAAAATTTAATAGAACAGGAATGAAAAAATTATGATAACAGTAAATTTAATGGGAAGACTTGGTAATAATTTATTTCAATTAGCAACATGTTTATCACTAGCAAATAAAAATAATACAAAAGCTTACTATTGTAAAAATGAATCAAATATAAATGTATTAGAATTACCGGATATTCAATACACTTCTTCAAATGCTCCAAATGTATTTTCAGAAAAAAAATTTAATTACAATGAAGAATTTGAAAATTTAACAGATAATACACATTTACATGGTTACTTTCAATCGGAAAAATATTTTAAAAATTGTAAAGATTTAATACTAAAAAATTTTTCATTTAAAGAATATGTAAAACAAAATGTAAAGACTAATGGTTATTCTGATATTGAAAATATAACAAATCAATATACAGCAATTCATATAAGAAGAACAGATTATCTAACAATACAACATGCTCACCCAATTTGTTCAAGAGAATATTATATAAATTGTTTAAATGAAATTTCACCATCCGGAAAAATTTTAATTTTTTCTGATGATTTAAATTGGTGTAAAGAAAATTTTATAGGAGATCAATATGTTCATGTAAATTTAGATCATCATTGTTGCTTATACATGATGACTAAAGTTAAAAACATAGTAATAGCAAATAGTTCATTTAGTTGGTGGGGTGCATGGCTAAATAATAGACAAGACAAAAAGGTATATGCTCCAAAACAGTGGTTTGGGGACACTTTGCCATATAGATCTGCTGATATTAATCTGACTAATTGTTTGAAGGATCTTTATTGTGAAGGGTGGAATGTAAGATGAAAATTGCAATAATAGTTCTAAGTGGTGGTAAAGATATTGCTCATTCAAATGGTAAAACATATGATGAATTGGTTGATACTATAAAGGAAACATGGGCAAAAAGATTACCAGATAATGTCAATATTTTTTTTAATTACGGGTTTATACCAAATTATGATAATAATCCAAAATTAGGTGAAACAAAAATTTATAAAGACATGTTATTACATGGTATAGAAGAATCATATGAAAATATGAATAAAAAAGTTTTAAATTCATTATCCTATTTTGAAAAAGAAACCGATTATGATTTTATTTTTAGATGTTGTTGTGGTAGTTATATTAATGTTGAAAATTTAGTTAATTTTTTATCCAATAAACCAAAACAAAATTTTTATTGTGGTGTACCAACATCCTATAACCATAAAGGTGAACATTTTAATTTTGCATCTGGCTCTGGATTCTTTTTCAGTAAAGATGTATTAAAAATTATATCTAAAAATTTAAATAAAATGATAGATGAAGAAATAAAATTAGATGATGTTACTATAGGATATCATTTTAAAAAACTTGGAATAAATATTCATCCAGGGGCAAAAAGAAAAGATATAGGAGATTTACCGGAAAATAGACACCATCTTATTGATCTAAATTGTATAACAAAAGAAGATTTATCACACTATCATTTTCATATGAGACACAATTCCCTTGGTATGAAAAAATTACATAATTTAATTGAAAATAAAATTTATTGTTAAAGGATTAAAATGAAAAGTAGTATTTCTGATTACGAAAAATATAAAAATGTTTGTATCAAAGCAGTTGAAGATGATTTATTTTTTAAATCATTTCGTTCAAATAATGAATATATGGGAATATTGGAACATGTTTCATATGAATCTGGATTGGAATATTATAAACATTGTGTAGAAAAAAATAAAGTAGAATTTACAAATGATTTAATAAAAAAATTAAAAAAAACAGATTATTACGGGCTTCCTAACAGATATAAATTTGAAAAAATAGATGAGTTATCACCAACAATTTTAAGATATATTTCTGTTGCATCTGATATTCATAGATTATATGGACCTTTAGATGGCAAAACGGTTGTTGAAATAGGAGCAGGATATGGTGGTCAATCTATGTTAATAAATTTATTATATAATATAAAAAAATATATCATAATAGATTTACCAGAAGTTATAGAACTTATAAAAAAGTTTTTAACAGTAAATAATATGGATATAGAAAAATATGAATTTTATTCATATCCAAATATACCAACTATTAAAACAGATTTTTTAATATCAAATTATGCTTTTTCTGAATGTTATAAGAGTGTACAAGACATTTATATTAAAAATTTAATCAATAACAGTAAAAATTTTTATATGGTTGTTAATTTTATATCAAATGATGTTTATAATAAAGAAGAATTATTACAAATGTTAAATGGAAATATAGTAGTAACAAAAGAAGAACCAATAACAACAGATACAAATCTTTTATTTTATAAAAAGGATTAACAAATGAAATCATATTCTCAATGCAAACAAGATTTATATGTTTTAGAAAAATTAAATAATAAAAAAGATGGCTATTATATTGAGATAGGTGCATATCACCCTACAGATATAAGTAACACAAAATTATTGGAAGAATTGGGTTGGTGTGGATTAAGCTTTGATGCCAATAATATTTCTTCCATATGGACATCTTTTAGAAAAAATGAATTTATATGGGCTGATGCTTTAAATTTTAATTTTAAAAAGTGTTTTGAGGAAAAAAATGTTCCATCGGAAATAGATTATTTATCATTAGATATAGATGAAGCAACATTAGGATGTTTAAAAATATTACCATTAAAAGAATATAAATTTAAAGTTATTACACTTGAGCATGATGAATATTCACAAGGTTCTGCAAAAAAGAATGCTATGAGAGAAATTTTATTTTCTTATGGTTATAAATTAGATAAACCAGATGTTAAAAATGATGGTCATATATATGAAGATTGGTGGTTAAGTTCATGAACATGTTAGTTACAGGTGGTTGTGGATTTATTGGTTCTAATATTGTTGATAGACTTTGCATATCAGAAAATTATAATGTAACAGTTATTGACAATCTTTCATCTGATGCCCATGATAAATTTTATTATAATAAAAATGTTGTTTATTATAAAGATGATATTAATAATAAACATATAGTAAATGGTATATTTGAAAGACATAGACCAGACTATGTTTTTCATTTAGCAGCAGAAGCAAGAATACAAAATTGTATAAATGAACCAACAAAAGCATTTAATACAAATACTGTTGGAACTCAAAACATACTAGAAGCATGTAGATTGTTTAATGTAAAAAAAGTAATGTTTTCAAGCACATCTGCAATTTATGGATTAAATGATACACTACCACAAACAGAAGTATTAAGTCCTAGTTGTCTGAACATGTATTCATATTCAAAATTGTTTTCTGAAGGATTATTTAAATTATATTCTGAAATGTATGGTATTGATAGCATATGTTTCCGTTATTTCAATGTTTATGGACCAAGACAACCTATTCGTGGATCATATGCACCAGTAATTGGTGTATTTTCTAGACAAAAGAAAAACAATGAAAAAATGACTATTGTTGGGGATGGTTTACAAACAAGAGATTATATCCATGTTTCTGATATTGTTTCTGCAAATATAGCAGCAATGAATTGTGAACATAAATTAAATGGAAATATAATAAACATTGGAACTGGTAAATCTTTTTCAGTTTTAGATATTGCAAAGATGATGAATGGAGAGTATATTCATGTACCTGCAAGAAACGGAGAAGCACGACATACTCTTGCAGACATAACAAAAGCAAAAGAACTATTAAATTGGGAACCAAAATATAGTTTAGAAAAATACATGGAGAATAAAGAATATGATAATTGAAAATAGTGAATTAAATCTTCAGCAAGAAATTGAAAAAAGAGTTCTTAGGACTGGAGATTCTTATATTGATGCAATTCTTTTTGTATGTGAAAATTATTCTTTAGATCCAGAATATATTGCAAAACATCTACCAAAACCAATTGTAGAAAAATTAAGAGAAGAGGGTGAATCATTAAATCTACTCCCAAAATCTTCTCGTCTACCCATATAAATACCCTTGACTACTCCAGTATCTGTAGTATACTACTGGTGTAAGTCGTACATGTCGTACACTTAAAACATACAAAAGGAGATATCGTATATGTCGTTCAAGGATCTAAAGAAGCGTTCTCAGGAAAACATTTCGCGTCTGACTGAAGAACTAGAGAAGATGAATAAGGGCGCAGAGTCTTACAAGGATGATCGTTTCTGGAAGCCTACGCTTGATCAAGCAAGCAATGGTTTCGCTGTCATCCGTTTCCTTCCCCCTGTTGAGGGTGAGGATGTTCCTTGGGTTCGTGTGTTCTCACACGGTTTCCAAGGCAAGGGTGGTTGGTTCATTGAGAACTGCCCGACCACTATCGGTGGTAAGTGCCCTGTTTGTGAAGCAAACAGTGAACTTTGGAATTCCGGTATTGAGGACGACAAGACCGTAGCCCGTGATCGCAAGCGTAAGTTGTCTTACATTGCCAACATCATGGTCGTTTCAGATCCAAAGAATCCTTCAAATGATGGAAAGGTGTTCCTTTTCAAGTTTGGTAAGAAGATCTTTGACAAGATCATGGAGAAGTTGCAGCCTGAGTTTGCTGATGAGACTCCAACCAATGTCTTTGACTTCTGGAAGGGTGCAGACTTCAAGTTGAAGATTCGTAAGGTTGCTGGTTATGTTAACTACGACAAGAGCGAGTTCGATGATTCTACTCCGCTTCTTGGTGGTGATGATAAGCAACTGGAAGGTGTCTGGGCTAAGCAGCACAAGTTGCAGGAGTTCCTCAAGCCAGAGAACTTCAAGTCTTATGATGAACTGTCCAAGAAGTTGGATAGTGTCCTCAAGTCTGCTCCAGAGGGTAAGCGTAAGGCTGAGGAGATGTCAGATGATGACTTCGAACCAGAGACTGAACTGAAGTATTCGACTCCCAAGACTGCAAAGCCAGCAAAGATGGCTGAGAAGAAGATTGAAGAGGATGTCGAGGAAGAGGATGCAATGTCCTACTTCGAGAAGCTTACTAGTGATGACGAGTGAGTTAATGTGAAGATGGTGTGGAAGAGAGCCAGAGAAATCTGGCTCTTTTCTTTTTATAACATAGCTGCTTTATAATAGTCCATATAAACTTTTTCAAGTACACTTTCATGTTTATCTGGTATAGTTCCAGCAGAATTGAAGTGTCCATTTGTTTCTAATAGTCTACCACTATTCATACCACCAATCATGTTATTGACTATGATTGGATTTGATGAACTGGATGAACCAGATAATAAAGGTGCTATCTTATATGCATCATTATATTCTTGAACAGTATTTGCTAACACTGTACCCAAAACCATAGTTTGTCTTTGGGTTGCTGTTATATCATTTAACGCATTTTCTTTTATTATCTTGTAGATGTTATTACCAATACTTTCTGTTACTGCATTTGGTTTAGTTGATACAACTGCTTCTGATGTTCTATTTTCACCAGCAACTATAAATGAACCAAATCTACTTCCTTCAATGATTCCTTCATTTGCCATCATACCAGCATACTGACCATATGCTTCGTTAACAGCTTCTCTGTGTTTTCTTTCTTGTTCTTCTCTTTGTGCAGCACTAATTAATTCTGAACCATATTTGTTAAAATATTCCTTTGGTCTTGCCCAAAGATTTGTATTATAATCTTTTAGTATTTCTGGTGCTTCTTTTAATAGCATAAAAACATTATCAAAACCAATTCTATTCAAAACAGAATTTATTTTTTTATCCGCACCTTTTTTGAGGTAATATTTATAGAGATCATCGGAATTATTAATATTTCTTGCATCTTTAAATGTTTCTAAAATTGTATTAACATCTTGTATTGAATATTTTTCTCCTTTACCCCAAGCGAGATCCATATCTACTACATTATTTAATTTTTCATGTGTTTTTACAATATTATGTAAAGCAAAAAAATTCTTTTGAGCATTTTCTACCATCTTTACTGCTCGTTCTTCTACGATCTTTGCTTCATTTATTTTTCCTTCATTTGCCAATTTCAATGCTTCTTGACCCATAATTTCTACTTGCTTATTAGTATTTTCTAAATCCATTCTTCCCTGATCTAACATTTCACTTTCCGCAATGCCTCTAGACCAATCACTTGCTGTGTATGCTCTATATAATGCCTCACTAGCACCATACATTAATCCAACAATAGGAACAGCTCTTGCTAAAGATGGTAAACCAGCTGCAGAAAAAGCATTTGCTGTGGTTGAGATACCAAGATCTACTAAACCAGCAGATAACGAGCCTTTACCAAAAGCAACACCTGCTTGTTTTAATCTATCTGCAAATGGTACATTTTGTAAATTTGGATCAAAAAGAGTGGAAACACCAAGAGCAGTTCCTCCTAAAAATGCAGATCTACCAGCAGAAACTGCACTCATAGTTGCAGCACCTGTCGCTCTGCCTACTGCACTTGTTCCTGCTTTTACTCTCTCAAATGGAGTTGCTTTTTGTTGTGGTCCAATTCCACTTATTGGTTTTTTACCTGTAATAGCAGTTTTTGCCTTTTCTCCTGCAATTCTAGAAAATTCTCTTTCAGGTAAAGGTGAAAATAAAGGTTTTCCTTGTATTAAATTTTTTAAAGTTTTTGTTGAAACCGTTTTTGCAGTTGCTCTAGTTGCAGCACCAGATGCACCAATATCTGCTGCTGATGATGTTCCTGCAGCCATTCCTGGCTTATTAATTACTGGTGTTTCTTTACCATCAAACCAATTTTTTAATTCATTTATTGCAGCAGTTAACCCAATTAATGATCCTGCCAATCCGGCAATACCCAATCCACCCAATAAATCAGTAATTCCACTAATCAAAGAACCCAAACCAGACTCCGTTGAAACATTTATTTCTTTATCTCTTATTTCCTCTAATAACTTAGTTGTTTTAATTCTATATTTTTTATCTTCATTTAATAATACTTTTGATTCTGACTCAGTTTCTTCTTGTTTTGCAACTTGATCTGATGTTACTTCATTTTGTTTTTTAGTAATATCATATAGAGATTCCATAACTTTAGAAATCCCGTCAACTTTTTTACTTACACTTTCTAAAATTTTATCTCTATCTTCTTTTAATGGCATCTAGTTATCCTTTGATTTTATTTTTTCTTCTAACTTGTTCCATTCTTTCTTTTTGTTCTTGTATATTCTTTATATGCAATCCAATGTATACTCTTCTTTCCCAAGGCAACATATTTTCTATTTCTTCTAAATTAAACTTTTCGCTCTCGATTAATGCATAATTTGTTTCGTACATTATTTTCAAACTTTCAACCGAGAGCGTTATTCGAAAAAAGATTTAAAATCATTTATAATTATGGGTATTTTATTTCCTTTTGTTGGAGTTACAAATTCTTCTTCATATGTCACTCTTGGTAATTTATCAAAAAAATGTGTAATTTTTAAAAACATTTCTTTTGGTAGATTTTCTAAAAAATCTATAACTTCTTGTTTACTTTTTTCTTTTGTACTTATTACTTGATCTTTTGTAAAAATTTTATCTATACAAGACACTATCAAATTAAACATGGTTTCTGTTCTTGATTTTTCATTTTTTTCTATCTCTATAAATTCACTTATAGATGGATATTTCATAATAACACCCATATTATCATTCAACTTTATAGTAGTTGATGTTTTTTCTGGAAGATTTTTAACTATTACATTTTCAAGTTTCATTTCTGTTTCAAATTTTTCATTAGTTTCTGAATCTTTAACAATTATTTCTACAACTTCGCCCATCGATTTCATTCTTAATTGGATAAAGAGATATTCAACATCAAAATATGGCATTTCTTCAATATTTAATTTTTCAGAAAAGCATGTATTGAATATACTTTTCATTGCTCCCATAATTTGTTCATCATCCTTTGATTCCAAAGCAATCAATAATATTTTTTCTTCCTTTACAACAAAGGGTCTAAATGAAACCTTTTTACCAGTTGATGGTACTGTTGTTGTGTATGTTGGAAGTGATACTAAATTTTTCAAATCAATCATAATCTACTCCTTAATCGGGTTTACCAAATGCATTTTCCAAATCGTTTCTATCAAGTAGTCTTGTTTCTGCTATATCTAGAGTCAATGTAATTACAACTGGATTACCGTCTTTAAAGTGTGCATAAAATCCTTGTTGTGTATAATCTAATTGTACACTTTTTAAGAAACATTTTTGGAGACTTTTTGGTAGAACTTTAGATTCTTCTCCATTTATTCTAAAATAAAAGTCTACAGTACCTGGGAAAGTATATAAAATACCACCTAGATCTTGTGTTGGGTATGAGTGTTGTTTTAACATTTCTACTATTTTTAAGAACTGATCTGCTTCTTCTTTGCTTGTTGGCTGGAATTCGATATTCCATTGCCAATTTCTTAAATTTGGACTTCTATAAAGAGTTTCTGTAGCGGGATTAATTGTTTTCCTTGTTGCTAATTGAGCATTATTAGCAAGAAATTCAGCAACATTAGTAGAAGCTTTACCAATACCTGCTCTGGAATTAGGTGTTCCTGATAGTGGTCCAGTAATTAAATTTAAAAGACCGGATACTACACCTCCTATTGGTATTATCGGATTGTTTGAAAACCCATCAACATTGTGACTGTGTATATCGTTTATTTGTTTTGGCAATGGTAAAAATATTGTTTTCTTTTTATTTGGTGAATCGGTATCACCTTCAGTATAAAAATTTTTATTTAATGATTCAATATTATTACTTGTAAATTCTTTTGTTTTATTAAAATTTTCAACAGCTTGTTTACCACCCTTTAAAAGACCTGTTGTTAATACTCCTAATTTATCAAGTGCAGTAGATTCATTTGTTATTTTTTGTTCTGGTATTGCATCAATATAACCACCAATTTTTTCTATTCCAACTGTTGCAAATTCCGCACCCTTTCTGTTTAATTCTTGTGGCGAATTGCTTAAATTTGGATTTTCATTGCTTGATGGTGAATAGAGAACTATTACCATGCAATCTCTTAATTTGCTAGTATCACCACTAAATGATAATTGTTTTATGATATCTGAATCTACAGTTGGTAATTTTTGTTCTAGTGCTTTGGCTCTATTTTCAATAAAATTTAATGCTTCTTTATTTGATAGAGTTTTTTCTCTACCGGCAGCATCCAAAGTATCTCCTATCAGAGATTCATAATTTGCTGGTACTGAGTTCAAATCTGGTATTGAAACTGGTGGATTAGGATCTGAAACTTCTTCAGGAGTCCAAGAACCTAGTTTTGAGTAGTTTGCTATGTTTTCTTTTTTAATTAACATTTTTTTAGATAAATAGGAAAGAATTCTGTTCATTTTTATTTATATGCCATACAAAGGTAAATATCACCCAGAAAACCCAGAAAAGTATGTTGGTAACTCAAACAACATCATTTATCGCTCTCTATTAGAGAGAAGATTTATGGTTTTTTGTGATAGAAACGATAATGTTTTGAAATGGTCATCAGAAGAACTTGCTATACCATATATTTCGCCCATAGATAACAGAGTTCATAGGTATTTTGTTGATTTTGTCATAGAAGTGCAAGAAAAAACAGGGGAAAAGAAGGTTTACCTTGTAGAAATCAAGCCATCTAGACAATGTATTCAACCTAAACAGTCAGATAACAAGAAGCAAAGAACATTTATAAAAGAAAGTAAAACTTGGTTAATAAATAATTCTAAGTGGAATGCTGCTTCGGAATTTGCTAAAAAACAAAATTGGGAATTTAAAATAATAACAGAAAAAACACTAGGAACAAACTAAATGAGCACATTTGGACCATTTGGACCATTAAACGGCGCAAACAGCATAAAATCATTTCAGGGACTAACGGATAGAATCTCCGCAGGGTCATTTAAACCATATGACTCTGTTGGTTCTTTTTCCCCAGTTACTGGTGATTCAGCAACAGAACTTGCTAACTTTTTGTTTACTTCTGGAATCTTATACAGAACCAATAGGTTTTTTGCAACAGTATTCCCACCAAGACTAACAAATAACACACTTTCAGCATTATCTGATAGGAATGGATTAAGATTTGTTTGTGAAAATGCCAGTATACCAAATCAATCATTGTTTACATCAGATTATAAGTTGAACAATTTGCCAGTATTGAGATTACCATACACCATAGATTACGGTAATGAATTGACTTTAAGTTTTAGAATGACAGACAATTATAAAGAAAGAAAGTTCTTTTTAAATTGGCAAGAATATATCTTCGATACGGTTAATGGAGTGGAATATTATAACAATTATACAGATTCGTCATTAATTGTTTTAACTCAACTGGATACACAAAATAATAAAGTGTACAATACACAATTTATTGGTGCATATCCAACAAATATAGGTTCTATAGAATATTCGTGGGAACCAGATTCAAACTATGTAAAACAATCTGTATCATTCTCATATTATAGAATGGTTTCTGAAGGTGTGGTTTATGCTAAACCAACAGTTCGTTATGATCCAGATCCACCTCCATTATTAAACAGTACACCACCAGATGTACCTTATTACTTAGAACAACCAACTGTTTCCAAACCACCAGACAATTTTGTAGAGATGTAAAATGTTTTTTACAAAGCACCCATATACAACACAATTAGATAAAAACGGCAACCAAATCACCGTAACAGATATAACTTCAACCATAAAGACATATGAAGTTTTTCGTAATACACAATATTCAATTCCATATTATGTAAGAGAAGGTGACACTGCAGAATCAATTGCTAAACAAATATACAATAAACAATCATATTCTTGGATAATTTTATTAGTAAACAATATGAAAGGGATTTATACTGATTGGCCACTTTCATCTACAGCATTTGATGCTTATGTAAAAAATAAGTACGGTGGTCTTTCTTCAATTTTCTTTTACCTTGATAGTATCAATAATTACAATATTAAAAAAGGTGATGTAATTAGATCAACAACTAGTTCCAGTAAAACAGCAGAAGTGGTTGATTGGAATCCATCGTTGAGTAAATTAACTATAAGACAATTGAATGGCACTTTTACAAAAAATGAATTTGTCAGATTTTTAGACACAACTCCAACAATTGCAAAAATTGGTAGAGTAAACCTGTATGAACAAGATTCTTTGCATCATTTTGAGGCAAATGGAATTTATCTAGATCCATTACTTGGTTATTTACAAGGATACATAAATGGTGTAAGTAATGAAGTGATAACCAACTATCAATATGAGATGACAGAAAACGATAAAAAGCGTTATATTTACATTCCACTACCAGAGGTAGCAACAAGAATAGAACAAGAATATTCAAATTCTATGGCTGTTTAATATGATTAATTTAGAAACACTAGGAAGTATAATAATAAAATCTGAAGATGTTTCTGTTGATGTTACAACAGTAGTCACTTCTATAAACTTATATCAAAGTCTATATGATCCATTTGTAACTGGAGATATAACAATTGTTGATGTTCCTAGTAGCAGAGTAACTAAAGAATTTAGAGGCGGTATTGTTGGTAAGGGAGAA
>Ga0208364_1000071_pt1 | contig 24736 bp, 51 predicted proteins | sample LakMenEpi08Jun12_FD_150680 | JGI IMG/M metagenome (GOLD analysis project Ga0208364, IMG submission 150680) | Freshwater microbial communities from Lake Mendota, WI - 08JUN2012 deep hole epilimnion (SPAdes) | ecosystem: Environmental > Aquatic > Freshwater > Lake > Epilimnion/Euphotic zone ...
GAATATGGGGAACGCTTTCCTCTGTTGCTGTTGCCTATGTTATTACAAGAAATGCTGGTCTTTCTGTAACTATTGCCTTTTGGGAAACGGTAGTTAAAATATTTATTTACTACGCACATGAGCGTGGATGGAACTATATACAATGGGGAAGAAAATAGTGCCAAAAACAGTAGTAGTTGTTGGCGGCGGAACAGCAGGCTGGCTCACTGCACTTATGGCAAAAAGATCTCAACCTAATTTAAACATTACTGTTATAGAATCTAAAGAGATAGGTATACTAGGAGCTGGAGAGGGATCCACACCACACCTAAATACCTTGTTTGAATACCTTGGAATACCAATATCTGACTTGGTAAAAAATTGTGATGCAACAATAAAGAATGGTATTAAGTTTACAAATTGGAATAATGATGGGGGCTTCTTCTATCATGGATTTCCAGCAAAGGACATGTCTTTAGGCCCTAACTTTTCTAAATCCCCATTTGTAGCAAATAGCACACTTTTAACAATGAGTCTATTATTAAACAACGGATTAAAACAGGTGGACTTCACAGAAAAAATTTCAGAAGAAAACAAAGTTCCATTTGTATTTAAATCTCACAATGAAAACGATCCAACATTATCTTACGATAATATATCAAGTACTTCAATTCACTTTAATGCGTCTAAGCTTGCAAACAGATTGAAAGAGATTGGCCAAGAGCGAGGCATAAATGTAATTGATGGCATAATAAAAGAAGTTTTGTTGGATGATCAAGGAAATATTAAGTCTTTAGATTTAGAAAATGTTGGAGTTATAGATTGTGATTTTGTATTTGACTGTAGTGGATTTCACAGGTTAATTATTGGAAAAACATTTAATTCAAAGTGGAAAAGCTACAGCGACTTCCTTCCGTCAGATTCTGCTGTTCCATTTTTTATTGACGTAACAGATGATATTCCTCCGTACACAGAAGCAATAGCCATGAAGTACGGTTGGATGTGGAAGATACCTTTGCAAAATAGGTTTGGATGTGGGTACGTTTACGACTCTTCTTTAATATCTGAAGAACAAGCAGTAGAAGAGATAGAAAATTTTTTAGGGTATGTTCCAGCATATCCAAGAAAAGATAAAGGAGGATTTAAATTCTCCGCTGGGTACTTTGAAGAGCCGTGGATAAAAAATTGTGTTGCAGTAGGTTTATCAGCAAACTTTATCGAGCCACTTGAGGCCACATCTATTTGGGTTAGCATTATAGGACTCTCTCATATTTTTGGAACACCCGATTGGATTAATGGCGGGTCGGATGAAATAAGGAATCAGTTTAATAGCACTATAGCATCAATGAACGATGACATAGCTAGCTTTATATATTTCCACTATATGACTAAAAGAAAAGACACAGAGTTCTGGAAAAAATTTTCTTATGAAAATGCACCAGAAGATTTAAAGAAGCGAATTGATCTTTGGAGAAATAGACTTCCAAATAAAACTGATAATGGAGAAAGATGGAGCCCAAATAGTTGGTTTATTGTTGGATCATTTCAAGAAACAATTAACAAGTCTATAGCATCAATTTATATAGATGGTGAAGACGAGTATAGAAAAGGATTAGACTTGTACAATTATTTTGTTGGGTACCAAAAAAGCAGGGCTTCAAAATGCGTTAGCCACAATGAATTTTTGGAGTCTCTAAAATGAAATTTAGAACTGAATGGATAAATGCATTAAAAACAATGAGACATAGAAAGTATTGGGACAGACCTAATACTGTTGAATTCTTTGCTTTCATGACAAAGATATCTATTATATTTCCAGGCTTATTATTTGGTAAGCAATGGTGGTGGCTATATATATTTGCCCTAGTATCAAGCCTTGCGCTGATCTGGTCATCAACAGTAAAAACTCTCCCCACAATAATTTGGTTCAACATACTTTGGACAATACTTGCAGTGAGTGCTATAATTAAGTATTGGATATAAGGAGAGAATAATGTTTGAATACTATGTAAAAAAAGTCAGTAAAGTGGTAGATGGAGACACAATAGATGTCGATATCGATCTTGGATTTGATATTTCGTTTAGCTCTAGAGTTCGTCTTGCTGGTATAGACACTCCAGAAAGTCGTACTTCTGATAAAATGGAAAAGGCTTTAGGATTAGAAGCAAAGGCGTATTTAAAGAATGCAATTGATTCAGCTAAAACTGTTGTTATTAAAACAGAAAAAATGGACTCATCTGAAAAGTATGGTCGCATCTTGGGATGGGTTTTCTTAGACGGATCAGATAAATCTATTAACTATAAGATGATTGAAGACGGACATGCTTGGGGTTATATGGGAGAAACAAAAATTAAAGACTTTGATGCCTTAGCTAAGGCGAGGAAAAAAAGCGGTAAGTAATGCCTGTATACGAATACAAGTGCTCATATGATGAAGCACACGCTTTAATGTCAGTTAACAGATCAATTACAGAAGATGATCCAGGGTATACATGTATTGAATGTGAATCTGTTATGGTAAGACATTTCACCCCATTCGGTATACAATTTAAAGGCAATGGCTTTTATAAAACAGATAATGCAAGATAGGGTATAATTACTACATAGCAAATTTTGCTTGTAGGAGTTATAATTGACTAGGACTAAAGCATGGAGATTATCATTAGCCACCATTTTAATGTTTGGATGGGTATTTCTCACTCCTGCCCACGGAGATGATCCACTTAGCTTAGCCGCTCAAGAAATAGAAGAGCTTAATAGTAAAGTGTCTAATTTAGTTTATCAAGATGATTTTATAGATCTTATAGACATAGCAGAAAATAAATTTACATATGCAAAAAATGCTATGGAGCTTAAAGACGATGCATATGATGCCTACGATGATGCAGTAGATGCAGAATCCGCAGCACTGGAAGCTAAAAACCTTGCTCAGTCAAATGTAGATGGCCAGACAGTCACAGTAGCCTTGGCCCTTGAACATAAAGACAACGCTCTTGAAGAAAAGAATGATGCTCAAGATGCACTCAGCATAGCCAATATTAATGTTCAAACTACTCAATCAAGTATGCAAAGTGCTGGAGGAACAGGTTTGGCATACACTGTTTATACTCTTGTTAGGCAGGGTAATGTTGCTACCCCAGGATCTGTTCTTTGTTCTGGCACCTGGAACTCAAGCCATATGAGTCTTCCAGTGTGCGGAAATAGATATGAAAACCTTATAGTTAAATTTACTGGACAGATAACAGTCCCTTCATGGTTTACACAAACCTACTTTGCAGGATATACGGATGATGGTTTTAGAATGTATGTTGACGGGCAACTTGCTGTTGATAACTGGGTAGAGCAAGGGACAACTTGGAGCGATTACTCTCCCGTATATGATGTTAGTGAAGACAAAACTTTAGATGTAGAAATATGGTGGTATAACGGTGGAGGACCAGGTTCCTATCATCTTGGCTGGGCTATACCTGGTGGATGGACTGGAGCAGGATGTGATTATGCTGGAAATCCAAGAGTCTGGGGACAAAATTTTAGTTGTAATCTTAATACATTTTCTTCTGGATCAGGACCAACTCAAGCACAGATAAATGCTTACAATGATGCTGTTGCAGGACAGGCTATAGCACAAACAAACTATAATAATAAATTAGCAGTATATAATGACAAACTAAATGTTTATAATCAAGAAGTTCAAGCCTTACAAAATCTCACATCAAGCCTTACAACAGCAAGACAAAACCTAACAATTGCACAACAAAACCTAACATCTGCTTTAGAATTAAAAAATAATAGAATAAACACATATGATCAATCTATAATTGATTTAAATTCTGCTATTGAAGACGCATGGACTTATTATTTTGAACAGTCTGAAAGAGAATTAAACGCTGCAATTGCACAAGCCGCAGCCAATGCTGCAGCAAATCAGACTACACCAGAGCCAAGTCCAGAGCCCACACCTGAGCCTACAGACGAGCCCACACCTGAGCCTACAGACGAGCCCACACCTGAGCCTACAGACGATGTTGAAATTAAAGATGAGGTTCTGTCAGCTTTAGTTCCTGAAAAAGGAAGCGGAACTGAAGAAGATCTTTCTAATGTTATTGCAAATCTCACAAGCAAAGATAATAAACTAGTTGTATTGTCTCCAGAGCAGATATCTGCAGTTAGTCAAACCCTAAAGGCTTTAACCCAAGAGGCTAAAGCAGAGGTTGCAGAAAATCTAGGAATCAAAGCTTCAGATGTTGCTCAGGTTGCAGAAGCTATGAAAAGCAACCCAGAGCTTGCTCAGGCATTTGTTGAGTTTGAATCTAGAGCAGATTCTGCAGGAGATGCAAGCATGCCTTATACTTTAGCAGACGCAACAACAGAGGTTCAGACAGAAGCATTTTTGGCGGATCCAATAGGAGCACTTACAGATATTGATTTTGAAAAGATATTTAGCCCATCAGAATGGGGTAAAGATATGACAGATGACCAAAGAGAAAAAGCGCAGGAAGTTGTAATACCAGTAATTATCGCATCAAATATTATTGCAGCTGCAATGACTAGGAGGATATAATGAAAATAATCAAGGCCCTATTTAAATATATATGGGAAGTAATCAAGGAAAGTATAGCCCAAATATTCACCCTATTAGGATTCTTTATTGCTTGGCTAACCCTTACTGGATCAGCCCAGCAAGTGGTCGGAGTCGCCACTTTGATTGCCACAGCAATATGGCTTCTAACCATACCACTACGAAAAGAGGACTAATAGTGTATAATTATACTATGAGGAAAATAGTTTCTATTGCTTTGGCTGGCCTATTAATGGTATCATTAACTGGATGTGATTCTTTAAACAGATATCGCTACCCATGCCAAGATCCTAAAAATTGGGAAATTGCAGAATGTAATCCTCCAGAATGTGAAGCTTCACAAACTTGTACAAAAGATGTAATAGAAATTACACCTACCACACCAGAACAGGAAATAACAAATGGCTAAACAAAAGCTAACGCCTGCAGATCTAGATGCTCGTTTAAAGTTTATTCTAGGAATAACACTTGGAAGCATTCTATTTATGACAGCGCTTGGAATCATATATGGATTGTTGTTCGTAACACAGCCTATTGGAGCTCAATCAGAAAATGACAAAATGTTCTTTAATGTTTTAGGTAGCATTGCAACATTTATTACAGGAACGCTTGCTGGAATTTTGATTGGTAACTCAGGCGCTAAAGATGTTATGGCAGCACAGATAGCAAACAAAGAGGTAGATGCAAAGAATACACAAGCAGATAAAAAATTAGAAGCAGAAATTGATGCAACAGCAGCTCGCTTGGCAGCAAAGCCAGATGGCGCAATGCCAGAAGAGCAACCAGTTGATCTAGATTGGGATAAAGACTAATGGCAGAACAAGGTACAGCAGCTCGTTTAATTGAAGTTGCTACAGCAGAGATTGGTACTATTGAGGGTCCAAAAGATAACGAAACTAAGTACGGTGCTTTCATGAAAGCAAACTTTCAACCATGGTGCGGAAGTTTCGTAAATTGGTGCGGGTCAGAATCTGGCGTAAAGATTCCTAATACTGTTTATACACCAGGCGGTGCGGCAGCATTTAAAAAAGCAGGAGCTTGGATTGATGTAGATGTTGCAGATCCAGAACCAGGAGATATAGCCTATTTTGATTTCCCATCAGATGGTGTCGATAGAATTTCTCACGTAGGTATTGTTGTTAAAGATAATGAAGACGGAACAGTTTGGTGCATAGAAGGCAATACTTCTTCAAAGAAGTCTGGAAGCCAAAGAAATGGCGGAGAAGTGTGTAAGCAACTTCGTGCATACAAAAAGAATAAAGCTGGAGTTTTAATTTCAATTGTAGGGTTTGGAAGACCAAAGTTTGGTTCTTCCGCAGCACCAGCAAAAGAAGCAGCCCCAGCAAAAAAAGCGGCGGCATCTAAATCTAAGAAGTGCCCTACTTGTGGTAAATGAATAAATACTCTATTAAAATAGAAATAACAGCAGTCATTGAAGCTTTCAATGAGGATGATGCTAGAGATTATGTCAATGAGATATTCGGTACTGATGAAGAAGTTCAATCAGTAAAAATTGTGAGCGTAAAAGAGAAGAGATAGTTTTGTCTTTAGTTATAGAAAGACCAGAAGAAAATATTGTTTATTTTAAGGGTATAATTAAAAACTACCAAGAAGTCATAGATGCCATAGAGTCTCTTTCTAATGACGCTGTAAGCGACTGGAGACCATGGAACGGACACGGAACTGATACAAGATATGGTGACATTAAAGATGTCCGTAGAGATAAAATAGTAGAAATCAATTCTGATAAAGACAGAGCCAAAGCTGCATTTGCCATAAACTGTTTAACAAACAAAATGTCTGAATGTGCTATTGAGTATGCCAATATTTTTAATATAGACAGAGAAGCCTTGTATTATGCAGTTTCACTTCTTACAGATCCAAGAACAATGATGGGTATAAACAAATACGATGAGGGATCCTTCATGGGGTCTCATGTTGATTTCAACGAAGATAATTATTATTTAGCATATACTATCGTTGTTTATTTAAATGATGACTATGAGGGCGGAGAGCTTTACTTTAATGATTTAGATATAAAGATAAAGCCACAGGCTGGAAGCATAATAATGTATCCATCTTCCGCCCCATATTCTCATCAATCGCTAAAGGTTTTAAAGGGAAGAAAAATGTTAATAACTCATCATTGGCAAATGATTTTGCCACCAAATGGTTGACTTTCACCACTTTGGTAATGTATAATTGTATAGATAAGGCAAATTAAGCATGTTAAATTTAACAGAGCGTGGAGTAGATGTTTTAATAAAAAGATCTAATAACTTTTATTGGAACAATTACAATTTAATAGCGTGGGAAAAAAATAGTAGCGGATATTTTAATCTCAAAGGTGTTTATAGAAATAACTCCTGGGGAATCGCAAACGAGTTCCCAGTTAATTCAAAGGGTATATGGTCAATTCCGCTAAAACATGTCAGATATTTTAAATAAAATAAATTCAGACCAAGATTCTATAAGGTGGTGGGACTTAGCAGCATGCAATGGCATGGATACCAACCTATTTTTTGATAAATATGAGTCGGATATTCAGATGGCTAACGCAATAGATCAATGTTGCTTATCATGTCCAGTCATAAAGATGTGCTACGAATCTGGCACTGAGCAAGACGAGTATGGTGTGTGGGGCGGAGTATTCCTGTCATCTGGCTTGGTAGACAAAATGAAAAATACTCATAAAACAAAAGAGATATGGAAGCAGTTGAGGTCTAAACATGGTGTCTAATGTCTATGATGATAAGCATTTTAAGTATGGAATGAATCAGTGGACTGGTGAGCCAAATAAACCAGTATTTTACACAGAAGAAATGAAAAGAAAAGTTTGGGAAATAAGAAAACCACTATTTTTACTAATGGATATAGTAAAGTATCCAGATTTTTTAGCACTAAGATTGTATGAAGATAACTTTATACAGTTTGACGGTGAAGAAAAAGAAAAAGTTATTGATTATGTTACTAAGGTTAAAAAACTACTTGAGTCTTATGGTGTTCGAGTAGAACTTGAAGGGAAGCCAACAAATTGAACGAAAAGATATTTTGCTATTCATGTAATAAAACAAAGAATAAGCTAAACTTAAAGAAGTCATCGCTTCTTCCGATCAATCTATTCTTGTGTCAAACATGCATAGATGAAAAGCTTGAGCCAAGGTGGGTAGTTTTGATTGCTGGCAGACAGAATGGTCACGAGCATGTTAAAGATTTTATCCAAAAAAGAAAGTATATTGGCTCTGAAATAACAGCATCTGAACTATTAATTTAGATTAATTATAAGGTATAATTACCTTATAATGGAAACAGTTTATGTAACGATTGTAGCATCAATATTAGCTGCAGCGCTAAGCGGATTTGCTACTGCGTTGGTTAATGGATTTAGGGATGCCAAAAAAGAAAAAACCAGGCGGGAAGAGCGTGAAAAAGACCAATTAAAGCTAGATGTAAAAGACCTTAAAATTGAGTTATATCAGCTTGAAAAAGAGTTAAACGAGTGGAAAGATAAATATTATAAAGCCATTCAGGACTTAATTGAAATGAAATCTGAGCTTGAAAGCGTATTATCTCAATTAAATCATATAGAATATCATGAGATGATAGACACAGAATAATTAAAATAGTACAATAAAGGTATGACTTGTATTGTTGCTATTGCCCAAAATGGTGTTGTCTATATGGCTTCCGACCATGCCGCATCAGATGATAAAACTGGATGGATCTTATCAAGAAAAGAACCCAAGTGTTTTAAAGTTGGTCAGTATGCTGTTGCATTTACAGATTCATTTCGCATGGGACAAATTCTTCAGTACATGTGGACCCCGCCAAAATATACACCAACAAAAACAAATTCTGGATTAGATAAATTCATGCGAACAAAATTTGTTGATTCAGTAAAAGCCGCCTTTAAAGAACATGGATATGGAAGTATTGGATCCTCATCAGAAGAGGATACAGGAGGTATTTTTATAGTAGGTGTTGAAGGTAGAATCTTTACTATAGATGAAGACTTTCATGTTGGAGAAAACATAGTAAACTACATGGCAGAAGGTAGTGGTGGCATGATCGCCTTGGGAGCACTTCATGCAACAAAGAATCAAAAGAACCCTAAACTAAGACTTAAAGCAGCGCTAGAAGCAGCAACTGAGTTTAACATGAGCGTAGCAGCCCCCTATACATACATTCAAGTTTAGTGTATAATTAGCTAATGGATATAAACGACTTAAGGCCAGACTACTCAAGATCAATGGACATACGAGGTGTGCCAACACATGTGTGCCCATGTGGTTGTGAAATATGGAACCTTAAAGTTATGTTTGATAGTTGTGAAATTGCAACTTATTTTTTAGACATGGAGTGTGCTAATTGTGGCACACTGGCAACTGCACCAACGCCACTTGATAGAGAAGAAGAAGAATGAGATCACAAAGAAGAATTGATTTGCTAGAGCTTGAGCTTTATAAGCTTAGAATTGAATTAGATATAATGCACGAGATCATGAGCAATGTAATTAACACTCAGATCCAAGCAGCCGAAGCAAAAAACATAGACTCTGGTAAATGGTACCCAAGAAAGAGTCCTAACCCTAACTCGTAACCCATTGACAACTTCTGTCGTATTTAGTAGAATAGGCTTTATGAAAAAACTAATAACTATGGCACTTGCTGCCACACTAATCACTATCACAACTATGCCAGCTCAGGCAAATCTAAAGACAAGAACATCTGCTCCAACCATCGCTATTTTGGATACGGCATTGGATACTTCAATTCCTTCAATCAAGTCAAGAATTGTTGCAGAAGTTTGTATTTTAGATTGGCCTTCATGTCCAAACGGTAAAACATTTATGGAAGGCAACGGAGCTTCTGTTCTTCCTGCAAATATTTTATCTAATTCTGATTTTAACCATGGAACTCAAATGGTTTCTGCAGCGATTGCAAGCAATCCAAACTTAAACATTGTTTTTGTAAGAATTGTTGGTAACACTAGGGCTGGAAAGCAACAGACATACGGACTTAACACACTTGTTAACGCACTTACCTGGGTTAATAACAACAAGCATAAGTATAATATTGTAGCCGTTGCGTCATCAAATGGTGCAAGTGCTCCAGTTATTAAAAAGAGTGCAGCATCTGCATACTGTTCTCCAACTGCTTTAGATTCAGTTATCTCTAGTCTAAGCGCTTCTGGAATTCCAACATTTTTTCCATCTGGAAACAGTGCTGGAAATGCTCAGATGCTTGGCAAAATTGAGTGGCCAGCATGCATTAGCGCCTCAATTGCAGTAGGCGGTGTTGAAACAATCAACCTAGATAAGCCACAGATTTCTTTGGTAAGCAACTACGATAAAAATCTAGTAGATCTATGGGGAGAAATCCACCAACCGACGATATATCCTGGAAATGTTGCTGGTTACTCTTATGGAACATCAGTTGCAGTTCAAGTTATCGCTGCGAAATATGTTTACTTGAAGTCAGTAAAGCCGACTTTAACATCTACCCAACTTATTGCATTGATGAAGTCATCTTCTGATCCAGTACAAAATTCTGCAGGTCAAAGTGTCTATCTGTTTAATCTATTAAAGGCAGTAAATGGATAAGAAGTTAACTGTACTTGAAGAAATTATTAAAGATATTGGTGAGGAGTTGTACCAGAAATGGTACAACGCCTTAGCAATTGAAGATAGAACAGAAGAAGCATCTAAGGCAATGGCTGCTAATGCAGGAGAGACTGCAATTTGGGTAATTCAAACATTTATGAATAAGTTCAATGATGCAGCGGATGAATTAAAAGGAGATTAAATTGATTGTTACAGACGAAAGCTTTGATAGGGTTTTAGATTCTCACGCTTTAGTCCTTATCGACTTTTGGGCACCATGGTGCGGTCCTTGCAAAATGATATCTCCTATACTGGATGAGATATCAAATGAGTGCGGGCTCTGGGTAGGAAAGCTAAATGTTGATGAAAATCCTGTAAAATCAGCAGAATACTCTGTATCTTCTATCCCTTATATGGTACTATTTAAGTCGGGGAAACCAGTAAAGACTATTACTGGAGCAAAACCTAAGCATGTAATGCTAGAAGAACTTTCAGAATGGATCTAGAAAACATAGATTCAAATCATTTAGAGTTTGAGATATGGCTCAAAAATGGTTACGATAGAGGCTGGGTCTCAGATGTATTTTGCGATACACACGATGGTCCGCCTTTAACAGATGAAGAAATGCAAGAATGGGAAGAAGGAGGAGATCCCTGCTCTTTCCATGTAAAAGTAAATGCACTACACTAAATTTCTGTAATCGCAAAGATAACAGAGGAAATAAGGAGAATAAATTAAATGAACTCATTTAAGAAAATCGCACTAGCCATGGTTGCAGCCATGACTTTGGGCACAATGGTAGCAACACCTGCAAGTGCTAACACCATGTCAGTTGTAGCAACAACATGGAACGCTGCTAAGTCTGGCGGAGCCGACTTTGATGCTCCAGCAACTGCTGGAACAGCACTAACTACTGCAATCGTACGTCCAGTACCTGCAGACAATGCAATTGACAACACAGACGTTGTTCGGTTGGTAGCAACAGTAACTGCTGGAACAAACGTAGTAGCAACAGCAACAAACGCAACAATCGTTTCTGCATTGCACTCATCAGCTGCACCAGTAGGAGCATCTTCAGGTTCTTCAACCTTGACAGTTGCAACTGGAACTGGTACAACAGCAACATTTTATGTATACACAAAGACAACAGCAATTGGAACAGTTGTAATTACAAATGGTCCAGTAACACTTACATACTATGTACAGGGTACAGCTGGTCTAATTAACAACCTAACTGTTTCTGCACCTTCTGCAGGAGCAGCAGGAACAAAGCAGGACATTGTTGTAACAGCAACAGATGCGTTTGGAAACAAGGTATCTGGTAAGTCAATTACAGCAACCGTATTTGCTTCGACAGCAGTTATGGATACAGCAACAGTAACAACTGGTGCTACACTAGCAGATTTTGGAACAGCAACCTTTAAGGCAACTCTTCCAACAACAGGAACACGCTCATTAATTACATTTGCTCCAACAACATCAACAGATGCAGTTGCAGCAGCAGTAGTTGGATTGACTGCTCCAACACTTGCACCATTCGCAGAGATTTCAGTTCGTGATCTAGTATCAGAGCTTGCTGCACAGACCGCTGCTAAGGATGCAGCACTTGCTGCTAAGGCATTAGCCGATGCTGCAGTTCTTAAGGCTGCTGCTGATGCAGTAACAGCTAAGGCTGCTGCTGACAAAGCCCTTGCTGATGCAAAGATTGCCGCTGATGCAGCACTTGCTGCAGCAGTTAAGGTAGAGACAGATAAAGCTGCTGCTGCTAAGCTAGCATCAGATGCTGCTCTACTCGCTAAGGATGCACAGATTGCTAAGTTGACTGCAGACAACGCTGCAGCAATTAAGAGCATGAAGGCTGCATTTAACAAGTTGGCTCTTCAGTGGAACAAGAAGAATCCAAAAGCTAAGGTTGCCCTAGTAAAGTAATTTTTAAGGGCAGTGGGAAACCACTGCCCTTAAATGGGTAAATAAAAATGAGCCTACTATCAACATTTAAAGAAGCAGCAGTTGCAGAAGAAGCTGTACTTATTAAAGAATATTTTAAAACAGAGTTTAATTGGCAAGACACATTAAATTTCATATACAGGCAAACGATTGACAAGAACATAGAGCTTGAAGAAAAAGTTAGAAGTCAGGATGACAGTGTAGGTGTCAATGGAAATATTTTAACTCAGCACCCGTTCTGGCTCGCCCCACAAACGGGTTTGATATGGAAAGACTTTCCAGAAATAAAAGACTTTTTAAAGAAAATAAATTTAGAATCAGGGTATGATTATGATTTTGCAGATTGTGGTTATTATAAAGAGTGGGACGCCAGAAACTGTACATGCGAAGCTTTATGGCACAGTGAAGGAATAAAAGTTTCACTTGGAGAAAGAGTTGTTAATGAGCATAGCGACCCTTGGCCAGCTTGCTATCTTCAATCAATTGGAACTTCGTTTTGGGAAATAAAAGGCAAAAGCTCTAAGGTAGTTTACGAACTAAATCCTGGAGACTTGTTATTTTTCCCAAAAAATACAACACACAAGGTTTGGGCTAAAGGCCCTAGGGTAGGATTTTTAATAAATGCTGACAGAAATAAAGAGATTGCTAAGTCTTTATAAAAATGGTACAATTAAATAATGAATGGGATCACTTTCATATAATACAAAAAAAAGTTTTAGGTGAATTGATTAAAGATATGGAAAGTTTAGAAATACCACCAGACTGGAGACCAAGAGAGGTCTTGAGTTTAGTAGTTAGAAAATTAAAAGAAAAAGAGGAATCATGTTAAATAAGTTAAAAAATTTGTTAGGGTTCAAGTCAGTTGAATCAGAGATTGAATTGATCCTGAAAGAGCTAAGCTCACCAGACAAGAAGGCACCAGCCAAGAAGGCACCAGCCAAGAAGGCACCAGCCAAGAAGGCACCAGCCAAGAAGGCACCAGCCAAGAAGGCACCAGCCAAGAAGGCAGTGAAGTGATGGACTCTAAGAGAAGGTCGTTGCTAAAGACTATCAGCTGGCCTTTTGTACATTTTACTTTTGTATCTGGAATAATTTATTTTACTCTTAAATATTTTACTGGAGAAGCAGAATGGGAATATGTTGGCCTATACGGTTTATCTTATCTTTCTCTAGAGATGCTTTTTTTCTTTCTTCACGAAAGATTATGGGCTAAATTCGGTGGGAAGATTAAGTAATTAGTTAATGAGTTCATTGGATATGTGTGAAATAAAAGATTGCGATGGAGAAGCTAAATACATAACTTCTACAGAAAGCAAAATGATTCAAGTATGCAAGACCTGTTATAATAAAATTTATAAAAGGTAGATAATAAAGGAATAAAATGGAAAATCTAATTAACCTGTTAAAAGCCTTTCAAGCTAACTCAGTTTTATATACTGATTTAGTAAGAGGTTTTTTCTGGAATACAGAATCTGTTTTGATGAGACAGTCTAGAATTGTTTATGAGGACATCTATCAAAACTCAGAAAAAGCTGTTAACGATACGTCTACTTGGTTGAGACGACTAGGTGCAGAAGCTTCATACACTATTGAAGATTACGCAAAGTACCAAACCCTTGGAAATGTTAAGCCAGACACCTATTGTGGTGTTGAGATGGCAATTCATCTAGTACCAATCAATAAAAAAATGATTGAAGATATTAAGAACTTGATCTCTGTTGCAAACGAAAACAATGAGTACGGTCTGTCTTCATATTTATCTGATCGACTATCTGCTCATCAAGAGTGGAACTGGTTCTTGGAATCGAGCTTGAAACTTCCTCCAAACCCATGGAAGTCACTAAAAGACTAAGTTGTCACAATACAAGATCAGCGCAGTTCAAATAGATGTAAACGGTCTATGCAACGCTGGCTGCTGGTTTTGTCCAGTTTCTTATGAAGGAAATCCCAAGTCTGCCATTAGAGATATGGAGTTGGGGGAGTTAGAGAATATACTCTCTCAACTTCATAATGGCAAAGGCGATTTTGTTGATACTAATCTAAAAAATATTTATACAGCCAACTACAATGAAGTTCTTCTTTATAAAAACTTTGAAGAGATGTTTGATTTATATAGAAAATATAACTTTACTATAAACATCCTTACAAATGGCACCCCACTTACAAAGAAAAAAGTTGATATAATTAAAAAGAATATCGATGTGGTAGGCGGAATACTTTTAAATATACCATCTGGAGATAAAACCAGATGGTCTAAGTATGTAAACTTAAATGAAAAAATGTTTGACAAAATGGTAGATAACGTTTTGTATGCAGCAGAAGAGCTAAAAGAATTATCATTAGAAAATAGATTTTATTTAATGGTAAACGGATTAAATAGTAACTCATTAGTTGAAAATGGTGGATGGCTAGACATACTACCTGGAGCTCCAGATCTAAACTTAGATGTAGAGTCTGGCGATTTAGTTCAGGAAGTTATCCTGCTTAAATCTATATTCCCATCAATTGATGTTTTTCCAGCACACCACTTGTACGACAGGGCAGGACACCTTGCTGACTCAGGAATAATTGATCAGACTTCAGCCATTAATAAATATTTGGCGGGAGAAGGCAAAAAGGTTATTGGATGTAATGGTGGATTGGGTGTTAGAAGCAGAACTAATGAGTGGATACACATTAATCCAAATGGGGATTTGTTTATTTGTTGTGCCGACTTTGATTTCAAAACTGTTTATGGAAACTCCAACAATTCTAGCCTAAAAGAAATATGGCTTAGCAAAGCAAGGTTTGACATGATAGAAGACTCATACTCAAATATGTGCACCAAATGCTCAGCTGCAATATGGGGGTAGTCATCAATGTGCTGGATATGCGGATGCGCTGACCATGTTGGGCCTGGAAATGAAAGAGAGCCTAAAACAGAGGTTGATCCTAATCAACTAAATGCTATAATAGAGGAATAAGTGGAATACTAGTCCCGCTTAAATAAACAACCTATAGGAGTAATAACATGTCAGATGGAAAAGATTTAAACGGATTTACATCACCAAAGGTAAACGATTCAACAGTATGGGGAAATAACGAGCAGTATGCAGCTGATCCAAAGGCAGCATTCCCATCAACAGACGTTTCAAACCAAGCGCAGGCTCAGGGCCCAAAGTAATATGTGCATTGAATGCGGTTGCGAAAGCGTAGGAAGCGAAACTGGAGTTAAAGAAGTTAACATCCAGGATGTATCAGATCAAAGGAATCAGTAATGTGTAAAGATTGTGGATGTGGTTTGGAGCAAGAAATTCAAAACGAATCTGCTGAGTCACCAGCTAGCAGAAACGTTGTGACAATATCACAAATTAAGGGCGCATAGTGTCAGAAAATGTTGTAAACTCTGGAGAGGCAACAAAAAAGAATCCTTCTCAGGGTAAATTTAAATCTGGCATACAACCAAAAAGACCACCAATTAAGATTGATGTCAATAAGCACGGAATAAGAAGAGAGACTCCAGCTGTTCCTCAAGCGCCTAGAAAAACTGGAAGAAAAAAAGTATAATGCCTCCAAAAAAATTTGGCAGACAAATACCTTTTAACGATACAGTTATTCGTGATGGCAAAATAGTAAGATTAAGAAAAGACGGTAGGATAAAAGCTGTTGTTGGAGAATATACTCCAAAGCATCCTAAGAAATAACAACGCTCAATAATACATTAGTGTTACTTAAGGTTAGGTGTTTTAAGTTGATAATAAATGGCAATGAAGTGGAAATAGAGAAGCTTCATGAAAAAGTTTGGGTTTTTAAAAATGTTTTTAAAAACTCAAAAGAAATGCTAGATTTTTATTTAACAAACCACAGAGATAAGTCCATTCCCTGGTATGAGTTTGGATTTCACATACTTATACCTACCAGAGCCCAGTGCTTTGAGTCTTTTCCAACAGAAGATGAGTGGTCTGCTTTCTCAAGCGAGCACTTTGCCGAAAGAGATGATGATATATCAAATAATAAATATGTGTCAGAACTATTTAAAGTTTTCCATGAGTCCTCTAAAAATTACTTTGATTCAGTAAAAGTTGACTATGATAATTTTTGTTGGGATTCTGTTGACATAGCCTATTATAAAGACGGCATGGGGGTAAACTCTGCTCAAGGAATGAATTACCATACTGATTTTCAGGAAGAAAGAAGAAAAGACCCTGGACTAAAGTTTGGAACAACATGTCTTTTTTACTTAAATGATGATTATGATGACGGAGGAATAAACCTCATAGAGTTAAGCGATGATAAAGAAACTCTCATTAATCATATGTTTTACAAGCCAAGCGCAGGCGATCTTGTAATGTTCCCTTCTGGACATCCTTTTTATCATAGCCCAATGATAGCTAAAAATGGTTCAAAGGCTCTCATAAGAGCTTATTGGAGGTATGAATATCCAGGCTCTGAAGACTGGCACTTAGAAAAATCCCAGCACACTGAAGAAGAGTGGAAAGAAATACTAAGAGAAAGACATAAGTCAGGATCTTATAGTCAAGGAAAAAGTTTAAACAAATGGAATGATATGCATCTATGAAACAACTATACTTTTTGCATATACCAAAAACAGCTGGACAATATATATCTAAAAATATAAAAGAGTCATTAGATGAAAATAATATACCTCATCATATTACTACCCACTTTCCAAATAACAATGGATTTGTTAATAAGCCTTATATATCTATGCATGCTGGCACTTATCCGATAGAAAAAGTTCCTAGTATTGACGTTGCAACTATAGTAAGAAATCCAATTGAGGCAAGGGTAAGTTACTTTAATTTTGTATACAATAGGGCTCTTTATAATAGACCTGAGTATGCAGAAAAAAGTCTACCGATAGAAAAGCTAAGATACTATTTGTTTGAAGACCCTAACTTTGAACTACACAATAACTATCAATCTAGATTTATTTGTAATCCAGCAGACGAGAGATCTTTTAACCCCATGACCTTTTACAAAGATCATTACGAGGAGCTAATGTACCCGTTTTTAAAAAAGGGGGAAGCATTTACCTGGTTTGTAGAAAACGATCATACAACATTAGAAAACGCAATGTCTCAAATAAATAAGTTTAAGATAAAATCTACTTTAGACAACATAGATTTATTTAAAAAAGAAATAAATAGTTGGTTTAAAGATAATTATAACGTAGATATAAAGTTTGCAGAAAATAAGATTAACATAGGCACTGCTAATTATGGAGATGGAAATCTTATGTCTAGTTCAGAACTACTTAGCCTGTTAACAGGTTCAGAAAAAGAAAAAATAATAGAAAATAACTACATAGACTATTCAGTATATAAGCACCTAAAGGAAATTGAAGATGAAAAATAATGTATCTAGTTATAGGTATATAGACACATTTGATGTGTCCGAGATATCAAAATCAGTGTCTAGGTTTGATAAAGAGTGGGCTATTGATACAAGCAGACAACATATGTTTAAAGAGCACAAAGACACATATACCTACATGATTCAAAACTTTCCTCTGGCGTGGACTCCAGGATCTGAGGTTAAGGTTGAGAAAAGGTATGCTGATGAAAGCCACTACTTAGAAATAAAAGAATTAATTGAAAAGATTTTAGTTCTTAATCCTGGAATAGTCGCAAGAGTTATGTACATTAAGCTTCCTGCTAAAAAAAATGTTCCACACCATAAGGATTCTGGATGGTATTTGTCTAATGTTAAAAGATTTCATATACCAGTTTTAACAAACGATAAGGTTTCCTACACAGTAAATGATGAGCTTAAGTTTATGAAAGTTGGTGAGTGTTGGGAGATAAATAACACTGCTTACCATTCAGTTTTTAACGATGGGGATACCGATAGAGTTCATCTAGTGGTAGATATAATTCCAAAAGAGGTTTTAAATGAAAATTAAAACAGAATCAGTATTGAGCACAGAAGAATCTGCAGCCGTAATTGACTTTGTGCTTAACAACTTTGACAACGATAAGTTCTTTAAAAACAATGGTAACGCAAGAAGATACTGCAGCGTGACTAATGTTGATACACCAGTAACAGATTATTTAAAAACAATAAGATCTCAAAAATTTAAAGAGATTGGAATAAATTCATTTTTAGAAGAGCCAGTTTATGGAATTTTTATAGGAGTAAATGGTGAAAGTGGATTTGTACACCCACATAGAGATTCAACAATTGATGGTTACGAGCACTTTAGGCTTAACTTTTTAGTGTCCAAGCCAGATGGCGGTGGAATGCCAGTGGTAGATGGTAAAGAGTACAGTATAGAAGAAGGACAGTCTTGGATAAACATTGCTTCTAAATGGGCTCACATGAGCACCCCAGTAGTAGGAACAAAGAATAGAATAGTTTTAAGCTTAGGCGGCTATGTCAAAATAAGTGATGTTGATTTAGTTGTTAATTCACTAAATAAAGAAATATAAGCATTGACAATATTATCCTAAGAATGTATAATAGTAGTATGAATAACTTTATTATAATTGGACTAATTGTATTTGTTTTATCAGCATATTTAGGCGTTAAGCTTTATCGAGATATGTCTTTTATTTTTAATGCAAAAAGAATTCAAGAGCAATACAAAAAAGATAAATTTTGGGAAACCCAAGAATTTTTTGAAGAATAGGAATACTTAGATGATAAAACCATTTGGCAACCTTTTGTTAATTAAAGAAGATAAGGTAGAGGATAGAACCACGTCTTCTGGTATAGTTCTTATGGCTTCATTAAATGAATCTAACCTTAGAACTGGAAAGATCCTAGACTTAGGCAACGGAGAGTATAATTACAAGGGTGAGTTAATTCCTATAACGGGTCTTGAAGTTGATGATATTGTTTATTACAATCAAAATAGCGGAACTGACATTGAAGATACAGATGGAGAAAAGTATTTACTTCTAAATACAAAAAGTGTGCTTGCAATAAAAGGATAGAGATTGAGACCTAGATTTAAATTTAAAACTATATTAAAATCTGTTACATTGCAGGTTAAAACTAAGTGTCCAGAAAAATGGCTTTTGATTGATAGAGAAACTGGTGTAGCTTATCAGGGTAGCGAAAATGGTCATTGGGACAGGCTGGACCCAGTCATTAAAGAAGCAATAAACAAAGAGGTGCTATAATTATTCTATGACTACTCCTATAATTCACGACATGCCTGGTGGCGTAATATACATAGAAAATGCATTTCCTAAAGCTAAAGAGTTTTTAGATTTTGTAGAATTAAACAACGAAAACCCTGAAATTCTAAAAGTTTTTCCATCATGGACTACATGGATTGATGGTTATCCAGTTAGCTTAGACCCATACGATATGACAAAATGGGAGCAGATATTCCCAGATAATGAACACTCTTTGAGAGGTGTTTCTAAGCTACTAGATTGGGATTTATCTTACAACGATAATAACAACTTTTGGCCAAGAAAAGATATATCTGAACATGCTAGTAATAGCGTAGATCATCAGAAATCTTTGCCAGCTATTAAGATGATAGAAGATGACTACATAAACGCCTTAAAAATTTGGTCAGAAAAAACAAATAATGATTTGCCTCACCACATAACCAGAAACTATTGTATTAGAAAGTATAGAACTGGCGGTGGCATGGGACCACATATAGATAGAAATATATTGAATCCAAAAAACACTATGGACTGGACATCTCTTATATATCTTAACGATAACTACGAAGGTGGAGAGATTGTCTTTGATGATCTGGGATATTCAATAAAGCCATCTGCTGGTAGCATAGTCTTTCTTCCCTGCTTGACCTCTCATTCAGTTAATGAAGTTTTGTCTGGAAATAAAACATACATCTTTTTATTTATGCACACTGGAACAGGAATAACTTCAGCTTTGGGTGAACCTTACCACGCACTTGAAGAAGCTTTGATTAATTTTAATAAAAAATAAATCTATTGACAGTATTTAGTTTATATTATATAATAAACTATAATGATAAAAAAAATAGTTTGCCGAATAGCTGGACATACTCTTGTTGATGCTGGAGCATGTCCCTATACAGGATCAACATATCAATATTGTGAAAGATGCAAGTCCATGATTCCAATTCAGGTGGCTGTATGAAAGAGCCAAGAATAATGAAGATGGATTGGCGTTCATTAGGATATTGGCCAGTATATAAAGATGGAAATCTTACATGGGAAAAGGATCCAAAAGAAGATGTGCAATAAATGCGGAATGTACAGAGAAAACATAGAGTATTGGGATAACCACCAGACTATGTCAGATAATAATGTGTGGTGTGCAAAGTGAAGCCATTCTTTATAATTATGCTAGGCCTATTTATATTCTTAAACTATATGGCTTGGCTACAACAGCAGAGGATGGTTGGATAATGATTGAATGGTTAGCAAGACGTATATTTAGTTGGACAAGCCTTAGAGAATATATTTTTGATGAAGTTCACCTTTATGATCATCTAGATAGCATTATGAGCGACCCAGAATCCATGGAGACAGCATCATTGAGTTGGTGTGAAGGAGATACATGGTATGGTTGGACACATGATAGTAACGCAAAGCGTTACTACTTTGACGATATTGGTAACAAATCCCTAATTGGATTATGGGAAGATCAATTCCTAAGCAAAGCAGAATAGAATTTCAGGTTCCTATAATGGTCGTAGAGCGGTTTCCGAAACCGACAATGAAGGTCCGATTCCTTCACCTGGAGCATAATGGATAGACATAAAGTAATTTACTTAGACGGACTAGAAAGATCTGGTAACGTATATTTGTCAGCTGTTATTGATAAATCTATGGATGTGCAAATAAAAGCAGTAAGAAGTCATGACATAAATACTCTTAAGCAGTACAAAAGGGCAAATCCATTTATAGTGCCAGTAAGAGATGCGTTTGCGTCAATAGCATCTTCTAAGGTATACAGAGACTATGTTCACGCAAATGGTTTATATAACGATATAGATTCAGATAATAATAATTTAGATGTAATTATATTGAGGTACAAGGAATACATAGATTACCTAATAAAGTCACCTAAATTTTTTATAGCCCCATTTCACCGTTTTACTGAAGATCACAACGAAACCTGTAAAAAAATTGTCAAGTTTCATGAAAACACTTCAAAACTAGTTATAGCCAGGAGCCTAACAAAAGAAGAGATGTTGGCAGAAATTCTATCAGATCAAAAATACTCTGATTGGGGCGACATGTGGTTCCACAAAGAGCTAGGAAATTTCCCTAGAAGCCAAAGTGAAAGTAAGGCGGTGGTAGAAAGTATTCTTGCAGACAAATACAGTAAAGATATTGAAGAGATACAGAGTGGAATAAACATTCTATACCAGAGATACTATGATATTGAGATTTAATGCCTAAGCGTTGGGAGGATAAATCTCAGGGTATAACTAATTGCCCAATATGTTATTGTGCTGTTACATATCAGCTAAGAGATTATCATATTCAGTATCATGAAATTCAAACAAAAAATGATATAATATCTAAATGAAAGTATTATGCGTAAGCTTAGGTAGAAATGCAACCCAATCATTTGCTGAATTTACAAAAAATCAAGGGTTTAGTACAACTCATTTCTACAACATTCAAACGGTAAAACTTAATGATTTTTCTGAGGATGCAGATGGGATAATGGACCATTTCAATTCACTTCCTTACTCGGAAGCTCATGTAGACATACCAACATGTCTAGTGTTTGATAGGCTATATTCAATGTTTCCAGATGCTAAGTACATAAATATAACAAGGCCAGCAAAAAATTGGGTGGACTCAATGATTAAGATGAAAAATCACTATACAGATAGAATGGGACCAGATCGTGACCCATTTCCGTTTGAAGAAGCCTACTGTAACATGTATATTAAAACGGGTAAGAATAAAATACAAGATCTAACAGAAGATGAGCTGTACGATATAAGGCAGAAGCATTTAGAAAAGGTAAATGCTTTTTTTAAAGGTAAAGAAAACTATTTAGAAGTAGAGTTATCTGATCCAGAAATTGGAAACAAGATAAGAGAGTTTATTGGCGGTAAAGAGAATATTCCATTTCCAAATAATGATGCATTTAGAAATACAAATCCTAGTCAACCACTTTAAATAAATCAATGGTATAATAGTTACCTAACGATAAGGATATAAAATGTGGTGGTCATGGATATTGGCGGTAGTAGGTGTTACTGGCATCTTTTTTGTTGGTCGTAAGACCATATGGGGATGGCATATATTATTGTTTAATGAAATCTTGTGGATTACGTATGCGCTAATCACTAAACAGTACGGATTCATATTCTCAGCTCTTGCATATGCAGCAGTTTATGTTAAATCTTATATACATTGGTCTAAAGAGCCAGTTAATAAAATTTCATTATGAAAATGTACTGGTTTGAAAGAGACTTGCAAACAAATGAGTCTCTAGAGCGTAGAGTTAACGAGATGAAAAAGGCTGGGATGGATGGTGTCATGTACCCATTTGGATCCACAATGGGCGATTACTTTACCAAGATATCTAGAATAATTGATGTTAAAAGTAAGTTTAAATACATTATAGCAATTAGACCATACACAATATCAGCTCAATACCTATCAATGGTATGCTCATCTATAAACAGCATATCCCCTAACGTACTTGCAATAAACCTTTTAACTGGATACATTAACAAGCACGAGCAGGCATACGGAGGCATACTTTCAGAGCCAAATGACAGCTCTCCAAGCATAGTCAGATCTAATTTTATGCTTGAATACGCTAAAGAATTCAAAAAGATAAGCAAGAACGAGTTCTTTGTTTCTACTACAAATGAAACTGTATTTAATAACTGTGCTGAAAATGGCTTTGCAATGATAGTTCCTTATGTTTGGTACAAGGCTAACCGATTTGACATAGAGGATCAGAAGGTTGTTATATCGATAGCCCCAGTGCTAAAAGACAACAAGGAGCACCATCATTACGAGTGCGATAATAACAATGAGTGTAGGCACCCAGCAGATGCTAAATGTATGGATCTAGACTTTTTTACAACTGAAGAGTTCTTTGAGTTCTTAGACGATGCAGAAAAAAGAGGAATTCATGGGATGCTATTTCAAGAAGCTGACTATATAGCTCAAGAATATGACAACATATTACCTGCTATTACTGAATATAAAAGGCGAAAAAGTGAAGTCGAAAAGTAGAGACAGCCTAGTCACTACGTGACCAGTTTTACTTAACTGGGATATGCTATAATAAGATTATGGACAATACAATGGATTATTTATCAGACAACGAAGATGAAGACAAGTGGGACAACATTCAAAAAGCCTGTTGGAGCGGATACAAGCAGGTAGGAATGAAAGATAAGGGTGGCAAGCAAGTACCTAATTGCGTACCTATCAAGAAGTCACTATTCGGCACAGAAGGACCACAAGACCTCATACCTAGGAATAAGTAATATGGGTATATTGGATAACCTTGAAGCGGCCTTAGAGCGGGCGGAACAGGCAGATAAATGCTATTACTGCTCTAATCTAGCCAAGTATACAGATGTAGCTCATAAAGATCACAATAACTATGTAGTAGTAGGTGTATGCGAATGCCATGCATTTAAAGGATTAAGCTCTTAATATAAATGATTCATAAAGTAAATGACATTTTTACACCATCACAAGTAGAGTCATTAAATGAGATTGTTGATAGGATTGTAATCCCAAAAGTCGACAACAGTCCAGGTAGCCAATATGTATCTTCAATTAATAATAATGGGACTGGTGTTTGTGAGGAGCTTGGCCGTCTTCAAGTAAGTGATATACGGTCTTCGGAAGAATTACTAAAAAAAATAAATCAAATAGTCAGATCTTTGACCGATACGCCGCTATCCCTTAAGCACTCAATGTATGTAGAGTATAGCAATAAATACGGTATCCCAAACTTGCCACCACATTTTGATAAAGATGATGGAGACTTAATAGTAAACTATCAGCTAAAATCTAATACATCATGGGGTGTTGGAGTTGGGCTTGACATCTATGATTTAGAAGACAATTCTGCTGTTATATTTAATGGAAACACTGATATCCATTGGAGACCTCATAAGGAATTTAAAGATAAAGATTATATAAGAATGATATTTTTTAGATTTCACAACAGAGAAAATCCTTCAGATTATAGTAACCTACCTGAAAACCAATCAGATATAGCATTTTCTGAAGCAATAAATCTCAGAGAAAGATTAATATTGACCGAAAGTGAAGTCGAAAAGTAGAGACCCCTTGTCAGTACCTGACATAAATGTTATAATAAATACATGCTGCAGAACTTAGAAATACCTGATCCTTTTGCTACATTTGTAGCAAACAAATATGCCAATTTTAAGGGCATGAAATATGACTTTTTTAGCGGTGAATGGGATATGCCATGCGGTGCATGTGAAGAGCCATTGAGCGCTCCAACTAAGAAGATATTGACTAAGATCAGACTATATCACACTAGAAATGAATGCATGGGTGGATACTAATTAAGAATCTAAACCAGGTATTTAAGCCATATAAGGCTCAATTTGATAGATGTCCCCTACACATCAAGATCATAGCCGTTTTGTGCGTTATGTACCTATCTGTCCCAATTGACCCATTTGATATACTATTTCCCTGGA
>Ga0208364_1000072_pt1 | contig 24507 bp, 24 predicted proteins | sample LakMenEpi08Jun12_FD_150680 | JGI IMG/M metagenome (GOLD analysis project Ga0208364, IMG submission 150680) | Freshwater microbial communities from Lake Mendota, WI - 08JUN2012 deep hole epilimnion (SPAdes) | ecosystem: Environmental > Aquatic > Freshwater > Lake > Epilimnion/Euphotic zone ...
CCAATAATTTATTGATGCAATTTCAGAGCGATATGCTGAATACTAAGGTGGTTAGGCCCGCCATAACAGAGACCACTGCTTTGGGAGCCGCGTATCTTGCGGGATTGGCCGTAGGATATTGGAAAAGTATTGAAGAGATTTCGATGCAATGGCAAATGGAAAAAACTTTCCATCCAGAGCTGTCGGATGATCAGCGTAACCACTATGCCAAAGGTTGGAACCGGGCGATATCAGCCACCATACACTGGAGTAAAGAACAATAAGCCTCATCGCAATAAGAAAGATTGAATGAACAGGGATTACATGCTTCAACAATTGAGGCAAACGGCAGAATGGGATATGATAATTATTGGCGGAGGCGCCACCGGATTAGGAACGGCATTGGATGCCGCTTCCCGAGGGTATAAAACATTGTTGATAGAGCAAGCCGACTTTGGAAAAGGTACTTCCAGCCGTTCTACTAAACTGGTGCACGGAGGAGTTCGATATCTGGCGCAGGGAAACATCAAGCTGGTTATGGAAGCGCTGCGCGAAAGAGGTCGCTTACTAAAAAATGCCCCCCACCTCACTTTTGTGCAACCCTTTATTGTTCCGGCATATCGCTGGTGGCAAAAATATTATTATGCCATCGGGCTCAGAATGTACGACCTCCTCTCTGGAAGTCTCTCCCTCGGAAAAACCCGTGTATTAAACAAACGCGAAACCCTGGAACAATTACCCTCTTTACAAACCCATCAACTTTCTGGTGGAATATTATACTATGATGGTCAGTTTGATGACAGCCGCTTATGTGTAGACTTAGCAGTAACGGCTGCCAGCAAAGAAGCAGTGTTATTAAATTATTGTCGGGTAACTTCTTTAGTGCATACCAATGGAAAACTTACCGGACTGGTGTTGTTAGATGAAATCGCCCAACAGTCTTATACTGTGGTGGCTAAGGCAATCGTGAATGCAACCGGTGTTTTTACTGATGCTGTATTAGAAATGGATGATGCCCAATCGCAAAAATTGGTTACGCCTTCTCAGGGAATTCATTTAGTAATTCCCGATACGCTATTTCCCGGATCAGCTGCTATGATGATTCCCAAAACGGATGATGGCAGGGTTTTATTTGCCGTTCCCTGGATGGGCAAAGTGTTGCTGGGTACAACCGATACCGGCGTAGATGCCCCTCAGTTAGAACCCCGTGCCCAGGAAGCCGAAATTGAATTCATTTTAAGTCATATTAACCGATATGGAACCCACTCGATAAAACGCTCCGATGTTTTGAGCGTATATGCCGGCCTGCGTCCTTTGGTGAGCCAGAAGGGGAGTGGAGGTACAGCCATGCTTTCACGAGATCATACCCTGATTATTGCTCCTTCGGGTTTGGTAACCATTACGGGTGGTAAGTGGACTACCTATCGAAAAATGGCTCAGGATGCAGTAGACAACGCTTCTTTTACAGGAAAGCTGCCCAAGAAAACTTGCATCACTTATCAGCTTGCGATTGGGTTTCCAGATAAAAGAAACGGAAAAATTCAGCATTGGGTTACCGAAAATCCTGCTTATGCTGAGCGGATTCATCCTGCTTATAAATATACGCAGGCAGATGTGATATATGCCATAAGGCACGAGCTGGCGGTTACCATAGAAGATGTTTTGGCCCGCAGAACCCGGCTCTTGTTTCTAGATGCACGGGCAGCTATTTACAGCGCTCAAAAGGTTGCAAGTTGGATGGCAGCCGAATTAGGAAAAGATTCAGCATGGGAAACCCAACAAGTAACCAGTTTTGAATTACTTGCCCATCAGTATTTAATTCAGTAAATTGTTCAATCATACTATCCTGGGAGACCAAAATAGTTACTCGAAAAATAACCCATAAAACAATTGCGTAATGACAGCTCTCGTTGCAGAATTTACCGGCACAACCATTTTACTTATTTTAGGGAATGGAGTAGTTGCCAATGTAGTACTTAATAAGACCAAAGGAAATAATGGGGGGCTTATTGCTATTACTTTAGGATGGGCCATGGCGGTATTTGTGGCTGTGTTTATATCAGCAAACGCCAGTGGGGCTCATTTGAATCCGGCCGTTACGTTGGCATTGGCAATTGCGGGAAAATTTGAATGGGCATTGGTACCCGGCTATTGTTTGGCCCAATTACTGGGAGCCATGCTGGGTGCCGGTATCGTTTGGTTGGCTTACCGCCAGCATTTTGATGCAACGGAAGATGCTTCCACTAAATTGGCTGTTTTTAGTACATCTGCTTCTATACGTTCCAATACCGACAATTTTATAGCAGAACTAGTGGCAACAGCCGTATTTGTAATTGGTGTTTTATTTATTACCGGACCCACGCAAAGTTTGGGCTCAATCAATGCAATACCGGTGGCTTTTTTAGTTTTAGCTATTGGGTTAAGTTTGGGCGGACCCACCGGTTATGCCATAAATCCTGCCCGCGATTTGGGTCCGCGTATTATGCATGCTTTACTGCCTATAAAAAATAAGGGAACCTCCGACTGGGGATATGCCTGGTTACCTGTAATTGCACCCATGGCAGGGGCTGCGCTAGGTGCATTAATATTCGTATACTGCTTACAGTAAGTTTTAGGGTAATTTTCTTTTTTTAAAAGCCACTTTGTGGGCCCCTTTTCTAAAAATTCCTTGTAAAGGCCAGTTAAAGGATTCTTCATTTTCAATTGGGGGAAGTATCGGATGGGCAAAATAATCTGAGTAATACATCTTTAGTAAAATGATAAAATAAGAAATCACCAACGGACCAAATACCAGTCCGGTTATACCAAAGTTTTGTAACCCAATGATGATGCCCAATACAGTAACTAAGGGGTGTACATTGGCCATTTTTTTAGCAAGTACAAAGCGAATCACATTGTCGATGGTACCCATCACCATAACACCCCAAACAGTTAAAAAAATCGCTTGCCAGGTTTGTTGTTGCATGATAAGATAGGCTGCAATCGGAATCCAAAAAAGACCGGTTCCAATAATCGGCAGTATTGAAGTGGCACCCGTTAATACCGCCCAGAATGCTGGTTCTGGAACACCACATATCCAGTACCCAATGTAGGCGGTAAAACCTTGTCCAAACGCCACCAACGGAATACCTACCGCATTACTAAAAGTTTGTGCTTTTAGCTCCTGTCCAAATAGTATAATTTTTCTTCGGCTGAAAGGTAAATAGTGTAAGATGGATGCTTCCAGCCGATTGATGTTTACCAACAGGAAATACAGAAAAAAATACATCATGGTAAGTGATGCCAATGTGTTTAGACTGCTGCTCAGGGCATTCGAAATAAAATGACTGGAATATTCCTGTAACTTTTGCAGATTTTGATCGCTTAGCAGGGAAATATGAAACTGACTTTGAATAGCCTGATCTAGTTCCTTCAGGGGTGCATAAAGATTGGTAACATTCCCACTATACACCATTACCTTTTTCAGCAGCATAGCTATAAAAAGGGTAAGGGGAATCAGAAAGATAAACAGGGAAACAACAATAACGGTTATAGCCGTTAGGCTTTTACTCCATTTCCTTTTACTGATAAGCCAGTTAGCCGGTTTTTTACTCAGCACATAAAAGATAATGGCTCCCAAAAATGCAGTAAAAAAAGCCCGTAAACTCAGCATTAATACCGCTGCGAACAGGATAATGACCGCTAAAAAAAAATAACGGTTAATACGGTGATTAGGCTGATTTTCCATCGTACCTTTAGTAGGGTTATGTAAATATACTGATTATTCCTCCCTTTTGTTTCGATACCATTAACCTTTAAATCCACAGTTATGAATGATAAAGAAAAGTTTTTAACCGGCTTAATCCTGGGTGGATTGGCAGGCGCCGCACTTACCCTTTTTCTCAGCAGTAACAAAGGCAAAGAAATGGTGAACGATTTGAAAACTAAGTCTGATGATTTACAAGAAGATGTAAAAGAAAAAGTGGCTGAATTTGAAACCGCCATGGAAACCTTATTAGATAAAGCCCGCAAGGTTACCGAACATTTTGATGGTGCTTCCCCGGAAAAATCAGCTTAAATTATTTGTATGGAATCGCAGTCCTCTTCTTTTTTTACGCAATACAAAGAGCGCATCGAGCAATATGTGCAAAACAGGCTGCGACTGATTCAGTTGCAGCTTACCCAAAAAGTGGCGGAAGTAAGCTCCAGTTTAGCCTGGTTGTTGCTGATGGCGATGGTAGTTTTTTTTCTGATGATGAGCTTCAGCATTATGTTGGGCTACTATTTTGCTCAACTTACTGGTTCAGTTCCACTCGGCTTTGCCTGCCTAACTGGAGTATACCTGGTAATGGTATTAATGTTATATGCTTTTCGAAAATCCATCCGGAAAAAAGTTAAGGATAGCGTAATTCAATCTATGCTGGATACAAAACCTGAAACGCATGAATCCCAACAGTCCTAATAATCCTATTCACGACGGAATAACTTTGCAGGCCGAAATCGACCGGCTCAAGCGTCAACTTCAGGAGGAGGAGGTACAAATTGCAGACTCAACCCGAAAAATTCCCATGCAGGGATTGAAGATTGCGGGGCTGGGACTGGCAGAAATTATAGCGGGAAAACAAGGATTATCTGGTATTTCCCAGTTGGTGCAGGCCGGGTATTATTGGATAAAAGGAAGAAAAAAACATACTGGGGAACAGGAAATAGCCAAAGATAAATTAACCGAAGGAGCCGGCAAATTGGGGTTAGCCGGTATTATCCACCTGTTAGGAACCGTGTTAAAACGGTAATTGATACGGTGAAAAAACGGATTGTTTTTTACAAATAATTGATTTATAGGCATTTTTGGGGTTTTTCCGCTACATTTTGCCCATAAGCGTAATCCAGAGGATGCAAAATTCAAGTGTGGGTATTTTTAGGGCAATTTTGTTCCTTATTTTTCATTTTTTTAGGGCACATCCCCTTACCTTTGCCGCCAAGTTGGAAAATGCTTTCCGGCTTATAGAATTATCCATCATTTATCACTTTATATTTCACCCGAAATGGCTACCAAAGGAAAAATCAAACAGATTATCGGAGCAGTTGTTGACGTGCATTTTCCCGACGACAATACCCTGCCTGAAATTTTTAATGCCCTTGAAATTGAAAAAGAAAATGGCGATAAGCTGATTCTTGAAGTGCAACAGCACTTGGGAGAAGACAGTGTTCGTACCATTGCCATGGATGGAACTGAGGGATTGGTGCGCGGAATGACGGTTACCGATACCGGCCGGCCCATCACTATGCCTATTGGAGAAGGCATCAATGGTCGTTTATTTAACGTAACGGGTGATGCTATCGACGGATTGCCTCAGGTAAGTAAAGAAAATGGCCGCCCCATTCACAGTAAGCCGCCCATTTTTGAAAATTTAAGTACTGCTTCTGAAATATTATTTACTGGTATTAAAGTAATCGATCTGATTGAACCCTATGCAAAAGGAGGAAAAATTGGTTTGTTTGGGGGTGCCGGAGTAGGTAAAACGGTATTGATTCAGGAGCTGATTAATAATATTGCAAAGGGTCACGGAGGTTTGTCGGTATTTGCCGGTGTGGGTGAGCGTACTCGTGAAGGAAATGACCTATTGCGTGAAATGATTGAGGCTGGCATTATGCAATACGGGGATGATTTTAAGCACAGCATGGAAGAAGGCGGATGGGATTTGAGCAAAGTAAACCTCGACTTACTGAAAGATTCAAAAGCAACCTTTGTGTTTGGTCAGATGAATGAGCCCCCGGGCGCCCGTGCGAGAGTGGCTTTGAGTGGATTAACTATTGCTGAATATTTCCGCGACGGAGACGGTACCGGAAAAGGAAAAGATATCCTGTTTTTCGTAGATAATATCTTCCGTTTTACCCAGGCGGGTTCTGAAGTGTCGGCATTGTTAGGCCGTATGCCATCAGCCGTGGGTTATCAGCCTACACTGGCTACTGAAATGGGATTAATGCAGGAAAGAATTACCTCTACTAAAAACGGTTCTATTACTTCTGTGCAGGCTGTTTACGTACCGGCGGATGATTTAACCGATCCAGCACCTGCTACTACTTTTGCCCACTTGGATGCTACTACGGTATTGAGCCGTAAAATTGCTGACTTAGGTATTTATCCTGCGGTGGATCCATTGGATTCTACTTCCCGGATTCTTACTCCGGCCATTGTGGGTAATGAACACTACGATTGTGCCAACCGCGTTAAGTTGATTTTACAGCGTTACAAAGAATTGCAGGATATCATTGCCATTTTGGGTATGGATGAACTGAGTGAAGAAGATAAAATGACGGTACAAAGAGCTCGTAAGGTTCAGCGTTTCTTATCGCAACCCTTCCACGTGGCCGAGCAGTTTACTGGTTTAAAAGGGGTATTTGTTGATATCAATGATACCATCCGCGGATTTAATTCGATTATGGATGGTGAAGTGGATGAGTATCCGGAAGCAGCTTTTAACCTGGTAGGAAACCTGGAAGATGCCAATGAGAAAGGTAAGAAAATGATGGAAGCAGCAAAAGGATAATTGCTAAACGTTACAATTACGAACCCATGCAACTGGATATATTAACACCCGAAAAAAAACTGTTCAGCGGATCCGTGTATGGTATCATGTTACCCGGCGTGAATGGTTTATTCGAAATTTTAGATAAACATGCTCCCATGGTAAGTGCCTTGGGAACTGGGAAAGTGAAAATTTTGAAAGACAAAAAAGAAACGGAACAATTTACTATCCAGTCTGGATTTGTGGAAGTATTAAATAATAAAGTAACGGTATTAGTGGAAGGTACTTCTCAGGACTAAACATTTTTTCTCTACGGTATTCAGGCCCCTGATATTTCAGGGGCTTTTTTTGTGTTATCCAGTGAAAAATGCCATGAAATAAGGTATTTCTACCCTTTTTTTCGCTTACAAGATGTGGTTACTTTGAATTGTTCGAATACAAATCTCAAGGCCTGAGTCGAAGAACTCCAATGTCGACTAATAAAGTTTGGAGAAACTAATACTAACTCACATGAAATCAAAAATCAGTTTCTTTTTAGTGCTTATCAGCATAGGTATTTTTACCGGCTGCAAAAAACAAGATGCTCCAATGGTTCATACTCCAAAGGAAGAGGCAGCCAGGTTATACCTCACGGAAAGCTTTATCCGTTTTTCCGGAAACTTTTTGCAGGATTTTTATCAGGCAAGCCAGTATATCAATGTTCCCAGCATTCGGCAGAACCGAGCCGGTTTTTTAGCCGGTATTCAACAAGCCGGTTCGGATGAACAGGCACTGGAGCAACATTTTGCCAGCTATGCATTGTCGTTTGAAGAATGGGTAACAAGAAAAAATAAGGTAGATAACGACTGGCTGCAACTATTTCTGCAACTTCCGGAACTCCAGAGGTATAGTGCGCAGGACATTATTGCTATTGTGAAGGAAGGTCTCCAGCTCGGCATCGGAAGTGAGGACAGCCGCTGGCAGGAATTAAAGAACCGGCAGTACCCACGAATTAGCAGAGGGAATGTGGCTAGTTTATCGTCTGGTTCGTTACAAACAAAATCACTCAGCATTGATGCTACCGAGATATGGGATTGTTTAAAAGATGCAGTTGGAGTGGGCTCAGCCAGTATTTTGGGTATTGCCGGCTTACAAAAACTGGCAGGCCAAGGGATTCAGGCGATTGTATTGGCTGGCAGCAAATTTTTGGCAAGATATGCAGGATGGATAGGACTAGCGGTAACGGTTTTAGATTTTTCGTCTTGTATTTATGGGGAAATGGCTGATTAAACTACCAGAGAATTAGATTTTCCGATTTTTTATTATTTTTATAAAAATTTGCAAATATGAAACTCATTAGATACTTACTAATCCTGGTTGCCATCTGCCTGATTCTCTATCCGGTGGTTCATATCCTTGGGCATTTATTGCATACCCCAGTAATGAATATGGGTAACTATTATTTTTTCGTAGTAATATTTGTGCTGGCTGTATTGTTTTTTGAAGAGAAGTTGCTCAAGAAGTCTACCAGTAAATAAAGTATTCCTTTAGTTGTAATTTCAAACCTTCGAATGCTGCATGCACAGTGTTCGAAGGTTTTTTATTTTCTAAGGGATATTTAATTTAATTGTGGGTTTATTGGATAGTTGGCCATGTGAACATATTCTCCCTTCATTTCCAGCAGTGCATTTTGCCATCGCACTTTGGGTTCTGTATCAAATAAAAGTGAATTAGAAATTTCAGAGGTGATCCAAGTTTTTTCCTGTAACTCTTGTTGTAATTGACCTTCCGCCCATCCGCTATAGCCTAGAAAAAACAAAATATCAGATTCCTCCATTTTTCCAGATTTTAGGTGTTGAATGATTTGAAAAAAATCACCGTTCCAGGCAATATTTCCTTTTAGGCGGATGGAATTTTGCAGCAAGTCGGGTTTCCGGTGAATAAAATGCAGGGTATCGTTGGCAATGGGTCCGCCGCACAAAATGGGTAGCTGCAAATCTGGAGCAGCCGGCACTATATCGCTGAGTAATAGATTCATAGGTTGGTTAAGTACCAAACCAAAACTACCAGCAGGCTGATGTTCACAAATGAGTACCACGGTTCTGCTGAAATGCGGATCCTGTAAAAAGGGGTCTGAAATTAGCAGACTGCCCGGTTGGGGTATATTGGCCGCTTGCATACGGAGGGGTTGAAATGTTAATACACAGCGTTAAATTAATTAAAAAGGTAATAGAAAACTTCACTAAAACAATCCATCCGATTATATTTGTAGGGATGAAAAGAACTTTCCCCGTAATTACCATATTGATTTCACTGTCTTTACTGGGACTCATTCTATTGCAGATATCCTGGTTTGCAAATCTGTTGGAGATAACCCGGCAACAATATGAGGTAAAGTTCAATAAAGCCTGTGTTTCCGTATCGGATGAACTGGCACAGGGATTGGTAGATAATTCAATGCCGCTACTACGATTCCAGCAACGAAGTTCGATGTTGCGTTCCGAATTTCAATTGCGTTCTTCTTTACAGGCGAATGTAGCTGATAAATTTACCCTTCAGGAGATTGAACAGAAATTGAAAAAAGCCCTGGCGGAACAAAAATTGTATAATATACCTGCTGAGATAGCTGTATCTAACTCGATGGGTGATTATGAATTAATTTCAAAGGGTTTCGAACGTGCCTACTTTGATTCTATAAATTATCAAACGAGGGCATACAATATCAACTACAATAGCGGGTTCGAGCCCGTTTATTCGGGTATGGGAGCATTGGTGGTTGTTACGCCTTATTTCGATTTGCCCATACTTTCTTCGTTGAAATGGATGTTTGCAGGTGCCATTTTGTTTATGGGGGTGATTATTGCAGCTTTCTATGTTACTATCCGAACCCTGTTAAATCAGAAGAAATTAAGTGAAATCAAAAGTGATTTTATTAATAATATGACGCATGAGTTTAAAACACCCATTGCTACCATTTCATTGGCCGTGGATGCTTTGAAAAATGAGAAAGTACAGGCAGAACCCGATCGGGCCAAATATTTTACAGGCATTATCAAGGAAGAAAATATCCGAATGAACAAGCATGTGGAAACGATTTTGCAAGCAGCTTTAATGGAGAAGGAAGAATTCCGATTGAACAAGAAAACACTTTCTGTACATAAGATTATTAATCAGACCATTGAAAAGTATCAGTTACAATTGCAGAAGCAGGAAGGGCAAGTGCATGTATTATTGAATGCAACCAATGACAATATTGAAGGGGATGAAGTGCATTTTACCAATGCTATTTCGAATCTGATGGATAATGCTATCAAATATTCCAATGGAGCTGCGGATATTACCATTACCACGCATAGTACCCATAAACATGTGGTGATACAAATTACCGATAAGGGAATTGGTATGTCGCGTGAAACCGAAAAACGTATTTTCGAAAAATTTTACCGGGCGCATACCGGCAACATACACCAAGTGAAGGGTTTTGGGCTGGGAATGAGTTATGTGAAGTCGGTGATTGATGCCCATGAGGGGAATATCAAAGTTTCCAGTACCCTGGGTAAGGGTAGTACTTTTACTGTTGAAATGGCACTCGCTCCGGAGAAAAACACAGCAGCATAAATCGGAATTACCGATTCTCCTTTTTCCATAATAAACTACCATCTCCATAGCTCAAAAACCGGAAGGAATGGTTGAGCGCATATTCGTAAATTTTCTTCCAATCATCCCCTACCAATGCGCCTACTAATAGCAACAGGGTTGACCCCGGCTGGTGAAAATTCGTGATAAGGCCACTGGTAAACTGAAAACGATAACCCGGCGCAATCAGCAATTGGGTGGTTGCCATTAATTGTGTAAGCTGGTGTTGTTTCATCCATTGGATAAGCGCATCTAGGGCATCGGATGGAGATACATTATTTTCGCCGGCTTCATACGGGTACCATTGAGTAACCTGCAATTCACCGGGTAGGCTGTTTGGATTTTCAATCAATTTCTTTCCCATCCAGTAGATACTTTCCAAGGTTCTCATAGAAGTAGTACCTACCGGAACAATCGGATGGGGTAAGTGATTTCGCAATTGGGTTAAAAAATCTATAGAAACTTCCAGGTATTCTCGATGCATTGCGTGTGTTTCGGGTGTTTCCGATTTAACGGGCATAAACGTTCCTGCTCCCACATGCAGGGTAATAAAGCTTTTTGCAATTGATTTTTTATCTAACGTATCCAATAATTCAGGTGTAAAGTGGAGGCCGGCCGTGGGGGCAGCTACGGATCCCTGGTGCTGGGCATAGATGGTTTGGTAGCGCTCGTAATCTTCCGGAGAAGTGGCTCGGTTGAGATAAGGCGGAAGGGGTAATTCACCAGCCAGCGATAGAATTTCTGCAAAACTTACCGTAGCCGGCTGCCAAGAAAGCTCTAATAAAAAGGCAGTATCCCGTTTTTCAATTTTGGAGGCACTAATTGAAAAAGCCCCATCGCCCGAAGTATTTGCAAGGGATAGTGTGCCTTCTTTCCATTTTTTGGCACCCCCTAATAAACATAGCCAAATTACTCGCCCCTGTTGGCTCATAGCAGTGGTAATATCTGCATAGCCCGGCCCGGGTTCTAAACAAAACACTTCAATTGCTTGTCCCTGTTGAGTTTGCATATAAAGTCGGGCAGGCACAACCCGGGTATTATTAAAAAGAAGAAGGGAAGTAGCCGGCAAGAAATCGGCCAGATTACGATACCTGTTTTCCTGAATTTCCCCGTTTTGATATACCAACAATTTCGATTCATCTCTTTTGGGCAGCGGGTGTTGAGCAATTTTCTCTGCCGGCAGTTCGTAGCTGTAATCTGCCATGCGTATTTTTTTCGGGTCGATTTGCTCAGTCATGAGGATAATTTTCGGGTAGCGAAGATTTGTGCCGGCAAAATTCCGTCAATTATGGGGTAAACTGGCATTTTGAAAGCAGTTTCTCTTCCAATTTTTAGCTTTTCCACCATTCATTCAAGGGCAACCTTGGGTTATTAACTGGTTATCCACTTCAATTCACACTCAATATCGGCTGAAAGCACAGTAAAATGGCTGTAACCCTTTACAGCGTTGTATTGTAGCACATTGAATTCTGTGGATAAATTCAGACACCCAAAATGATGGTTAAAAGTGGGAAAAAGTGTTATTTTGTGTCAACAAGTGGTAATCAGAAAATAAATTTATTCACCAATGAGCGGATTTCACGGAGAATATGAGGCTACAGTAGATGCGAAGGGCCGATTTCTTGTTCCGGGGGGACTGAAAAAACAGTTACCGGAGGGAGAGGGGCGCTTCATCATCAGCCGTGGCTTTGAAAAATGTCTCACGTTATATACGTTGAAAAGTTGGGAGCTCATTATTTCCAGGATTAGCCAATTGAATGATTTCGACCCCAAGGTACGTCAATTTCGCCGCCAGTTTTTAGGGGGGGCTACAGAAGTGGAGATGGACAGCGCTAACCGCCTGCTCCTGCCACCTTCCCTCAAAGAATTTGCCGGTCTCGGCAAAGACGTTGTGCTGGCAGCGGCCATGGATCGCTTCGAAATCTGGGATGCAGGTAAGTACAAACAGCTCTTTGAGGATTTCTCTCCAGAAGATTTCAGTCGTTTAGCGGAGGAAGTGATGAAAGGAACAGACACGCAAAAGGATAGTTGATCGAATCGAAAAAAAATCGAATGAACGCAACCACCCCAAATTCAGCGTCAAATTCCCCTAATAATTATCACGTATCCGTTTTACTGAATGAATCGCTGGAAGCCCTGGCCATTCAACCCGAAGGTGTGTATGTGGATGCTACATTCGGAGGGGGTGGCCATAGCAAGGGAATATTGCAGCACTTAGGACCCAACGGCAGGTTATTTGTTTTTGATCAGGACGCTGATGCAGCAGCTAACCTACCCGATGATTCCCGAATCGTTTTTCTGCCCTATAACTTTCGTCACCTGCAACGGATTCTTCGTTTGCACCAGGTAACCAAAGTGGATGGTATACTCGCCGACCTCGGCGTAAGCAGCCACCAGTTTGATGAAAGTAAACGCGGTTTTTCTATTCGGTATGATGGTCCGCTTGATATGCGTATGGACAGGCGACAGCCGCTTACTGCAGCCGATATTGTACAAACATTTGATGAAAAACAATTGCATAAGATGTTCGAACAATACGGCGAAGTAACCAACTCGAAAACCCTTGCCCGGCTGATTGTTCAGCAGCGAATACATATGCAGGCCGAAACCATCAGTCAATTTAAAAACATGATCAGTGCTGCGGTAAAAGGAAATCCGAATAAATACCTGGCCCAGGTTTTTCAGGCTTTACGAATGGAAGTGAATGACGAATTAGGTGCGTTGAAAGATATGCTGCAGCAAATACCCGCGTTGCTAAAACCGGGAGGGAGGGCAGCCATCATTACCTTTCACTCTATTGAAGACCGGATGGTGAAAAACTTTTTCCGGCAGGGACAAGTGGATGAAATTCCAACCAACCCCCTGTTGCCCGATACGAAGGAAAAAGTTTTTACGCTGGTAAATAAAAAACCTATTCAGCCGTCGCAGGAAGAACAAACCAAAAATCCAAGAAGCCGAAGTGCCAAATTACGCGTAGCAGAAAAATTATAAATCACCATGACTGCCGAAGCAAAGAAAAAAAATTTTATAAAAAATCCGCTGAAGGGTTTGTTCAACTATCAGTGGATATTGAAGAATATTCCTTTCTTTCTTTTTTTGTCGGCACTCACCATAGTATATATCGCCAACGGCCATCATGCCGACCAGGTTATTAGAAAAATAAATGCAACACAGGATGAACTGAGAGAATTGCAGTTCAATTACAAAACCCTGAAGAGTGAAGTGATGTTCAAGAGTGGGGAAGAGCAAATTGTAAAAGCGGCCGAACCCCTGCAATTGATGGTAAGTAAGGAAATGCCCTTTCAATTAGTAGTTCCCAAACAAAATCCCTAATCCGAGTATCAGCTAATGGATGTAAAAAACGACATACTATGGAGAGTGTACCTGAGCTACCTGCTGGTAGTGGTGGTTGCACTAGCTGTGCTCGGTAAAGCCGTTTACATTCAACAGGTACAAGGGGTTTACTGGAGAGGTTTAAGCGATAGCCTACACCAGAAAATGGATCCAATAGAAGCCGAGCGAGGAACCATTTTTAGTGAAGATGGTCAAATGCTCAGCACCAGCGTTCCCCGTTTCGATATTTACTGGGATACCCGCCTGGCAACCCTGCGTAATAATAATGGTCAACTGTTTCGTGAAAAAATTGATTCTGTATGTGATGCGATGGCAGGCTTATTTAAAGATATTACTGCCGGCGAGTATAAAGTAATTATGCAACAGGCCTTTCAAAACCAGGAAGGATTTTGTTTGCTGAAAAAGAAAATCTCTTTTCGGGAATATGAGCAGCTGAGAGCATTTCCTTTATTCAATTTGGGCAGATATACCAGCGGCATGATTGCCGTACAAAAGAATTTTCGCCTCAATCCCTATCAGATGCTGGCATTCAGAACCATTGGCTTGGTTCGGGATAGTAATCAGGTAGGGCTAGAAAACTCTTACGATACCGTTCTCCAGGGAAAAGCGGGTAAGCAATTGGTTCGCTATATCTCCGGAGGCGTAAAGATTCCGGTAGAAGATGATCAATATGTAGTAGAGCCAGAAACCGGAAAAGATATTGTAAGCACATTGGATGTATTTATTCAGGGGGTAACTGAAAAAGCCCTTATGAATGCGATGGTTAAGCACGAAGCAGAACAAGGTTGTGCCATGGTAATGGAAACCGCTACCGGAAAAATTAAGGCCATGGCTAACCTGGGTAAAATGGATGATGGCAGTTACTGGGAAAAATATAATTATGCCATTAGCCTTTCTGAGCCAGGATCTACTTTTAAGCTGGCAACCTTATTGGCTTTATTGGAAGATAAAAAAGTTTCCTTGAATGATATCGTAGATGTGGAGGGAGGTGTTTGGAAATTGAATAATCAAACGGTGTACGATGCAGAAGTGCATGGTATACGTGAGGAAACAGTGCAGCAGGCTTTTGAAAAAAGTTCTAATGTAGGGATGGCTAAATTGGTTTGGACCAATTACGGTACCCAACCTAATAAATATCTACATTGGCTGAGCAAGATGCACCTCGATACCCCGATGGGCATCGATTTAGCCGGAGAAGGATTTCCGGAAGTACACCGTCCCGGTCAAAAGATTTGGAACCCCACAACCGTTGCCTGGATGGCATTCGGATACAACGTACAAATAACTCCCCTGCAAACCCTTTGCCTGTATAATGCAATTGCGAATGGCGGCAAAATGATGAAACCCTATTTGGTAAGTGCCATTAGTCAGGAAGGAAAAATCATTAGAACCATTCAGCCTACTGTATTACGCGAGCAATTGTGCAGTTCCGCCACGCTTCAGCAATTGTATAACTGCTTGCAAGGCGTTTGTTTGCGCGGAACCGCTGCCCAGGTTTTTAAAAATACACCTTATCCAGTTGCCGGAAAAACCGGAACAGCTCAGGTGGCCAATCGGAATCAGGGATACAATACCAATATATATCAGGCATCTTTTGCAGGATTTTTTCCGGCTGATCAACCCAAGTATACCTGCGTAGTAGTAATCAAGAATAAAGCGGGTGCTATACTTCATCATGGATCGGATGTTGCCGCACCTGTATTTAAAGAAATTGCCGATCGTTTATATAGTACGTACCTGCGTAAATCTCCGGCAACTTTATTAGTAAACAATACGCCAATAGATTCTATTCAATGGCAATTGGGAGGGAATAAAAATGATTTACAAAGAGTTGCGCAGGCGCTTCATATTCCAGTAGCTGATTCTTCCAAGGCCTACGATCAATGGGGTGATATCAGCGGAACCCTTCAAAAGGGCACACTGAAAGCCCGCGTACAATCACCTCAAATCATGCCTTCCCTGCAGGGGCTGGGTTTAAAAGATGCCCTATTACTTGGCGAAAGCAATGGATTACAAATGAAAGTATTCGGAAAGGGGAAAGTGATTAGTCAATCCATTACCGCAGGAGAACCGATTCAAAAAAAACAAGTAGTACAGATACAACTTTCCGAACATACCAATCCAGGCAGATAAAACTAAACATGGCTCATTTACAAAACATACTTTATCAGGTTCCTTTGGTGCAAACCATCGGAAGTACCGACCGAGAAATTGCTAGCCTGCAGCTAGATTCCCGTAAAGTGCTACCTGGTGATTTGTTTATTGCAGTGAGGGGAAACCAAGCGGATGGACATCTTTATATCCCTACTGCCATTGCAGCAGGTGCTATTGCAATTGTTTGTGAAGAAATACCGCCCATTACTCCAGAAGGCATAACTTTTTTATTAGTGCAAAATGCAGGAGAGGCGCTTGGTTTGTTGGCACATCATTTTTATGGAGATCCTTCTTTGGAGCTCACCTTGGTAGGGGTAACTGGCACTAATGGCAAAACAACCATCGCAACGTTGCTTTTTAAATTATTCAGTTCACTCGGATATCATTGCGGACTTATCAGCACCGTGCAGAATCAAATTGGGGAAAACATCATCCCCTCTACGCATACAACACCGGATGCTATTCAGTTGAATAGTCTGTTACAAAAGATGCGGCAGGAAGGTTGTACCCATGTGTTTATGGAATGCAGCAGCCATGCTATTCATCAGCATCGCATAGCCGGTCTTCAATTTGCAGGGGCTATATTCAGCAACATTACCCATGATCACTTAGATTACCACCATAGTTTTGATGAATATATCCGGGTAAAGAAAAGTTTCTTCGATCACCTGAATGCCCAAGCTTTTGCTATTTCCAACGCGGATGATAAGAGAGGAGAAGTGATGCTGCAAAATACCCGCGCCAAAAAATTATTCTATAGCCTCACCCGACCTGCTGATTATAAAGGAAAGATTTTCGAAAATGCCCTCACCGGATTGGTAATGTTGGTGAATGAAGTAGAAGTACATTTCAGACTGATTGGTCAATTCAATGCCTATAACCTATTGGCGGTTTATGGGGCTGCTTGTTCTTTGGGGGAAAACAGTCAGAAAGTGTTAACGCAATTGAGCGCAATTAGTGGTGCAGAAGGTCGTTTTGATTATCAGGTAAGTTCTACTGGAATTATTGGCATTATTGATTATGCACATACGCCCGATGCAGTAGAGAATGTACTTACCACCATTCATCAACTGAAAAAAGGATTTGAACAAGTAATTACCGTAGTAGGCTGTGGGGGCGACAGAGATAAAACCAAGCGGCCGTTGATGGCTCAGATAGCCTGTAAATATAGTAACTGGGTAATATTAACCAGTGATAATCCCCGTTCAGAAAATCCGGAAGATATCCTACGAGATATGCAGGCAGGTTTGGAAGCGGCAGATGGTAGAAAAAATATCACGGTTACCGATCGGAAAGAAGCAATTAAAACTGCGGTATCCTTGGCAAAAGCAGGAGATATCTTGCTGATTGCTGGTAAAGGACATGAAAAATATCAAGAAATCAAAGGGGTAAAATATCCTTTTGACGATAAGCAGGTATTGGCTAACACATTTACGCTATTGAATAAGTAATAATAAAACTGAACCCATTATGTTGTATTATCTGTTCAGCTGGTTAAGTAAAACATTCCACCTCCCGGGGGCAGGACTGTTTCAATTTTTAACTTTTCGCATTGCCATGGCAATTGTATTGTCATTGCTGATTGCTACGATATACGGAAAAAAGATTATTGTGTTTCTTCGTAATCGGCAGATTGGTGAAACAGTAAGGGATCTTGGTTTGGAAGGTCAGATTCAAAAAAAGGGTACCCCTACTATGGGCGGTATTATTATTCTGTTGAGTATTTTAATTCCCACACTATTATTTGCCAACCTCGATAAACTGTATATACGCTTAATGATTTTGTGTACGGTATGGCTGGGTATTATTGGATTTTTAGATGATTACTTCAAGCTACGTGCCCGTAAAAAAGCCCAGGAGTCCGGAGAAAAATTTGTAAAAAAAGACAGCGACGGATTGGCCGGAATTTCAAAAATAATCGGTCAGGTTGGTTTGGGTATAATAATAGGTGTATCACTTTATTTCAGCAATGCTGTTACCGTAGAGCGCGAAGTAATTACTACCCCTTCCGCCCAATTACAAAAGGGAGAACGGCTGGCGAAAGACTCCAATATTATTGTTCGCAAGTTGAATGGAATTGAAAAGCGCTTTGTAAAAGTAAAAACACCCATAACCACTATCCCCTTTGTAAAAAACCATCAGTTCAATTACAGCAAGCTGATTAGCTGGATAGGCCCGGGTGCAGAAAAATATACCTGGATAATCTATATCCTTATCGTAACCTTCATCATTACTGCCGTATCAAACGGGGCAAATCTTACAGATGGATTGGATGGACTGGCTGCTGGTGTTAGTGCTATCATCGGCGCGGGTATCGGGGTATTTGTTTATGTGAGTGGAAACTACATTCTGGCCGACTACTTTGATGTGATGTACATACCTAATTTGGGTGAGCTATCCATTTTTGTAGGCGCATTTGTGGGGGCCTGTATTGGTTTCTTATGGTACAATGCATTTCCGGCACAGGTATTTATGGGTGATACCGGTAGTTTGGCATTGGGAGGTATCATCGCTTCTCTGGCAATTATTGTAAGAAAGGAATTACTGATACCTATTTTCTGTGGCGTATTCTTGATTGAAAACCTGAGTGTGATTTTACAAGTAAGCTATTTTAAGTATACCAAGAAAAAATATGGTGAGGGCAAAAGAATTTTTCTGATGAGTCCGCTCCATCACCATTTTCAGAAAAAAGGTTTTCATGAAAGTAAAATTGCTGTTCGATTTTGGATTATTACCATCCTATGTGTGGTAGTTAGTATTGTAACCCTAAAGATTCGCTAATTAGATGAAAAAGCGCCTGGTAATATTGGGAGGAGGAGAAAGCGGAGTAGGAGCAGCCCTACTAGCGCAACAGCAGGGATATGAGGTTTTCTTAAGCGATGGTGGTAATCTAAAAGATCATTATCGAACTGAATTACAACAACACCAGATACCCTTTGAGGAAGGACAACACAGTGTTGAAAAAATTCTTTCGGCAGATGAAATTGTAAAGAGCCCCGGTATTGGCGAAAAAAATGAGTTGGTAAAACAAATTCGTAAAAAGGGTATTTCTGTAATTAGTGAGATTGAACTGGCATTTCGGTATAAAGGCGACAGTAAAATTGTGGCCATCACAGGCAGCAATGGTAAAACTACCACTACCTCTTTGATTTACCATATCTGCAAAAGTGCCGGTTTAGATGTGGCTCTGGTAGGCAATATCGGATACTCATTTGCCCGTCAGGTTTCAGAACAACCCCGGGCATTATATGTGTTAGAGATCAGTTCTTTTCAATTGGATGATATCAAAACCTTTCGTCCTCATATAGCCGTGCTTTTGAATATTACCGAAGATCATCTGGATAGATATGATTATCAGTTTTCTAATTATATCAACAGCAAATTCAGCATCATCGCTAATCAAACTAAGGAAGATTACTTCATCTATTGTGAAGATGATGAAGTAATCATGCAAAAAATCCCATTAATCAACCTACATACTAACCCATTACCCTTCTCTATGAAACACGAAGTAAAAAAAGGCGCCTACATCAAAGGAGATCAAATGATGCTCAGAATTCAAGAAGAAAGAGTGAGCATGAGCATTTACGACTTTGCCCTGAAAGGCAAGCACAACCAGTACAATACCATGGCTGCCGGAATTGCTGCAGCAACCCTCGGAATCCGAAAGGAAAAAATCCGGGAAGCAGTTAATAACTTCCAAAGTCTGGAACACAGGATGGAATTTGTTGCCATGGTGCGGGGCGTTGAATTTGTAAACGACTCTAAAGCCACCAATGTAAACAGTACTTGGTATGCCCTGGAAAGCATGACTAAACCGGTGGTTTTGGTACTCGGCGGTGTAGACAAAGGCAACGATTATCAACTGATAGCTGAGTTGGTAAAGGAAAAAGTAAAAGCTATTGTTTGCATGGGTACCGATAATAAAAAAATTATCCAGGCCTTTAAAAACATAGTTCCGGTAATTGTTGAAACCGAGTCGGCAAAAAAAGCTGTAAATGCCTCTTTCAAGCTGGCTACCAAAGGGGATGTGGTTTTGTTGAGTCCTGCTTGCGCAAGTTTTGATTTGTTCAAAAACTATGAAGACAGAGGCACACAGTTTAAAAATTCAGTAAAAGAACTTTAAAACCGGTAACAAGTATGCCCATCCTGAACGAACCCATACTCACACAGATTCCGTCGATAGACGGAATGAAAGGCGAACTGGTAAGCAGAACGCGTGGGGATCGGTATATATGGGGTATACTGCTGATTTTATCGCTCATTTCTATATTGGTGGTATATAGTGCTACGGGTTCATTGGCCTATAAGATGAATAGGGGAAACACCAGTATGTATCTGTTTAAACAGCTTTCTTTTACCATGCTAGGGTTGGTGATTGTTTTTTTTCTTCATAGAATGAATTATACCGTTTTCACTAAAGTAGCTTCTATCTTATTTTTATTATCTATTCCGCTGTTACTGTATACCCTGTTTTTCGGAACAAGAATAAATGAAGGAAGTCGTTGGATTAAATTGCCGGTAATCAATTTAACCCTTCAAACAAGCGACCTTGCCAAGCTGGCATTATTCATGTATATATCTCGTTTGTTAAGTAGAAAACAGGAAGTGATTAAAGATTTTAGAACGGGATTTCTCCCGATTGTTATTCCTGTTTTGATTATTTGTGCGTTGATTATGCCCGCTAACTTGTCTAATGCCTTATTAACCGGAGCCACCTCTTTATTGCTGATGTTTATTGGCCGGGTTTCCTTTAAACATATCGCCCTTACTATATTGGTGGCATTGATACCTATTTCAATTATTGTAATGATTGCAGTAATAACGCATACAAATACTGCGGCTGATGTAACGGGTAAAAAAGCCATTGCCGAGAAAATGAAATCGGTAGGTCGCTTTGGAACTTGGGTGGGTAGGGTGCAGGATTTTATGTATGCAAATGACAAAGACATACCCTACCAGGTTCAGCAAGCCAATATTGCTATTGCCAATGGAAATGTATTCATGGGATTGGGGCCTGGCAATAGTAGGCAACGAAATTTTCTTCCACAGGCTTATAATGATTTTATTTTTTCAATTATCATAGAGGAATATGGATTGTTGGGGGCAACCTTTATTGTATTTGTTTACTTGTTGTTTTTATTCAGGTGTATACGAATATTCCGAAGATGTCCTTATGCATTTGGTGCATTTCTGGCACTTGGATTGAGTTTTACTTTGGTAATACAGGCATTGGCTAATATGGCAGTAAATGTTCATCTGCTGCCCGTTACCGGTGTAACCCTACCCTTGATCAGCATGGGTGGCAGCTCCTATTTGTTTACTTGTGCATCCATTGGTATTATTTTAAGTGTGGCCCGAAACGTAGAACAACTCGAAGGAAAAGAAACGATCAACCCAGAACCCATTCCCGTAGCTGCATGATAACGACTAGTGTAAACATATCATCTCTTGCTTCCGGAAAAAAAGTAATTATTTCTGGCGGCGGCACGGGTGGGCATATTTTCCCTGCCATTGCAATAGCCAATGCACTAAAAAAATTGGATGCATCCGTAGAGATTTTATTTGTGGGAGCAAAGGGAAAAATGGAAATGCAGAAAGTACCCGAGGCAGGATATCCAATTATTGGAATTACGATAGCAGGGTTTAATCGATCTCAGTTACTTAAAAATTGGCGCTTACCTTTTCAGTTAATACAAGGATTTTGGGAGGTTAGAAAAATTTTCCAGCAGTTTCGCCCGCAGGCAGTGATTGGGGTAGGAGGCTATGCATCTTTTCCGCTAATCAGATATGCCCAATTTAAAGGGGTTGCCAGTTTTATTCATGAGAGCAATTCTTTTGCCGGTAAAGCAAATATTTTGCTGGGTAAAAAAGCGCGGGCCATTTTTGTGGCTACTACGGGTATGGAAACCTTTTTTCCCGCCGAGAAATTGGTAGTTACAGGAAACCCCGTTCGGCAAGAGATAGAATATCCTGCCCACTCTAGAGAACAAGCCCTAGCACATTTTGGTATAACGGCTTCCTTGCCTGTTGTGCTGGTGATGGGGGGTAGTTTGGGAGCAAGAAGCATCAATGAAGCTATAGCCGCTCAGTTGGCTACCTTACAACAACGAGTGCAACTGATTTGGCAAACAGGTAAACAAGATTCAGCCAAATATGCTGAGTTAGCAACATCCTACAAAACAGTGATGGTAAGTGAATTTATTCAGAGAATGGACTTATGTTATTTGGCAGCTAATTTTGTGGTTTCCAGATCCGGTGCTATGTCGGTTGCAGAAATTTGTATGTCGGCAAAGCCTGCTATACTGGTTCCCTATCCGCTTGCTGCTGAAGATCATCAAACTGCCAATGCCCGCTATCTTTCCCATCATGGTGCTGCCCGGTTAATTCAGGATGCAAAAGCGGCAACTGATTTGGTACCCGCTATACTTCAACTGGCCGAAGATAAAGCGGAGCAAGAAAAAATGGGAATGGCCGCCCAAACATTGGCAGTGCATGATGCAGGAAAAAAAATTGCTCAATATATTTTGAAAAGCTAAGATGCAACAGGGAACTACTATATCATCTATTTACTTCATTGGCATCGGCGGTATTGGCATGAGTGCCTTGGCCCGATATTTTAAATCGAGAGGTGCCAATGTTTCGGGCTACGACCGTTCCGAAACGCCGCTTACTATTCAATTGGTAGCAGAAGGTATTCCTATTCATTATCACGAAGCAGTTGCGGAAATACCTAGGCAAGTGGATGTGGTGGTTTATACGCCCGCTATTCCCAGAACTCATGCCGAATTGGTGTACTACCAAACCAATGGATACCAAGTGGTAAAAAGAAGTGATGTGTTACAGTGGATAACTGAACAGAGTTTTAATATTTGTGTGGCAGGTACGCATGGAAAAACAACCGTATCTACCATGATTGCCCATTTACTTCGCCATTCGAATTATGGATGCAATGCATTCTTAGGGGGAATAGCCGCTAATTACAACACCAATTTTTGGAGCAGTACCCGGGAAGTATCGGTGATAGAAGCGGATGAGTACGATCGCAGTTTTTTAAAATTATCTCCCGATATCGCCGTGATTACAGCTGTAGATCCCGATCACCTTGATATTTATGGAACAGCTGAAGAAGTAGAGAAAGCTTTTGAAGCATTTTCAAAAAAAGTAAAGCGTGGAGGGGTACTAGTAAAACAAAATGGCATTGAAAGCAGGGTTCACCTGTTGGCCGATACAACCTATACATACAGTGGTAAAGAAATAACTGCTCAGGTATATGCAGAAAATATTCGTGTAGTAAATGGTAGCTATCATTTTGATGTTACCGGCACTAGTTTTACTATTCAGCAGTTGGTACTTTCGATGGGCGGCTTACATAATATAGAAAATGCAGTGGCTGCTATTACAGTAGCCCATCAATTGGGGATTTCAGCAGATGCCATTCGGAATGCGTTGGCAGATTTTAAAGGTGTAAAAAGAAGATTTGAATATAAAATTCGGGAGGAAGGCCAGGTATTGATTGATGATTATGCCCATCACCCCGAAGAGTTGCGCGCATTAATTACCGGGGTAAAGAGCATTTTTCCCGATCAGCGAATTACACTGGTTTTTCAACCACACTTATACAGCCGTACCCTTGATTTATGCGATGCTTTTGCCGAAAGTCTTGATTTGGCAGATGAAGTAATTCTATTACCTATCTATCCCGCCCGTGAACTTCCGATGGAGGGGGTAAGCAGTGAAATGATATTGGGAAAAATGCAGCATGCAGCTGTTCAGGTTTTGTCTAAATCGGACTGCATGCAGTGGATCGTTCGGGAACGTCCTTCGTTATTAGTAATGGCAGGGGCAGGTGATATCGATCAATTAATTATTCAGGCAACTCAACTCCTTCAAACCAATCTGCATGCGTAACTGGCCCTGGAAAAAAATATTCATCACTACCGCTTGGATCCTTTTTGGAGCAGGGGTGATGGTAGTATTTGGGGCTGCCATGAGTAAAAAAGGGCAGCATACCTGCAAGGGGATAGAAGTGGTACTAAAAACGCCTACAACCGATGTGTTTATTGATGAGAAAGATATTCGGCAGCTTTTAGAGCAAACATTTCATATAACCGGCACCGCAATCAGTAAGCTCCCTCTCCGTTCTATGGAATTACTGTTAGAAAATAATCCCTGGATTGCCGATGCCGAAATATTCGTTGATAATAACGAGCTATTGCATGCCAAAATAGAAGAGCGCCAACCAATTGCCCGAATTTTTACGCTACAGCAAAATTCATTTTATATAGACAGTTCCGGGGTGCAACTTCCCCTGAGTGACAAGATGGTGGCCCGGGTTCCGGTGTTTACCGATTTCCCCTCCGATCAGGTGGTTTTATCGGTGCCAGATAGTTTGCTGATGCAGGATATTCTTTCTATCAGCCGCTACATTGCCGCAGACTCGTTTTGGATGGCCCAAGCGAGTCAAATTGCCATTGTTGCAGGAAATCAATTTGAAATCTATCCTCTTACCGGCCGTCCAATAATTCGGATGGGTAACGGAAGCAATTTGCCAGAAAAGTTTCATAAGCTGGATGCCTATTTCAGGAGTGATTATTTTAAGTTGGGCTATACTTTATATCCAATGATTGATGTACAGTATCTCCGCCAATTAATAGGAATCCGGAATGTAGCCAGTGGGGTAGATTCTTCCCGTTTTTATCAAGCTGTTCAGGGCATCAATCAGCAGGCTGCTCAAATGACCCAGCCTGAAAGCGCCCCTGCTAAATCCCTTACTCCGCCATCTTCTGTTAAGGAAACGGCTATTGGGAAAAATTCAGCTGCAGTTGGCTCAGTTTCAAAGGACAAAAACATTCAAAAAAATTACAATAAATCAACCAATCCTGCGTTATCAAAT
>Ga0208364_1000075_pt1 | contig 23693 bp, 18 predicted proteins | sample LakMenEpi08Jun12_FD_150680 | JGI IMG/M metagenome (GOLD analysis project Ga0208364, IMG submission 150680) | Freshwater microbial communities from Lake Mendota, WI - 08JUN2012 deep hole epilimnion (SPAdes) | ecosystem: Environmental > Aquatic > Freshwater > Lake > Epilimnion/Euphotic zone ...
GTTACTTCTTTAAACAGAACAATTAAATTGTTTTCTGGAGGGGTTCAGTTAAAGAGTCTAGTTCCTTTGCTAGATGTAGCTCGCTGCATGAAATTTATGGCAGAGAATAAAAATATAAACAGAGAACTATTTCATCTTTCCAAAGAAACAATAACAGTTAAAGATGTTGCTAACATTTGCAAAGAAATTAATCCATCTGTAACAATTATAGAAACAGAAGATGAAATTCCAAATCTTGGTTATACTATTTCTAATAAGAAGCTTCTTTCAACTGGTTTTAAATTTAGATATGATTTAAAACAAGTAATGGAAGATATGATTAAAAATTGGTCAGCAAGAACAATAAATCCTGCTTTAGAATATATTGACAGAGGCGGAAAAGAATTTGTTGACAGCAGAGGAAGAATTAATAATTATGAACTTACTGAACCAATTAACTTAATTGGATATATCGAATCCAAAAAAGGCTCAGTAAGAGCTAATCATTATCACCCAATTCAAGAACAAAAATGCTTGCTAATAAAGGGCCAATATATTAGCGTTATTAAAGATCTTGCTGATCCAAATGCAAAAATTGAAACTAGAGTAATCAACGAAGGTGATATAGCAATTATTAAACCAAATGTTGCTCACGCAATGATTTTTACTGAAGATTCAATTTTCTTAAATCTTGTTCGCGGTGAAAGAGAACATGAAAACTATGGAGTGACGCATACAATTTCATATATTTTGGTAGATGAAGCTTTAAAAAATCGTTTACTTGAAAGTTATAAATTAACATGTCGATCTTGTGATAATAAGCACTTAGAGCGCGTTGTTTCTTTGGGTGAATCTCCTTTAGCAAATAATTTAAAAAATGAAATTCAAGAATATACAGAAATGTATCCCCTTGAAATGAATTACTGCCCAAAATGCCACAATTGCCAACTTTCAGTATCTGTTCCAGCAGAAAAAATGTTTGACAATTATCTTTATGTATCTTCAACTGCTGCATCATTCAGAAAACACTTTGAAGATGCTGCCGAACAATATGTAAAAGAATTCAAATTAAATGAAGATAGTTTAATTGTAGATATTGGAAGTAATGATGGTATTGGTCTAAAACCATTTCAAAAATATGGTATAAAAGTAGTTGGTGTAGAACCAGCAAAGAACATTGCAGAACTTTCTAATAAAAATGGTATTCCAGTAGTTAATGAATATTTTGAAAAATCTTCAGTTGATCAAATTATCAATAGTTATGGTAAAGCAGATTTGGTTACTGCTTCAAATGTTTTTGCGCACTCAGATAATTTAGTAAATATTGCTAAACATGCTTTTGATTTATTAAAACCCAATGGATCCTTTGTTGTAGAAGTTCAATATTTAAAAGATACAATCAAAGATTTGACTTTTGATAATATCTATCATGAACACTTTAATTATTGGAGTGTTACTTCAATAAACAATTTTTTCAATAATTTGGGATTCTGTGTATATAAGGTAGAACATGTAAATACTCACGGCGGTTCAATAAGAGTTTATGTTTCAAGAATTGGTTGTAAGATTGATTCAAGTGTACAACAATTTTTAGATGACGAATTTAAATTTGGAATTACTGATTTTGAAACCTATCAAACATTTGCCAATAATATTGAAAATATTAAAAAAATTGTTAATGAAAATGTCAAACAATTAAAAAACAAATATAACAATATTTCGGCATATGGATCTCCGGCTAAAGCAACGACATCTTTAAATTATTATAATATTGGTGATCAGTTTATTGATTACACAGTCGATGACAATCCATTAAAAAATGGAAAATACATTCCCGGTGTCAATATTAAAATTGTAAATAAAAAATATTTTGTAGAAAATTTACCAAAAGTAGTAATAGTTCTTGCATGGAATTTCTTTGAACATATTAAAGCCAGCAATCAAGATTTAATTGATAAAGGTGTGTTGTTCATCAATATTAAAGATCTAGAAAACAAAAATGCAATTTCATACAAGACAATAGAATCAAAATTTGCAACTTTTTTACAATAATATAGGATATATAAAATGAAATGTTTAGTAACAGGTGGCGCAGGGTTTATTGGATCAAATCTCGTAGATTGTTTGATAGACCAGGGTCATGATGTAACAGTTATTGACAATGAATCCTCGGATTCAAATGAACAATTTTATTGGAATGATAAATCAAATAATTACAAATATAATATATGTGATTATGTTATGTCTTCTGATGTCTTTAAAAGACATAAACCAGATGTAGTATTTCATTTGGCTGCAGAAGCACGTATTCAACCATCAATCATAGATCCATTAAAAGCTATAGAAACTAATATAGTTGGAACAGCTACAATCTTACAACTTTCCAGAAAATATAATGTAAAAAGATTTATATATTCTTCTACGTCATCGGCATATGGATTAAAAAATAATATTCCATTAAAAGAAGATATGCCAAATGATTGCTTGAATCCATATTCAGTTTCTAAAACTGCAGGTGAAGAATTGTGTAAAATGTATACAAAATTATATGGTATACAAACTATTATTTTTAGATACTTTAATGTTTATGGAGAAAGACAACCACTAAAAGGGCAATACGCTCCAGTTGTTGGGATTTTTCAAAGACAAAAAAATGCAAGTGAATCTATGACAATCGTAGGAGATGGAGAACAGAGAAGAGATTTTACTCATGTTTCAGATGTTGTCTCCGCAAATATAATGGCAGCAACTAAAGAATTCGATGAATGGCAAGTAAATGGCTCGGAAAATAAAATATATCAGTATGGACAAATATATAATGTTGGTACTGGTACCAACTATTCTATAAATCAAGTTGCTGAAATGGTTGGTGGACCAACGACTAATATTTCATCTCGATCTGGTGAATCAAGAATAACATTAGCAAATATATCAAAAATCCAAAGAGAAATAGGTTGGTCTCCAAAAATAAAATTAGAAGACTGGTTAAAAAAAAAATAATTAATATGAATTTAATACTCGCATACCATTCAGTACCAGAAAAAGATCTCTGGAGCACTCCACTCGGTTGGGGAAAGTCTTTTCAAAAAAAAGGACATAATGTAATTTATGTTTCAGATTTAAATCCACACAATATATCATTTGAAAAAATATATCAGCACATAGATGAAGTTGATTTTGTATTATTTTGTTGGTGTGGTCCTTGTGAATCTTTTGATAGAGAACTCTCTATATTAAGAAACAAAACAAATAAAAAATTGTATATGGAACTTGGTGATGAACCACAGGCATTTTACCATAATCAAAGAAGAGTTCACAATATTGATGTTTTACTTACACCGGATTTACGATGTCATAAAATATATCAATCTATGGGACTAACATCTTATTGGATGCCATGTTTTTGTGATGATGAAATTTTTTATAAAAAAAATAATCCAAATAAAAAAAATATTTGTGTAACAACTTGTGGTGATAGACCAAATACAGCAATTTTAAAACAAACATTTGGTGATAAATTTATAAATGAAAAAGTTTGGAATTATGATAATACTGATTTTTTTAATTCGGGAACAATTTCTTATCAATATGCTAGATATGATGAAGTAACAAGAAGACTTTTTGAAATTGGTGGTTGTGGCAATGCAGTGTTGACAAACAGAATATCTCTTAAAAGTGGTATATATGAGCTTTTTACAGAAGATGAAGATATGGCTTTTTATTCTGGTGAAGAAGAATGTCTTACAAAGATGAATCGTCTTTTGAATGATGCTGAATACAGAAACAAATTGTCTTTAAATTTATACAATAAAATAACTACCAAACACATGGTATCCAATAGAGTTGATGAAGTTATACAAATTCATCAATCACAATAATAAAAATCAAAAGAATCATTGTAATATATATAAAAAACACTTCTAGGTGTTCACACAGTGGAACAGGGTTCTTATTGGTAATTTAAATTTGTTTTTTTATAATTTGATGATATACTTAAAAAATGAAAAACCCATCCAAGAAAAAGAAAGCATCTGATGCAGATTACGTAAGTAATCAAGAACTATATGATGCTTTAGTAGAATATCGTAAAAAGCGTGATGATGCCGAAAATGCTGGAAGAAAGAAACCAAAGTTACCTGATTTTATAGGTGAATGTGTTTTAAAGATAGCATCACGTTTATCATTCAGACCAAATTTTGCAAATTATCCGTATAGAGAAGAGATGGTATCAGATGCAGTATTAAATTGCATAACTTATATTGATAACTTTGATCCCAGCAAGTCTACTAGCCCATTTGGCTACCTAACACAGATTTGCTGGTTTTCTTTTGTGCGTATTATAAACAAAGAAAAGAAAGAAAAGTATACCCAGTACAAATATGCAGAACAGCAGAATGATAAAGATTTTCATAATTGGTTTAATGAAACCTATGCTGGGATTGATATAGGACGAAGAGATTTCTTTGGCTTGACGGATCTTGACATGAAACGATTTGATGATATGTTAAAGCCAGCCAAGACTTCTATTAAAAGAAAAAGAAAATCTAAAAAAGATACTCTTGATATATGAAAGCAATAATTCTTAACGATACCCATTTCGGCTATAAGGCCGATTCTCCTATCGTGCTTGAATACTTTTTATCGTTTTTTGAAGAACAGTTGTTTCCCTATCTCAAGGAAAACAAAATTAAGACCATCTTCCATCTGGGAGATGTTTTTGATCGTAGAAAGTACATAAACTTCAAGACTCTTCATCAAGTACGCACACGATTCTTCGAACCTCTTAGAGACATGGGAATCAAATGCATTGCAATCTGTGGTAATCACGACACGTATTACCGTAACAATAACAATGTAAACTCGTTGCACGAGTTGGTTGCTCCATATCAAAACTGGGAAATCTATTCTGAACCCACCGAGATTCAAACCTCAGCAGGTTGCGTGGCTCTTTTACCGTGGATTAATCCAGAAAATGAAGGACAAGCAGCAAAGTTTATCACCAATACCACATGCTCCCTTCTTATGGGACATCTAGAATTATTTGGATTTCAGAGTATTCGTGGTATCTTTATAGAGCAAGGATATGATCCCAAACACTTCGACAAGTTTGAATACGTTCTTACTGGGCATTATCATATTAAGTCCACTCGTGACAATATTCATTATCTTGGTACGCAATACCAGATGGCTTTCTCAGATGTATGGGAACCAAAAGGATTCCACACATTTGACTTTTTGGCTAGAGAACTGGTATTTGTCGAAAATAACAAAAAGTTATTCTATACGTTTGATTATAATGAAGACGAACCAGAAAAACTTGACTACTCAAAGTTCAAGGACTGCTATGTCAAGATTTTTATCAAGAAGCGCACGAAGGCTGCGAGTTTTGAAAAATACATGGATAAGTTCTATGAAGCAGGCGTGGCAGAACTGGCAGTGACCGAAGAAGTATCTGCGAACCCTGAACTGGTGGCGGTAGATGTTCATAAGGATACTCTTCAACTTCTTCACGAAGAACTTGAGACTATTCAGGAAAAGTCTATTGACAAGAAGTTCCTTGCCAGAATCATAGATGAAGCGTATAATAGTGCACTATCAAAGGATGAAGAGTGATTGAATTTTTAAAAGTTCGGTTTAAAAATTTTGGATCGTTTGGCACCAATTTTTCAGAGATTAAACTAGATAACCATAAGACCACGCTAGTCACGGGTACCAACGGACATGGCAAGTCTTTTGCGCTATTGGACTCCCTGTGCTTTGGATTGTTTGGAAAGCCCTTCCGACCCATTAATATACCGCAGCTTGTAAACACTGTTAATGGCAAGAATTGCCTAGTTGAGATAGAGTTCAACAAGGCAGGATCTCATTATTTGGTTCGCCGTGGCCTATCTCCAAAGATCTTTGAAATTATCAAAGATGGGAATATGATTGACCAGAATGCCAAGTCAAAAGATTACCAAGAAATGTTTGAAGAGCATATTCTTGGATTTGATTATGCAGCCTTTAAGCAGGTTGTCATCCTTGGTAAATCAAACTTCATACCATTTATGCAGTTGACTCCTTCCGAGCGCCGCAAGATCATTGAAGGTCTTTTGGATCTTGATATCTTGGCAGATATGAACCAGCACGTAAAGGGACAACTTAGTTCGTTGAAAGTGTCTATCGGAGAGCATGAAAGTTTGGTCAAGATTGCTCATGAAAAGATCAAATCTCAAAAAGAATTTATTGATCAAGTAAAGACTAGCAATGCAGACGATATCAATGTTCTTATTAATCGCATTAAAGAATACCAAGACCAAATAGATCAAGATAGAGTTCTAGTTAAGACTGAACTTGACGATCATAAAAAGCTTGGAGAACAAATAACAAAGATTAATAAAAAGATTGAATCACTCAAAGATGTTCCATCTATGTTGGTAAAGACAGAAACGCTTCATGCTACGCTACTGGATGACATCAAGGCATTAGAAGAAAATGCAACCTGCAAGTGTTGCTTACAAGTTCTTCCAATAGATCAAAAAGAAAAGCATCTGGAAGAAAAACGCAAGAAAGTCAAAGATTGTTCTGAGGCACTTAAAGTTGCGGAAAAGAAAAATATTGAACTAGAAGCATCTAAGAAAGAATATGAAAAACTCATGGTCTTGTCTAGAGCAAGAGCGCAAGAGATTAATAGCTTAAATTACAGAATTGGAAATGCAGAATCCAATATCAAAGTAATTGAAAAAGATAAGAAAGACAAAGAAGCCTCAAACAATATTTCTATATTAGAAAATAGTCTAAATGAATCGGAAAATAAAAAGAATGATATCTCCAAAAAACTTGAATCTTTTATCTCTCAACAAATTCACTATGATGTTGTTTATGATATCCTCAAAGATGGGGGGCTTAAGAGCCGCATTATCAAACATTATGTTCCCATCATCAATGGACTCGTCAATAAGTTCCTCGGAAAACTTAATCTCTATGTTGACTTCACAATCGATGAGGAGTTCAAGGAGACCATCAAGTCACGATACAGAGATGCATTCTCATATTCCTCTTTCTCTGAGGGAGAAAAACAACGCATCGACTTGGCGATCCTGCTAACTTGGCGTGAAGTTGCCAAGATGAAGAACAGTCTTAATTGCAATCTGCTGATATTTGACGAAATCCTAGATTCATCTTTGGATGCAGCAGGCACGGAAGCATTTATGAAGATCTTGAATAAGATGAAGAACAAATGTTCGATCTACATCATTAGCCACAAGGCTGATGCACTAGTTGATAAATTTGACCAAACTTTGCAATTTGAAAAGAAAAATAATTTTTCAAAAATCAAGGTTCAGGTATAAATATATTTGTATTATACGAAATTGGAGTTATAATAGAACTATGAATGAAGAGAGTTTTGAAAAGTTTAAGAATCGTCGCAAGAATAAGCCTACTGGCTTGAGCAAGAAACAACAGAAGAGAAATGTTCGTGGCAACCGCCATGAACAAAAGCAGCAACTTAACGATAGTGTTTATCGTAAAGATTTTGATTAATTTACAGAAAGATTTATATGAATACTGTGACAAAAATGCGTCTGAGCAAAGAAACCTATAACATTTTAAAGAATTTTGCAGCCATCAACTCCAACATTCTTATTCAGGCGGGAAACGTATTAAAGACGATTTCTCCCGGTAAGAACATTTATGTGCAAGCAAAAGTAACCGAGGATTTTGATGTTGAGGTTCCTATCTGGGATCTCAATAAGTTTCTTGGTATTGTTAGCATGTTTAACAACCCCGATCTTGAGTTTCATGACACTCATGTCGTGATTACAAATGGTCGATCTAGTGTTACTTATTATTATTCGGAACCAAGCCTATTGACGATTCCGACTAAAGAAATGAAAATGCCCAATTCAGTAACTAAGTTTGATCTTGATGAAAAAGATCTAAATGAAGTTCTCAAGGCATCTAGTATTCTTCAGGTCAGTGATCTCCGTATGATTGGTCAAGATGGAAAGTTTGTCATTAGCGTTGATGACTCCAGCCAAAGCACTAGCAATAACTTTGAAATTGTTATTGATGAGAACTATACGGGTATGGATTTTGAGGGAACTATCAATGTTTCTGAAATGAAGTTCATTCCTGGTTCATACACCGTTGAATTGACTGACACTGTTGTTTCTAAGTTTACACATAAGAGTCTGGATCTTTCTTACTACATCGCTATCAAGCGGGGTTAAATTCTTTTAGTTTTTTCAACTAATCTATACCAGTCAGCGTACAAAGGATTGTCTAATCTTTTTCTTACACTGACTGGTATAGATTTTTCTTTAAAATATAACTCTGCTTCACCAATTGAATTGAATTTAATACCTTCACAAACACACGGATTTTTTAATGCTTTTGATATTTTAATGTTAGGGCCACGCTTTTGACCATAATTTGGATTATTTTTACCAAATTTGCCCCACATAGGGTTGCCTTTTCCACTATATTTTTTTGAAAGAAATAATTTTTGTTTTTTAGATAAAGATTTAGTTTTACCTCCATCACCCCCCTTTGTCATATTATATTTTGGTTTTAATTTTTTAATCCATTTTATTTCTTTAGTATTTAATAATTTTTTATTTGTTTTTTCTAATAAAATTATTGAAAAATTTTGTTCTCCGTATTTACGTATTGCTCTATAAAAATGTGTTTGAATATTATTTCTTGCTTGGTAAATATGTTCTTTTAATCGAATATTAATATCTTTTTTAGTTTTGCCAATATAGAAATCCTGTGTTATACTGTTTGTAATCTGGTATATAAACATTTATCGTCCTTTTGAAAAATACCGTCCCAAATATTTATAAATTATGAATTCTGATATTAACAAACTATTGTGGGTAGAAGCCTACAGACCAAAGACGTTATCCGATTGTATTCTTCCTATCGATCTTGCCACTGTGTTTAAAGGTATGATCAAGGAAGGTACAATTCCAAACATGATGCTATATGGTAAAGCCGGCACGGGCAAAACTACGGTTGCCCGTGCCTTGGCGAATGATTTGGGTGCCGATAGCATTATAATAAACTGTTCCGAAGAGAATGGTATTGATACTCTTCGGACAAAGATTCGTAATTATTGTTCTACAGTTTCACTTAATGGTGGACTGAAGATCGTAATTCTGGACGAGTTTGACTATGCGAATGCACAGTCTATTCAGCCAGCATTGCGTGGAGCCATTGAGGAATTTGCAAATAACTGCAGATTCATCATGACTTGCAACTATAAGAATCGGATTATTGATGCTTTGCATTCTCGGTGCACTGGAATTGATTTTACTGTTCCAAGTGCTGAAAAGGCCCAGATTGCAGTTGGAGTTCTCAAGCGTATTGAGTACATTCTCAATAATGAAAAGATTCCATATGACACTCAGGTTCTTTCAAATCTGGTAAAGAAGCATTTTCCAGATATTCGTAGAATCATTAACGAGTTGCAGAGGTATTCATCATCTGGAAAGATTGATGTTGGCATCTTGGCTCAGGGGAGTAGCGAATCATACAAGGAACTGCTTGGTTTCATGAAGAGTAAGGATTTTACATCTTGTCGTAAGTGGGTCATTCAACACTTGGATATCAATACGGCGGACTTTTATAAGCGTTTGTATACAGAACTATATACATCATTGAAGCCCAATTCAATGCCACAGGCTATTCTAATCATTGCAGAATATCAATATAAGTCTGGCTTTGCTGCGGATCAAGAAATTAATACAATGGCTCTTATTGTTCAACTTATGATGGACTGCGAGTTTAACTGATGAAGCCCGAAGAGCTAAAACTTAAAGACTTTCTGGGAAGCATCAACCATGACAAAAAGCCTCTGCTGGACAAGGACGAGGCTAATCCTCGTCTTTATAAACCATTTGTTGTAAACCGATGTTTGTCGTATTTTGCTGATACCATCTTCCATGCAAATGAAATGAACTGTGCTCCTTGGTTGGACAACAAAAGTCAGTTTGATTTTCACCGTTTGGCTATTCGTAAAAAGAAACGGTTTTCTCCTTGGGTTAAAAAAGAAACTGAGGTTGATGTATCGCTTATTCAAACGGTTTATGGCTATACAGAATCCAAGGCTAGAGAAGTACTAAATATTCTCGGACCCAAAGAACTGGATCAATTAAGACGATCCCAATATACTGGCGGTACCGACAAATAAGGATTTTTGTATGTCTGATGTTTCTAATCGTATTTTTAATGGTGTTGGTGTACATGTAAAATTATTTGACGATGAAGATTTTATGGTCGTCAGAGAAACCCTAACACGAATGGGTGTTTCTCCAAAAGGTAAAAATATACTGTACCAGTCTTGTCATCTTATTCATAAAGATGACATATATATTGTTGCCCACTTTAAAGAATTATTTGCTTTAGACGGGCTACCTTCAAATGTTTCAAATGAAGATATTCAAAGACGAAATGCTATTATAAAGTTGTTAGAAGATTGGGAACTGCTTGAAGTTTTGGATAAAGATAAGATACAAGATAAAATGGCTTTGACCGGATTAAAGATCATTAAACACGAAGAAAAACATAATTGGAATTTGATTCCAAAATTTAATCCAGGAACTTTACGTAAATTTTTTAATTCATAAGGATGACTATGTATAATTTGACTTTAGCTATGATTGTTAAAAACGAGGCCCCAAATATTGAAAGATGTTTGGCTTCATGCGCACCATTTATTGATTATTATGTAATTGCCGATACTGGCTCTACAGATAATACAAAAGAAATCATCAAAAAGTTTTTTGATGAAAAAGGTATCCCAGGAGAAATTTTGGATCACCAATGGTCTGATTTCGGTACCAATCGTTCCAAGGCACTTGAAGCTTGTTTAGGCAAGACAAAGTGGGCAATGATGATTGATGCCGATGATTTTATCGAAGGTACTCTGCCCGTAGATAAATTTGATGATTCTTTAGATGGATACGTTGTTAATATTAGACGTGGAGAATTTCAATGGTTGCGAGCTCAAATTTTTAATCTTGCCAAAAAGAAATGGTGGTATGAAGAACCATTGCATGAATATGCTATGTGCCAACAGCCAATGAATGTTCAAAAACTTGATGGTGATTATGCATGGGAAGTTCGTACAGAGGGTTGTCGTTCAAGATCATCTGCAAATGATATAGAAAAATATACTAAAGATTATTATACTTTGAAGAGTTATTTGGAAAAAGATCCAAATCAACCAAGAAAGCAATTTTATGCAGCACAATCAGCATTTGATGCGAGAATGTATGAAGTAGCTGAAAAAGAATATTTGGCCAGAATTAAACTTGGTGCATGGCATGAAGAAGTATTCTTTTCTTGGATGCGCGTAGGAATGAGCCGAGAGTTCCAAGGAAAACCAGTAGAAGAAATAGCAGATGCGTTTATGATGGCATTTGAAACTGCTCCAAATAGAGTTGAGCCATTATATCATCTTTCTTGCATTTATAGAAAATATAATAGGCCAAGAAATGCATTTTTGATAGCATCGCTAGGTTTGACATTACCAATTCCACAAAATGATATTCTGTTCGTTGATCGGGCAAATTATACATGGGGAATTTTTGATGAAATTGGAACCACTGCATTCTATGCTGGTAAACCGGAAATTGGTATTGGAGTATGTCAGAAATTGTTAAAAGAACCTCATTTGCCAGCAGAACATCGTGAACGTGTTCAAAATAACTATAAAATTTATGTTGAACATTTTCAAAAAATTCAAAAAGAATCAGAAGAAAGACAAAAACAATTGTCTGAAAAAATCCTCAAAGAATCGAATAAAACTACCTTAGATATGAAACCTGAAGCCATTACTGTTAAACTTTGATAATTTTTTAACGTCCTAAATATAGTAGAAATAATAATAGCCTCTAATAAAGGCTATTATTATTTGGAGAACTATTAATGGCTGATAGCTATAATCCTACCGCTATAAAAGGTGACACCATCACATGGGCTATGAATTTAAAAGGCCCTACAGGCGCAACATATGATATAGCTGGGTGTACTCTGGCTATGCAGGTTAGAAAAAGTTATCATCCTAGCGGTCTTATTGTGTCTTATGTCTATTATATAGAACCAGGTTCCACTTTTTCTGGAATGAATGGTGTTACTGGTGGGCTAGCCGCAACACCTAGTGAAGGTATGATTTATGTTACCATAGGATCAGATTATACAAAAAATTTCTCATCATATACTCCTTCATTCTATGACATGCAAATGGAATATCCAAACAATGCCGGCACGATAACCCTTTTACGTGGTGTTATTGATACTCTACCAGACGTAACAGAAATCAACTAATATGTCAAGTACTAGTAAAACTGTAAATATAACAATATATCCAACACCCTATGGGATTGGGGCGCCCGGTAGCAAAGGTTCAACAGGAGTTGAAGGTCCTGCTGGCGCAACTGGCCGTGGGTTTTTCTCATTAAATTTTACAGGAAATGTTACTGTCAATTATGGTACAAGTACATCTGTAACTGTTGATGTATCTTCTACTGTAAATGCCTTGAGTGTAGGCAATACAGTAAAAGTTAGTTTTCCAGAACTTGGAAATTATCTTTATGGTACTATTACAAACTATACTGGCACTGCCTTTACATTCTTGCAAATTAGCGGTACAGCTCAGACAAACAATAACGCTACTTATGGTACAATAATTTATGACACTCTTCCTTCTAGCGGTGGTATTGCAACACAAGCTGTATTAACGAGCAACAATACATCTGATCTTCAATACCCTGTATTTGTTGGTGGTTGTGGAAATCAAGCACTTTATCTAGACGCAGATGGCCCTTATAAATTACAATATCAACCATCCACTGGAAGATTGTTTGCAAGAGATCTATCATTAATCGGATTGACATTAAATTCTTCACAAATAAATGCTTCTTCGCAATTTTACTTTATTGCTGAGTCGGGAATATTTTTACAAGATCCAAGTGTAATTCAAATCGGTGATACCGAATTGGAAAACTACGGCACAATTCTTGAAGTAAAAGGATTAACTTCTGATAATATTGTAAAAGTTAGAAATATTGATAATAGTGATACATATTTTGTTGTAAATAGAGATAGTTTTGCTGCCCGAACCCATGCTGTAGAAATTAACAAAACAGATGGTAAAGGTATAAAATTAATTTATAATGACGTTAGTGCTGGAGCAACATCAAATGTAGCTTTAGATGTTTCTTCTTCTGGTGATTTAATTGTTACGCCAACTGGTGGAACTGCATTTTTTATAGGTAATTTGAATGTAAGTGGAAATTATACTGGAAATATTGTAAATAAAATTAATGGGCTTACTTCAAATATTAATATAGCCGCAGGCGAAAATATTTCTCTTAATGTATCTGGAAATACACTTACATTAAGTGGAATGAGCAGTGGTGTTGTAGCACTAAATGGTCTTACTGGATCTTTGGTATTGGTAGCTGGTGCAAATACAGGTATAACAATATCAGGAAATACACTTACTATTTCATCTTCTGGAGGAGTTGGATCTACCGGACCTACTGGTCCACAGGGAAACACAGGACCAACAGGACCACAAGGAAATACAGGGACTGGTTCAACTGTTCCCGGACCAACTGGACCGACAGGACCACAAGGAAATACAGGATCGACAGGACCACAAGGAAATACAGGAAATGCATCAACTGTTCCCGGTCCTACAGGTCCTACGGGACCAACAGGACCACAAGGAAATACAGGAAATGCATCAACTGTTCCCGGTCCTACAGGTCCTACGGGACCAACAGGACCACAAGGAAATACAGGATCAACTGGATTACAAGGACCTACAGGAAATACTGGAGATGTATATAAATCAACTTCTCTTACCTCAATTACATTAGGATCATTAACGGCTGGAAGTGGAGTAACATTAACAGTTCCCTCTGGTTTAGCTTATAGTAAAGTTCAAAGTTTACTAGTAGCCGCTACAATCACTCAATATTTTAATGCCACTATGGTAAACTATTCTGGCGTTACATTAAGTTTAACAGTTACGGGTGTTTCTGGTGCAGGAAATTTTAGTAATTGGGATATAAATCTTGCAGGAGCAATTGGACAAGTTGGTCCGCAAGGAATACAAGGAGCTACTGGTCCATCTGGTGCTACGGGTGCAACTGGCGCTCCTGGTGCCACTGGTGCTACTGGATCTCCTGGTGCCACTGGTGCCACTGGTGCTACTGGATCTCCTGGTGCAACTGGTGCTACAGGAAATGTAACTTTATCTGGTTTATCATTTACACAAGTTGGTACTAATGCAGTAGCACGCACAATAGACAGCAAATTAAAAGATGTGTTTTCTGTTAAAGACTTTGGTGCGGTTGGTGATGGTGTTACAGACGATAGAGCTGCTATTCAAAATGCAATCAGTGCTCTTAATGGATTGGGTGGCACTGCTCCAGGAACAATATATTTTCCATATGGAACATATAAAATATCTGCAGCTGTTGGTCTTAGCAGTGTTGATAATCTTGCTAGAGATATTAAACTTTTAGGAGATAATGCAACTATACAATATGTTAATGCCTCACAAGGCAGTGGCATGCTTACATTAAACACAAATAGTAAATATATTGATATAGAAGGTATAATTTTTGATGCAAATAATCAATCCACAAGAATTTTTCAATCATATTCTGCTTCTCAATCAACCGCAAGAATTTTTATTAATAATTGTCAGTTTCTTAATACATTTGGTACAACTACTGTTTTAAGTAGTTTTGGATGTTATATTGAGGGTGGATTTAAAAGTATTACATTAACAAATTCATTATTTAAAAATATAACAAGAACTTCAACCGCAACAGCAAATAGCGCATGTCAAGCATTTGTTGCAACAATACGATCTGGAGAAACTGCATATGCTGAATGGGTTAATGTAACAAACAATGTATTTGAAAATGTTTTAACAGGAACTTCTGGTGGAGATGTTTCTACAAATTCTGATGCAGATGGAGTAGTATTATTTGGTGGAAGGACTTATGGTGTAAACACTATTCCTGCAAGCAGTATTGTAGCAAATAATAAATTTACAAATTGCCAAGGCCGTTCAATAAAAATTCAAGGAGATGAAGCTACAATAACTGGCAATCAAATTTATTGCAATGTTCGATCTATTGCTAGAGGTTCACCTCATATAAATCCTCAAATTGCTGTTGGAAATGTAAGTAACAATACATTTCACTTTGATGTTACATCTGATGGCAAAAGTCCATTTACAGATGATGGTTTACCAATAGCACTTACAAGAAATTTTCCTTATGACAGTTCTACTGCAATAGGATTCTATACTGATATTAGTATGGGTAGACCAAAATACTATACAGTTAGAGATAATATTATTATCAATAATGTTCCTGCGAATATTGGAGTATATAGAGGGGGTATTATATCTGTAGCTGAAAATGATGGCTCCCAAGCTTCCGGACTATCGGCACTAGCAATACAACCAATTTTTATAACTGCAGACGGAAATTCAATTATTGGTCAAGGAGAATCGCAAAGATTAGCAAGTATTTATACAAGATCATTGTCTACTGATGGTGCTGTTAGTTCTTCTCCATCACAGACTTCTGTATATGCAACAATAACTAATAATTATATTTCAAAAATATCACCTTATACGGGTATAACAAATGGAATTGAGGGTGGAAGTACTGGATGTACAGGTGGATCATTATTAAGTAGTCATGCATATGCTTCTGGTACTGCTTATAATAAAATATTCCTTAGTAATAATTCTCATGGATCATCTTATTTTGTTCCATTAATTAATAGATTATCACAGAGTGATTTTCAAAATTATAATTTAGATCTTGTTTCTCTAAACAATAGAAATGTTAATGATGGTTTCCGTGGCATTACTACCTCACTAAATCAATTTGGAACAATTGGTATATCTGCTGCTAGCTTAACTACTACAAATCTTAATGCAACACAAATAACAATAGGATCTGGTGGGTTATCAGGCATTTCATATGTAAGTAGTGTAAATTCTGAAAGTGGTGCAATAACTAATGTTGTAAAAACAAATATACAAAATAGTTTTACAGAAATTCAAAATCTACAAAAAGGTATGGAGATGCGAGCACCGCTTGCATCAGATACTTCTGCAGGTTTGACGGCAGATTTTGTAAATAATACAATTTATAGACCAACTTTACAGTGGTATAGTGAACCATTAGCAAAACCATCGATCATATCAGGTACACTAACATTAAATTTAGCACAGGCCCAAGTTTTTGAAGTTGATCTATCAGCCAATATTACAACTATTAGTATTCAAAATAATCCAGGCGCATTACCAACTATTCCTTTTAGATCTTCTGGATTTACAATAGTATTCAAAACAGACGTTGCCAGAACTATAAATTGGGCATCTGCTAATGTTAAATGGGCTAATAATGTGTCGCCAACTATGAGCATAGGATCAAAAAGAGATGTATTCTCATTCATGACTACAGATAACGGAACATCATGGATAGGCTTTATAGGTGGCCAGGGTTATCCGAGCCCATAATATAAATATATTCACATGGAAGACATAATTTATGTAACAGTTTACAATACTCCTTATGGGATTGCAGGGCCTTCAGGTCCTGTTGGGCCAACAGGACCAGGGTCAACTGCTTCCGGTGTAACAGGTCCTACTGGACCTACTGGACCTACTGGTCCTGTTGGTGCAGGTTCTACTGTTCCGGGTCCTACGGGTCCAACTGGTGCAGATTCTATAATTCCTGGACCTACTGGACCTACTGGTCCGATTGGTCCTTTTGGTCCTACTGGACCTACTGGTATAAATGGAGACATTTACAGTACCATATCATCTACTTCAATAAATTTGGGATCTTTGACACTTGGTTCTTCTGTGTCATTAGGTGTGTCTTCTGGATTAGCTTATAGTAAAGTTCAAAATATTTTAGTTGCAGCGGGAGTATCACAATATTTTAACGCTACCGTTCTTTCCTATAGCGGAACGACATTATCGGTCACTGTGACTGGAATTTCTGGTTCGGGAACTTTAAGTTCTTGGGATGTAAACCTTGCAGGGGCTGTAGGGCAAGCTGGACCACAGGGTAGCGTTGGGCCACAAGGAAATACTGGTGCCACTGGAGCAATTCCAACTGATTACGTTTATTCTTTTAATGGAAAGACCGGAGCCATTCAGGGTGTTTGCTTTATATCTGGTTCAACCGGTATTAGTGTAAGTGGTTCTACTGGTTCTGTAAGCATAATCAATACTGGTGTCTTAAGTGTAAACGGCAGTACAGGCGCCATAACAAACGTAGCAAGAACAAACGCAAGTAATACATTTACCACCACACAGATTTCAAATGATGGTGAATATTGGCAAGCCTTACATAAAACTACAAGCAACAGTTCATCTCTGTCTCCAACATATATTGATAATACTTTTAATGCTTCAGGATTCGTACAACGTTGGCAAGCATCCGATGCAAATTCAACAATAACATTCCCTACAACTACAACAACTCTCGTAGGAACTCATAACACAGTTTCTTCATTTAATGGACAAACTGGAGTTGTTCAAGGAGTATCACAGCTATTATTTGGATCTGGAATTACTTTAACTGGCTCTACTGGAATTGTTCAAATTACAAACATCGGTGTAAGAACTATTTCCGGCAGCACAGGCATTCAAGTATCTTCTTCAACTGGCACACCAACTATTTCAAATACCGGTGTTGTAAGTTTGAATGGATTTACTGGATCTGTAAATTTGGCTGCAGGAGCTAATACAGGAATAACTCTATCAAATGGTACCATAACCATTTCAAGTGATGGAAGTTCTAATGTAGTTTCTGCTTTAAATGGTCTTACAGGATCTATAACTCTTTCAGCTGGCACAAATATGGGAATTACTCTTGTCGGTAATTCAATAATATTTTCATCTTCTGGAGACCAAGGATTAACTGGTCCAATTATATTGGATAATACTGTATATATTAGAGGAGTATGTGGACAATCAGCTATTGAAATAGAGCCAGGGAGTGATGATGTTTATATAAGTTGTCCTACGATAACAAGTATTGGTAATCCCAGTGTATATGGCTCTCCATCAAGACTTGCATCAATAGTATGTAATTCTACGGTAGGAACGCTAACATTACGTGGAGTATGTGGTATTGAGTTTGTTGATCCAATAACTATAATTACAGGAAATCTTGTAAACAGATTTAATGGATTGACTGGAAATGTTACTGGTGTAGGTTCTGTAAATGCTGGTTCTGGAATTGCTTTGTCTGGTTCAACTGGAACAGTAAGTATAACAAATAGTGGCGTTCGTCAACTTGTCGGAACATCAAATCAAATAAGCATTTCTCCAATCGGTGGTACCGGAAATGTAACTTTGAGCTTACCATCTACTCTATCAAATATAAACAATATATCATCAATATCAGATGATAATCTTGTTCTGTCATCATCGCAATCTACACCGGGTGATACTTCTACCATAACACTAACTGCTGGATCTATTTCAACAAACAAACCACTTACAGTAACTGGAAACCTTACGGTAACAGGCTCATATAATGGAGGAATTGTAACAAGTTGGAATGGAAGAACGGGTGCACTTCAAGGTGTATGCACTGCAGTCGCTGGAACAGGCATATCAGTATCTGGTGCTACTGGAAATGTAACTATTACTAATACAGGTGTTCTTTCTTATAATGGGCTTGTTGGTGCAGTAGAAGGCGTAAGAAGAACAAATGGCTTTACTGGATTCGTGTCAATTGTTGCTGGATCGGGAATTACTATAAGTAATGCATCCAACGTTATAACAATATCAACAACTAGTTCTGGTTCAGGTGGTTCAGGTGGTTCTACTTATATTCCAGATTTGAGACCATTGGGAAATACTGCAGATATAATTTTAATGCGAAATAGTGGTTGGACTGTTGCGCCAATTAATACAATTGCTACTCCTTTAATGATACTGGGTGGAACATCGTATCCAGGTAGCATTGTCAACATTAATATACAAACTCCATCAACATCGGCACCCGAAACTATTAATTTGGGTAATGGAACGTGGTTTTATCATTATGTTATACAAGAGCCAACATCTTTGGAATCTTCATATTCACAGATTATAAATTCTGTAACTAATATTGTTTCTTCCCCTAGTGATATATTAATACAAGGTGGTGGAGGACAAGATTGGTATGGTTACGCAATGAAATTAAGTGGAAATACTTCAGGAAATGTTTCTGGTAATGGTCTTGGGCCAATTAACTAAATAACATAGATGTTCTTTGGAAAGAACAAAAATTCTCTTAAACTTATAAAACAACACCCACAATTGTTGATGGGTGCCACTTATCATATAACAGAAGCCAGACCTAATGCCAAGAAGATAAAAATTGGTTCTGGTATTTCTGAATTTTATATTCGTGATGAATATGGTGAAACTTATTTGCTTGAAGGAAACGCATCCAAGATTAAGGATATGTTTCAAGCAAATCTATTGTTTGAAAATGTGGAAGGTGAACTTTATAAATTAAAAAGATCAATTGGTTCTTTAAATCAAAATGTTCTTTTAAAAGAAGTAAATTCACTCACGGCAGATGAAAAAATCTATGTTGGCAACGGTATCACCGAAAGATACTTTATTGACAAAGATAGAAATAAAGTAATAAAGTTTATTGGTAATTCTACACAGATCAAAAATCTTGTAGAAAAAGTAGAACTACCAAAACCACAATCACTTCCTGCTCATGTAAAGATTATTGAAAAACCAATAATCCAGCTGCAAGAAAAAGTAATAATAAAACAAACAACACCAGTAATTGGTGCTCAAGGTCTTCGTGGAGAAAAAGGTGATATTGGGTCTGTTGGTGAACAGGGTCCAATGGGTCTTCAAGGACCAAAGGGTGAAAAAGGTCCTAAAGGCGAGCAAGGCGAGCAAGGACAGCAAGGACCAAAAGGTGATCATGGAGATCCAGGTCTTCAGGGTATTCAAGGTCCAAAAGGAATTCAAGGAGAAAAGGGTGATAAAGGCGATCAAGGAGATCGTGGAGATATTGGTCCGCAAGGTCCTCAAGGCATTCAAGGGCCAAGAGGTGAACAAGGCATTCCCGGTGAAGAAGGAATTCAAGGTCCAATTGGACCTCAGGGGGAAATTGGTCCCCAAGGTCCGCGTGGAGACAAAGGAGATAAAGGTGATAGAGGACCTGTGGGCCCTCAAGGTGTTGCTGGACCAAGAGGCGAAGCGGGACCAGAAGGTCCGGTAGGGCGGGATGGACAGTCTCCAGTAATTGAAGCTCAATTTCCACTGGTATTAGAAGATGGAGTATTGTCATTTCATTCAGAACACGTTACAAATGTTCTGAATACATTTAAAAATGATGATATTCAAAAAGCAATAGATCGTATTGGTGTACTTGCAACTCCAGGTGGCGGTGGTGTTGATGTTAGTTTGAATGGTGATAAGATTATTCGTAATCCTAGTGTAATAAATTTTGTTGGTGATAATATTACAATCACCAAACGAAGAAAAAATATTGATATTAGTATTGCTGGTGGTTCTGGTGGTGGAGCAGGAATTTCTGGTCCATATGTTGCTTCGATTAATGGAATTACTGGAGCCGTTAATTTAAATGCACTTGCAGGTATTACATCTTCAATATCTGGAAACACATATTCTTTTGGTATTAATTATCTTCGTGGTGGTAGTGCATTTACTTCTGTTAAAAATCCAGATAGCAGTGATGTAATATTATTACAAAAATCCATCCTTGATGGTGGAAATATGTACACCACAACCCTAAAAGGATTAGGGTTTATAACATCTGGTATTGATAAAAAAGTTTCTACTATAACTTCTGAATATATTAAATTATTTACTGAAGTTGATGCTGATGACATTACTGAAAAATCAATAAGTTTTTCTGATTTTAAGACGTTAATAAGAGGAATTAGTTTTTCATATCAACTATCTTCTCCTGCTGGTGCAACTCAAGGTGATCGGTGGATGTCTTCCGATACCGGTATTGAATATGTTTATGTGAATGATGGCAATAGTCCACAGTGGGTTCAGCCAACTAATACAAGCAGCAATTCTACTCCAGTTTCAATTTTAGGAACAGTTGGTGTCACGGGAGCAACTTATACAGCATCTGTGGTTGATTATTATATTGGTGTTAGTTATGCAGGACCAGTTACAGTCACATTACCAGTCGCACCAGAGACCGGAAGAGAAATTGTAGTCAAGGATGAATCTGGAAATGCAGGAAACGGAGTCAATCGTCAGATTACGATTATCGGAGCCACTGCAGCACATACGATAGACAATCAAAGTTCAGCAATAATTAATTTAGACAATGCAGCACTGCATTTTCTTTATAGAAACGGGTGGAGAATAATATGAGTTACTTATTTAATGATACTGTTGGGTTCAAAGCAGATGCAGTGGATGCATTTAATCGTCTTAAAGTTGTTAACCCATTCACACTCTTTGACAGTCAAAATAGATATCAACCCAATGACAAATGGGATTCCTTTGGTGTCACAGGTGGTACATATTCTTATGCAATTACTGAAAGCGCACTAAACTTAATTGTTGGAACTACATTGGGTTCAAAATTTTCAAGAGAGACTAAAAGAGTATTTCCATACCAGCCTGGTAAATCTCTTTTGGTTCTAAACACATTTGCATTTAATCAACCAAAAGAAGGACTAAGACAAAGAATTGGATACTTCGGGCTTACTGGTGGTGCAACTTCTGGTGTTCCATATAATGGTGTATATCTTCAACAAAGTGGTCTGACATTAAGTATCGTAATGTCATCAGCATCATTAAATACCACAACTACAGTAAATCAAGCAGACTGGAACGGAGATAAGTTTAATGGAACTGGTGCTTCTGGACGTAACTTAGATGTTTCAAAAGCAAATATTTTATGGATGGATTTTGAATGGCTTGGTGTAGGTGATGTTCGTACAGGTTTCTTTGTTGATGGTAAACCTGTAATAGCACACACATTCCATAATGATAATATAAACACAACGACTTATATGACCACAGCATGTCTTCCAATTCGTTATGAACTTGAAAATTTAACAGGTCAAACAGGCAGCAGTACCATGAAACAAATTTGCTCAACGATATTGTCTGAGGGTGGATATGAGGGTTTCAGCAGAAGATATAATATAACACACAGTGAAACTACACCCCATACTTTAACAACAGCAGGAACTCAATATCCACTGATTGCAATACGAATGGCCCCCGATAGATTGGATAGTATTATTGTGCCGTCAAATATTAGTGTGGCAATAGAGCCGGGAACAAATAACAAACCATTAGTAGTGCAATATAGAATTTTATTAAATCCAACTTTAACGGGAAACACGTGGGCAACACATTTCAATGGAAATGTTCAATATAATGTTACGGCTACGGGGGTTACTGGTGGAACTGATATTATAGGTGGATATATAAGTAGCAGCGGAACCTTGGATGTATCTAGCATAAATGATTTCAATTTTCAAATAGGAAGAACACAACTGGGAGTAAGCGATACATTTGTTCTCGTACTGGTTCCTACGGAAAATGACACACAAGGTTATACAGATCTTTCATGGTTCGAAATCATATAAATATTAAGACATGCCATTAGATTTTCCTCCATCCCCATCACTAAACGAAATTTACACCTTTGGTGGTCGTTCTTGGCAGTGGAACGGAATCGCGTGGGATGTATATAGCACCGTTAGCGGAAATGTAGTAACCCAATTAAATGGATTGACTGGTGGGGTTACTTTGGCTGCAGGGTCAAACGTCACATTGACTCCAGTAGGAAATACAATTACAATTTCCTCTGCTGGAGGAAGTGGTGGTGGTGGAGGTGGAGGTGGCGGATTAACATATTATTATCAAACTACCACACCAACCGATCCCGGCATCACCTTGGGACAGCGTTGGATGGATTCTGATACTGGTATCGAATTTGTTTATATCAATGATGGAAATTCCAGTCAATGGATTCAACCAACAGTTCCCACAGGCTTGGGTGCAACTGGTCCTCAAGGAAACACCGGAGCCACCGGCCCCCAAGGAAACACCGGAGCAACAGGACCGCTTCCTACCAACTTCGTGGAGTCCATCAATGGTCGCACAGGTGCAGTAAATTTTGTCGCCGGAACCAATATTTCAATAACCCCATCGGGAAATACATTTACAATTTCTGCTTCTGGTGGTGGAGTAGACGAAGCATTCGTAATCGCTATGGCAACCGTACTATAAATATAGGGGATACTAAATGAAACAATTACTAGGCCAAGATACGTCAGGAACTTACACTTTTAACCCAACTGCAAAGACAGTAACCTTTTCAGGACTGTCTCAGCAAATTACATTGGCTAACATTCTTTTGATTACCAATGTAACCGCTAACACCATTATTTACAATTTTGCAAGTTCGACCACCGGCGCCGTAAGTTTCGTCAACAATGTGCTGACTCTTGATTACGACACCACATCCATGAGTGCTACAGATGTTCTGCAAATTTACATTGATGTTGAGAGTTATGAAGAAAGCCTAGCAACACTTCTTCGTCGCATGAACAAACTTTTGGAAAGCAATGCTGTTGTAGATAGCAAACTTCGACAAAGAGTTACGATTGAAGCCATTGGAACAAATAATACAGCCAACTCCACT
>Ga0208364_1000090_pt1 | contig 21485 bp, 10 predicted proteins | sample LakMenEpi08Jun12_FD_150680 | JGI IMG/M metagenome (GOLD analysis project Ga0208364, IMG submission 150680) | Freshwater microbial communities from Lake Mendota, WI - 08JUN2012 deep hole epilimnion (SPAdes) | ecosystem: Environmental > Aquatic > Freshwater > Lake > Epilimnion/Euphotic zone ...
GGAGGCAAGGAATCATCAGCACACCGAACCAGCCCACGTAGAGGCGGTTGTTGGTGGAGGTGATCCACTCGCAGAACTGCTGCCAGCTGTTAGCGCCGGAGCGCTGCTGGAGAGTGGTGGTCATGAGAACAGGAAGGGTGGTGGCTTTGAGATGGCACCTGTATGAACCAGGAGCCCCGCTTAGCCGGGTAGGTAAGACGGAAACCCGTCACTGGCAACTGTAACGGAACCTTGCGGGGTTTCTGAGCCCAGAGAGCACTGGAGGCCATCAGTGCCCCTGATGGCGGCGATCAGCTGGATCGATCTGCTGCCTCAGTGCCCTCGCCTCCAGCTGATCCCCTGACGTGATGCCTCCCATTGCGCCCCGTTCGGCGAAGCTCGGGCCGCAGCAGCACCCGCCAGGTGATGCCAGCCTTGGTGAATTGGGGGAGCAGCAGCGCCTGGGTTTCAGAAGAGGACTCAACAGTGGCCATGGGAATCGGCGCCATGAGCGGCGCAGCGACGGGACCGATCCCAGCGGAGGCCCGGGCGCAGGACGGGCCTCAGACTGGAGAGGCCCGGAGCAAGCCCTCCGGTTGGGGTGGAGAAAGGGGCCTCAGCCCCCTCCCGCCAGCCGGTGCCGCAGGGCTCCCAGAGCCTTCTTCTGGGCCCGCTGCACGGACATGCAGCTGATCTCCAGCCGCGTGGCCGCCTGCCGGAGCGAGAGGCCCTCGAGGACAGTGAGCCGCAGGGCCGTGGCCTGGGCTGCCGGCAGCTGCTCCACCAGCTGCTCCAGCGCCAGGCCATTCATGGCCTCGCTGATGGCCGGCTCAGCCTCCGGTGCTGCCAGCTGATCGAGCATGCAGGGCTCGCCATCGGCTGTGGCATCGAGGCTGATGTGGCCGAGCGGGCAGGTGCCCTTCTCGTGCTCGCGGCGGGAGATGCGCACCAGCCGCACCCGATCGCGCAGGTGATGCTGCAGGGCCCCTGAGATGCAGCGGCGTAGGTAGGGCTCGGCCGGCTCGCCTGCTCTGCAGCGGGGAGCGGAGCGGACTAGGGCCTCCCGGGCCACCTGGATCAAATCCTCCCGCTCCACCAGCGGGAACAGGCGCCGGGCAGTGACGGAAGCGATGGCATCAGCCAGCGGCAGGTGCTCCAGCACCAAGGCATCACGGGCCTTGAGGGCAGGGCGGCTGAGGGTTGCAGCTGGCTGCCGGCGGCGGGAGGGGGAAAGCAGGGAAGCCATCTGGGGGACGGCGGAGAACCCCACCCCCACCGGCCGGCCGCAGCGCCGCGGCAAGGACGCCCGACAGCGGAGGGCGCATGGCCTGATCCTTGACGCGGCGTGAGGACTGGCCGAGGGATGCGGTGGGTGTGCGCCGGCTCGGTGGCCAACCCTTCACCCAGCTACCGGTGCTGCAAAGGCCAAGCCTTGGGACTTCGCAGCCCGCGGCTCTGCCCGTGAAGATCAAAAATATGCACGTAGCGCATAGTTGCGGCAACTCGTTTATGCCTGGCTGTCCGTAATCCCTGGGGGGGCGCTGGGGTGGGGGCGAAATATTGGTCGGCTCACAGTGACTTTCGGCCACAAGCCGGACCTAGCCTCAGGGGGCTGCTGATTTGTCTTGACCCTGGTCCTGCCTGGTACCCAAGTGGAAGCCCGCGGCCTGGCCTGGGAGGTGGTTCAGACCGAGCCGGCAGGGGAGCAGCAGCGCTACCGGCTGCGCTGTCTGCAGGGGGATCTGCAGGGCATGGAGGTGGATCTGCTCCACCCCTTCGAGACGATTCGGCCGATCACCACCGACTTCGACCCCCGTCGTGCAGGCAGGCTCAGGCAGTGGCAGCTGTTCCATGACGCCTTCCTGCTGGAGCAGGCGCTGGGGTCTTCGGCCTTGCTGGCGGTGCAACCAGGCCGGTTGGACATTGCTCCGTACCAGCTCGTACCCGTGATGCGCGCCCTGCGCATGAGCCGGCCGAGGCTCCTGCTGGCCGATGGGGTGGGCCTGGGCAAGACGATCGAGGCAGGGCTGGTGATGGCGGAACTGATCGCCCGACGCCGAGCTCACCGCATCCTGATCGTGTCGCCTGCAGGCCCCCTGCTGGAGCAGTGGCACCGGGAGATGCGCGAACGTTTCGGGTTGCGCTTCGAGACCGTGCGCAGCGCCGGAGAACTGCAGGAGCGCCGCCGGGAGCTGGTGTTGGGCGCCAACCCCTTCGATCACGTCTCCTACTGCCTCACCTCGGTGGACTTCGCCAAGCAGGAGAAGGTGCTGCAGGAGCTGGAGCGCACGGTGTGGGATCTGGTGATCCTCGATGAGGCGCACCATTGCGTGCGGCTGGGCAGCAGCGGTGACTGGGAGGACTCCCGGCGGCGCCGACTAGCGGAGGTGCTGGCCAGCCGCTGCGATGGGCTGCTGCTGCTCACCGCCACTCCCCATGACGGCTTTGATCCCCACTTCGCCTCGTTGGTGGAACTGCTTGATCCAAGCCTGGTGGACGGTCGCGAGGGACTGAGAGCCGAACGGTACCGGCAGCACGTGGTGCGGCGGCTCAAAAACCACATCAAGAACCCTGAAACGGGCGAACCGCTGTTCCGCACCCGTCAGGTGACACCGCGGGCGGTGGTGTTCAACGCGGGGGAGCAACCTGCGTTCACCGCCTTCCAGCAGGCGCTGCTCGCAGCCGTGGCGCCTCGCCTGCGGCAGGCCGTCAGGCAGCGTCGCTTCGGGGAGGTGCTGGCCTTCGTGTCTCTGCTCAAGCGATCGGTGTCGACGGTGGCGGCTTGCCGCAACACGCTGGCCGTGATCCGTGATCGCTACCGCGAGCTGACCGAGTCGCGCGTCACGGACGCCGAAACCCGCAAGCAACGGTTGCGCAGCCTGCGGGAGTACCAGCAGCGGCTGGAGCGCTACGGCTCGTTGTCGTTTGAGGAAGAGCAGGATCGCGCCGCCCTGGAAGCGGAGGACATGGCGGCTGACCTCACCGAAACCGGCCTGGAACACATCGCCGGCCGCATCGAGGATCTACTGCGCACCCAGCGGCGTGAGCGGGATCGCGGTCGCCGCATTGCCACCACAGGGGAGGCCTTGGACGGTTTGGTGGAAATGGCGGAGGCAGCCCTAGGGGAAGACCCCAAGCTGCGGCTGGCGCTGGCAGAACTGCAGGCGATTCGCCAAGCGTCTCCACGGGCAAATGTGCTCGTCTACACCGAATACACCGACAGCCAAGACGCACTGGTTGCCTTCCTGGAGAACGCCTTGCGCCAGGGCGTTCTGGATGGTGAGGTTCTCGCTGTGAGCGGCCGCCCAGAGCATGCCCAGGAGCGCAGCACGATCACCGAGCGCTTCAGCCATGAAGACGGCCTGGTGCTGGTGAGCACCGATGCCACCGCCGAAGGTCTGAACCTGCATGAACGCTGCCATCACCTGATCCATCTGGAGCTGCCGTACAACCCCAACCGGCTGGAGCAGCGCAACGGCCGCATCGACCGCTATGGCCAGCGCTGCGACCCCGACGTTCGGTATCTCTACCTTGCCGGCACGTTTGAGGAGCGCCTGCTGCTCAGATTGGTGGCCAAGTACGAGCGACAGCGGGCGCGGCTCACGTTTGTACCCAACACCCTCGGTGGCATCACGACAGAAGACGCCCAGACCGTACGGCTGTTGGAGGGGCTGGGCGAAGAGGAAGAGACGCTGTTTGCAACCCCCGGCCGGGAGATCCGCCAACTGGAGGATGCGGATGAGGAAGACACCGGTTCAGCCGCCTACCGCGACCTGCTTGCGGAGGTGGAACGGGCGATGGCGGGCTACGAGAAGGCGGCCAAGACCAGCAGCTGGTTGGGGGAGGTGGGCCTGAACGCCGAGGCTCGCTTGCTGGCTGAAGCGGAGCAGGCCCGATCAGAGGGCGAGCGGCTGGGAGCCGTCGAGCTGATGGGCTTTGTCTGCCAGGCCCTGGAATCCGATGGGGGCTCCGTTGAAACGGAAGCCAGCCGTTCTGGGGCCGGCGCTGATGTGGTGTTGCGGTTGCCGCCCGCCTGGACCCATGGCTTGCATGACATCCCCGGTTACGACGCCGAACAGCGCACCTTGCATCTCACCCGCGACGCCAAACGCTGTCGCGATGAAAGCGGGCGTGACCTCGGCTATCTGGGCCGTGCCCATCCGATCGTGCGCCGGGCTCTTGATCGGGTCCGCAATCTGCGCTTTGGCGAAGCGGACTCCTGGCTGGATCGTCGCGTCAGCGCGGTTGGGCTGAACATCCCAGCTCCTGCGCTGCTCTGCACGTTTCTGGGGGTGCTGGAAAGCGACCGGGGCCATGAGCTCGAGCGTGTGCTTGCGGTGCGGATCGAGCAGTCCGGATCCACCGCAGTGCTGGCTGAGCCTGAGGCCTGGCTCTCGGTGCTGGCGGATGGAGAGCCCATCCGTACGGCCGATCTCTGGGATCAGCACTTCAAGGCCTGGGGTGAGCAGGCCCGGATGCAGGCGCAACAGGTCGTGGCGCAGGCGTTTGAGGCGATGGCAGAACCCGCCGGCAAGGAGCTCGCCCAGCAGCGACAACGGGAGCAGAGAGATCTGGAGGACTGGTTGCGCTCCCGCGCCGACACGATCTGCGGGGCGGTGCAACAGGCCCAGATGGATCTCCTTGGCGGGAGCGCTGGCCTGGCGAGCTGGCAGATGAGCGATGAGCCGGCGGAGCGGTTGGCGGGCTTTGCCACCGATGGCAACAACCCGCCGGCCCAACGACGGGAAGCGGATGGTGTGCTGCGGCTCTGGCGCAGCAGGCAGCTGGAACTGGAGCAACGGGCCCAGCTGCGCACCCTGGAACCCCAACCATTGGGTCTGTTGATGCTCGTGCCGACGGATGGAGGACAGCCCTGATGGCCCTGGAGCTGCGCGACTGCACCTTCTACGGCCCGGCGCTGCCGGAGCCGTTCGTGAAGTTCCAGCTGGAACGGGAACTGAACAAGCGCAACCTGCTCGCTCGAACCACGGGCCCAGAAGGCCGGGCTCTGGAGGAGCGCTGGGAGGTTTTCCGACGCAAGCTGCGCCAGCTCGGAGAGCAAGGCGGTGATCGGCGCGTCGCCAACCACGTGCTGGAGCCCCTGATCGAAAGGTTGGGGTATGCGTCGCTGGAGCGACAGGCAGCGGTGATCACCCGCGAGGGAGCGGAGGATGGGGGCTGGCTGTTCAGCACCCCAGACGGCAAAAAGCTGCGGGGCTGGGCGGTCAGCCTCGGCACCGATCTCGACGCTCCCAACCGGCATGGCCGCGCCTATCGCTTCAGCCCCAGCCGGGTGGCGCAGCGGGTGCTGCTGGCCAGTGGCGAGCGGATGGGCCTGCTCACCGATGGCGAGGAGCTGCGGATTCTGCTCTGTGATCCGGCCAGGCCCGACAGCCACATCGGCATTCGCCTGGACCGGGCCGGCGGCTGGCGGGCGGCTCGGGGCCTACCGGATTCCTACCGGCTGCTTCTTGCCCTGGCGTCCCCCGCCGGCGTTGCGGCCCTGCCGGATCTCACCGATGCGGCACGTCTTGCCCAGAGCAGCGTCACCAAGAAGCTGCGGCTCCAAGCCCGGCGTGCGATCGAGGGATTCCTGCAGGAGCTGTTGGATCACCCCTCCAATCAGACCATCCTCGCGCAGCAGGCCGATCGCCAGCAGCTGGCCTGGAGGCTCTGGAGTGAGGGGCTGATCACGGTCTACCGCCTGCTGTTCGTGTTCAAGCTGGAGGCCTCGGCCGATCCGGCGCGGGCGTTCAGCTTCGCGGCCACCAGCCTGTGGCGCAACACCTACTCGCCGAATACCGCCCTGGCGGATCTGGTGCGCAGGGTGCTCGACGAAGGCAAGGAGAGCGGCGGCTTCCTGGAAGCGGGGTTGCGCACCCTTTGGCGATTGTTTGCGGAAGGGATGAGTTCGAGCGAGCTGGAGATCAAACCGCTGGGCGGGATGCTCTTCGGCCGTGGGGCAACGCCGCTGCTGGATCAGCTCCGGTGGGGCGAACAGGCCGTGGCGCGGCTTCTGGATGCTCTGCTCTGGACGCCTGGGGAAGGGGGGGCTGCACGCGAGCGGGTGCATTACGGGGCCCTCGATGTGGAAGACCTGGGCAGGGTTTATGAATCGCTGCTGGAACTGGAACCTGGCATCAGCGGCGAAGCGATGTGCCGTCTGCGGCGGGCCAAGCTTGAAGTGGTAGTTCCGGTCGCGCAGGGCGAGCCGTACCGGGGGAACCAGGGAGCGGCTGAGGCGCCGGAGGCCCCCGATGACGACGAGGCCGAGGGATCAGACGAAGCAGCCGAGAACACCGGGCGCGGAGGCAGGGCCCCTGCTGGAAGCAAAACCAAGGTGGAGTTCATCGAGGAGATCCCGGCTGATCGCTTCTTCCTGCGTGTGGGGCTTGGCCGCAAGGCCAGCGGCAGCTACTACACACCGCACCCGTTTGTGCGCTTCCTGGTGCAGGAAACCTTGGGTGTGCTGCTGGCGGAATGCAGCCCCAGGGAGAACCCCCAGCCGGGTCTGATCCTGCGGCTGAAGGTGCTCGATTCCGCAATGGGCAGCGGCCACTTCCTGGTGGAGGCCTGCCGGTTCCTGGGTGAGGGCCTGTATGAGGCCTGCCGACTCTGCGATGAGCTGGCTGTGCAGGCTGAGGAACAGGCCGAGAAAGTCGAGGGGGCTGAGCGGGAATTGCTCCTGAGCAGGGCCGCGGACCTGCGCCGGCGAGTGGAGGATCTGCCCGATCCCAACAATGAGCTGCTGGCCTATCTGCCCAGCCGGGCGGCGGAGGGCGAAGAGAGCGGCCTGTCGCAGAAGAAGGCCGAAGCGATGTGCCGGCGCCTGGTGGCGGTGCATTGCCTCTATGGGGTGGACAAGAATCCCCTGGCAGTAGAGCTGGCCAAGCTGTCGTTGTGGCTGGAGAGCTACGCCGAAGGACTGCCGCTCACGTTCCTCGATCACCGCCTGATCTGCGGCGACTCGCTCACGGGGCCGTTCTTTGAGCACCTGCTCACCTATCCCAAGAGCGGCGGTCGGCTGGATGATCTGTTTGCCCAGGGCCTCACGCAGCGCCTGCAGGACACCCTGGCGGCGGCGCTGGTGCATGTTCGGGATCTCGAAGCCAGCGTGGGCAAGGATCTGGCTGACCTCCATCAGAAGGAATCCGCTAAAGCCAAGCTGGATGCAGCACTAGCACCGCTGAAGACTCTGGCAACGGCGTGGAGCGGGGCCAAGATGGTTGGGGATGAGTCAGCAGATTCAGACTACAGCCTACTTGCGAAGTCATTGGTATCAACAACTGGAAAAGAGCTGTCCAGTGAGATCTCCAACGCAGCCTCCCGCCTACTCACAACCGGAGAGGGATCATTATGCTACCAATTAGAATTCCCAGAAGTTTTTTTTGGCAAAGGCAGTCGCGAGGCTGGCTTTGATGCAGTTATCGGCAACCCACCTTGGGACACAGTTAGACCCCTGACAAAAGAATTTTTTGCATCATTTGATCTACGCATACTAGATGCGCCCACTAAAAGAGAGCGCGACCTTGTGCAGGCGCGCTTAGAGAGAAACCAAGAAGTCGTCAATTTCTATCAGCTATATCAGCTTCAAGTTAAATATGCCAAGAATGTCCTCGATGGAACGTACCGTCATCAGCGGGCAGTCGTAGAAGGGAAGACTACAGGGGGGGATGCAGATCTTGCAAAGTACTTTTCAGAGAGATCTCTCGCTCTCGCGAATAAGAACGGATCCATAGGACTAGTTTTACCAGCGGCCATTCATAACGCATCAGGCGCCACTGGCATACGTCAGCTGTTTCTAAATACAACACGATGGGAGATACTTTACTCGTTCTCTAACGCCTTGTCACTCTTTGAAGTGGAGACAAAAGTCAAGTTTGACATAATTGTTTTGCGACTAGGGACTTCGACCAGTCAAGTCAAATGTCAATTTAACCAAAAATCAATATCTGCTCTCTACAGTAGTCATGAAAATCTAGTCTATACTGTGGATTTTGTCCGGGAAACAGGGGGAGGGTACCTGGCATTTCTGGAGCCCTCTAGTAGAGAGAGCGCCCAAGTAGCACAGCGCATCTATGCTGCAAAGAACGCAGTCTTTCAAGAGTGGTGTATGCATAGAGACATAAGAATTGGGTCCGAGTGTCATGCTACAAGCGACTCTTGGAGATTCATGGCGTCTCCAAGTGACGGCAGGGATTACAGAGATCAAGAAGCCCTCGACTCCTTGCTTCAGGACAATAGTCTTATTGTCGCCAATGAGGACAGTCTGCATCAATATGACGACCACTGGAAGTCCAGTCCTCGCTATCATGTCTCTCTGCAGAAGCTTCAAGACAAGCCAGCCTGGATTAAGGCGAGCCGCTACTTTAGACTAATGTATAGAAGAATAGCTAATATTATTGACCTCAGAAGCATGAAAGCGGCGATAGTTCCTCCTGGATGGGTTTCCGCTTCACCCTATGTATTGCAAGCACCACAGGCATGCAGTTACGCTCAGCAACTAATTACTCTAGCTCTGCTTAATTCTTATCCTTTTGACTGGTGCTTGCGCCTACGCCTTACTGCGACACTGAGTAGATACATCGTCAATTCACTTCCAGTCCCCTCACTGGAACCGGATCAGTCGCTCTTTGTCGCTCATTCCGCACTGCGATTAACATGCAACCATTCTGCTTACAGGAAGCTTTGGGAAGATCAACTTGAGACATCATGGAAAGAAAGTTCAGACATATATCAGTGGCCGGTTGCAAAGTCTCTTGAGCTTCGCTGGAAAATCAAAGCATGTATTGACGCAATTATAGCTAGTTCATACCGTCTTGATCGCTATCAATACAAACACATTCTAACATGCTTCAGTCATCGAGGCAATCCGCAAGCCCCAAGTCTTTGCATTGAGGCCTTTGATGAACTGTTGGATCTCGGCGCCAAAGACTTTATTCGCAAATACGATCCTTACTGGGATGTCCCCTTGAAAGATGCTTTGCCTCAGCCTGCAGTAGACTTTCGCCTTGACGGCCAAGTCGTGGAGCCTGAATCTCATTTGGGGCCGCTGTTCAATGGGTTGAACTCGAATGGAGAAGAGTTAATCCGACTGTCCGAGAAGCCAGGCAAGAATATATCCATATCATCCAGTTCCCTGGATGTGTCAACTTCTCCAATGCCCTCTAATGGTGCTTTTGCAACGATTGCAGACTTGTTAAGAACCCAAGGCGTAATCACTTCTCGCGATGCCCAGCAGGCCACCGGCTTGGATGCCGCTGGCGTCCGGCCCCATCTGCAGCAGTTGGTTCAGCAGGGCCTGGCGGTGACCGAAGGGCAGAGGCGCGGGATGCTGTACCGGAGGGTGGATGGCTGATTCCCCTGCCGTGATCGACACCGAAGAAGGACAGCAACTCGATTGCAAGTCGCTGCGTGTCGTTCATGGGCCATCCGCTGATTTTGAGGAACTCGCCAAGGATTGCGTCTGTTTTGCCAATGGCTCAGGTGGCCAGCTGCTGATCGGCATCGAAGACACCGCCTCATTGCCTCCAGCCCAGCAGCGCATCGATCCTCGCGTTCTTGATCGCATCCGCAAGCGGATCGGCGAGCTCACCGTCAATGTCACAGTGATCCCGGAGATCCAGACCGCAGCGAATGGTGGCCAGCTCATTGTGCTCACCATCCAGCGTGCCATCGGCGTGGCTTCCACCTGTGACGGACGCTTCTATCTGCGCATTGGCGATGACTGCAAACCCATCCTCGGGGATGAGGTGTTGCGACTGGCCAATGACCGCCCCTCCTTCCCCTGGGAGACGCTGACAACGCTTCAGATACCCCGGACGGCAGTCGATCCCGGCAAGCTGGCGGCACTGTGCACGCAGCTGCAGTCCTCCGATCGTGTCAAGACCACGGTGAAGGAGCAGAGTGATCAAGAACTTCTGGATCACTACAACCTCGCCAGCGGCGAGCTGCTCACCAATCTCGGCGTCCTGCTGCTGGGCCAGCGCTTCGATCGCGCCAGGCTCGGCACCGCGCCAGTGATCCAGGCGATCTGCTACGACGAACAAGGCGTCAAGGTCAACAAGTTTTGCTGGGATGACCATGATCTCTCTCCCATTGATCTTCCGGATGCCATCTGGGCGGAGATCCCTGATTTCCGAGAGAGCTACGAGTTTCCCGAGGGGATGTTCCGCACCCAGGTGCCGGCCTACGAAGAAGCCGTGGTGCGGGAGCTGCTGGTCAACGCATTGGTCCATCGCCCCTATACCCAGAGAGGTGACATCTATCTCAACCTCCATCCCGATCGGCTGGAAGTGGTGAATGTGGGTCGCCTGCCCTTCGGTGTGACCCCTTCCAACATCCTGCACACCTACCGCCGGCGCAACGATGGCCTGACTCGCATCTTCCACGACCTCCAGTTGATGGAGCGGGAAGGGACGGGATTTGATCTCATGTACGAGAAACTGCTGATCAGTGGGCGTCCCGCACCTGTGGTTCGGGAGGACATCGATTCGGTGCATGTCACCATTCCCCGCCGCATCCTTCATCCCTCCGTGATCCGGCTGATGGCCTTGGCCGATCAGCGTCACCAGCTCAGCCAGCGTGAGCGGATCACCCTGGGCACCCTGGCCCAGAGCGAGGGGATGCTTGCCACGGAGCTGGCCACAGCTCTGGAGCTGGACGATCAGAGCAACCTCCGCCATTGGCTGCAGCGGTTGCTGGAGCTGCAGCTGGTGCGGCAGAGCGGTCGTACCCGCGCCACCCGGTATTTCGTGGATCCGGCCCTGCTTCAGGAAGTTGGCCTTGATCGTCAGACCACCCTGCGTCGCATCGAGCCTCACCGGCTCCAGGCCCTGATTGAAGAAGACGTGCTGCGCTACCCGGGCAGCTCGTCATCGGAGATCCATCAGCGCATCGGCCCTGAGATCCCGGCCCGCACGCTCAGCAGGGCGATCGAGCACTTGCTATCGGCAGAGCGGATCACCCCCCGAGGCCACAAGCGTTGGCGCCGCTACTACCCCCCGGCAGATGGCCGAGATCCCGCCCCTGATGGCGGATAGAAGGCTTCCCACTTCCCCGCAGAACCCCTGCCATCACTGAGTTTTCTCCCGAAGCCTTCTCCGCCACCTGGCCGTTAGAGCCCTGAGTCTGGCGATTAGACAGCCGCCCTTCTCGTTTTCGCGCCCCCATGACCCTCAACCCCATCACCATCGTCGAGCAGGTCCTGGGCGAATACCGCAGCTACCTCTCCACGGAGTTCCAGGCACGCGACCCCCAGCTCAGGCAGGCCCTGGAAGCAGCCCTGGATGAAGCCGGCTTCTTGGCGCAGGAGCCCTTCTTCCAGGCCCACCGCCCTTTCAAGAGCGGCCTGCCCTGGCGCGAGCTGGGGTTGGATGCGCGCCTGGCCCAGGTGATGGAGAAGCGCAGCGGCTCGGAAACGGCCTATCTGCACCAGAGCGAAGCCATCCGCCATCTGCTCAGCGCTGAGGCAGGCCCACTGGCAGTCACCACCGGCACCGGCTCGGGGAAAACCGAGACCTTTCTGTTGCCGGTGATTCAGAACTCCATCGAAGACTCGGTGCGCTTCCCCCAGTCAGGCCTGACGGCCCTGCTGGTGTACCCGATGAATGCACTGGCTAACGACCAAGAAGAGCGCATCCGCGACTACCTCAAGGAATCGGGGCATACCCACGTGAAGGTAGCCCGCTACGACCGCTCTACGAAAGAAGAAGAACGCAAAGGCCTGAGGGAGAAGCCGCCTCACATCCTGCTCACTAACTACATGATGCTGGAGTACCTGCTGGTACGTCCGGCGGATCGCGATGCACTCTTTGCCAACCATCGCTGCCGCTTCATCGTGCTCGATGAGGTGCATACGTATCGCGGCAGCCTGGGCGCCAATATCGCCCTGTTGTTCCGGAGGCTTCTGGCCCACCTGCGCCAGGCCCGGCAGGACTGGAAGGTGGACGACCAGTCCGACACCCGGCGCTTTCCAGAAACCCTTCCGGTGGCCACCTCGGCCACGATCAAAAGCATCGATGAAACGGGGCGCACCCCGGCGGAGGTGAAAGCGCTGCGGGATGAGGCGGTTCAGGAGTTCCTGGGCAAGCTCACCGGCGTTGCAGCCAGCCGCTTCCGGGTATTGGGTGAGGAGCTCCGCGATCTCCAGATTCCTGCATTGGCGCGCTGGACAACGGAACCTTCGGCCCCCACCCTCCAGCCCCCCCTCGATGACGCGAGATTGCGAGAGGGCCTGGCAACCCTTAGTGGGGGATCCACTCAGCAATCACTGGAGACCCTGGCCCAGCAAAGCGGGATTCTCTGGACCCTCAATGACCTGCTCGCCCGGCGGCCGATGTCGCTGAGCCAGATCGTGGAGCAGGTGCAAAGCGCCGTGCCTGAACGGAGCCACACCGATCCAGAGCAGGTGCGCCAGGAGGTGGAGGCGGGCCTGGTGCTGGGAGCTGCCCTCCCGGATCACATGCCTGGGGCCCTCCGGCTGAGAGCCCATCGCTTCATCCGCGGTGGCTGGCGTTTCACCCGGTGCGTCGATCCTGCCTGCGGAAAGCTGCATCCCATGGGAGAGGAGCAGTGCAGCTGCGGGAGCACTGCGGCACCGCTCTATCTCTGCCGCTCCTGCGGCGCCGACACCCTTCGCTTCTCCTCCGGTGAAGGTGGCCCCCAGCAGGAGGCCCTGCGGCCCAACTCGAGTCGATCCAATCAGAACGAATGGGTGCTCTACGACCGGGCGCGCTTCGAAACCGACGACCAGGAGGAGATGGACGAGGACGTCTCGACGTCCCGTCGTGGCGGGTTGGTAGGCGTAGAGCAACAGATGCGCGGCCGCAAGGTGCTTGAGGGGAGCTTCGATCCAGCAACCTGTTCGTTCTCCACTGGGGAGAACGACTACCCGGTGAAGGCTGTGCTCGCGCCCGCCCGCAATCGCTGCCTCGTCTGCGGCGGGACTGCTGGAGCCCACGATGTGCTCACGGCAGTGTCGCTTGGAACCTCAGCCGCCGTGCGGGTGTTGGCGGAGGGCCTCTGCGAGGGGTTGGCTGTTCAAAACCGAAACCGCCCTGGCCATGACGGCAAGGAACGGCTGCTGATTTTCTCTGACAGCCGTCAGGACGCCGCTCACCAGGCCCGTTTCATCAGCTATGCCGGCCGCTACGACCGTATGCGGCGCCTGTTGATGCAGGCACTCCAAGAAAGCCCTGAGTCTCGCGGAAGCATCGAAGAGTTGCTCACCAAGCTGGTGGCCTATGGCGTCGAGCGTGGCGATAACCCCAACACCAAGGGGTATGACGACGCTGATTTCCTGCCCCAGGCTGTCCGCGCTAAAGCCAAGGCATGGGAAGAGGCTCCCCTTCTCGATGATCTGGCCGTCAGTGCCGGCTATCGGGCGTCGCTCCTCAACCTGGGCCTGGTGGGCATCCGCTACGAGCATCTGGAGGCCCACATCAACAAGAGCGGAGGCAGCCTTGCTGCTGCCCTGGGCTTGACCAAAGAGCAGCTCGCCTACGTCTGCCGTTGCCTTCTGGATGAAATGCGGCGCAGAGGAGCTCTGTCGCGGGCGATGCTCTGCCATCACCCGGCCAGCCCCAGCTGCCCGGAGGAGTTCCGCGGCCCCGCGGATTGGGAGCGCCGCATCAAGAACCCCTGTGGCTACGCCTGCGATGCGGAGGGCGAACCGCTGGCCTACCAGGAAGATGTGGAGGCTCCCGCAGGAGTCTCCAAGCTGAACGCTTGGCGTCGCCCCAAGGCCGGAGGGCGGGGGCCAAGCCTTGAGCGGAAGCTGCGGCATCTGGTGAACCGCTTCGACGGGATCGAGCCCACTGAAGAGGTGATGGTGGAGCTACTGGAACTGCTCACCAAGGGGCCCAGGTTGATCCACGCTCAGCAGCTGCATGGGCACCGGCAAGCGCGGCGTCTGCTCCAGGTGAATGGCGATGTGGTGAGCCTGGAGCTCGTGGACGCAGAAGACAGGCGTCGATGCTCCATCTGCAATGTGCGCATGCCATGGGCACCGATCGGCAGCCCCTGCCCAAGCTGTCATGGTGTTCTGGAGGAATGGCCAGAGGAGGAAGTTCAGCGCAATCGCTATGTGCAGCGCATTGAGAAGGCTGATCTGATGCCTCTTGCAGCTGGCGAGCACACAGCACAGATCACTGGAGACGACCGAATTGCCCTTGAGGAAGACTTCAAGGCTCCTCCACCGGGATTCAGCTCTCCACCTGGCTGGACAGGAACGAAAAAGCGAGGGTCCACCAACGTCCTCGCCTGCTCACCAACCCTTGAAATGGGCATCGATGTGGGCGGTCTGGATGCGGTGGTGATGCGCAACATCCCACCACGGCCGGATAACTACGCTCAGAGGGGAGGCCGGGCAGGCCGCCGCTCGCGTGTGGGCATCGTGCTGGGTTATGCACGCAGCACTCCCCACGACGGTTACTTCTTCGACAAGCCCACCGAGATGATTGCTGGTGAGGTTCCGGCCCCAGGTGTTGGCCTTGGCAATCGGGACGTGCTCCTACGCCATCTTCACGCCATCGCGTTTGGTGCTGCGGATCCTGGGCTGGCTGGTCGGATGGCGGAATACATCAACATCCAAGGGGAAATCAACCAGGAGAAAGTCGATGAGTTGATCCAAGCCGTTGTCGATCAGTTTCCCCATGCCATCCAGCTCGCCATGGATGCGTGGGGAACCGATGTGCTTGAACCTGCTGGCTTGGGAACCGCTGAGGCGCTGACCACAGCACTCGAACAGCTTCCCGATCGCGTGAGAGACCTCTTCGATCGTGTGCGCTATCAGATCCTGAAACTGCAGGAAACGATCGATCTTTGGAATCAGTTTGGCAAAGGTGATCGCTCGGCCACGCATGCCATGGATCTCAAACGGAAGATTCTCGGCATTCGAGATGACCGCTTTGATGGCGACGCGGATGATCGTGGCAGTGGACATCCCATGCGCCGCTTTGCTGAGTTCGGGATTCTTCCAGGCTATGAGTTCCCATCCGCGCCAAGCACCTTGCGGCTCTGGGGAGATGAACACGAGGAAGACAACATCACCGTGGCACGGCGCTTCGGAATTGCGCAGTACCAACCTGAAGCCCCAGTCCATGCACGGGGCCATCGATGGAGGGTTGTGGGACTGGATCTTGCTTCCCCTTGGAATCCCAAGACAACAGAGCCTGACTGGGTTTATGTGCGCTGCAAAGATTGCGATCTCCGCTACGAGGGCCAGGCCCCGAGCTGCCCAAGATGCGGCTCAACTGAAACTGTTGGCGGCGGCACTGGCTACCCCGGCCACAGCTTTGGCGGCTTCCTGGCGGTACGCGACGACAACCCTGTCCTGCAGGAGGAAGATCGTTTCTCAATCGGCTCTCTTGTTTCCTGCCATCCGCAGCGCAATGGCCGAGTCAAAGCACGCCGCAGGCTAGCGACTGGGTGGGTTGCCGAACTTCGATCGGAAGAGACCATCCGCTGGGTGAATGAGTCCAAGTCGCCTACAGCTGCCGAACAACGAGAGGGGAAGCCGTCGCTTCATGATCAAGGGCGTGGTTTCTATCTCTGCCCAAGTTGCGGCAGGAATCTGAAGCTCCCAGACGATGAGCCAAGCAAAACAGGCCGTCGGAAAACCAGAAAGGCCAGTGGGCCTGATCCCTACGGGCATGCTTCGGGATGCCAGCGGAGCGGCCAGCCACCGAAGCCCGTGGCAATCACGACCGAATCCCCAGCAACAACGCTTCGGATCACCGTCGTGCTGCCTCCGAACTATCAGGACGATGACTACAAGCGCTGGGGATACTCGCTTGGCTTCGCGCTGCGGACTGGTTTACGCCAGCTCTACATGCTCGATGGACCCGAGATCGATTTTGAACTTGAACCGTCGTGGGAAGAGCGTAATTCAGGGGAGACACGCAAGTACGGGGCATTGACCTTCATCGATGCTGCCGTCGGCGGTAGCGGCTTCCTGGAGCGCTGCGTCGATGACATGCATCGGGTTGCAGAACGCGCCATTGATCACCTTGACCATCCAAATTGCGAGGCTGCGTGTTATCGCTGCCTAAAGACTTACACCAATCAACGCCACCACGAGCACCTCTCCTGGCCGCACATCATGCCGGATTTGGAAACGCTGGCCATGGCTGAACCAGAAGCCCTCCCCCTGCAGCGTGGAGATTCCGACGATCCATCCCCGTGGCTGGAGTCCTATGACGCTGGCGTTGGTTCACCCTTGGAGCTGAAGTTTCTGCGTCTTTTCGAGAAGCACGGCATTGCGGTTGAGAAGCAGGTTCCAGTCAGCCCTGATCCTGGAGAGAGGCCAATTAGCCAAGCTGATTTTAAGGTCAAGGACAAGAATGTCTTGATCTATGTCGATGGTGCTGCTTTTCACACCGGAAACCGGCTAAGGAGAGACGTTGCGATCCGCAAAGCGCTTGCCGAAGGAGGGGAGCAATGGAATGTCTTGACCTTAGGGGCGAAAGATCTTCAGGCCCCAGACAAGTGGCTCCCCAGCCTGAAGCAACGTTGAGTATAACGGCATTAGTTCTGCATCCACTATTCAGTTGTCCAACTAGTTGGAATGCACGTCAATCGCAAGTGTCAATGCCGCCTGGATTTCTGGGTGATTCGACCCAGGCAGATTACCAATTTCCTCAAGCCATGAACTCAAATCAAGATCCCCCCTTTGCCGATCCAAGGCTTTCAGCATCTCAACGGTCCGAAAGAAGACGCCAATGTCACCGCCCTCGATAGACCTGCGAGCATCGGTCAATACTTCGATCCGAGTAGCTATTTCAAAATCCACCTTTTCAGAATACATTTCGGAAGCAATGGCGTAGACGTCTCCGGGTTCGTCAATTTCTTCGCCGAGATCATCGCCATGGCAGGCATATGCTTTTCCCGCGAGTGCGCCAGCAAGCTTGCAAGAAAGAAAGAGCCGCGGATTGTCAGCAACAACCAGGTCTTCGGGGTTTTCCCCAGCCCTAAATGACAACAACCACTGCTCAACCTGGCCACAGGTTACGCTAAGTGTCTTCATGGCAGATCTTGGCACGAATTACCAATATTCTAATTCTACACGCCCGACTCTGGGCCGGCCTTTGCTTGATCGATCTATGTTGCGATCTTGCTTCTGATCGTGGCCGTAGCTCGCCTAGGACTGAGCTTCGATCATTTGCAGCAGCAGCCGATCGTCCTCGTCGTGGTGCTCGTCTGTATCGAACTGCTGCAGCGCCCGGCCCAGATTGGAGGTGGTGATCAGATCGCCTGGCTGAACACCAGCATCCCGGCTGCAAAGGCCCCGGCAATCTCCAGCAGACTGCCCAGGCTGCGTATGGCAAAGCTGTTCTGTAGCCCCAGGGCAATAACGGCATCTGGGAACTGACAGCGCAGATGCCGAGGCCATACCCGTCATAGCAGCCAGCGAGGTGGGCAAGCACCAAGACTTTTATTCATGTCTTTTAGATTTGTGGCCAGTATTTTGTCAACAATATCGGGGCGGAATCAGAAATAAAAGGCGGCAAGCACAACAGCGATAAACACAATCGCGCCAGCACCTGAGCATAGTATCTTTATCCAGAACATCGCCTCAGCGCATACATTAAGATATTCTGACTCGGAAGGCTTCCAATCTGGATTACTCTGTAGCCTTTCATAGAGTGAGTTCATCTCGTCAAGGCTAGATGCGCGCACGTGGCGCAGTGAGTATCCAATGGAAAAATGGTATAGCACGTACTGCAGCAAGTCTGAGAGAAGAGCTGCTACTGATAGCAGCATTGGCCAGAAAAGACGAGCTGCGCTTAGCGCGTGCTCGCTCTCTTCCGGCAGAACAGAAACTTTGCCCGCAAGCAGAGCCCAGCAAGTTCCAAGCACAGCCAATGCAATTAACCTAGCCCTGCCTGAAAGAATCTCAGAGTTTTTAGAGCCATTCTCTTTGATGGCTTTTCGTATTCTTTCTATATAGTCTTTCTTCTTCTCGTTTTCATCAGCCCATTCTTTCTTGGCTGCCGCCATGCTCGGCGGGTATTGCGGGTTCATCTTAAGCCATTTGCGGTTTGCCACATATTAATCAACATGCTGCAGTGTGGCTTACCAAGGCTGCGCTTTGAATGGGACTCGGAGAGGACACTGCCATTGGCAGGTGGGGTCATCCGTGCTCGGCGCCTGTGTTCCTCGTAGGTGCATCATTCCTGTGAATTTTGTCAAATGCGCTTTCCCGCAAGTAAGGCATAGCCAAGACCACGTCTTCTCGTGCATTTATTGATACCATGGTCTTTGTTGGCAATCGCAATAAACACAGTCATGCGCAAGTCGATTTGCAGGCCAGTTGTGAAACCAATGCTCCTATGTTTCATTGACTGAGGTTCGGCTGCAGCTGATCAAAAGCTGAATGACTCGATCGGCTTTTGAGTCTTCTCCATCCTCCGCTAGGCCCTCATCTTGGAGGCGCTGCCTCGTTTCCTGATGCTGGAGCTGGCCGAGGCCTTCCGCCGTACACCCTCACCCTGCCTGGATCAGGACTTCCCGAAAGTGCTGCCCTGCTTCCGGCTGGATCGCAGCCCCACGGCTGACGCCAGCAACTGCACTTCCGGGGCTGGAAGCGGTGGAGGCAGCACCGCTCCCCGGCTCCATTGGCGCCGCGGCCACTGGCACACCGTGCTGCATGGCGAGAAACGCCAGAGCAGCCGGATGCAGTGGTTTCAGCCGGTGTACGTGGGGCTGGGCTGAGCCGGTGGCTACCGCCCAGCCCACTCAAGCCACCACCTCGTCCTGGGTGTCCAGCTGATCCCACACCTGCTCAAGGGGATCCAGCAGCGCTTCCTCCCTTCTGGCCACGGCTCGGAACGCCCGGCGCTGGATCGCCCGCAACGTTGCCCTGGCTGCCCTGGGCGGCTCCAGATCCTCTGGAAGCAGCAACCACAACTGCTCCTGCAGCTTCAGCTGATGGGCCACCGGCACCACACCCTGCTCCCGCCACCAGTCCTTTGGGGCCATGGCCGGACAGACCGGCACCGCGACGGGCCGCTCGTGGAGCTGCTCCAGCCAGTCCTGTGGGTCTTGCCAAGCCCGTGAGGCGCGCTCCAGCTCCCCGAAACAGGGCTCCAGCTGCCCATGCAGCAGCGGCATCACCGGGGCAGCAGGGACCAGCACCTGCCCTTCCCACACCTCGGCCCAACGCTGATGCGCAACCAGCTGCAGCGGCAACGTCCCCAGCGCTTGCACCTGCACCCCCGGCCAGCGCGGTAGTTCCCCTTCCGCCAGTTTCTGGGCGTGGCAGAGGGAGGAGACGAGGGCTCCATCGATCACCCCCTGGGCCACCAGCGTGGCCCAGTCGCCGGCGGGGTGGAAGCAGGGCGGCACCTGCAGCACCCCGGGCAAGCCAACAAGCAGCGAAATGTGCTGCGCATCGGTGGCCAGCCGCAGCCGGCCATCGTCCAGGCGATGGGCACGGCTTGCCAGCCGCAGGAAGCGGACGCTGGTGCTCAGACCCCAGCGGCACACCTTGCGGGGGCCGCGCGCGGGCTGGAGGCGGAACTGCTCGGCCAGGTCCCAGTAGCTGCGGCTCACCGTGGTCTGGTGCATCGAGAGGGCACTGGCTGCACGCATCTGGCTGCCACTCACCTCCATCAGATCCAGCACGTGCAGGTTCACCAACATCTCGGGCGGCCTGTAGGCCTTGCGCCGCCGCCGCGCAGACGGCACAACAGCAGCAGAGAGCTGGATAGGCACAGCAGCGCGGCAGCAGAACGGGGCGAACAGCCTTGCTCCTTTCGGCCCCCCGTCCACCCTTCCCCCCGCGAAGAACCCAGCCCGCCGAGATCCCCTGCCCTCACTGGGTCAGCTCCTCGCATTGGTTGGCGGCTGTTGCCGCAGCACGCCAGCGCCTTCACCCTGCAGGAATGGAGCCCCTGCGCTGTCACCTGCTGATCGGCCCGCCCGCCAGCGGCAAGACCACCACCGCCCTGGCTCTCGCCCCTCTGATTGCAGGGCCTGAGGGGCAACCGGCGGTGGTGCTCTCCACCGATGCGATCCGCGCTGAAGTCTTCGGGGATCCGGCGGTGCAGGGCCCCTGGCCGTCGATCCAACAGCGGCTGCATGAGCGGCTGATCGGTGCGGTGGCGGCCGGCATGCCGGTGATCGTGGATGCCACCCATGCCGAGCGGCCCTGGCGGCTGGCGATCACCCAGCACCTGGCCCTGCCGCGACCGGTGGAGTGGATCGGCTGGTGGCTGTTCACACCGCTGAGCACGTGCCTGCGCTGGAACGCCAAGCGGGAGCGGCCCGTGCCCACCCCGGTGATTCGGCGCATGGCCGCCAGCCTGGCGGATGAGGCCTTCGGGCCGGGGCGGGCGGAGGGCTTTGCCTCGGTGGTGGCCGTTCAGCCCACCCATCAGGGCGACCTCACCGCCTTCCTGCGCAGTGAGCTCTCGCGCCTCAACCGGCGCATCAGCGCCGCCTGCAACCGCCAGCAGCAGCTGCAGCTGCACGGCCACTCCCGCCTGCTGGATCTTGAGCGGCTGCTCTACCTGCTCAAGCTGCTGGCCGATCATCCCGATCTGGCGACGACCGACCAGGGCAGCCGCGAGGCCCTGGAAACGCTCGTCTCACCGTTGCCCGGGGGGGACCTGGCTGAGCGGGCAGCGGCGCTGCTGCGCACACTCCATGGGGTCTGCTACGGCGATGCCGACGCCGTGCGTCGTGACCTGGCCTGGCTGGAGGGCCAGGGGTTCTTCTGGGCCACCTCCGTTTCCACGGCTATTCAGCCCCTGCCGCGACTGGAGGCGCCCGGTGGCGAGCAGGCACCCCGCAGCGGCGGCGTCCATGGCGGCTATCCACCGATGGCTGATGCGGCGGTGTTCGTGCGGGTGATGACGCTGCTGCGCCATCTGCTGCAGACGCCCTTTGACCGGCCGGCGGAGGGGCCGGGGGCGATGGCGATGCAGCGGCACCTGCTGGAGCGTCTTGCTGAGATCCCCGGCGGCCATGGCCCCGGTGAGCTGGCAACGCTGCGCAAGGACATCGAGAAGACGCTCACGCCCTATGGCTTTCGGCCCCACCACGACAACCCGCGCCATGGCTACTGCCTCGGCACGGCCCTGCTGTCGGCGCCGCGGCTGGTGGAGATCCATGGGGTGGTGCAGCACGTGGCCCAGCGGCTGGGAGATCCGACGGCCCTGGATCTGCTGCGTGAGCTGGAGGAGCGCCTGGCCTGGGGCGGCATCGAGGTGACGGCCGCGCCGCCGTTGCGCACCGTTCTTGATGGCGCCCATCCCGGTGCAGAGAGCCTGAACCGGGGCACGCTGGCGGAACCGGGCCAGGCCGAGCTGATCGAGACGGCGATACTGGAGCACCGGCGCGTGCGCCTGCTGCGCCTGGGGCCATCCCATGAGCAGGGCAGGGGAGAAGAGGTGCGGATCTGGCCGCTGCAGCTGGTCTTCTCTGGTGGGCTGTGGCACCTGGCCTGGGAGGCCGATGCCATCGGCCGGCCCCATGGGCTGCTGCAGAGCGAGCGGCTGGAG